>ERZ857922.1003-NODE-1003-length-37843-cov-29.188711_pt1 | contig 37843 bp, 62 predicted proteins | sample MGYA00519579_ERZ857922 | MGnify/ENA primary metagenome ERZ857922 (study PRJEB31778, sample SAMEA3449375) | human gut metagenome | biome: human gut; feature: human-associated habitat; material: faeces | place: United Kingdom | collected 2010/2012 ... | reverse complement strand
CGGACATTCCGGACAAATCGGACATTCCGGACAAATCGGACATTCCGGACAAATCGGACACGGGATTTACGTTTTGTCGTTATTATCTTGAGCGCAATCAATTTGATCTCCCATTGCCCACATCAACTGTTCAAAAATTTTTTCATAGATTTTTTGAAATTGTTCGTCTGGCTCAGCCACTGAAAGTCCATTATAGTAGCCCCTCAAATAGATTACTCGTTGCTCCATCTTCTCGTAGTTTATGCAACGCATACAGTTCACCTCGCATTCTAATTGATTCACCGTTCGACTCGCATACAGCGGCGGACATTTTTCATTTTCCACCGCCGCCGTAATTATCGCACATCAAACAATTTGTTTTTTCTTTTTTGCAAATGCAACTATCAACCCCGTTGTTTTCTCAAAACGCAATTACAAAGCTTTCATCGGAGACAATATAGTTTGCAATTTTTTCAAGGCGTCGAGTCGCTTCGTTTTCCGTGAGACCATCTTGAATAACATAAATTTTATCGTTTATCGTGTCAGCTACAATGGAATATTTTTCTTCGCCCGTGGAAAGTTGTTTGGTATATAAGCATTTCATGCTCACAATATAATCCGCATTGATAGTCGCTTTACCGTTGTTCGCAATAATCAGTTTCATTTTACTCCTCCTCTAAAATCATGTAGATGATGTCATCGAGTTTTTTCACAAACTCGTATGCTACGTGCTGAACCTTCCGTTTCAGCTTAATGGGTGCTTGGTCCAGAAGAGCGGTGCCATCGTCGTTTTTCCTCCACCAGAGCCTTTTCCACATTGGGCACGCCGGATTTTCGCAATCATAGTAGTGTTCCGAAAACCCTATCCACGTAGGTTCTGCCCAATCGTGATATTTTCTGAATTTACATCCGGCGCATGGATTTTGATGTTTTTGTTCTTTTGCGATTTTTTCTTTCCATTCGGAAACGCTCAGCACTTTGACTTTTTTCTTGCTCTTTGGATGGTCTCTCAGCCAAATTGGGCAGGTATGATCAGCGCAAACAATTTCCTCAAGCCGATTGTTTGCATAAAGTTTTTCGGCTTTTACACAAATCTCGCATGGGTTTTTATTTTGCATTTCGTAATGCAGCGGATTTGACACAACTGCATTTTTGTGGCGTTCACGCTGTTCCTCATCCATTTGCCAAATATTTGCGTAACGAAACATATCCGCATTTTGCTCTCGATTAACGGATTGAGAATTCATATTTTTTTGTTCGTCTAAGAATATTGCGTCTCGAAATTGCTCCGCAGAAATCATCCCAGCATTGAGTACTCGTATAAGATTCATGTATGCTTCTCTGTCCAAAATCTTACCTCGCATTCTGGTTGATCCACCGTTCGACTCGCCGACGAATGGCCTCTGACCCGATATCCACGCCCTGCTCCATGAGCTCCACGGCCACATCCTGCGGCTTCTTTCCCTGTGAACAGATCGCCGTCAGCAAGGCCCGGAGCTCGCAGTCGTCGCAGCTCTCAATGAGCCGCTGGCCGTACAGGTATTTTGCCTTTTGGTCGGCGTTGATCTCCTTGAGCCGCCTGATCTCATCTTCCCGCCGGGTAAAAGAGGCATCCGTACCCGTCACGGTCGCATGGCTCAGGATACAGGCATTTCCCTCGCCGCTGGAAGACTTGACCACATCGGAAGCACTCTGTGGTCCATCGGATTGCAGCGCCTCCAACTGTTCAATGCGCCGCTGGCGCTTCTCGATGTCGTAAGGCATGGCATACAGCTTCCGTAACTCTCTCGGTTTCAGCGGCGTCATTGTGGTTCCTCCTTATTTCAACTCAAAATATTGTGTCAGCAGGTCAGTGATCCCGGAATAAAACGAAATCCATCCACAGGTATAAAACTTGTTATCTTGCAAAATGATCGCATAATCATCGCAGGTCTGACCGGCTTCTCTTCTGGTTTCATCCACACGTTTCCAAAGCTTCGCCCCGCCGGGAAGAGGCTGTTTGTAATATTCAAGCCCAAACTGAACATCTTCCCATGCCAGTTCCCACGGCGCATCTTCTTTCAGCGTTTTTTCTGCCAGCAACCGCAGTGTCTTCTTTCCGCGCTGCTGTTCTTCCTGCTTCTGGGCCGATTCCCGGTGTGCCTTTTCCACGGCTGCCCGGCACTCCGGTGGAAGGTTCCACTCGTCATAATCTGGGTTTTGCGGTATCGTTTCCGCCGCTTTGGGTGGGCAATCAAAAACAACAGGCTTTTCGTACACCGGTTTATCCGGTTTCGGGGCTTTGGCTGCTTCCTGCTGTGCCATCCGCGCCGCAATAATCTCTTGTGCCCGCCGATATGCGCCCATCAAGGTGATCTCCCCTGCCCGCAGTTCCCGCTTTGTATCATCGCCGCAGTTTTCCGAGATCGCATTCAGCCGGGCCGCCGCCCCCGCGCTCAGGCCGAGAATTCTGCACAGCTCATCCCGCACCTTGCCTTCGAGCTGGCCGTTTTTCTTGCGGCGCGTCAGAATCTCCTTGAGGGCCTCATACTGTGCCAGACGTTCGCCGTCGGTCAGCTCGCGGGCGGTGGCGTTGGCCGTGATGAGCGCGATCTTGTCGTCATCGTCATTCTTGAGCTTGAGGATGACGCAGGGCAGCGCGTTGAAGCGGGTATCGCCCTCTCTGGCCAGCTCCTCGCAAGCGGTCAGACGCCGCTCGCCGCCGATCAGCTTGTAATTGCCATCCTCCAGATCGACCACTTCCAGCGGCTGCCGGATGCCGTTGGTCTTGATATCCTCTTTCAGCCGGGAGACATCCCCGATGACGTAGATTTTGTGGTTGTCCGGGTTGACGATGATGTTTTTGCGGTCGATCATGACCACTTTCAGCGGCGGCTCCCCCGCCGGGGTGGACGGCTGTGCGTCCAGAAGGCTATGTAATAATCCGGTGCTCATTTTTTCGTTCCTTCCTGTGCCGCTTTCTTTATCGACTCATGCATTGACTCTCTGTACGTCTTTGTTTCAAGTCCGGGGTAACAACTCCAAGAAAAAACTTCTATTTTGATCCCATTGACGCTTTTCCAACCAGAATCTCGTGTTGTTCTAAAATATATTGCCGGCTGTGTGTCAAAACCCACAACATTGGCTCGTACTGGGTCGCTGCTCCAAAATTCAATGAACTCTCCGTCATCACCAACCCAACTGTGGTGGTTCAAATCTGGAGGGTCATCTGCACCATTCCATCCTTCAGGGATTTCGACTGTTTCAGAAATTTCACGCAAATTATTGATGTAATTTTCCAGTTTGTCTACAAGAGGAACTATCAACTCTATCAATGCTTTTGCGCCTTTGATATCCAAATCACTTTTCATTTCACTTTCCCTCCGCAATCTGCATCACTCTCTCCGCCAGCATCTTATACTGCGCGGCTGGCCTACATTTCGGCGCGTACTGGTACAGAGGCCGGTGGAACGCCTTGGATTCCTTGACCCGGACGCTGCTGTCGATGTGCAGCACCGTGCCATCATCGGCCCGGAAGGTCGGGATATCCAGATTGACGAGCTGGTTGATGGTCTTGGTGGAGTAACGGCCCCGGTCGTACTTGGTGGCCAGTGTGCCCATGATCTCCAATCGCTCGTTATACTCGGCCTTGACGGCCCGGATCTGTTCCATGATCTCGCTGAGGCCATCCAGCGCCCACTCGTCGCAGTCCACCGGGATGATGACCCAATCGGCCTCGACCAGCGCGTTGATGGTGGCCATGTCGATATCGGGCGGGCAGTCGATAATGCAGTAGTCGTATTCCGTTCGGTAGGGTGCCAGCGCCCGCCGGATGCGGTCCTCACGCCGACGGGCCAGATCAAACATCACGCTCTGATTGGCGAGCAGCAACTGCATATTGCTGGGCGCGAGGTCGATGTCCGGCCATCCGGTATGTACGATGACATCGCTGAGCTTTGCGTCCAGCGTCAGCACGTCGGCGATGGTCTTCTGGTGTCCACTCTGGACACGCTCAAAAAACTTGGTGGTGTTTGCCTGTTTGTCCAGATCCATGACCAGCACCCGCCGGGCGTAGATGCCGGACAGGATACAGGCCAGATTGCAAGCGGTGACGGACTTGCCGACGCCGCCCTTGAGGTTGATGATCGCGATGGTAGCCATGTTTCTCATTGTGGGTTCTCCTCCGGTTTTGTTATGTTTGGGATTGATTCGACGTTTTATGTTTGCGGAGTCTGGCAATGGTCTGCTCAAACGACCGATTTGCAAAAGGATCGTTCCCGCTGGGTTCTGGCCGGTCAACGATTCCGCGAGCCGCCCGCACTGTGACCCGGTTGCCGGGCCCCCAGCTCTTTGGGTGGTCGAGGACGCTCCATCCGGCCTCGATGCTCTGCATGATGCTGGCGATCATGTACTCTGTGCGTTGTGTCGTTTTTGATTCATCCGCCAGATGGGTCAGTTTGTCGCAGACGGCCCGCGCTGCCTGAGCGTCCCAGACCTTGCCCCGCCGGGATGCCCGGTAGGCGTCGAACTTCGTCAGGGCTTCCAGCAGAGGCTTGTCCGCTCCGGCGTACTCCGCGAAAACATCCTTCGGGGTAGGCCCGCCCCCCTGTGCGCCTCGCGCGCACGAAGGAGTAGTATACCCAGTAGTATACCCAGTAGTATTACTGGGTGGCGTTTTGCCACTACCCCCCGTGGCGTTTTGCCACTGGTTCCCGTCGCATTTTGCCACTAGTGGCATTTTGCGACTAGTGGCGTTTTGCAACTGGTCGGGCGGGTGAGATTCCGCCGGATTTTCGGGTGCGTCGGCCTTGCTCTCGACGGTCTCCTTGACCTCTTCGGGCACCTCGGCGACGTACCGATTGACCATCTGACCGGCTACAAGTTCCTGCCGTTTGGAGATCAGTCCCTTGCTTTCCAGACGCTTGAGCACCCGGATTATTGTTGCACGATCAGCGCCCAGCCAGCGGGTCAGGTAGCTAAAACTGCCCTTGTATTCGCTGTCGCCATCCTGCGAGAAGCCATAGATCAGAGCGTAGGCCAGCAGCTCATTGCCCTTGAGGTGGTACTTGTCCACCATCCAGTCGAGGACGAGGATGTAGCTCTGTTTTTTCGTCGTGTTTTTCATATTCAGACCTCATCGCATTAGATAACTTCTTCGCAAATTGTTCCCAATTCTTCCACATCGGACGGGGGGAAGACGAGTGAGGCTCCATCATAATGATATTTTTTTGCCTCCCAATCCTGCTTGAATTTTTCAAAAGCGTTTTTATACCGAGGAAACGGATGAAGTTGTTCCGCATAATAGGTTCCCATCATGACTCTTTCATCATCTTCTGATTTCCAACTATCCAGATGATAGCTCTCATGATTGTCATACTCCCACAATGAGAGCTCAACAACAAGGCCAGAAAACGCATCGTTCATTTTTTTGAGATTCTCAAAATCACGATAAACGAGGCCCTGCCCTTTGCACGATTCGCGGATTTGGTCAATGCTCTTGTCACCTGTTTTTAGGCGGCAACGAACAACTTTTGGGCGATAAAACATCTTTATTTCACCTCCATCAGAACGGCAGATCGTCATCATCGGAGATCACCGCAAAGTCGTCTGCGCTGCCCTGCGAGTAAGCGGGAGCGGGTTCCCGGTAGCCTTTGGGCGGCGCTTCGCCGCCGTCATCCACGGGCTGCCCGCCGGGCTTCTTGCCTCCTGCAAAATTGATCTGATTCGCCAGCACTTCAACCGCGGTGCGCTTGTTCCCGTTCTTGTCCTGATATTGGCGGCTTTGCAGGGAGCCTTCTACGGCGATCAGACTGCCCTTCTGGAAGTACTTGCAAATGAACTCCGCCGACTGCCGCCATGCGACAACGTCGATAAAGTCCGCTTGCCGTTCCTGCCCCTTCTGGGCGAAATTCCGGTCGCACGCGATGCGGAAGCTGCACACATTGGTACCGTTCCCGGTGGTGCGCAGCTCCGGGTCTGCGACGAGCCGCCCCATGATTGCTACAACGTTGAGCATTTCAGATAATCCTTTCCCGTTTCTGCCATCCAGCGCTCGTGCCCATACAGTGACTCAAAATCCCGCTGGGCCTGTTTCTTCAGGTCGAGCCGGAGGTGGTGGTCAAAATGGGCGCTGTACCCCGGCTCGTTGTGGTGGCGGTGGCACAGCCAGACCTTCAGGCCGTACCGCTCCGCCATGGGCCGCAACGGGCCGTTGAGCACATGGTGCTCTTCCAGCCCGGCCACCGTGGCCACGTTGTACTTTTCCCGGCAGACGTAACACTCCCGCCGGGTCTGCATGATAGACGCGCTCATTTATTCCGCCTCCATCATCGGTGGCTTCGGCTGTGGCATCCAGTGGGTGACCTTCGTGTTGAACAGGCCGCCGCTCCAATCATCCCAGCCGACAAAGTTTTCAGATTTCACATACCGGACATTTGCAACGATTCGCCCATTTTCCGTGTAGACAAGAAGCTTTTCGCTCGACTCGTATTCAAGAGGCTCTTCGTCATCATCACCGTCCTCAACAACATGGTGCAAAGGGGGAATTTCGTTGGCTGAGTGCCAATTCCGGCAAATGCACTCATGCAGTACTGTGGGAGTTGCGTCGATACACCGTTCCACATCTTGCAAAGTGTGGATATAGCCCAAATTTCCCTCCAAAAGTAACGTGTCTTTCAGGTCATCTGCATCAATTAGGCGTTTTTGAGTCATTTCCTCGGCACCTCCTGCCATTCCTGCCAATATTGTGTTACATTCGGATCGTTGACGCCCATTTCGGCCAGACGGTCAAAAATGCCGTCAATAAAGGCCGACATCTGGGCGCTGGTAAAGCTGCTGGAGCCCATCGACGCCTTGACAGTGCAGCGGTCATTGTCCAGCAGCTCCACAATATGCACAAGTCTGTAAGCATTGCGCAGGATGGGAACGGCGGCCACCGGAAGCTCCAAAAAGTCATATTCGAGGCCGTATTCTTCCAGCATCTCGATATAACAGGCCTCCGGGGTCGTGCCGCCCGCCTTTCCGGCGTTGTAGTGGTCGGCCATGATGGTGAGCAGCGCCCACATCATGCGGTTCTGCTCCAGACTGCGCTTTTTCCGCTGCCGCTCCACGGTAATGGTCAGCCGCAGCGGGGAGCCGTGGGCGAGGTCGTCTAATTTCTGGCGTATCTGCGTTTTAACAAATTCCGCCGAGTTTTCCACAACGATCTTTTGCTTTGTGGGGTCATAGACGACCGGAAGCTTGCCGATCACGTCGCTTCGGGCCATAAAATCTTTTTACCCTCCGTGGTGGCGAACTGCACCATGGTGATCCTGCCAGCGTCGTCCCGCGCGAAGCGATCCACCCGCAGCGTGGTGCCGAGCATCCAGCGCTTCTTGTCTGCGCTCTCCACAATGGGCACCTGCGCGGTCTTGAGCAGCAGCTTGCCGACATCCAGCACGTCCGAACCGGCGCCCCAGAGCGCCGCAGCGGCCAGAAAGCTCGTGATCTCCTGCATCTTGGCCGGGTTATTGGCCGGAATCGACATAGCGGCGGCGTCCTTGTAGACGTACTCGCCGGTATCGGGCGAGTAAACGCCGACCTGACACCAGAGCTGACTCCCGGCATAATACCGGCGCATACACCAGCCCGCCGGGCCGTAGGCGTCATCCAGCAGCTTGCGGACAGCAGCGTCATCCGGGAGCAGCATCACGCGGGCCGCATCCTTATCCACCGCCAGAGTGATAACGTGGCAGCCCTCCGGGGCCGTCTGCGCGGGTTTCGGCACTTCGACCGGAAAACATACCGGCTTCGCCGAAACGCTGCCAGAAGCGCCCGCAGACGGCGCACGCCTCCGGGGACTATTTTTTGTGGGCATCCAAACCATCCTTTCCTTTTTCAGTTTTGCGCTCTCGCGCTCTGGCAGCGGCTCTTGTTTTACCACCTGCCGCTATTGGTGTAAAACCGGAAAGTTAGCTCTGAAGTCCTTCCTGCATAGCCGTTTCCAAAAGACGCTGGAGATCTTCCAAAACATCCACGTAGATCTTTTTCTCCCGGCCGGAGATGCGCTCATCTTCCCGCCGACACTGATACTTGCCTATCAGATAGCAGATCCGATCGCGGGTCGGTGTGCCACGGTCTACGCTGTCCTTGACCATCTGGGCCACCTTTTTTCGGGCGTTCGGTATTCTCGCCGAGGCAGTCCAGAAATCCTTCGACTTCTCATCCCATTCGTCGATGTTCCGTGCGCGCACCGCATTGTCGCTTTCTGCCATGATACAATTCCTCCCTTACTCTTCCGTAACATCCGAAATCTTGTCACCTCTGAGGATATAATGGTTGTGTGCCGCCGCGATCCAATACACGATCATTGCGATGTGGCTTTGGTGGGTATTTTTTACGGCGACAAATCCGAAAGGCTTTTCGACGGCCAGCATATCGGCGGCCACATCATCCTCAACTTCAAAATAAGCCACAGATTCCAATGCTTTCAGAGAAGTAAGGTGTTCGTGGTAAGTGTAAGTAACAGCAAGTTTTTTCATTGTGGTATCCTCCAAAATTTCAGTATGTCCCAAACTCTTGATCGAGCAGGGTATCCAGCCGGATCGTGTTCCCACGGCCCTTTCCCTTATCGCCCGCCATATTCGCCCAGCCGTACGGGTAGCGCTTGCGCACATACCGGGCCGGGATCCCCATGCACACGCTGACCTGTTCCAGCGTCAGCCGGATGCAGCCGGTTTTTGCAAAAATGGCTTTATAACTGTCGTGCCATGCGTCGTTACGGTTAGATTTCGCCACGGTCTTTCAACTCCTTCTGTCTGCGTTCAAATTCGACTTGCTGGCCGTAGGTGCGGCCGGCCGCGATGGCGCGGGCACATACCGCGCCGATGCTGTTGTCTTGAGTGGGTTTCTTCGGGTGCGGAAAGGCCTTGCGGGCCTTTTCTTCCAGCGCCTCCCGCTCCATCTTCTCCCTCATTTTCTGTTCGTAAAGGCGCTTTTTCTTCAAAACCATCGCCTCTGCCGCACGCTTGCCGAGGCACGCCGGGCAGTATTGCCGCGTTGGGCCTACATTGTGCATCTCTGCCCCGCAGGTCACACAGGTGCGGGTGTATCTCGCCGTCGTTGTTTGTGCCATCACCGCGCCGTCCTTTCCATGCGCCGCCGGAAAGCGGCACGCCGCCGGGCGTTGTCTGCCCGTTTGAACTTATCCCACTGGGCCAGCAGATACGGCCCGCCGATCACCAGCGGGGTCAGCAGGAACACCAGCAGCAGCGTCTCGGTCATCTGGGCGTGGTAGGCGTCTCGGCCAAACATGACCATCAGGTCTGCAAATATGTAACAGGTCATAAGATCAACGCACCTCCGATTTTATAGGCCAGCATGAAAACGATGAGCAGATAGGCGGCCCACCCGGCAAACACGTCCCGGCGCGGCCTCGTTGCGGCGATAAACAACAACGCGCACAGGCAGCCGCCCGCCAGAAAGCACATCATACAAGCAAAAATTGCGCTCCTTGTCATCCGCTCACCCCATCCCCAAAGCCCGATCGATCAGTGACCGGGGATTATCGTTCGTATAATTGCCGCTCATATACCGGTTGATGACGCTTCTGCTGAGCCCGGTCTCGCGGGCAAGGTCGTTATATGTCCAGCCGCGCAAAGCAAGCTGCTTGACGGCCTCCGCCTTCCATGTGACGCTGAAACTTGTCTGCAACGTTTTCCACCTCGCTTGTGTAAAATGTTTCCCAAAAAGGCTAATAAAACATTGCCAAGCGAGCGGAAACGGACTATAATAGACTTGCGGAAATCTAATTACGTCTGTTTCGGCTTGGCAACGCTGTTTCCTTTCCCACGGTCAAAATGGGAAAGGCTGCAAAAAGCGCTGTACGATAGCGCCTTTTGCCGGTTCGGGCTCATGGCTGAAGCCAGCCCGCGCGGTAGGGTAATCCAGTATGTGTGCAAAGCAGCTTTCTAGGAGAAACCCTTGAGCACTCAAGCGGTCTGAGATGGGGTCTCGCTCTTGAGTACGGTATTATTATAACTCTCTAAAACTCCCAAGTAAAGAGAAAAAAGAGAGTTTCAAAGAGTTTTGGAGATGTGCACAAAAAAGGAGGTGATATTTTGTTTTATGAAAACTATGTAATGTACTGCAAAAAAATTGGAAAATCAAAAACCGATGTTGCGAAGCAAATAGGAAAAACTTCGAAGTCGGTCACAGGATGGAAAAACGGAGCCGTCCCAAGAAACGATACTCTTAAAAAATTGGCCGACTATTTCGGCATCACCGTCGAGGAGCTGATGGGCACAAAAAAAGAGCCCGCCGGGGATGGCGAGCTCAATGAGGATATGAAAGAGTTTGTAGAATTGGCCAAAAAGATGACGCCTGAAGAAAGAAGCGCGATTTTGACGCTGATGAAATCCAAAGAGGAAAATTCAGGCAACGGCTGAATCTTTTTTAGCTTGGATTTCCCTCATAAGCTTCAGGGCCTCTTGGATTAGCTCCGGGTGATCTTGAAAATAAGCTAAGAATTCTTCAACCGTCATCTGTAACACCCCTTTTTGTTGTATTTCTTGGCTTTATATTACAACCAAACTATAGAAAAAGCAAGAGAAAAGAGAAAATTAAAATGAAACTTGTAAAATGTGGCAAAATTGCGGTTGCAAGTTTGTGCATGGTAGATAAATCTTTTTGAATTTTAGGAGGAACTTACGATGGCAAATATATGCCCTGTTTGCGGTGGAAAAATGGGCCTATTGAATCGGGAAAGAAGCGCCGATGGGCTTATTTGTGCGTCCTGTACGAATTTCTTTTACTCGAAAGTCGGTTTTAGGGCCTCAAAATATCCAACAAGCACTTTAGCTTCTTTTTGGAAAGAGCAAGAAGAGCGTCGAAAAAATTTCAAAGAAACCGATTCCATTTATGATGCAGATGCGCTTTATGTTTCCGTGGATGAAGAAAACAGGCTTTTTTATTTCGGTCATCGCGGTGGAGATAAAGGGCCACGAATGATTTACTCCTTTAATGAGGTCAACGGATACGAGTCAGACGCAGATGATTTTACGGTGACGCAATCCAAGGGTGGGATTGGCCGCGCTGTTGTTGGAGCTGCTATCGCCGGGCCGGTCGGCGCAATTGTTGGAGCTTCTACCGCAAAATTAGAAACCAGAAAAGGAAAAAGCAAAGAAAATGTGACGATTCATTTTGATTTATCACTCGGAAAGCAAACACTGTCGGTGCAGACATATCCCGCCGGGATGACTGCCTTGCTAAACAGTTGCATGGAAACAAAAAAGTCTGTTGTGCCAAAAACAGTTCAAAGCGTTGCGGATGAGCTTTTAAAATTCAAGCAGCTTTTGGATATAGGTGCAATTACAGAAGCGGAATATAACGAAAAGAAATCGCAGCTTTTGGCAAAATGATCGTAAAACGTCCCTCCGGGTGACGACGGGGCACAGGCACTGAGAGGCTGATAAAATGAAACTCAAAAAACTAATTGCTGCGCTGTGCATTGTGGTAGCATTGACCGCGTGTTCTTCTGAGAGTGAGGCTCCCGCAGCGTCAAAAAATCCAGAAGCACAAGCACCCGACAATAGCTCTTCTTCATCGCAGCAGCCGGAACCACCGGCTTCCTCCTCCTCTCCTTCCCGTATTGATTTCACCGCATACCCTATTTCTGACCCGGCAGCATGGTATCGCACGGAAGGCTATAAATATGCTTATATGCTTTCCGAAAACGGAGAAGTGAGCAAACCGTATGCCATTCATGTTTCCGTTTTGCCAAAGGTTCCAGACAGTAACACGATTTATCTGGATGGCTTTCCGTTCGATATGAACTTTGGGGCAAAATATGCTTGGGACGGAAGCAATCTTCGGCAAATCAGCGTTTCCAACGTCAAACCTGTCCCAAAGGAAAATCTGACTTACAAGCCGGGCTATAAGTATGTGTGCGCGGTCGGACTCTTTGGTGATTTAACCCCCAGAAAAAATGAATGGATCGAAGGCAGCAAGGTGGAAGCGTTCATGAAAAGCGAAAATTCGTTGAAAAATATGAGCCTTGTTGCGCTGGACGGTGTGCTGCTGAATAGCAACGGTCTATTGGCATATCAATCTTATTGGTACAACGGAAATTATTATTGGGTCAAGCGAAATTAAAAGTGTCCACAGTGGACACATGAAAACCCCGCCGCCGGGTGACGACGGGGAAACGAAATTAGTTGTTTTGGCTCCACTTTTTTGCGGTAGCGCCGAAAATAAGGCCCAAAAGAAGCGATGTCCAATCAACTTTCGGAGTTCGGAAAGGGACCTGCTCCCCCGGAAGGAGGGGCGAACATCGGGAAGCCGTGAAAGGGATACAGGCTTTCAAGATTGTAGCCCGTAGTAGTTACCGGTGCATTCTCCGTAAGGTAGCGGTTGACGGCGCGAAGAAGCTCGATACGAAGGTCGAGCTCTTCGGTAGTCATGCCGCGCGCTTCCATCTCCGAAAGCCAACGACTGACATCATCCAAGCAATCTTTTTTCATCATCTCAACAGTTTTTTTCGTGCTCATAGAAATATCCTCCTTATAGTTCAACAATGGTTCCGTTGATATCGGCCAGCCGATCCGCCGGATCACGTCCGGCATCGAGGTCGTCGCGGGCTTGCTGTGCGAGACGCAGCATTTCGTCGTAGACCTCGGCGTCGGCTCCATAATTAGCGAGTACATAGATGAGCTTCAGGGTACGGTTGCGGGCGTATCCCAGTATCATAGTATCGGTCGGCATGGTCATTCCTCCCATGGGGCCCGGACGCGATCCGGATCTTTTGGTTTTGATGCGGGCATCCCGTCGATGATCTCCATATCGTCGGGTACATACATAGTAGCAGCCATTATTTTTTTACCTCCTATGCTGGTTATTTTTTACAACTTTGTTATAACATAGGTTGATGTAAAATATCCATTACAGATTTTTGCAAAATCCTGTAATGGAGAAATTGTCGAAATGGGGGCGGGAATTATGAACGAATATGATAAACGAATTGCCAAAGCTCTGGAAATGGCGCGGGCAAAGGCAGGAATCAGTCAAGAAAGGCTTGCCAAGCGGATGGGCGTAAGCCGCCCGACCATTGCGGGCAGAGAGCAAGGGGCATCCCCTGTCACGCTGGCCGATATCATCGATTGGTGCGTTTCGTGTGGAGTCCCGGCCAAGCGGTACACAGACGCCTGTATCCATCCGGGCTTGTTGGAGTATCTGGAAGACGACATCACCACCGAAGAAAAGCGGCAGATACTGCACGCAGTGGTGGATGAGATGTCCAATTATGAGGTGGATGGCTGGCTATACCTCTACTATGGAGATCATGGGTCTGACCCGCTGGGCGTCCTGACCGAGGTGCTTGCCAACCTGCACACCACGCTTGCGAGCCGTGTGGCCGTATGCTCTACCATAGGGACGAACTATGAGCTGGATCATGCCAACGACCGAGATCCAGACCCAAACGGCATACAGCCCATTATGTCGATCATGTATCAAGCCCGTGACTGCGGCACCGAGGCAGCCCGCCGGGGCGATGATGCGTATTCAGTGAGGGATGTGAATAGAGATGCCGAGAAAAAGTAAAGGGATGCGCCCGGATGGGCGCTGTCAGATCAAGCGAAAGATGCCGGATGGAAAATATCGCTTTTTTTACGGAAAAACAAAATCTGAAGCAGAGGCAAAATACAAAGAAGCACTAATCCAAAAAGCGGAGGCCGAAAGTAAGGCAGAGCTTTTTGAAATTGTTGCTGCTGATTATTGGGACAAGTTGCTCAAACGCATCATAGACGGGACGGATTCAACATATAGGTCTAACTATGAACGTTGCGTCCAATTTTTTTCGGGCAAACGGATGGATGAAATTACGCCGGTCATGATCGTAAGTTTCGGGCAGTCTCTCAAAGATGAGGGGCTATCGACAAGCACGATCCAAAACGCGGTCAGCATCTTGCGAGGGATTTTCCGGGGGTGGCGGCTTGCAAGCGGATCATCTTACAATCCGATGCAGGATATCAAGTCCCCCGCCGGGAAGCCCGCGGCTATCCGGGAACCACCTACAGACAAGGAGCTTGCTCTTTTCCGGGCGCATCCCGAAGGGTTTGGGCTGTGCGCATGGATGCTGATGTACACCGGCTGCCGTCTGGGTGAACTGATTGCTCTCCGATGGGAGGACATAGATTTCGAAAGCAACAAAATCTATGTCAGTAAAAAAGTGTCATGGTCAGGTGGCGGTGTCAAAATACAGGCCCCTAAAACCAATAACGGCGTCCGGGTCATCCCGCTTATGCCCCATCTCAAGCGAGAGATAGAGCCGCGCCGGGGCAAGCCGACAGAATATATCATCGGCGGCATGGCAAGGCCCTTAACCGATGCAGAGTATCACAGCCGATGGCTTGCGTATTGCACGAAGCTGGGGCTTGTTCAGCCGAGTGATAGCAAGACAAGATACAGAGATAGCCGCCGAGGCCCAAAAGCGGCTAAAAATCCATTGCCGCCTGTAATGGAGCCCACCGTTACGGCTCACCAGTTCCGGCACTCGTTCGCGTCGGACTTATACGATGCCGGTGTTGGAGTGCTGGAGGCAAAAAAGATCATGGGTCACGCGGACATCTCGACAACGTACAAAATATATACTCATATCCGAGAGCGCAAGCTAAAAGATGCCACCGAAAAAATGATTAAATTTTATGATGATGAGGATAAATAAAAGTAGTCAAGAAGTAGTCAAAAACAATAAAATAACGAAAAGACGATATGCGCAAAAGGTTCGACTCCTGCTGGCGCAATTATAGGAAAAAGCGCATGATTGCTGGATTTTTAGCAGTCATGCGCTTTTTTGTGTTGATTTTGAATTGCAGATACTAACAGATACTAACGCATAGTCTCAGCTTTTGACGTGCGAAAAGTAGTCAAAAAGTAGTCAGAGCACTTCAGCCGCTCGCGATAGTCTCCCAGTACTTCACGATCTTACCGGGCACGGCGTCCTTGTCCGTCAAAAAGGCGGCGGCGAGGTCTGCGTAAAAGTTCGCGGTATCGATGCCGTAGGACTTGGCAACCATGCAGTAATCGGAAAACATCATATTCATGGCGGCGTAGAAATCCGCCTTGTCGTAGGAGAGGCCGCGCTGAGACATCACGGCGCTGGTCTGATCCGGCGTCCAGTGGGAGCCGGTGGTGCCGTCGGCGTTTTGCATTTTGGACGTCCAGCGCTTCGCGTCCTCTAGGGTGAGGTGTGCCGGATGGGCGGCGTGCTCAACGTGGGCGGTTTCGTGCTTGTCGGCCTTGTGGTGCTCTTCAGCGGGGGCAGACATGGCGTCGAGGCCGCAGATGCTTTCAATCAGCTTGTGGGCGTCGTCGAGATCACAGCGGCAGAACGTCCCCCGCTCCTCGATATCATGAAGCTCCTTGCACATGCGTGCACGTAGATTATCGTAACACATGGCAGTTACCTCCTCACAGCTTGGTGACGGTCACGGCCAGATTGGAGACCGTAGATTCTGCGCCGCCCAGCGCAAAGGACAGGATGGAACTGCCGCAGCCGACATTGCGGACGATAAAATCGAGAGACAGGTTTGCCGATTCGGCTGCTACGGTCGTAGTGGCGGCCGCAGTGGCACCGATCACAGCGACGCCGTCCTTCTGGCCGGTAACGGAGACCGTACCGGCGGCGGTGGGTGCGACGGTGGCCGAGGCGTTGACCAGATAGTAGCCGGGCCCGGCCAGCGTGATGGTGTTGCCGTCCTGCCGGATGCACTGGCCAAAACGGCGCACCGTGGTTCCCACGGGGATGATGTTGCCGACCGCGAGCGCGGTGGGGGTGGTGTTGGCGGTATAGATAGCAGACCTAGACATAGTCATATCCTCCTTAAAAAATAAGCGGAGCAGCTTTTGCCGCCCCGCCAATCCTCGCCTAAAGGGCGTATGTGTTAGATGTTTCCGCAGCCGTTATTGCAGCCGCAGAAGGGGCTCGGACCCGCATTGTAGGAGTAGCCGTTTGGGTACTTCACAACGCCGTACATCTGGGAGGCCAGTTCCAGCTGGCTGATCCGCTGATTCTGGGCCGCGATGGTCTGCTCATACTGCTGCTTCTGCAGCTCGGCAAACTTCGCGTCAATGTTGGAGTTGATCGCGCAGGTCTGCTTGTCCATCTGAGCGGACAGATTGGCCGTTGCCAGACGGTTGTCGCAGCAGCACTGTGCGAGCTGGCTCTGGATGTTGTTACCGGTCTGGAGGATGGTGGTGTTGGTACCAGCCTGTGCCAGAGCAACTTCCTTGCCGAGCTGGCCGATGTTGCCCTGCATCTCATAGCCGAGATTACAGATACCGTTGCCGATGTTGGTCAGGCGGTCGTTGATCTGGCCGAACTGCTGGCCATAGAGGATCTCCTGCTGGCTTGCCGCAGTGGCATACTGACCATACTCGCCCTGACGGTTGCCCCACAGGCCACCGCCGCCCATAAAGACGAACAGGAAGAGGATGATGATCCACCACGCGCCGCCCTGTCCCCAGCCGTCGTTATCGTTGCCACGGGTCACGGCAGCGATATCGCTCAAAGACATGTTATCCATAGTTGATTTCCTTTCTTGCGAATTGTGAATATATTTCAAGTTGTGCGCACAACTCTCCGACTACTTGAGGAAGGGCATGATCTGTTTCGCCATCGCTTCTAGCTGGTGGTACTGCTCATCTGACATTTTGCCGGACTTGCGCAGCATCTCCACCTGTTGCTTCGGGTCGCCCTTAAAAGAGGCCCGGAACTGCTGGAACTGCTGCAAAATCTGCATCACATTGCCCATCGGGCCGGGCATAGATGAGCCGGAGGTGCCGCCTAGGAAGCGCATCAAAGGATTTGCCATACCTTAACCCTCCTTTGCCCTTGCGGGCCTTGCAGGAGCCGCCGGGGCAGTCTGATACTGCGCCATCACACGCTCTACCTCGGCCTTTACGGCAGCCTGTATCTTCTGATCTGCTTGCGCAGAGGTTAGATACTGCGTCTCTGCCGGTGTCTGCATCGCCGCCGGGTCGATCTTTGTCAGGCGGTAGTACTCGCCGGATGCGTAGCCCATCGTGTCTGCCTTTTTGACAGCCATGACAGGCTCGTTTTGCACCATAATCCAGCGCGTTTCGCCGGGCTGTACCATGACCTTGTCCACGTCTGCGATAGTTGGCACCATGGTAAACGGGTTTTGTGCGGCCATCTGGCCTGTCTGTCCCTGCATCTGCGGCATGTACTGGTTCTGCCCGTAGCTACTCATAGGCTGCGACCCGTACGGGCCGGGCCGCCATCCTTCATAAGGATATCCCATATAGATCCCCCTTTCTTCTGGGATGATTTTATCTCTTTCCCGGAAAGCGAGAGACAACGAAGGTACAACGAAGGACAAAAAAGAAAAGCCCTCACACTGCAAAGGGCAGCGTGAGGGTAAAAAAATACGTTCAATGAGTATAAAATTTTTGAAAAACGCTTGACTTTTGCACCCAGTGGGTGTATACTATAGACAGTGAAAGACACATGAAACCACAACGGAGGAACGAAAAATGAAAAACTTCAACCTGCACGACATCATGAACACCGCTTGGAAGATCCGCAAGGCCGCGAAGATCACCATGAGCGAAGCTCTGAAGAAAGCATGGCGAATTGCAAAAGCCATGGTGCTTGGTGCTCGTGTTTGGGAAAGGGGCAGCAAGTCTCGCCTGTACCTGAACGAAGCCGGGAAGTCCATCATCGGCCTGACCTATTGCACCTATAACTCCGGCAACATCCGCTCGGCAAATCTCAACGGTGAGGAGATCTCCAACGCCGAGTGTGGCCGGGTTCTCAACGCTCTGTACGGTGCTTATCTCGATCTGGCTGATTGGACTATCCACACCGGGCTGTCCAAGTCTGCTGCATCCGTCAATGAATCCCTGACGAAAGCATTTGCTTTGTAAGAAAGAGGTGACCAAAATGAAAAAGTTAACTGCTGACGAGTTTGCCACTAAGGTCATGGCCACCGGTACCGAAATTGAGTACGACAACGGCGTTTGGATGATCTACGCGCACCTCACCGATGATGGCGACGTCAAGACCTCTCATCTGGACGCTCGCGACCTGATGGTCACTACCAGCATCGAACTCTCCGATGAAGAGGGCGAGGCACTCATGAACGGCAGTATGGACGACGTTGAGAGACAGGCCGTCGTGGAAGACCTTTACCCGAAGTATCTTGAAGCTCTGGAAGATATGGAGTAAAGAAAAGTCCCCCAGACGGCGCACGAACACCGACTAGGGGACCTTAGTGAAAGACACCTCACATGGAGGTGTACGATTATCCTATCACACGAAAGAAAGGAAGTCAACTATGTATACCAGTGCTGAACTTTTTAATATGGCTGCCGACCCGGAAGCATCCATGGCAGCGTTCCTCAACAGCATCACCCTTAGCGTCCCGGACGATGCTTCCGACTGCATTGATCTGGACGCCGAGAAGGAGCGGCTGTCCGTCATCTGGGATCTGGCGCACCTGTCCATGCGGGAACTGGTAGATCGTACTGGCCTGTCACAGACCGCCTTTGCAAAGCGGGCGGGCATTCCGCTGCGCACGGTGCAGAACTGGTGCGCCGGAAGCCGGGACTGCCCGGCATACGTCCGCTTTTTGCTGGCTGAGCATTATAATCTTCTGTAAAACTAAAAATCCCCCGCTTCGCTTACAAAGTACCTCGCGTGGAACGCAGGGCTTCGGCAAAGCAGGGGATTTTTTCACACATTCAGCATTTTATTAATAATTTTCAGTCTATTGCCGATTGATGTCCGACAATACGGCACACGCGCTGCAATATCAACTTGGCATAGCTGATCAACGTACCGCAACCGGGCGATTTTCCGGTCATACCTCCCAAGCGGCGCACGTTTTATCACAGCTTTTATCTGTTCTGCATTAAGCCCTTGCAACGCTGGCGGAAAGACTATACGAGCCGCCGCCACGGGCAGCACCGAGCCAGAAAGGCTGCGGCAGCTCTCCGGCGTTGCGCACCATATTGCCAATGACGGCAAACCGGTGACAAAACGTCACCATTTTGACAACGTCGGCAGAATGGCATGTTTTCGTGAGTCCACGAAAACGTGCGCAGACCATTTTCGTGATGTCACGAAATTGCTCTTGTGCGGCGTACATTTTGTTAGTGTCAACAAAATGCTCGTATGTAGTGCTTGCCATGATATCCTCCTTACTGCTTTTGCAGGGCTTCCCTTGCCCGGTCAAAGAAAAACTGAATCACCTTGCTCATGGTCTCTTCGGTGATTGCCCACGAGACCAGCTTGCCCCACTTGCTGTTATCCAGATAGTGACGCAGCATCTTGACGCACCACGCCTTGCGTTCTGCGCCGCGCTTCGTGCCCTGAATTTCGTGCTCCGCCCTTGCAATGAGATCGAGCACAGTGCCTTTGACCGCCGCGCCGTAGCCCAGACGGATAAGCCCCAGCACAAGCGAAACAGCGCCCACAACGATGAGCGCAAGTGCCAGCCATGCGGGCAGGGGTGTGAGAATGGTTTTAAGGATTGCTTCCATGATTTGTTACTCCTTTCAGCAGGTAGTTGTTGATATCGGATTTGCTTTTTTGCATACCTTCGCGGTTGTTGCCGGACAGTTGCGCATCCAGAAGGTTCTGCACGCCAACAAGGACGAGACGCATTTCTTCATCGATGCCGTCAAATCGCGTCATGTCGCGTCTAAGGGCCGCGGCGTGCTGTGTGGAAACGGTTTCTACCGCAGCCAGTCGCTTTTCAATGGCGTCAATGCGTTTGTTCTGCGCATCGTCAGGGGCTTTTGCCTTTTTGATGTACTTATGGATGATGTCCAGCACCTTGTCGACCGTGATGGCAGCGGCGCACAGGCTGCCAAGAACGCCCAGAACCCACAGTAAAGCTTCTTTTTCGCTCATGCGCCCTCCCGGAGCCGGTCAAGCCCCTTTTTCGCAATAATGGCGGCGTAGTCCTTATACGCATGGCTCAGGTCTACCGAGCCGCTCACGCCCGGCACGCTGGCGGTGCTGGTGTACTGCCACATCCCAAAGGAAAAGTCTGTTTTGGGCTTGTCCTCCGGTTTGGTCTTGCTCTTGTCTCTGGGATATCTTGCCAGCCATACATCGTACTTGCGCAGCGCCGCGCCACCCATGTACAACTCCGTCTGCGCAAAATTTAGCCCGACATACAGCAGAGCATAAAAGCCCCAGCGCTCCACCGTAGCAAGCGCATAGGCGGCAAGGTCGGTCAGCGCCTGTGTGGACAGCTTCTTGATTTTGTTGTCCTCCACGTCCACGCTGATGGGCAGCTCAAAGGTCTTTCCGGTCAAGGCAGTCTTGAGCAAGGCAAGCTCTGCGTCTGCCATCTCTTTATCGGTGGCGTAGGTGTAGTAGTATACGCCAACCGGCAGACCAACGCGCTTGCATTCGGCATAGTTGCGCTCAAATGTCGGGTCAATGTACAACCCATCCTTGCGCTTGCTCAGCTTGCGGTTGGTGGACACGGCTTTAAGCATCACGCCGTCAATTTTGACGCTGCGCTTCACCGCGTCCCAGTCGATGCGGCCCTGCCAACGGGAGACGTCTAAGATGGTCTTATCAGCCATTTTCCTGCGCCTCCTTGTCCAGCTCGGCCTGTACGCGGGCCCGCCAGCGGGTCGGCACGTCGTCGATGGTGAAGGTGCCGTCAAATCGGTGGAGCTTGATCTGTGTCACGTAAAATTGTACCATGTCATACCTCCTGTGCGGCCAGCTCAATGAGACCGGCTTCCAATGCTGCCAGCCGCTCCTCTGTGGTGGGTAGGGTGCTTGCCGGTTCCGGCTCCGGCACCGTGCCGCCCTCTGCCACCTCGTAGCAGTCGGCCTTATCCTCAATGACCCACAGCGTGTCGCCCACCCCACAGGCGGCATTGTGCTCGTTCACGGCCTGTGCCATCTCAGCGTAAGCGGTGCACTGCTCCTGCGTTTCTACGGGCTTGGCGAGGGTGTAGCCTAAAGTAATTTCCATGTGTCTTCCTCCTTACTTCCAGCGGCCAATGGCGAGCCAGCTTGTATTGCCTCTTGCATTTTTGTCTGCTGCACCAATCGAAAAGCCTGTGGTTGACTCCCAGCCAACAATAACCGTCGTATTACCAATATTTGCGTTAGATGCAGCAACAACTGCCGGGATGCTTGCAAATGCCACCGGGAAATTAACACGTCTATTTGTTTCCGTGATATACCCGTCAACGTAGCAGCCGATTTCCCAGCAAATCTGCGTGCCATCCGCAAAGCGGATGTATTTGTCGCCGGAGGCGACGACGACTGTTAATCCGATGCTATCTGCCGGACGCAAATCAACGTACTTTCCTGCGGTTTCTACGAGCACAAGCGTGGAAGCAGTTACCTCATTAAAACGCCGCTCATAATCACCCCATTTGGCAGAGTTGTCTGCGGTGTCGTGCAGACCAAGCTTCCCAGCCAGCGCGTCACCGGTAGCCTTTGCGTCAGCCGGTGCGTTCTCAATGGTCAGGGTCTTGTCGATTATATCCACCGTGCTGTTGGTGGTCATAGAACCAATTGCCATTCAGTTCACCTCATTCTTTGCCAGCAGAATCACCACAATGTTGATGTCTACCGCTGGCCTTTTCTTTGCATAAACTCGGATGTACCCGTCAAACGTCTCCATCGTTGCGCTCAGGCCCGGGGTGGAGAGCGCTTCGGTGGTGTTTTCCAGTGCGGCCATACCCATTGGTACTTTTTCAACGGAAGAGTCTTCCAGCGTCAAATCGCATTGCCACTGGTTGACCCCCACAGTGTTTTCTGCCTGTACCCACCCATTGACAGGTACCGTCAGGCTGTAGGTGCGGGAACCTACCGCAAACACTGAGAGAGTAAACTTCACATCGCCGTCCGGAACGTTCACCGCATACAGACGCACGCTGCCGTCCTTCGTCTCAATGATATTCGCCACCCGCGCCACGAAAGCTGCCATAGCGCTCTCCGGCAAAACAGCCGCAAAAGCGTTCCACTTGGCGGTGCAGTCCGCGAGGGCCACGTCGGCATAATAGCGGTAAATGCCGATGGGCGTTTCCAGCGCCGTCCACCCGGCCTGCGGGGCCGTCAAAGTAAAGGTGCGAGAGTATCCGCCGCCGTAGCCTTTGGCGTTCTGCGTCACCACTTGTTTGGCGGCTTCCTCGTATCTGGCCGCGTTGATCTCCGACGTCGCCGCCGCCGTTTTGGACTTTTCCGCCGCGCTGGCCGAGTTGGCTGCTGCCGTGGCACTTCCCGCCGCGGCGTTCTCGCTCCGGGCGGCTGCGGCAGCGGAACCGGCAGAGGCATTCGCGCTGTTTTCGGCTTTTGTGGCCTCGGTCGTTGCCTTGTCCACAAGATCTTGGACGTCCTTCTTGCTTTGCAACCACCACGCCGAGGTTTTGCCCGTGATTTGGAAAAAGCTTTCGACCTCTACGGTGTCGTTATAGTTGTCATTCCGGGCGTCGGTCAGGATGGGGCGGCTCTTGAGCATATAGCCCCGGTCATTGGTGATGCACAGCACGATGCTGACATGGCCCGGCACGATCAATGCGTGGCGGTCGATCTCGCAGGTCACGACATTGCCGGACGCAACGCAAGCGTCGCGCTTGCCTGTGTCGTCCTCAATGGTGTCATACCAGCCCTGATTCTGCTCGCCGAAACCCCGGTACATGATGCTGTAGACCGCATCAGCCGGGGGCGTGTAGGCCGCGCCGGAGCGGTACAGCGTCGCCTGAAAGAACCGACTCTGCGCGTCGCCCTCCATGGCTTCGAGGTGCTGCGGCAAGCCGGGGTTGTCAAAATCAATCTTGATCTGCTGCATCGTCTTCCTCCTTTTCCGGTTCCGGCAGCGGCGCATAGGTCAGCGTCTGGCCGTCCCAAACGTAATCCTCCCCGCCGTTGCGGCACTCCGGGAACTCTTCAAAAACGCGCTCTCCTTCCGGCAGCGGATTCGGCACCACTTTCTTGTACAGCCATACGCCGCCGGAGATGCGGCCATCCGGGCCGATTTGACACTTGAAAAGATAATCCTGTTTTTTCATGTTCGCCCTCCTACATAAAACCGTACATTTCGTAAGGCACACAGACGGAAGAGTTTTCATCCCATCCGTCGGTGCCGGGGCTCTGCAAGCTGAAAAAGGTGCTGCCCGTTGCTGTGATCATTATGTATTTCGATGTGCGCTCATATCCGGGTCCAAAATAGACGCCGGAACTGGATACGATAACATCCCGCCGATGAGGGGTGTTCCATGCGTACATCAAAGAGTAGCGTTTTCCGTTGACCGGAATCACAACAGAGGTCGGGCCAGCACTGCCGCCGTGCGCGAGCCATGTCGAGCCTTTGTTGCTCTCGAATGTGATCAGCACCGCAGAGTAGCCGGAAAGGTCGATTTTGAAGGTCTGGCTTCCCATCGACCCATAGCCCTTCCAGTCGCCGATGGGGCGCTGGTTGCGGATGCCGCTGAACTCCAGCCCATCCCGGTTGATGATGTACGAGTAATCGCCGACGCCGAAATTGATGTCTCCGTCTGCTTTTTCGGCAATGTAGTTGGTGGCGACGCGGCTTGCATCCACGGCGCGGTCGTTGGTGGTAGTCACGCGGCTGCGCTCGCGCACCGTGGTGCGGGCGAGCTTTTCTTTGACATTGCCCACTTGGATGGAGTCGTACCGATCCAGCAGAACGTTGTAATCCGTTTTGGTGACACGGGCCAAGGCGCTGACGCCGAGGCGCAGGTAGCGAACTTCTACCGTATCCCCCCGCAGGATGATCTTGCTCTGGCCGGAGCCGGTGTACTCCACGCACTTTTCCAACTGCACATAGCTGACCGTCAGGCTGACTTCAATCTTGCCGATCTCGTTTTTGGCGATAAATTCCTGCGCCGTCTTTTTCATACTGGCGTCGGACGGGGCCTTCTCGTAGTAGCTGGTCAAGTCCAGCGGGTAGATTTTTCGGTAGCCGGTGATCGTGGACGCTTGGATGGGCGCGAGGTCGTAATACTTGCCTTTCTCGGCGTTCATCCAATAGGGATACACGTGAGTGTAGATGTCCTCAATGTTCTTTTCCTGCGTCACGTCCAGCAGATTCAGACCGTAGGCGATCTGAACGCCCCGGTTGGTCGTAACCTTCCGCTTCAAAACGCAGCTCATGCCGTCGAAAGACCACACGCCGTCGTAGGTATCCGCAAGGTTGTCGCCGTTGCTGGAAAGCATGGCCGCGCGCACTGTCATCGGCTTGCTGACCGAAAAATCCCCGCTCGTATCGTAATCGGCGGAGATGGAAAACGGACAGTCGCCGACAATGTTGCCCCGCAGTTTGCTGATTGCTTCGCTCAGGCTTTTCGCCGTGAAGGGCTTGACCACGCAGTTGTTGAGGTCATACGAGATATGATGTGCATAGGCCTGCATCCTTCCGTCCATGGGCCGCGTGATGCGGTAGATGCGAAAAAACTGCCGGTTTTCGTAGAGGGACGGCGCGGCGCTGATCAGCTTTCGCTCCAGCAGCTTTTCCGCGTGGAGTCCGGTCATCGGGTAGATGAGGGTCAGGTCGAACGCGCCGTTTTCTTCGCAGCTCACCGTACAGCTCGTCGCGTCCTTTAGTGCGCCCCAACCGTAATTACGGATGGAGGTCTCGCTGTCCTCGTGCAAAATAGGGGTCATAATGTCCACCACCTCGGTGTCAGTTTCACGCCGGTCACGCCGCCGCTCCAACTGATCGTATTTTCGCCCGGCTGTAAGCTGGGCCATGTGCCGCCCACCCGCGCGTTGGCATTGGTGCCGCCGGTCAGGTAGGCGTCCCAGTTTTCACAGTCACAGTAGAGCGTTTTATTCGCCACCGTCCCCACCGCAAAGTCCACGCCATTGACCGTGAACTTGCCCTCGGAGCCGTTGCCGGTGATCTCCAACCACGGCAGCGCTACATGATCCAGCGGGTTGAGCAGCGTCTGGCCGCTCTGCATCTGCATCGCCTGATATCCCACGACCGAGAAATGGCGCGGGTCGCAGTCGAACTCGACCGACAGCCGCCCATACTTGTCGAAGAGGTTGGAAATGCTGCCGGGCTTAGCAATAGCCAGATAGAAAAAGGCCGGGTCATACCCGTCCGAAAGCTGGTGCGTCCCCGGCGTCCCGGCCAGCCATTTTTTGATCGTCCGGGCATCCTCTGCGGTCGGGTTGCGCCCGTGGAAATAGAGCTGATAGGTCACGGTCACGTTGTCGTAATAGCCGAGGTCGGCGTGGAGCTTGCCGTTCCGGCCCGGAACCTCATACTCTTCGTACTTGGCTTCCGGCACCGGGATGTCCGGCTTGTGCTCGATATGGCAAAAATACTCGTCAGAGCTGTGGCCGTTAAAATACAGGTACTTCTCCATTTGCGGAGGCCTCCGAATTGATCATCATTTGCAGTCGGTCGATGGTGTACTGGGCGATCTCCTCTGCGTCCTGCCCCTCGTGGGGGTAGATATTGACGTTGATGCCGCCCATGCTGATCCGCCGGAAGGTAGAAGCAGCGGTAAAGGCCGGGCTGGCACGCCCGACGTCGTAGGTCATCTGGGTGTCCAACTGGCCGGTCATGCCGCGCACAGCGTCCCGCAGCCGGTAGGCGTTGCTCTTGATGCCCTGCGCCATGCCCTTGACCATGTCCGGCATCCACTGCTCGTACTCGCGCAGCGGGCCTTCATCCGGGCGGGAGAAATGCAGGAAGCTTGCAACTTTTCCGGCCAGATTTTTAGCGGCAGTTGCCAGCTTGCTCCCGGCAGTTTTTAAACCGTTTGCCATATTGGTTGCAAGGTCTTGGCCCCAGCCGTTTGACTCATTTGCAAGGCCCGAAAGATTTGTGCCGATCAAATCCCCGGCAATTGAAAGGCCCGCGCTAACAAGTGCACTGACCCAGTTTCCGCCGGAACTAACATATCCGCTTGCGCCAGATACCAACGCATTGACGGCCATGCTTCCAATGTCGATGTCCTCGAAAAACGAATCGCTGGCCCGGTATCCTTTTTTTAGGTCTGAGAACCATGTGCCCAGCGGGCTTTTGCTCAGATTGGAGGCGGCCTTTTCCAGCCCGCCCACCTTGGTGTCGAGGTCGAGGATGAACTGCGAGAAGCTGCCCACCGTACCTTGAATGCCCTTGATCTCGGTCTTCAGGCCGGTGGTCTTTTCCTGCACATCAGTCACGAGGCCGTTGACGTAGGTAGTCGTGCGCTCCACCGTCTGCGCTACACCGTCCACCATGGCTGTGTAGGAGTCGGTCACAACATCGGTGGTGGAGACCACATTTTCTTTGACTTCGCCGGTCGTCTGGTCGATGACCTGCTCGATCTGCTTTGTGGTCTGAGTGGTGCGATCCAGCGCGCCGATCACGCCGTCCACGCCGTAGATTTTTTCAGCTTTGGAGCTGGTTGATGTCTTCCCGGCAGTGGTGACGTTTTCGACCGTAGTTTTGCTGCTCTGCTCCACGCCATCCAGCAGGGTGACGACCTGCTTATAATTTTTCTGGATGCCGTCCACCATTTCCGTCCATGTGCGGGTCACGGTCTGGGCGGTCTCTTGGGTGGTGCCCTTGAGCTGCTTTGTCGTGCCGTCGTAGACGTTATACGTGTTGTCAGCGGTCTCCGTCACCTGCTTGATGGCTCCGACGATGTTCCCGGTGCCTTCCAGCAGTTCGGTGTTGGTGTCCGTTACACTCTTGGCCAATTTTTTCTGGTCGGCCGCAGCTTTTTCCGGAGTCGTCCCGGATGTTGTCGTCCCGGATCTTTGGCTTCTGGTTCCGCCCCCCGAATTACTGCCGGTCGGCTTGGTTACGGTCGGGTGCAGCCGGTCATATTGCTTTTCAGTAGTCGAGATGCCCTTCCCGGAATGCGCCGCCTGATGGCGGCTGTCACTGTTTCTCTGGGAGTTGGTATCAGACCGATAATCCTCATAGCTGTCATACTTGGCATAAGCGTCCTTTCCCAGCGCTTTGTTGAGCTTATAGCTCCACTGATCGAGGATGCTGATTGCATTTTTGCCAATGCTGGCCAGATGGTCGCCCAGAGAAGACATCTCATTGATGACGCCCGAAATGAGCGGGTTCAGCGACGCAATTTCTGTGGCCAGCCCGACCCAGCCGTCCGTTTTGTATGCCTCTGCTGCGGACACGGTCAGGTCGTTGAGGTTGCCCACCACGTTTTTGACGCCGTCGGTCAAGTCCCCGGTCATGAGACCGGCCAATTGGGTCGCGTTGTCCGTCAAGGTGCTCCATTGTCCGTTGAGCGTCTCGCTCTGAGTGGACATGGAGCCATAGTAACGCCCGCCCTCATCGGCGGCCTTTTCCAGCGCAGCGGTCAGGTCGTCATAGGTAACGGTCATGTTCTGGACTTCCGCCGTGGTTTTGCCGGTGTAGTCCGCCAGAAGGCCGTAGACGTCAATGCCCGCATAGGCAAACTGCTTGATGTCCGCCGACGTCGCTTGGCCCGCGTTCCGAATCTGCTGCAAGTTCTGCGCCATGCGGCTCAGTTCGTCGTTGCCGCCGCCGGTAGCAGAAACAGCGTCGCCCAGCGCAAGGATGACCTTGCGCGAGCTGTCCGCATCCACGCCGGTGGAGATCAGCAGCTCATTGGCCTTCACAAGGCCCGCCGTGTCAAAGGGGGTCTTGGCCGCATCCTGCTTGATGTTCTCCAGCGCTTGCTCTGCCGCTTGGCTGCTGCCCAGCATGTTGGTCAATGCGGTCTGGTACTGCTCCAACTGGGCGTTATAGCTGACGCCCGCTTGGATGACCTTTTTCCCCGCAGAAAGCAAGGCGCTGCCCACGGTTTCATAGGCTTTTGCGGCCAGCGTGCCCGCCGTGACGGAGGCGGTCAGGCTCTCGCCGGAGCTTTTGGTCTCAGACGCAAACTCGCCCAGACCGTTTTCCGCGTCGGAAAGGCGGCTTTTGAGGGTCACCAGCTCGGTGCTGGTTTTGTTGACCGCCGTGCGGAAGGCAGACGCCTGAGTGCTGGCGTCACCCCACTTGGTGACCGCCTTTTGAAGCATTGTGTTTTGTGCCGAAAGGGCAGATTCTTGGTTCTGGATCTGTTTTTTCAGCACCGATGCAATGGAGGTGGCCTTTTGCTGGGCCGTGGCGTTTTTGCCAAGGTTTGCCGTAACCAGATTCAGCTCGGAGGAGTATTCCTTCTGCTGCTGGATGATGTTTTTCATCTGCTTGCGGTATTCGCTCTCGCCCTCAACGCTGATTGTGGGGCCGATGTCCGTTCTCGCCAAGTTCTACCACCTCCTTATCGGATATTTGCAAGCTCGTCAAGTTCAGCGTAGACCTTTTGGTCTGCACCGTTTTCAATTTGCATGCACGCCATGTAGTCCAGCATTCGGCCAAGCGGGCACGCGAGCACCTCGTGCTCGTTCATGCCCAGCTTTCGGCCATAATACAGGTACCACGTTGTGTTGAGCCGGATCACATGGCGGTTTCTCCGTTTTTTACGCTGTTGTCGGGTGCTACCTCGACGTCGCGGGACGAGCCGCCCTGCAAGGCAAGGGCAACAGCGGCCCAGATGTTGTGAACGATCTCAGTGCCGGACAAAATGGTCTGCAAAACGTCTACCTCCGGCACGTCGGGGGTGGATTCGCCTTTTTCGCCCGAAAAAGCGGCGCGGGCGGCAAGATAGTCCTTGCCCGCCTTGGCCAGAGGCAGGAACGCAGAAAGGATGGTGTGCATCATTTCGCCCAACTCTTCTTTATTGGCGTGGTCAGTGACGTTCTGGCCGATGGCCGGGATGCTGCCGAACGCTTTTTCAAGCTCATCTGCCGCGCCGACAGTCAGGCACAGCGGGAATTTTTTGCCTTTGATCTCTGCCCAGACAATGTACTTGTCATCCATGGTTTACTCGCCTCCCAGAGCCTTCTTGATAAATGCAACTGCGTCGTTTTCCGTTTCGAACAGCTTTTTGGGGATGATCTTCCAGCGGTTTTTGGTGCTGTCGTCCCGCATGATGGTGAAGTCGATGTCCTGAGTCTGCCAGTCGATCTGATCTTCCTGCGTGGAAGCATCATCACCGGGCACCTTGCAACGGCACTTGCACAGCACCATTGCGCCCCAGTAGCTCTTGCCGTCCCGCTGTACCTTTTTCATCGCGCCGATGCCGATATAGGGCGGATCCATGTCCGCGCCATATTCCAGCGTCTCGATCTGGTTTGCATCGACAGTGACCGGATCACCGGCCTTGAGACCCATCAGGAAGGCCTCATCGTCCGGGGTCAGGCCGTCGATGGTCATGGTGCCGGAGCCGTCCGTGAACGCGGAGCCGGTCTCCGTCTCGGCCAGCCGGTCATCGGCATAGAAATTATTGTCGTCGCTGGTCGAGATATCGGTGCTCATGCTCACCGAGCGGCCCAGCTTGTGCACGCTGGTGTAGCTGACGACGCCGTTTTCTGCGGCGTAGAGCGCGACATGGATGTTGGAAAAACCAGTCGTCACAACGCTTTTGGGAGTGGTTTCAGCCATTTTTCTTTCTCCTTTCAGAGTAAAAAAATAGGAAGGTGTCCACTGTGGACACCTTCCGGGGTGTTATTCGTTCATGATTTCTTTGACCTTTTCGTCCACGGCCTTTTCCATGGCCTTTTCGGTCTCTTTCCGTCCCGCTCGTACAGTCGGCGCAACAAAAGGCGTCTTTTTTCGGATGCTTGTTCCGCTTTCCAGACTGCGTGCGATCATTGCATTGGGCTGGCCGTTCGGGTATTTTTTGGTTTTGATGCGATTGTATCCGTTGAAGCCTGTTTTTGTGTTCCACGCCAAGCCGTCATGGTTAAAAGTTGCAATGCCGAATCCCTTTTTCAAGTCTTCTGCTTGAGTCGGGGTAAGACCTTCCAAAAGCTTTTCCGCATTTGGATTTGCGTGAAACTGTTCTTTTCCGGGTGGCGGGTTATGAATGGGAATCTTGTCGATGGCCGCAACGATTTTGTTGCCCATGACTTTGGCCCCGGCAAAAACACCGGCCTTGCAAACGTCATCCGTATTTTTGTTCAGCTTTTCCAGCTTTTTCAAATACTTGTCAACGCCGTCTGTCCGGATTTTAGCCACAACCGGCCACCTCCCAACGCCACTCATAGTGCCAGATACCGCGGTCGGCCTCGTACTGGATGCTGTTCAGCCGCCACGCGATACAACCGGAGGCGTCGAAGGACTTTTCCAGCGCCTCCCGCCACGGGTCGAATTCCTGCTGGGTGAACAGATCGGTGGTACCGGTAATGCAGCCCTCGACGTGCTTGCCGTCAGCCTCAAAGTCAACGGTTCCGTCTTCCTGCCAGACAAAATAGCGTTTGGATTTCAGCCGCCCGCCATGGCTGACCTGATCGGTGACAGCGGCGTGGGCCGCAATGATGCAGTCACTCCACTTCATCGGCCTTGTCCTCCTTCAGCCGGGCATCGAAGTCTTCTTCGACTGCCCGCAGACTAATATCCATTGCCGCCGGGTGACAGCCCTCCACCATCTGCACCGTGTCGATGCGGTAGTGCTGGCCGTCCTCGGTCTGCGCGACGTCTTGGCTGCTGATCGGAAACGGCGCACGGGGCACCCGCACCACACGGACGATCTCCGCGAGGTTCTGGCGGCTCAGGTACAGCCGATTGATGCCCAACCGCTGCTCCTCGTACATGGTCGAAAGCTTTTTCTTCAGCTCAATCTTCGGCTGGTGGCCGATCTCGGCCACGTCCTTCGCCGAAAAGATGCCGATGACGCCGGAGTTGAAATTCTGGGAGATGTCATTGGTCGGTCGAGTCGGAAGTTTGCGCGGCATAGGCAATCACCCGCCTTTCGTTCTGCGCCGCCAGAATAAGGTGGCGGTAGTTGTTTTCAAAAATGTCCGCTGCGCCGTCGCGGGCATAGCGGACATAATCCATCAACAGATCCCGGTGCATGCCGGGCATGGTATAATCCTGCGGCGCGCCGATCTTGCTGTCCAGATAGGACATACCGCCGACGGCAATGCCCCAGATTTTCGAATCTGTGACCTCATCGGCCCATGTGATATCCAGATAGTTCTTGATATCCGGGAGCAGCACTTCCCGGATACCGTCCCAGATGGTCGTCATGGTCAGGACTTAGAGACAGTGACGGTATACTCCTTGGTGGTGGTACCGTCTTCCGCCGTTACCTTGATGGTCACGGTGTTGGAGCCTTCTGCCCACGTTGCGGCCTTGCCGTTTTCGATGACCTTTGCGCCGACCTTGACCTCAACCGTTGCGCCCGCATTGGCCGGGGTGGCAGTGATAACGTTGGAAGCGGCAGTGGTCGAAACGGTGTAGCTGGTGGTAGCCGCACTGAAAGCCGGAGACAGGGACAGGTTGCCAAGCTTCAGAGCAGACAGGTTCGCATCGGTGGACGGGGTGGGCGCGGTGGCGGTCTCGACCTTGTAGGTCAGCGGGCGCAGACCGGAAATATCGAGGTTCAGGAAAGCGTTGTTGTCGATGGGGAAACCGTTTGCGTACAGCTTGATGAGGTAAACGCGCTCATCTTCGAGGAAGCGGTTCGAGTCGTCATACTCCAGACGACCGCCCTTATTCATGCCGACGGCGGCGAAGTACAGGCGGCCAATGCCGAACACGGCCTGACCGCGCGGCAGCGCAGAGACCGGGATGATCTCGGTGGGGTACGGCAGGACGTTGTTGCGGTAGGTGCCATCCGGTGCACGCATGGTGGTGGCGGGCATGACCTTCTCATAGTAGTCCTGCGGGTTGACCAGCAGAATGAGGTCGTCGGGGTTGCGATCCTTGCCATTGGCGGTGACGGCCAGCAGTGCGATCAGCTTGCCCATGGTGGTGGGCTCGAAATCGGTGACCTTGACCTTTGCCTTTTCGGGGTAGGTGCCGGAAACAACGGAAGCGCTCTCGCTCACGTCGCGGATCATGCCAATGGGCTTATCCTTGCCGTCGCCGGTGACGATGCCCTCTTCGAGGCCGTTGGCAAGCGCTTCCGCAAGGATCGCGCGGATGTAGCGGTCGAGCCATTCGGGGCCGAGGTCGAGCTGTGCCTTGCAGACCGGGATAAAAGCGGAAAGCTTGTACAGGCCCACATCCACTTCCTTGAAGCCGGAGGTGACCTCGTTGATGATCTCAGCGCACAGCTTGCCCCAAGCGGCCTTGTTGCGGCCATCGGTGTTCAGCATCATGCGGATCGCACCGCCGGTCGGGGTGAACTGGATTTTCTTCAGCAGCGGGTGCTGCTCGGTCAGATCGTCCATCACGCGGGAGATGATGGTCTGAGGGAAGGTCACATCGACGTTGTTCAGGGCCTGTTTGGGGTTATCGCTGCGCAGGGCCTCGGTGATCTTCTGGTAGTACTCTTTTTCGTCGGTGGTAAGCTGGCGGACGCCGCGGGCGTACAGCACCGAGTTGTCGAGGCTCTGGCGCAGACCGTTCAGCTCGGCCCGGTACTCCTCGGCATTGATGTCGCCGATGGTCTGGCACATCTCCGTAAAGATATCGGACACGCCGTCCGCGTTGTTGTTCTGGACGGCATCGTGCAGCTTCTGGCGCAGTTCGGTCAGCTTCTGGCTTTTCTGATACATCTCTTTCAGGTTCATGATCATATCTCCTTTTTGAGGTATTCAAAAAGCCGTGTCCACGGTGGACACGGCTTTACGGCAAAATTCAGATTTTGGAAAACAGGCTCAGCAAGCTGTTTTTCGGCGGTTCGGGCGGCTCTTTCGGCGGCTCCTTGGGCGGCGTGCCGGGAATGACGAGCATCTGGCGGATGACCAAATCACGCACGCTCTGGCTTGCTTCTTCGGAGCTGCGGCCCTTCTGGATGCTAGTGGCAAGGCCCATGTCGAGGACTGCTTCCGGGGTGTACCACGTTTTGCTTTGGATGAGATCACGCGCGGCCTGTTCCTTCATTCCGGCATTGGTGAATGCCCCCAGCCCGATCTCGGTCAGTTTGTCCAGCTCGTCCGCAGCTTCGCGGAGGTCCTCGGAATAGCCATAGGTGCCGCCGATGACCGGATGAAAATAGAAGGCGCTCACATTGTTGGCGATGCGCTCCGCACCGGCCAGAAACGGGTAAATGGCCGCGCTGGCCACAAAGCCGTCGGCGTAGGTCTTGACCTGTGCGTTTTTATTCCGCAGCGCGTTGTAAATGGCGAAGCCCTCCGAGACCTCGCCGCCGTAGCTGTCCACATGGACGTTGATCTCGGCAAGGTCTCCGGCCTGTTCCAACTGGTTCGCCAGCCGGTAGGCGCTGACATCGCTCTGTTCCCACGGGTAGCTCGTGATGTCTCCGTAGATGTAGATGTTGGCTTCCTCGCCGGACTGCTGATAGTCAAAATACGGTTTGGGCATTTGCTTGTCCTCCTTTTAGGTGGTAGTGGATGCGGCGTTTTTGGCAATGGCCTCCACCGTCGCAATGTTTTTGGTCATCCAGTGGGTATTGGCCCAGTCGTACGGGAGCGGTTCCTGCCCGCACATTTCGAGGATGTCGTTGGGGCTCCAGACTGCCGAGCCGACGATCTTCTCGACGTTGGCCGCGTTGCTCAGGATGTCGAAATGCTGGATGGTCGAGGTATCGACGCTGACGCGGTCACCCCGCTGCCAGACACGGCGGCCATACAGCTTGCGGTTCAGCTCTTCGCTGATCTGGGAGGCAAGCGGGTCAATACAGGTCGTCAGCCAATGGGTCGCAACATCCTTGATCCCGGCCACGTCTCCCATCACCAAAACAGGCGGGATGCCAAACCCGCGCGCCGTGAAGGAAAAAATATCATCCACAAGCGCCCGGATGTCCCGCGTGTCGCCGCTTTTTCCGGTGCCGTCCATCATTTCGTAATGGTAGCCGTCAAATTCCGGCAGGATGCCGAAATCGTTCTGCAAAAACGGTTTGATGTTGTTGTTGACCATTTCCGCAAACACTTTTTCAAAATCTTTCTGACCGGAACTCACTTGATCCACATGGACTTTCATCCGCTGGCCGTTTTCCCTGCCGAAACTCTTCATGCTGACTTCCAGCAGCTTTTGATAGCTGCCGTATAGCGCATCTACCACGGCCTTGGCGTCGGCGCTGTTCAGCACAAGGTGGATGACCTCGCTTTCCTTCAGATCGCGGGTATAGGCTTCGTCACCCACTTGGATTTGCCGGTAGATGTTTTCCTGTGCCGGAAAGTACGCCGGTTTCGTCCAACTGTCTGCCACTACCAGATTCGGCATCCCGCCGCGCGGGGTGGAAAGGATCAGCGCCTCATTGTCTTTGTAGAGGCGATAAATTACTTTCTGCCAAAACGCGGTGCTGTTTTCGTTGATGTTGGGTTCCACGTTGAGCATATAGTAGTAATCTTTTTTGACCGCTTCCCCGTTCTGGTAGGTCTTGAACTCGCAGTTAGCGATAGCCTTTGCGATGAGGTTCACACAGGCATTGAAGGCCAGATCACGCAGCCGGTATTCCTGCCAGCAGTCCATCCATTCGGCAAGGGACTTTTTGGCCGCTTCCGCATTGATGGGCACATCGGTCGAGGTAATCTGCTGTGCAGGGAGCTTGAGCCCTTCGTTTTTTGGAGCGAAAAAAGCGCCGATTTTTCCGAAAAAAGACATGTTCAAAACTCCTTACCAGTAGATTGCTCCGATTTTCGGGAGCTGCACCTGACCGGTGCCCAGCTCTCCCTCAATGGCCATGGCGGCCACAAGGGCCATAAACGGGTCGGTCTTCCGGCCCTTTGCTTCAATTTTTGCATAGATAAAATTACCGGTATCAACGCCTTGGCTTCGACTGCTGCGGACACGTTTCGTGTTGTTGACGGCCCAGCGCAGATGTGGGGAGTCGCCCCATGTAAAAAGGCCGCGGTCGAAGCAGTCTTGAATGACCGGATCGACCTGCATGATGTCGCTGGGCCGGATCAGCTTGATGCGAGCCTTGTCCTTGGCGTCGAATCCGATGCTTTGCAGCGCCTCGGCCATCATGGTGTAGCGGAAATTATCCAGCGCCAGCTTCTTGATGTTGTACTTCCGTCCTGCTTCCCGGATGTAATCCGTCAGCAGATAAGGTGAGATGCTCACATCGTCCACATAGGTGCAGCAGCCCATCTCGCACCATGTTTTCCATGGGGCCTTGATGCGCGGCAGCGTGCGGCTGTTGGCGCATATCCATGCGTGGTTGATATCATAGCGCTGATCCCCACGCCGGAAGTGCAGATCGACCGCCGCCCAGTCGTTCAGTTCGGCGTAGTCGATGCCGACGGTGCAGTTCCACCCGCTCAGATCAGGGAGGGGCTTGTTGGTGGCCTTGATATTTTCGTAGTCTGTCACGGTGATTTCCTTTGCGCCCTCTCGAATGCCCATCCGCTTCGTGATAAAATCGCCGTTCTGCTCCGGACGCTCCTTCCAGTCTCGGTATTCGTCCCGAATTTCCTGCATCAGGTGCGGAAGATACGGGAGCGATGGGTTCGCCATGCACCAATTGTTTTCATCGTGCACCTGATCTTTGGAGTTCAGGCAGCAAATGAACGGCAGGAAACCCTCATCCGCTTCACCCTCGAACAGGATGCGGCGTCCGCGGGCAAGATAGTCGTCCAGCGGGCCGTCGCTGACGTCTCCGTTGGACGTAAAAAAGCCCACGCGCGGCTCGGCAACTTTGCCTTGACCGGTCACGAAGACTTTGATGTTGTCGTAATTCTGATATTGGTGAACTTCGTTAAAGATGACCGCACCGGAGCGCATACCGTCGCGCCCTTTCGGGTTGTTGGTGCGGCCCTTGACTTCGCCAAGGTTTTTTCGACCGCGCAGGATCTCCTTTGTGTGGTAGTAGTATTTTGATAGCTTCGCTTCCCACTTCGGGTTTTCCAGCGCTTCGACAATGTCCTTGACGGGGGTGACGGCTTGTTCCTCATTGTTGGCGCAGATGTCCACATTGTAGTGAGGCACCGGGTTGTATGGGCTGATGAGGGCAGCGGAAGAGACTGCGATCACGCCGTCCTTGCCCGCGCCACGGCCCACCATGGCAAATAATGTTTTGAAGCGGGGGGTGGTGCGGTCTGCGCGGTAGGTGCACAACCACAGCCCCAGCGCAAACGTCTGCCACGGAAAAAGCTGGTCATACGGAAAATACCGGGCGAGTCGGAAATATTTCCTCATTCGCTCGGTATCCACGTAAATATCTTCTGTTTGAAAAATACGCCGGATCAGAGCAGCAAGAGCGTGCTGCTCTTTACAGGCGCGGGGTTGGTCGGCCTCCACCTGCTCGATATACTCCAAAATCTCCGGGGGAATGTTACAGCTCATCGTCCTCATCGGCCTTAGCGGCCATAAACTTGAAGGTCTGGACAATGCGCAGCAGCGTCGAAACGGTGGAGTTCGCGGCACTGGCCGTCTGGTTATAGATTTGGATCGCCGGATTTGCCACTTCGACCTCCGCCCCTCTCGGCGTGATCTTCCTGACCGTCAGTCCGTTTTTGTTCATGTCGTCCTGCGCATTGGTCAGAAGATCAAGCTGTGTAACGTACCGATCGAGCGTAGTGCGATACAAAAAGTTTGTATCGCAGTTCGCGGCCTTCGCGGCGTCTTCGATTTCCTGCAATTCCTGCCGGTATTTTTCACAGGTCGGAACCGTTTTCATCCGTTTTGCCATTGCGTTGTCCTTTCTTCCGTTTTTGTGCAAATTGACCATGATTCCCGCGCGTGCGCGTGCGCAGGAGAAAATCTCGACAGGCAGGGGACACCACGAGTAAGGCAGGGCCGGGTCTGGGCCGTTTTTCCGGGAGGGGGGTGGGTCATCTCTTGTATGACTTCATAGCCTCTTCTACCCCAATTTCCAATTGCTTTCTCACGAATTCCGTTGCCATTTTATCATCCATCTGTTTGTCCGGCTTTGCAAAATACACAGTGACCCAGCCAACAGAAGCATCATAGCATCTTCTGGTTTCAGGCTCGTTCATAGTGATTGCAACCGGAACTTTTCCTTTATACGCGACATTTGCCATATTAATCCCACCTCTCTTTTGTTAGTGGTTTGTCTTCCCTACACTTGCGCAGCCGCTCCGGGTGGCAGACTGTCTCGTGGCAGTCCTTGCATACACTGATAAGGTTGCGCTGTTGGTTGCCTCCGGCATCCTGATACCAGATATCAAGCGCCTTGTCCGGTGCGTCCTTGACGTGGTTGACATGGTGCACAAGGTCAGCGCGCCGGTATCGCCCGCGCTGCTTGCAGATCTGGCACTCGTGCTTGTCCATGTCCAGCACCTCATGCGACAGCCGAACCCACTGCGAAGAACAGTAGAACGGATGCACGTCACCCGCCGCAATCAGACCGCGAAGCCATTGTAAAAAGGATTCGGTCATTGCTGTCACCTCAATGCGTCCGGCGAGATTCGAACTCGCGGCCCACGGATTAAAAGCCCGCTGCTCTGCCGACTGAGCTACGGATGCATAAAAATAAGCGGCCCCTTTGCGGAAGGGCCGCTGCATCCAGAACTTTCGCGGCCGGATGCCCCGCTATTCGCGCCGCCCCCTCAAAGGGTGCGCGTCTGGTGCTGCCAGTTGGATTTGAACCAACGCCCACACCGCATTAACTTCTGCGCTGGCTAAACGCAGAGCCATGGGTGGTGTGTATCGCCAATGTTACCTTGCATGTACCAGATGCAAAGCGCTCTAGCCCACTAAGCTATGGCAGCATATCGTATAATGTGTCCACAATGGACACCCGCCGGGTGAATGTTTTATCGTGTCGTGCGCCGCTGGGTTTTGGAGCGGACGGCGCATGTCCCATTGAACACGTCGTTCCATCGCCGTGCTATGCTTCCCGCCGGGAGTTTTCGAATCCACAATGAGCGGTCTGGGTGTCTCACCCAGTAACCGCATTTTCATTATACCACATCAAAAACGGACATTCCGGACAAATCGGACATTCCGGACAAATCGGACATTCCGGACAAATC
>ERZ857922.981-NODE-981-length-38479-cov-8.521549_pt1 | contig 38479 bp, 38 predicted proteins | sample MGYA00519579_ERZ857922 | MGnify/ENA primary metagenome ERZ857922 (study PRJEB31778, sample SAMEA3449375) | human gut metagenome | biome: human gut; feature: human-associated habitat; material: faeces | place: United Kingdom | collected 2010/2012 ... | reverse complement strand
CTGGTCTTATTTCATCTGTCGGCTTTGTCTATAGAACGATTAAAGATTAGTATAAGGATTTTTTTCAAGCAGGATAGGCAGCTTTTCGGGCCTATCTCCGTGACCTTTCCGCTGACACTCACCGCCGTGCAGCTCATTGTGTCTCTGCCTTTCATGCCCGAAACGGAGATGTACTGCCTGTCCCTGAGCCGCTTGCAGAAATTCTTGCCCTTGGCTGTCAGAAAATACAGTCCGCCCTCGTCATAGTCCATCATATCTATAACGCAGGTGACGGGCAGACCGTTTTCGTCAACGGTTGCCGCCACAGTGGAATGTATTTCCTCCACAATAAACCTGAAATAGTCCTTTGCCGTCATATGTATGCTCCTCCTGTTTACAGCCGCCAAAAGCTGCAGCAAAAATACGGCAGCTCATGAGCGGGTTTATTTTATGCGAAGAAAAATCCTGTTGTCATGTCAAGATAATTTCCGCCGATGTAGTCGGGATATTTCTTTGTGACCTCTGCCTTGAAGGCCTCAGCATCTGCACTGCCTGCGGCAATGGTCTTAAGCTCTTCAAGATAATCTATCTTTGTCTGAGCGTCCTTGAGATCCTCGGGAGTGTAGTGAGAGGTAAGTATAAGGTCATACTTCTTTGCGATGTAGCCTTTCAGCTGAGCGATTATTGCATCTGCGTGACCTGTGCCAGCAACGATAGAGTGGCAGTCATGACCCATCATATGGGTGTAAACAGCGTTTATTTCGGGGATCTCCACATCAAAGGCTTCATCGGTCTGCTTGATGATAAAGTCAATGCCGCCAATAGTTACTTTGCCATCCTCGATGATGTCTGTTATCTGATGAACGCTATTATCAAAAGCCTGACCGAATGCAGCGGTAAAATTATTGATAAGTGCCTTTCCTCCGCCGTTTTCGGAATATTCCACAGCGTTTTTGGTGGCATATCTTGGAACGCCTGGCAGGAACGATGCGCCTGCACCGTGGTATGCAATGAGCATTCCGCACACTTCTGTGTCCTTGAGATATTCCTCCAGCTCGCTTATGTTGTCAAAGAAGCAAGGGGACTCAATGATAACAGCCTTGCCGTCCTTTTATACGATGAAAACCTCGTTGTCAATGAAATCGTTGGTCTTGTATGCGTGGAGCTTTACTGTGCCGAAGTCGTAAACGTTCATTTCACCCTTGGCGAGCTTGACTGCCGTAAATGTGTTCTTATTCATGGTATGTACCTCCTGAAAAATATGCGGTTGATTTATACTAAGCACCAATTAAAAACTATACAAAAAATTGAGCATAATCTTGCGTATATGGATTATGCGATGATTTTTTGTCTATAGTTTTATTGGTGATTAGTATTATTCTTTCGGGAGATTCGGGCGCCTGATCTCTTTCTGTGATTTTATGATATCACATATGTCTGCGCTTGTAAAGAAGGCACTTTTTTGTGCCATAGTTTCCGCAGGGTAACTAATGCGCAGCTGCGCCGTCGGAGTGCATCAAAATCAAATGTAAACATTTTATGAACACACTTTGCTTGACAGTTTTGCCGCTGTGTGCTAAAATGTATCTTGCGGAAACTAACAGCTGATTTGATACTGTGAAAGGTGGTGTTATAATGATAAACAGCTCTGAGCTTCCCGCCTGCCCTGTGGAAACTACTCTTATGCTCATTGGCGATAAGTGGAAGGTGCTTATCCTCCGTGACCTTATGAGTGGCACAAAGCGTTTCGGCGAGCTGAAAAAATCAGTCAGCAGAATTTCTCAGAAGGTGCTTACGTCAAATCTCAGGGATATGGAGGAAAACGGACTGCTTTCCCGTGAGGTATTCCCCGAAGTCCCGCCAAGAGTGGAATACACCCTTACGGAGCTTGGCAGAAGTATGTCGCCAATACTTGACGCTATGGCAAGATGGGGCACCGAATATAAGCAGAATGCAGGGGTAAAACAGCAGGTCTGATCATTCCGATGAGGTTTTTTGGTAAATTTTGCTATTGATAATGCACAATGTATGCGGCGGTTTTATGTATATGATTTATACATAAACACGGTTTTTACTCAAACTTCTCAATTCCTATTGACATTGTAGGATAAGAGATGTATAATCTAAAACATAGTAAATTTATATGATTACTTGTGATTAAGAATTTTAAACAGTAATTCTATATTTGCTGATGGAAAGGATGAGAGTTATGAACCATAAAATAACCGCATTGACATTATCACTTGCACTGGCACTTTCTGCCACAGCCTGCGGAAGCAAGGCCGACAGCAATGATGAAAATGTCGTAAAAATAGCATACCTGCCTATAACCCATTCACTGGCCGCTCTTGAAGAGGCCGATGAGCTGGAGACAGGTGACGGCATCAAGGTAGAGCTGGTAAAATACGGCTCATGGCCCGAGCTTCTGGACGCTCTTAACACTGGAAGAGTTGACGGAGCATCCGTTCTTATCGAGCTTGCGATGAAATCAAAGCAGGAGGGCATAGGCTTAAAGGCAGTGGCACTTGGTCACCGTGACGGCAACGTGGTCATCGTTTCAAACGATATCAACACCGCAGCCGACCTTAAGGGAAAGACCTTTGCTATCCCTCACAGGCAGTCCTCCCACAATATTCTGCTTAATGAAACACTTGCGACAGCAGGTCTTACCGTTGACGATGTAAATGTTACCGAGCTTGCACCCACAGAAATGCCTTCCGCACTTGCCAGCGGTCAGATAGACGGCTACTGCGTTGCGGAGCCTTTCGGAGCAATGGGCGTATCACTTGGCGCAGGAAAGGTGCTTTACAGCTCAGAAGAGCTGTGGCCCGATTCTCTCTGCTGCGGACTTGTCCTCACCGATAAATTTATTGAGGAGCGTCCCGAGCAGGCTAAGGAATTCGTTCAGAGCTACAAGGCAGCGGGCAACAATCTTGACAAGGAAAAAGCAAAGGAAGTTGCAAAGAAATATCTCAGCCAGACTGATGATGTTCTTGACATCTCTCTTCAGTGGATATCCTACAACGACCTTGATATAACCGAAGGGACCTATGGCCAGCTTGTAGAAAGGGTAAAGGAATACGGTCTGTCCGATAATCCTCCCGCATATTCCGATTTTGTTAAGACTGATTTCTGATAAGGCGTGATAACATGAAAAAATTGCTTTCAGTAAAAAATGTAATCATATCCGTAGCCATTCTTATTCTGATATGGCAGCTGCTTTTTATGGTAAGCAGCTTTGATGCGGCACTTTTCCCCTCGCCGAAAATGGCGCTTGACGCTCTTATCGAGATGATACAGAACGGCAAACTGTTTGAGAATATCAAAACAAGTATGTTCCGCTTTGCTGCGGGATATATAAGCTCTGTAGCGGTGGCAGTGGTGCTGGGACTTATCCTTGGCAGGCTTCCAAAGGTGTTCCAGTACATAAATCCTGCCGTTCAGCTTCTCAGACCCATTTCTCCCACAGCATGGATGCCTTTTATAGTGCTTCTTTTCGGTATCGGTGATATGCCTGCTGTCGTTATCATTTTTATTGCGGCATTTTTTCCTGTTCTGCTTTCAACTGTTGGGGCTGTGGCAAACATTGACCCTATCTATCTTAAAGTCGCAAAGAACTTCGGCATAAAGCAGCCCGAGCTTACCTGGAAAGTAATACTTCCCGCAGCATTTCCCCAGATAGCAAACGGTATCCACCTTGCTCTGGGAACTGCATGGATATTCCTGGTAGCAGGTGAGATGGTCGGCGCTCAGTCGGGTCTCGGCTACCAGATAATCGACGCAAGAAACAATATCCGTGCGGATATCCTGCTTGCGACCATATTCGTTATCGGCGTTATAGGAATACTTCTCGACGGTCTTCTTAAGCTCATCGAGAAGCAGATACTTAAATCATGGGGAGGCGTTCACTGATGTATATTGAAGTAAAGGACGCCTGCAAAAGGTTCGTTCAGGACGGAAAAGAATTTGTGGCTCTTGACCATGTTTCCCTTGATATCGAAAAGGGCGAGTTCATCTGCCTGCTGGGACCCTCAGGCTGCGGTAAAAGCACACTTCTCAATGCCCTCGCCGGCTTTGACAGGGTAAACAGCGGAAGCGTTAAGATCGACGGCAAGGAAGTTACAGAGCCGTCCATCAACAATATCACCATTTTCCAGAATTACGGACTGCTCCCATGGAGAAATGTTCTCAAAAATGTGGAGCTTGGTCTTGAATCCAAGAAGATACCCAAGGAAGAGCGTGCAGATATCGCACGCAAGTATATCGACCTTGTTGGTCTCAAAGGCTTCGAGGAGCGTCACCCCCGTCAGCTTTCGGGCGGTCAGCAGCAGAGAGTTGCCATTGCAAGAGGTCTGGCAGTTGACCCCGATATAATTTTCATGGACGAACCCTTCGGAGCTCTGGACGCTATCACAAGAATGAAGCTCCAGGAGGATATCCTCAGGATATCCAGAGAAGAAAAGAAAACTATCATATTTGTTACTCACGATATTGAGGAAGCCGTTTTTCTGGCAGACAGAATTGTTGTCATGATGGCAAATCCCGGAAGAATAAAAAGCGTTGTCAAGGTCCCTCTGGGCTCACACCGTGACAGAACAGCCGAGGATTTCTTCTATGTACGTGACAAGATATTCGAGCTGTTCAATATGAAGGCTGATACCTATATTGAGTACTACATTTAATACCAAATTCAGGAGGATATATAATGAGCGAGCATACACATACACACGATCATGAACACGAGCGATGTCAGGAACATGAGCATCATGACCACCAGCATGAGCATCATCATGACCATGACCACGGTCCAGCACATATACATTCCCACAGAAATATAATCGGCTTTGATGAAAACGGTATCCCTACCGTAATCCTTAAGGCAAGCCACGGCGAGGGAGAAGAGGACGATCCTCAGGCATTTATCAGGGACTACATGAACGCAGTTTCCAGATACCGCAAAACATATCCCTCCAAGCAGGACGTTATCGACCAGACCCCCGACCCTGCAGTTCGTGAAATGCTGCTCAGAATGGATCAGCTGGGAATAGATACTTGCTTTGACAGATTTGACCAGCAGAAGCCCCAGTGTAATTTCGGACTGGCGGGAATTTGCTGTAAGATATGCAATATGGGTCCCTGCCGTGTTACTGCAAAGTCTCCCAAGGGTGTCTGCGGTGCTGACGCTGACCTTATCGTTGCAAGAAATCTGCTCCGTTCAGCTGCCGCAGGTGCTGCACAGCACGGTATGCACGCAAGAGAAGTAATGCTGGCTCTTAAATGGGCTGCTGAGGGCAAGCTTGATGTGCCTATCCTGGGCGAGCAGAAGATACGTTCGACTGCCGAGGCTTTCGGTATCAAGCAGAAGAACCGTCAGCTGAAAAACGTTGCAAGAGACCTGGCTGACGCTCTTCTTGAAGACCTTTCAAGAACTGTTCCCGATGAATACAAGACCATTTCCGCCTGTGCTGCTCCCGAAAGACAGCAGGTATGGAAGGATCTTGATATCCTCCCTGTCAGCGCATATCACGAGGTGTTTGAAGCATATCATAAATCCGGCTGCGCCACTGACGGCGACTGGAGATCAGTAATGCAGCAGTTCCTGCGCTGCGGACTTGCTTTCACGTTCTCAGGCGTAGTAGGCGCTTCCATCGCAACCGACAGCCTTTTCGGCGTAGGCGACCGTGTTACCTCAAAGGTAAATATCGGCGCTCTTGAAAAGGGCTATGTAAATATTGCCGTTCACGGTCATCTTCCTCTGCTGGTAAGCCAGATAGTTGAGGCGGGCAAGCGTGAGGATCTTATCGAGCTTGCAAAGTCCAAGGGTGCAAAGGGCATAAGATTTTACGGCATCTGCTGCTCGGGTCTTTCCGCAATGTACCGCTATGCAGGCGTAATACCTCTTTCAAACGCCGTATCTGCCGAGCTGGTACTTGGCACAGGTGCACTTGACCTGTGGGTTGCAGATGTTCAGGACGTTTTCCCCTCTATCATGGAGGTTGCTCACTGCTTCAAGACCACAGTTATCACCACCAGCGAATCCGCAAGGCTTCCCGGTGCGGAGCGATATGAGTACGATCATCACCACTCCAACATTGACGAAACAAAGGCACTGGCTGAAAAGATAGTCCGCCGTGCAATAGAAAGCTTCGAGCAGAGAAAGGGCATTCCCGTATATATCCCGCCCTATGAGGTAGAGGCAGAAGTCGGCTTCTCTGTAGAATATATCTGTAAGCGCTTCGGCAGTATGAAGCCCCTTGCAGACGCTTTAAGAGACGGCAGGATACTCGGTATCGTAAACATGGTCGGCTGCAATAACCCCAAGGTGCTTTACGAGAAGTGTATTGTTGACGTGGCAGATGTTCTGCTGAAAAACAACGTTCTTATCCTTTCAAACGGCTGTGCTTCCTTCCCGCTTATGAAGCTTGGCTACTGTGCGATCTTAGGCAAGGAAAAGGCAGGGGAGTCCCTTCGTGAGTTCCTGGAGCCTGATCTTCCTCCTGTATGGCACGTCGGCGAGTGTATTGACAACACAAGATCCAGCGGAATATTCGCAGGAATTGCAGGTGCTCTCGGTCATAAGATGTACGAGCTTCCCTTTGCATTCAGCTCACCTGAGTGGGGCAATGAAAAAGGCATCGATGCAGCTTTGGGCTTCCGTCTTAACGGTATCAGTTCCTATCACTGTGTTGAGGCTCAGATATACGGCTCAAAGAACGTAATAGAGTTTCTTAAATACGGCACACTTGAAACTCTCGGCTCTACAATGAACGTTGATACCGATCCTGTAAAGCTGGGCGAAAAGATAGTTGCCGACATGAAGGCAAAGAGAAAGGCTCTTGGCTGGGATAAATAAAAATATAAAAGGAAAAGGTTATAAATATGGCTTGCTTTATAGTTCCCGCAGCGGAGGCGATAGTTACCACCGCTGTACAGAAAATAGTAAAAAGAAAAGAAGATAATAACGGCACGGAAAAGACATCAAGATTTTCCGAAAAGCTCAGTGTGCTGAACGGTCTGCTCTGGGGCGGCTCTGGTCTGCTCGCTTTCGAGCACGTATGGCACGGCGAGATAATACCCTCGTTCCCGTTCCTTACAGCGGCTTCCGACCCTGCACAGACAGCGGAAATGCTCCACGAGATGGCAGTTTCCGGAACGGCAATGGCTCTGCTTGTAACTGCTGTATGGGCAGTGTATGTGCTTATTTCGGCAAAATCAAAGAGCAGAGACACCGATACCGCAAGATCGGGGGCAGGCGCATGACCCTGCTTATAACCGTATTTGCGGCGGTCATATCAACACTTGTCTGGTATGTATCGGAAAAGGCAAGAAATATGAAGATAAGTCTGCTTATGTATATGTTCTGGGGAGCGTCCCTTATGTGGCTGGTAGATGCTGTTGTTGAGTATCTTGAAGCGGGTGTGGAATTTTTCGTTCCCTCCGCTCAGGATATGCTGAACGATGGTTTCCTCGGGCTTTCGGTAACAGCTCTGGCGCTGACAGTCTGGGTCATATATCTTCTCATAAAGGATCCGCTGCACACTATCAGAGGCAGGAACAGCAAAAATAATGGAGTTTAAGGTTTAGAAGGAAGTTCTCGACAGCGGCGTAAAGATAGTCTTTGCTGCTGTGGAGGGCATGGATAATCACGGCTTGAAAGCAAGCTTGCTCTTGGCGCTCACAACATGGACAAAACTGAGGGCGATGTCACACTTCGCTTTACCGACGGAACGGAAAAATATGTCCCGCTGGGTCAGTCTGAGCCTGTGGCGGTGGCTCCCCATGAATACTGATACTGCGATGATTCCAACGAGGTGCTTTGCCGACCGGAAATTCGTCAGGTAAACAAGACTGCTGTTGATGAGAATGCCGTGAATGCAGGATATACGCCGTTCCAAACTTTTATTTGGAAGAAAAGGGCAGGCGGTATGATATGAGCCTGCTTATAAATGCAGACGGCAATGTGATCGGAAAGCAGAAAATGGTGCACATTGCCCTGTGTGAAAACTTCTATGAGCAGGATTATTACACTCCCTCGGAAGAGGGATTTTCGGTGTTTGAACCTTCTTTGGGCAGGATTGGCATTGTGGCCTGCTTCGACAGGCATTACCCCGAAAGCATTCGCATAGAAGCGCTTATGGGCGCTGACCTTATAATTATCCCCACTGCCAACACAAGCGCTGAACTCTCAGAAATGTTCGACTGGGAGGTCAGAGTTCAGGCATTCCAGAACAGCGAGAACATTGCCATGTGCAACCGAACAGGCAAAGAGGACGGCATGGATTTTTGCGGCGGTTCTGTGGTTATTGACCCGTTGGGAAATATCACAGCTCATGCCGATGATTCCGAGCAGCTGCTTTATGCGGATATAGATATGTCATCGGCCTCCGAAATAAGGGCTGAAAAGCCATATACATCACTTATACTAATCACCAATAAAACTATAAACAAAAAATCATCGCATAATCCATATACGTAAGATCATGCTCAATTTTTTGTATAGTTTTTGATTGGTGCTTAGTATTAGACGAAAAGAATTATACTTATGAAAAAAGCTCTGCGTTCGCTATGTATCGCAGAGCTTTTATATTTTTATTCTTCACTGTCAATGATATATGCCGCCGTGAAAACAGCAGGGGAGTTCCAGTAAATGGTTATCTCGTTGAGAGAATACGCTCCCACATCGTCGGCATAGCACTTCATTGGCGGAGTGCCATTTTTGATAAGCTTTCGTGCAGCTTCATCAGATGGATATCTGTTAGGGCCGCCGCTTACAAGTCCCGGGATACACTCGTCAATGCCGTCCGCAGCGGTGGGGCGCATATGGGGATTTTTCATGCTGTTTTCACCCTCACCCGATACGTATGAAAAGCCCAGCGCATTAAGCCCCAAAAGAACATGGAGCTGCTGTGCCGCATAGTCGTAAAACTTCCTTTCGCCGCAAATCTTGTCGGAAATGGCAAATATCATTGCATGCTTCATCAGGTTCATGCTGCTGCCCCAGCAGTAGCTTTTTTCGTCCATGGCAGCACCGTATCCGCAGCTGTCCGCAATAGTTTTCAGGCGGTGGGCTTCATCGGAAAAGGCTTTTTTGAATGTGTCGGACAATGCAGCATCTTTGCTGCCGCTGTAAAGCAAATACCCCAGCGCACCCAGACCGCCGACAGAGCCATAGCCCAGAGCTGTAATGGGGAAGCTGTCCTTCAGCGCCGTTTTCATAAGGTCATGATATTTTTCATTGCCTGTAGCGGTAAAAAGCTCCGACCACGCCCAGAAACGGTTATCTTTGTCCGAGTCCTCGCCGTATGTGCCTGTTTTGCATTCCTTGGGATTATCAAAGTAAAAATCGGGATTGTTTATAAGCCACTGCGCTGACTTTTCGGCAGCGGAAAGCAGCTTTGCGGAATATTCTTCTTCAAATTTCTTATAAATTCTTGCCGCCAGAGCGCAAACTGCTGCATGATCGGCGGTTGCCATGGAAGAAATGGGGAGCACATACATCTGTGCAGTATCTTCCTCGGGCATGATGAAGGCTGCGTGATGTGCCGTTGTCGCCTTATGGTAAACAGCGCCGTCCGCCCTCTGCATTTTGAGCAGCCAGTCAAGCTCGACCTTGCATTCCGCAAGAATATCGGGCAAAACTCCGCCGCTTTCGGGAATGTTGATGTTCTGCCTGTCAAATGTCCGTGGAAACATTTCATAAGCATAAAGCAGGTGAGCCAGTGCGCAGGCTCCTGCGGTAACATATCTGCCGTAATCTCCCGCATCGTGCCAGCCGCCGCTTACGTCAAGCGAAACGGAGTGATCTTCCCAGAGCATGGCAGGTTCAGTGTGGCATCTGCCGTGAGAGAACTTTCCTGCATGCTTTTCATCAAGTCCGCAGCCGCAGCGAAGATAATAAAATGCCTTAGTCATGTCGTCCAGCACCTTGCTGTGAACGCTTTTGCCGATGAAAAAGCGCTCGGAAACAGCACCATTGTCGGCAGTGATGTAATATTCGCCCTCGTCCTCAAAGCCAGAGAAATCAGCGATATAAACATCATCGCCCGAAAGCTTATCCACGCCGAAATGTGTAACTTTTCCTGCAAACACGCTGCTTCCGTTTATATCGTTAAGTGTAAAATCCTGTGCTTGAGATGTTAAAACAGCAGTTTTCCTGCCGATAGTTTCATATCCTATAAGATCTGTAAAAATAGCTGCCTTTTTCATAAATACCTCTTTTCCAAAGCGTAAAGCTTTCAAAAAAATTTATTACAAAGTATAGCATTTTAATTTTGGAAATGATATAATATATACATCTTAAAGTTGTAAAAATCTATCACAGGGGGAAATGACATGAATACTCTTTATGAAAAAAGCGACAGTCTTAATTCGCCGATAGAATGCTTTATGGATTACGGTTCAAGATGCAGCTTCCCCATAAAGCCCCACTGGCATTATTTTATGGAGATAATCTACATATTTGAGGGCCATGCTGAGGTGCGTTCAGGCAGTACGGTCATATCGGCAGGCAGGGGAGACATGGCACTTTTTCACCCCAAAGCCGTTCATTCCATATTCTCCGACTCGCCCGATGATCTGAGATACGGCGTTATCAAGCTTGATATAAATTGTATAAATATGACCGCTGACTATGCCCCCAAGTTCAGGAGCATTTTCAGCTTTGCGGAGCAGCGTGGAATGAGCATATATTTTGACAATGCCCAGACCGAAGCAATAGAAGCATCACGCATATTTGAAAACTGCATAAAAGAAATGCAGGTGCGGCGTTACGGCTATAACGATATTATCCGCTCGGATATATTCTGTCTGTTGGTGGGCGTGCTGAGGCTGTGGCAGGAAAGCAAATTTACTATCGACAGCGAGGTCTTTGCGGACGACGGCGTTTACGATATCTACAACATAACCGAGTATATTGAAGAAAATCTTGGCAAGGGCATAAAGGTCACTGACATTTCGGATATGTGCCGTATGAGCTATTCCAATTTTGCCAAGAAATTCCTGCGGATATACGGCAAGACCTGCAAGGAATATATGGAGGAGCTGCGATACATCAAGGCAAGAGAATTTCTGCTCTTTACCGATTTTGACCTCACCTATATAAGTCAGGAAACAGGCTTTTCCGATTGCAGCCACCTTATAAAAACATTCAAGCAGAAGTCGGGACTGACTCCCAAACAGTTTCGCAGCGGACAAAGACTATAACAAAAAGGCTTCCGGAAATGATATCGGAAGCCTTTTGGATTATATATATTGTTTATATATTATCACAGCAGCTGATTTACGCACTGAGGCGGCTTGCTGAGCCTTGACGTGGGAGCAGCCCACCTTACCGCATTGGTGATGATCCTTTGTATCTGCGGCATATGGTATATGGGATATTCCTCATGTCCCGGCTGGAAATAAAATATCTTGCCCATGCCACGGGTAAAGGTGCAGCCGCTGCGGAACACCTCTCCGCCCTTGAACCAGCCTGTAAAGACCACATCATCGGGCTTCGGAATATCGAAAAACTCGCCGTACATCTCTTCTGTGGGGATATCTATGCTGCTGTCAATGCCCTGAGCAATAGGGTGATAGGGAGCAGTGCACCACAGCTTTTCGCTGTCGTCATTTCTCCATTTAAGGGTCATGCTGGTGCCGAGCAGAGCCTTCATCGGCTTGCTGAAATGGGCGGAGTGCAGACCTATAAAGCCCATGCCCTGAAGCACATTATTCTGTATGAGCTTTACATTTTCATCTGTGATGTCCTCCTGACGGGCGTGGCTCCACCAGATAAGCACGTCGGTATTTTTCAGCAGCTCCTCGCTTATTCCCTGATTTTCCATATCAAGGGTGGCGCAGGTGACAGTGATATCATCCTCCACACCGAGAAAATCCGCAATGCAGCCGTGTATTCCCTTGGGATATACCTTTGCAATGCCCTCATATTCACGTTCGTGAACATATTCGTTCCATACTGTAACTCTTATCATCAGTTATTTCCTCCGTTAAAATCAAGTCCGAAAAGGTAAAAATGACCGCTGTAAGCCGCATTCGGCTCGCTGTCGTACCAGAACATCACCGTGTCAAAGCTTTCGGGTGGTTGATATTCGTCGTCCGATTTATCCCCCATATCGGTAAATATTCGCTCTGAAAAGCCGTCATTGGCGGCAGTTATGCGAGTAGCTTTGCAGTCAAGCATTTGGGGGATAATATCGGTAAAATGCGCCTGACCAATATAGCCTGCGGAAAAATCGCCCTTAGTTGATGCAGCTTTCAGCTTTTCATAAGTCTCATCATCCGTGCAGATGTATATGCTGTAAGTGATGTAATCGTATTGCTTCTTTCTGAAAAAATCTTCCACATATCCGTCAAGGCTGTCAGCCAGCGCCTTTATGAGCTTTGGGTCACGCTCATTTATAAAAAGCAGATAGCCCGTGTGATCCTCGCCGTTAAAGGGATTATCCATAAAAATGTAATCAGAGCAGAATTCATCTGCGATTTCTCTGAAGCCCTCTTCTGCCATTATGCTGATATTATGCTTCCTTAGCGTTTCTTCGTATTGGTCAGCGCCTGCGGAATAAACGGGCAAAAATATGCTGTAGCTGAACTGCTGCGTAAAGCTGAGATCATTTTTCGGGTCATACATTCTGTAATAAAGGTAACGCATTTCGGGGTCGCTTATGCCGAAAAGTGACCATGAGCCTTTTCCCTTTTCGATAGCTGTAACGGTCATATCGGGATATTTTGCCCTGACATAAAGTTTGGGAAAAATCATATCATACAGCAATGTCAGCACTATAACAGCTGCCACAGCGGATAAAACTATTGCCACTGCCTTTTCCTTTTTTGTCATCAGATCACTCCATCTAAAAATTCTGCCGATCGTTTAATGTACATAAGCTGGTCTTCCGCACCAAAGTGCTCAATGGTGTAAATACCGTCATATCCCCGTGCTTCAAGAGAGGCTATTATCTCTTTCATTTTTATGCAGCCGCTGCCCACGGGAGCAGGATACATTGCCTTGCCGTCAACGGTCATTTTCATTTCGCATTGGGGCTTTTCGATAAGTGAACGGTCTTTGCAGTGAACGTGGACTATCCTGTCTTTCAGCAGTTCAAAGGCATCAAGCTCAGACTGACCGCTGTACATAAAATTGCCTGTGTCAAAGGTTATCATCAGCTGAGGTATGCGTTCTGCAAACCACATCATCTGCTCCGCCGTTGCAATAGGGCTTTTGCAGTCGTCAAAATCCTCGATAGTGGGAATTATACCCTCTGACTGCGCATATTCGCATATTTGCTTCATAGCGGCAAGCATTTTCTCTCGCTCATTCTCACTCTGTGCCTTGTCATCGGAGGCGTAAAAGCCCGGAATTATCATTACTTTTTCACAGCCGAGCTTTTTTGCAAGCTGAACGTGCTCAAAGCCTGCGGAGCCATTCTGTGAGCTGCCAAAATCATAAAATCCGTAGATAGATGATATTCCCATGCCCTCATTTTTCAGCATATCCGCAATAGAATTATCCCTTTTAAGGTCGGCAAGATCAACCTCTGCCCAGCCGATACCGAGAGAATGTACCTGCCTGATAATATCCTGTATTGCCATGCCTTTCTGAGAGGCAGCCTCTGCCATGTGGTGATAAAACACAGATTTTTTCATAAAAGCGCTCCTTACACGTCCGAATTACTGATATTATAGCATAACTGTCGTAAAAAAGCAATAAAAAGCCCTCAGAACCTGCTTTCTTTTCTGAGGGCTTTTATATATGAAGGAAGTTGGAATTGGTTTGGGAAAGTTGCTTAATAATTTACCATTGTCATTGCATCGGTAAATGTGAGCTGGCTGCGCATAAATCTCTTGAGCAGGCTGAATGCCTTTACGCAGGGCATACGGTCAGCAGAAGCGGAGGTGATGTCTGCATATTTGCATCCAAGCTTCTTAGCCATCTTTTCCAGCTGTGCGTTGAACTCAGCGGGCTGAGTGCCGTTGCCTGTCTCGCATACGGAAGCGATAACGATGTCTGTGAAGCGGTTTCTCTTCTTGAGAGCCTTTACAATACTTGTATATTCTGCAATGATCTCGGGAATTGTCTTGAAGCCTCTTTCAAGGTCAGTCTCACCAAGCTGGAGAACGATCTTGGAGGGAGCAAGTGTCTCAACGCAGTTGATGAGAACGGGTTCTGCATCAAATACGGAAAGATCGGTAAAGCTGCGGTTGTAGATGTTGAAGTCAAGCTCAAATGCCTGTCTCAGCTCACCTACGGGGATATCCTTTGCAAAGGTGGAGCCCATCATGACAACGCCGTTGCTTACGGCAAGCTCATTGAGCTTCATGTATTCTTCAGCTTCTCTTTCGTAAACCTTTGCGATATAAGCTGTCTTTTCAGCTGCCTCAGCTTTTCTGTTTATAAAAGAAATTCTGCCTGTTCCAAGGGGTGCCATAAGGCTTTTTCCAACAGCGTTTTCCATAATAGTATCCTCCTATGATTATTTTGTAGTTAAGATTTATTCGGTTACAGCCGCAAGCTTATTTACGCCAACGGTCTTCTTATCCAGGTGCTTGTTTCTGAAGTAGATGCCGATGCCTGTAGTTACCATTGCGATGTTAAGTACGTAGAAGAACATTACATACCAGTGAACTGTTTCGTACCAGGGCTGGGGAGCGTTTGCTGCGATAAGAACAAACTTGCCGACGAATGCGAAAACATATCCGATCCAGATGAAGAAGTAGAAGGGAAGGCTTATTCCCTTAGCTGAACGGGATCTCCATGCCTTGATAATGTTAAGGGGCCATGAGATTCCGAAGCATACGACCATCATCATTTCCATTAAGCTTGCAAAAGTATTCATTTCTTTTCTTTCCTTTCGGTATTGGTTTCTTTGTTGTCTCTATTCTAACTCCAATGGGAATAAAAATCAATGATCGGTAAGTTATCAACGCATTTTCCTTATCCTCGGCTGAAATTACTTAAAAAAGTAAAATCGTCACAAATCACGGAATATAGCCATTATTCGGCAAAATACCTTATTTACATTACTTTCAAAAGTCTTTTTTATCCGCATATTCCCTTTTCAAAAGTGTTTTTATGTGTTATAATATTTACAATACACCTGAAAGGCGGTCATATGAATGAACAGCAGACAGCGCCGCAGCGCCCGGACAGGCACCATACAGCGGCAGATACTCGATACACTGCTCATACTTGTATCGGTGATGACTGTACTTATTACAATAATCAGCATAATAGTAAGCATATATACGGACAGAACAAGGCTTGACCAGAACCTTGAAAATATCGCCCAGGCGGTGGCTCAGTCACAGATAATCCGTGAGAAGCTTACCGACGGCAGCATTGACGGCAATATGACCGAAAGCTATCTCGACTCACTTAAAAGCTCCCTTACAAATATTGATGTCATTTCTGTCATAAGCTCGGATAACAGGCGTATCTACCACACAAATCATGAGCTTATCGGCACTGTTTATGACGGCACGATACCCGATTTTACCGACAGCGACATTTTCTATGTCACCTCCGATACAGGTCCCTCGGGCGCACAGAGGCGTGCATATGCTGCGATTTATGACGGCAGCGGAAATTATGTGGGATTTGTCCTTGCGGTAATGCTGACCCAGAATATCAGAAAAACAGTAATAAGCATAATAATCCTTCATACAGTGTGTGCGGCTGCGGTCATCACACTGGCTATAGCGCTGTCAAGACAGCTTTCCGACAGGATAAAGCGTATCCTCAAGGGCTATGAGCCTGATATTTTCAGCGCTATGTTCACCGTGCGTGATAATGTGCTTGAATCACTGGAAGAGGGACTTCTCGCCTTTGAAAAGGACGGTTCTGTGGTTTACATAAACTGCGCCGCAAAGAAAATGCTCGGCATTGGCGACAGCGACGATAAGCTGAATATTTCCCGGGCAATACCCGAAATGATGACGGGAACTATAATGTCCTCAGGCGAAAAGATATCGGGATTTTCCGTTCATTCCGACAGCGGCTCGGATATCATAGCCGACTATGTGCCCATAACAGAGGGTGACAGCACCTCAGGCGGACTTTGCATTCTCCGTGACCGAACCGAGTTCACAAAGCTTATGGAGGATCTTTCGGGCGTTAAATACCTTGTGGAATCAATGAGGGCAAACAACCATGACTTCACAAATAAGCTCCATGTTATCCTGGGGCTTATCCAGATGGGGCGCACAAACGAAGCCTGCGAGTACATAACCAATATAACCTCTATCCAGCAGACTGTCATACATAGTATAATGAAAAATATTGATGACCCGTCAGTGGCAGCGCTGCTTATCGGCAAGTATTCCAGAGCAGCAGAGCTTAATATCAAGTTCACGCTGGAGGGCGGCAGCAGGCTTTCACGCAATGATATCTCTCTGCCGTCGGGCGACCTGATAACCATTATCGGCAATCTTACGGAAAACGCCATGGATTCGCTCAACGAGAAAAATGAGCTTCCCAAGGAGCTTACCGTTGGCATCTTCACAAAGCCCCATGCAATGATAATCACTGTTGATGATACGGGCAACGGCATATCGGAAGAGAACAGAGAAAAGATTTTTGAAAACGGCTTTTCCACCAAGGGTGACGGCAGGGGAACCGGGCTTCACCTTATAAAGCAGCTTATCGAAAAGCATAACGGAACCATTTCCGTTGAGTCGGAGGAGGGCGTTGGCACGTCCTTTACCGTAACACTTACAGATGAAGGAGGCGGCAGCAATGTATGAGGTCGTGATAGTTGAAGATGACCCTATGGTCGCCATGATAAACAAGCAGTATGTGACCGAAAACAAGCATTTTCATGTAGCCTCCGTGTGCCGTGACGGTGATGCGGCGCTGGCTTACCTGACGGCAAACAATGTTCAGCTTGTTATTCTTGATGTGTATATGCCAAAGACCACGGGCATTGAAGTGCTGCGCAGGATAAGGGAGAAAAATCTTCCGCTGGCGGTAATAATGGTAACAGCCGCCAACGACAGCGCAGCCATTGAGGAAGCGGTAAGGCTTGGTGTTGTAGATTACCTTATCAAGCCCTTTTCAAGTGCAAGATTTCAGCAGGCATTGGAAAAATTCCTCAGCAGACAGGACGCATTCCATGATCTGGAGCAGTTCAGCCAGCAGCATATTGATGCCATGCTTAACAGCGGTTCCTCAAAGACCATTGAGCAGCTTCCTAAGGGAATACAGGATCAGACCCTTGAAACGGTGCACAACTTTCTTGAACGAAATCCCGATACGGATTTCACAGGCGAGGAGATCGCAGACAAGGTGGGGCTTTCACGAGTTACGGTCCGCAGATATTTAAATTTTCTCCTTGAAAAAGGCACTATCTCGGGCAATATGAACTATGAAACAGGCGGCAGACCTTGTATGCTTTATCGGATAAACAAATAAAAAAACACGGATACTGTTATTTGCGGCAGTATCCGTGTTTTTTGTGCTTGTATGTATTTATCAATAGTTTTCTTCGCTTATCTCAAAATAGCTCTGAGGGTGATTGCATACGGGACATACATCGGGAGCCTTGGTTCCAACAACGATGTGACCGCAGTTGCGGCATTCCCATACCTTGACAGTGCTCTTTTCAAATACCTGGGAAGTCTCCACATTTTTAAGCAGTGCACGGTAGCGCTCCTCGTGATGCTTTTCAATAGCGCCTACAGCTCTGAACTTTGCGGCAAGCTCTGTAAAGCCCTCTTCCTCGGCGGTCTTGGCAAACTCCTCGTACATATCTGTCCACTCGCAGTTCTCGCCGTCAGCGGCAGCGCTGAGATTTTCGGCAGTGTTTCCGATGCCGTTAAGCTCCTTGAACCACATCTTTGCGTGTTCCTTTTCATTGTCAGCAGTCTTGAGGAAAAGGGCAGCTATCTGCTCAAAGCCCTCTTTCTTAGCCTTTGAAGCAAAATATGTGTATTTGTTCCTTGCCTGCGATTCACCTGCAAATGCTGCCTGAAGATTAAGCTCGGTCTTGGTTCCCTTGTACTTGTTATCCATGTAACATCCTCCTTTGTAACAGCAATATAATGATGAGCTTTTGAATTATTTTAACATATTGGAAGTAAAAAGTCAAGGGCAGGTTGTGCATAATCAACATATTTTAATTCCTGTTGATTTTTTCAGCTATCTATGGTAAAATATGTTTATATCATATTTTGTATAAAAACGGCGGTGATATTTTGATACTATACTTTTCGGCAACAGGCAACTGCAGATACGTGGCTGAGCATATCGCACACGATATAGGAGATACGGCAGTTTCAATAGAAAAGCATTGCGGAAAAATACAGCTAACACAAAATGAAATGCTCGGCATTGTTGTCCCCACATATGCGTGGGAGCTTCCCATAAATGTCCGTGAGTTTTTAGAAAATATTTTCATAGAGAACTATAGCGGACAATATGCTTTCGTTGTCGCAACCTACGGCACAACTCCCGGAGCAGTGGGAGCACAGGCTGACCGCATACTAAAAAAGCATGGCATAACGCTTAATGCACGGTTCAGTATCAGAATGACCGATACATGGACTCCGTGGTTTGATCTAAGTGATAAGGAAAAGGTAGAAAGTCGGCTTGCTCAGTCGGAAAAAGAGCTTGCTAAGGTTACAGATGATATCAGAAATAAAGTCACGGGCAATCATATGCGCTTGTCATGCCCCAATGCAGTCACATTTTTTACGAATAAATACTATAACAGTATGCGGCAGACTAGGCATTTCATGGTGAAAGACAGCTGTATAGGCTGCGGTCTGTGCGCAAAAAGATGCCCTGTGCAGGCGATAAGTATGAAGAACAATAAGCCTGTATGGGTCAAGGATAAATGCACAGCCTGTCTGCGGTGTCTCCACAGCTGCCCTAAGTTTGCCGTTCAGTATGGCAGCAAAACAGAAAGGCACGGACAATATCTTAATCCAAATGTAAAGAAGGAACTTTTCAAATGAACAGAAAGAACATTATCTACACCATAATACTTGCAGTCGCAATAATATTCAGCTATTTTGCTGAGCTGCCCCAGTCGGTCATCATAAGCATAATAATGCTGATAGGCGGATTTTTCCTGCTTATAAAGGGCGCTGACTATTTCGTTGACGGAAGCTCCTCTCTGGCGGCAAAAATGAAGATCCCCTCGCTTATCGTGGGTCTTACGATTGTTGCCATGGGTACAAGCGCACCTGAGCTGGCGGTAAGCATCTCCGCAGCTGTCGGAGGTTCCAACTCCCTTGCTGTCAGCAATGTTATCGGCTCCAACCTTTTTAATATAATGGTTGTCCTTGGAATATGCTCCGCTATCAAGCCCATTGCCACCAACGACAGCGTTGCAAAGCGTGATTATCCCATTGCTGCTGCGGCAGCGCTGGTGTTTGTGCTGTTCCTTCTTGACGGAACGCTCAGCAGGCTTGAAGCGGCAGTATTTCTTATTGCATTTGCAGCTTATATGATAGTGTCCGTGAGAATTGCCAAAAAGGAAGCGTCAAACGCTGATGATACGGCTGTGCCTGCTGATTTTTCTCCCCTCGTGTGCGCCATGAGCCTTATCGGCGGAGTTGCGGGAATTGTCCTCGGAGGAAATCTTGTGGTCGAGCACGCAAAGCTTATTGCAATGAAAGCAGGCATGAGCGAAACTCTGGTAGGTCTTACTATCTGCGCCGTGGGAACCAGTCTCCCTGAGCTTGTGACTTCCATAACCGCCGCACGCAAGGGCGAGAACGATATGGCAGTGGGAAATGTGGTAGGCTCCAACATTTTTAATGTCCTTGCCATTCTGGGAATTTCAGGCGTTATCACCCCCATATCGGTAACAAAGGATTCTGTGATCGACGGATTTATCCTTGTGGGAGTAAGCATCGTGTCCTATGTATGGTACATCACGGGAAAGAAAATGTCCCGTGCGGAGGGCATTACGCTGGCAGTGCTTTACGGCGCATATATGGCGTACATCATCGCACGAAATTACGCTCTTTAAGACATACTTTTCAGAAAATTCATTGACAAACAGGTGGCAATATGCTAAAATATCATTTGTAAAACCTGTAGTGGATTTTTCCGGACAATGTCACCTTTTCGCCACACAACTTGATTCAGTTGTGTGGCTTTTTTATGTTTATTGATAAGGAGTATTTTATGAACAACGACTTTATGAAGCTAAAGCCTGTTTTTCCGCTGATACTGTCCATGTCGCTGCCCATGGTCATATCAATGCTGGTAAATTCCCTGTATAATATCATCGACAGCTTTTTTGTGGCAAAGATAGGCGAGAACGCCATGACAGCCCTTTCGCTGGTGTTTCCTATACAGAATTTCATAAATGCGGTAGCTATAGGATTTGGCATAGGAATAAATGCCGTTATTTCCATATTTCTCGGCGGGGGAGACACCAAGAAAGCGGATACCGCCGCTTCTCAGGGGCTTATCTTCGCAGCCGTTCACGGAATAGTGCTTATGGCGGCAAGTATTATCGCAATGCCATATTTCCTGAGAATGTTTACTGACGATGAAAGCGTCATAGAGCTGGGAATACAGTACTCTGTCATTGCATTTTCCTTTGCACCCGTTATAATGCTGGGAATTTCCCTTGAAAAGATATTTCAGTCCATGGGCATGATGAAGGTAACTATGACAAGTATGCTATGCGGCTGTATTGCAAATATTATCCTTGACCCGATGCTTATTTTCGGTATCGGATTTTTCCCGAAGCTTGGCATGAGAGGTGCCGCCATTGCCACAGGAGCAGGTCAGCTGCTGACCCTTGCTATCTACATCATAACCTACCGTGTCAGACAGATGCCTGTAAAAATAGACCTGAGGCAGCCAAAGCCCGACGGCCATATTATCGGAAGAATGTACTCCATAGGCATTCCCGCTACCCTTAATCTTGCGCTGCCCTCGCTGCTCATCTCCGCCCTGAATGCTATCCTTGCGGTGTATTCGCAGAGCTATGTGCTGGTTCTGGGCATATACTACAAGCTCCAGACATTCCTTTATCTCCCCGCAAACGGCGTTATTCAGGGAATGAGGCCTGTTATCGGCTTCAACTACGGTGCAAAGGAATACAAGCGTGTGAAGCGGATCTATAATGTTGTCCTTGCCATGTGCGCCGTTATAATGGCACTGGGAACTGTAATATGCCTTGCTGTTCCCTCGCAGCTTATTGGGCTTTTCACCGAAAATCCCGAGACTGTAAAGATAGGCGAGACTGCGCTTCGTGTCATATCCATAGGCTTTATAATTTCAAGCGTGTCCGTTGCGGCATCGGGAGCGCTTGAAGGGCTTGGCAAAGGTGTTCCGTCACTGGTTATCTCACTGCTCAGGTATATCGTGATAATCCTGCCTCTGGCGTTTATCCTCAGCAGACTGACAGGGCCTGACGGCGTATGGCACGCATTCTGGATAACCGAGGTAATAACCGCTGTTCTTTCCGCACTTATCTACAAATATTCCGTCAAGCTCGATGATACATCGGCTGAATAAACAGCTGCGGCTCCCATGCGACAAACATGGGAGCCGTTTTATGTTATTTTGATTTTTTGCTGAGAATAATACTAATCACCAATAAAACTAAAGACAAAAAGTCATCGCATAATCCATATACGCAAGATTATGCTTGATTTTTTGTATAGCTTTTAATTGGTTCTTAGTATAAAATGTCATTACCCCTCTTAAAAGCGCATAAATATGTTATAACGCCAAAATTTGAATGGGGGCTGTTGTCAGCATGATAAGCTACGATGAACAAAAGGAACGTCCTGTAATATTAGGGGAGTACATAATAGAAACAAGGTCAACGGTGCGTGCTGCCGCCAAAAAATTCGGCATAAGCAAATCGACTGTACATACGGAAGTAACAAAGCGGAAAATGATGTGACTATAAAATAATCTGTTACGGAAATTCCGTAATTCTGTTCCTGTATTCTGTAGGGGAACAGCCGATTATCCTCCTGAATTGCCTGTTGAAGTTGGATATGTTGCGGAAGCCGCAGTCAAAGGCGATCTCCAGAACGTCCTTATCGCTGCTGCGGAGCGCCTTGCACGCCTTGTCTATCCTGAAATGCGAGATGTATTCCATTGCGCTCAGTCCCACATGGTCATGAAAGCGATTCATAAAATAGCTTTCGCTCAGGTGAACCGTGGCGGCAAGCTGCTTTATGGTGATAACATCGTTGTAATTCTTTGCGATATATTCAAGGGCGGGACGGATAACGCTTCCCGATTCGCTGTAATCGGGGTCGCTTTCCGCCTCAGTCTCCAGCAGCCAGAAAAGCCGTATAAGCTCACTTCTCAGCAGCATATCCAACGATGGTGTGTCGCCCACAGCGCACGAAAAAATGTTGCCTGTTATTTTTTCAAGCTCGCTGTAATAATGATGCTCGGGGGTAATGTGAGTCTGTATCCGCATACTTCCGTTTATCAGCGGCTTTATACAATCTGTGACATATCTGTCGGAGTCGGAGCTTCCGAAAATGTCGCTGCTGAATACGATAGTATCATACACCTGTGTGATGTGGGGACATGGATAAATGGAGTGGAGCACATTCGGCAGGGTTATGATTATATCTCCCGCCTGCGATGTGAATTTTTCCTCCCCGCAGATAAACTGCGCCGAGCCTTCACGGACAAAGCTCAGCTCAAACTCGCTGTGCCAGTGCATGGGAACGCAGTTGAAATAATCGGGAATAGAACATTTGTAGTAGCTGAACGGCTTTATATCGGAAGAGTGTATCCGATTTTCCTTTGAGCTTATATTATTCATGCTGCCGCCTCCGAAAAAGTAGGATAGTATCAGTAAATGGTAGAATATCAATAGATTACAAAGCTGTTTTATAGTATTATATCATAAGAAGAATAAAACATCAACGTAAATTTTAAAGGATGTGCTGAAATGATAAAAAAATATGTTTACGGAGACCCCTTTTTCACTGACGCTGTTGTTAAGGATATAGAAAAATCAGAGGATAAGCTCCCTTATTTTGATGTCAAAGACGGAGTGTTCACATACGCTCTTTCCGAGGACGATATCGTATATGGTCTGGGCGAGCAGATACGTGGCATCAACAAAAGAGGCTGGCAGTATGTGAGCTGGAACTACGATAATCCCAATCATCACGAGGATACCCGTTCGCTTTACGGCTCTCACAACTTTATAATCATCTGCGGAAAGCAGACCTTCGGTGCATTTTTCGATTATGCCGGCAGAATGGAGTTTGACATCGGCTACACCAAAAGAAGCCTTATGCAGATAAAGCCCGAAAAGAATGACATTGCCGTATATATCATCACAGGCGAAAACGAAAAGGACATCGTAAAGCAGTTCAGGCAGCTTATCGGCAGGAGCTATATCCCGCCTTTCTGGGCTTTCGGATACGGTCAGAGCCGCTGGGGCTATAGGAATGAGCAGGATATCCGCACCGTTGCCGAAAAATACAAGGAAGCAGGCATTCCCCTCGACAGCATTTATCTGGATATCGACTATATGGAGCGCTACAAGGATTTCACCGTTGATAAGGAGCGCTTCCCTGACCTTAAAAAGCTTTCCGATGATATGAAGTTGCAGGGCATACATCTTGTTCCCATAATCGACGCAGGCGTTAAGATAGAGGACGGCTATGACGTTTACGAGGAGGGTGTGAAAAACAACTATTTCTGCAAGAACGCCGAGGGTAAGGACTTTGTGGGTGCAGTATGGCCCGGAAGAGTTCATTTTCCCGATTTCCTCCAGCCTGAGGCAAGAGACTGGTTCGGCAGAAAATATGCGGCTCTCACAGACCTTGGCATAGAGGGCTTCTGGAACGATATGAACGAGCCTGCCATCTTCTACACCGAGGACAGGCTTGCCGATACCTGCAATGAGATAAAAAAGCTTACTTCGGGCAACATGGGCATCAACGAGTATTTTGCATTCACAGGAATGGTTGCGGGACTTAACGGCAACAAGGGTGATTATGACAAATTCTACCATAATGTTAATGGCAAAATGGTAAAGCACAGCGAGGTACATAACCTTTACGGCATGAATATGACACGCTCCGCCAACGAAGCTCTCAGAAAGATATGCCCCCATAAGCGTACACTGTTCTTCTCCCGTTCCTCCTACATCGGCGCACACCGCTACGGCGGAATATGGCAGGGCGATAACAAGTCTTGGTGGTCGCATATTCTCCAGTCAATGCAGCAGCTTCCTGCACTCAATATGGCAGGCTTCCTTTTCACAGGCTCCGATACAGGCGGATTTGGCTGCGATACCACCGAAGACCTTATGCTCCGCTGGCTCCAGTATTCGCTGTTCACACCGCTTTTCCGCAATCACTCAGCAGACGGAACACGCTTGCAGGAGCTTTATCAGTTCGATAACATCGCTTCCGCTGCTGAAATGATAAAGATAAGATATGCACTTATCCCATACCTTTACAGCGAGTTTTTAAAGGCAGCGCTGAATGATGAAATGATGTTCAGACCTTTGGCATTCGATTTCCCCGAGGATAACACGGCAAAGCAGGCAGAAGATCAGCTGTTCCTTGGCAATGAGCTTATGATAGCACCCATTTACAAGCAGAACGCACAGGGCAGATATGTATATCTTCCTGAAGAGATGATGATGATAAGCATGAAGTCCGTAAGCGACTATACCGCCGCTGTACTTCCCGCAGGTCATCATTATGTTGAAGCTCCTCTTGATACCCTTGTTTTCTTTATACGCAAGGGAAAGGCAATACCTTTCGGAGCTGCGGCAGACAATACCTCTCAGATTGATATGTCAGCTCTCAGACTGCTGGGCTATGACGGCAGCACATATGAGCTTTATTCCGACAACGGCTATTCTCCCGAGCCTGAGGACAGTCTTAAAATAACCACATTATAATAACAGCAAAGCCCGTCAAGATATTTTGGCGGGCTTTGTATTTTTTAATCTGCGGCAGCGTACAGCTCATAGCTTTGGGCGGATATTTCGTCCGATAAACCGTAAACAGTGTTTGTCAGCACGTATTCGCCATTGTTTACATACACTTCGATAAGATTTGGGTCAACGTAAATATCAAGATGACAGCCCTCCTTGATCTCAGGAGTGTGAAATACGCATTTTATCTCACTGTGACCTGCAAAAACATCGGAGCGGTCAGCGGTAATAATGTCATTTTTCCGTGATAGCTTGTATCCGCCGATGTTTACCTCTTCGCCGTTATCCATATCAAGGCTGAGCTTATATCCGTCCGCACCTGCTTCTGAGGGAGAGGTTATCTTTTTGGTGAAAAGCCTTTCGGCATTGGGGTGGGGACGGAAATATATGTGACCGTTCCGCACTTCAACAATGCGAGGGATACAGAACATTCCTCTGCGGTTTTTGGCAAAAGGCTCGGGCATACGTGCCCATGCTATGATAACACGGCGGCCGTTTTCGTCAGCAGTGCTTTGCGGGGCATAAAGATCCTCGCCGCAGTCAAAAAGCTGCCATTTGTCCGCAATATCCATTTTGCAGCTTGCTTCGTCAAAATCGGCAAGGGCGCATATCGTAACAGCATCATAAGGCTTCTCATCTTTCAGAAAACCAAGAGGGGATATAACGATAACTCCCGTTCCGTCAGTCTCAAAATAATCGGGACATTCCCACATCCAGCCCATGCCGTCCTTTTCGGTAAAGTTCACGTATTCCCAGTTAACAAGATCGGAGCTTTTGTAGAAAAGCAGACGTCCTTTTCTGTCAGCGGTGCTGCCCAGAACCATGTACCATGCGTACTTGCCACGCCATACCTTGGGGTCACGGGTATGATTTTTGCAGCCTACAGTTTTATCCTCAATAGGCGGTATTACAGTGAACTTGTCCGCCAAATTATCAAAATCATAGCCGTTTTCCGAGGTTATGGTCATCTGTGCGGCAGTAAATTCATCATTGATGCAGGTGTTGATGTTCTGCGGGTTTTCCTCTTTGTAGCTCACACCAGTGTAGAAAATGTGCAGCCTGCCGTTATGTTCAACAGCGCTTCCCGAAAAGCAGCCGCTTCGGTCATCGGGCTTTGAGGGGTAAAGTGCGATATCCTTGTGCTCCCAGTGCATCAGCTCCTTGCTTACAGCGTGTCCCCAGTGCATTCTGCCCCATATCGGCGCATAGGGAAAATGCTGATAGAACAGGTGATATTCGCCCTTGTAATAAATAAATCCGTTGGGGTCATTTATCCAGCCTCTTGGGGCTTTTAATCTAACAAAATCCGACATAGCAAACCTCCGTGTTAATATTCACTGACATTATAGCATATCGGGCAGATGAACGTCAATCGGTAATTGAAATTTCTGCGCATATGGTGTATAATTATATATATCAAATGTTTGGAGGTAAGCAGATGAAAAATCTTGTGAACGGAATACATCATGTATCGCTCAAATGCAGAAAAGGGCAGGAATATGACAAGGCAGTGGATTTTTACGGCAATGTGCTGGGACTTGAAACAACCCGAGTGTGGGAAGACGGCATAATGTTTGACACGGGAAACGGAGTAATAGAGATTTTCACAAACAGGGAAGACGATGCAGATACAGGTGTGATACGTCACTTTGCTTTCTCCGTAAATGATACTGACAGGTGCGCAGCTGCTGTAAGAGAGGCTGGGTATGAGGTATTTATTGAGCCAAAGGACATTGTAATACCATCTGAAAAGCCTCTTAGTGCAAGGATAGCCTTTTGCTTTGGCCCTCTTGGCGAGCAGATAGAGTTCTTTCAGGTGAAATAAAGACAGATTTATCTGCATTTGACAGCCATTACCGTATATGCTATAATCATATTAAAATCGCAAAAGGAAGTGAAAAGATGACATATCTCCTTATGAATAAGGACACTCCGTGGCTTTTGTTCAGCTGTGAACATGATGAGTTTGGCGAAATCCGGCTTAAAGAGCTTGAATGGTTTACAGAGCTGCGTCCCTTGGGCTATGCCGATCTTTTCAGCTTTCTTGACAGAAGAAAAGCGCCCAAGCACAGAAAGCACATAGAACAGCTGCTCGAAAGGTACGGATGTACCGAGTTAGATGGATTTATCCGTGTGACCCATGCGGTCTCTCTAAATGACACCTTTTGGGTCAGGGAAGAGACCAGCACCCTTAAATGGGCAGATGTTTCGCTGTACAGCAATCCTTTTGATGAAATTATAGCAAATGCCGCATTTGACGGTGCTATAAGCGATACCGACTTTTCATCGGCTTCACCCGAATTCGGCACAGACGGTTCATATGCCAAGTGTTGGGTACGTGAAGCGGACGAAATATTTCTATGCAAAAGCGGAAGTTCTGCCTTTGTGATCGAGCCACTGTCGGAATATCTTGCGTCACAGCTGGCTGAGATCATCTGCAAAAAATATGTGCCATATGATATGGATTTTCTGCATGGCAGGCTTGTCAGCAAGTGCAGGCTGTTCACCGATGAACATATGGGCCTTGTAAAGGCAGGCAGAGTTATCACAGGCGGAAAAAGCATTGCGTCTCTGCTCGGATTTTTTGAAAATATCGGCAGCGGTGATGATTTCAGACGAATGTGTATATTTGACAGTCTTATCCTGAATATTGACAGGCATCTCGGAAATTTCGGAGTGCTTGCGGACAATGATACAATGAATATCATCGAAATGGCTCCGGTGTTTGATAACAACCGTTCTTTGTGCTTTGATCTGGATAATGACCAGCTCAAAAATGTTGACTGGTATTTGAAAAAGCTCAGACCGTCTGTCGGTTCTGACTTTATAGCGACCGCAAGGGGACTGCTGACTGATGATATCCGCACAGAGCTGAAAAATCTTAAAGGATTTGCTTTCAGGCAGCACCCCGGAATATCCGTAGATCAGGAAAGGCTTGATCTGCTCAGCGGTATAGTGAACAGACAAATAAGAGAAATACTTGCGTAACGAAAGGAAATCAGAATTGGAAAAAATACGGAAGCACTTCATATTTCACGGCAATGTTCAGGGCGTGGGTTTCAGATACACAGCGTGCTACACCGCAAGTAATTACGGAATATCTGGCTGGGTGAAAAATCTGGACGACGGCTCCGTTGAAATGGAAGCAGAAGGACGGTCTGCGGATATTGATGCTCTTGTGCATTCTCTGGAACAGCTCAGGTGGGGCTATGTTGAGCGGATAGACTCAAAGCTCATTCCCATACACGGCGATTATGATTTTGAAATAGTATAATACAAAAACAGACCTCATCATTCAGCCTGCTTATCCGGGCTTTGTGATGAGGTCTTTGTTATCTTACTGCGTTATATCATACAAGCCCTGCAAACTGGAATCCCAGTATGCCCACAGCACAGATGATGCTTCCCGCTAAGTTCCAGCCTGTGGGACGCTCTGTCTTTTGGAACATACCGATAATAAGAATGGTTATCAGTATCATGGGCTGGATAAATGAGTCGTTTGTCAGGCTTATGGCTATAACAGCGTTTTCAAGTATAAGTCCCAGGACGTTGGGAATCTTTGCAAGGGCAACGATGCTTACTTCCTTGGGCTTTCTTTTTGCAAGGCTGATAATATCTGACTTGGGGAAAAGTATTACAGCAAGGATTATCAGCGCCGCAAAAAGCGCCATATCCGACGAAATGCAGCCCACCTTGTTTATCCATGTAACTGCAATGCCGTAGCCGTATCTGGAAAGGAGATAAAGTATCAGGGGTACAACTATTTTTGGGTAGTTAACATTCTTTTTGCCCGTTTTTGCTATCATTATAAGACCTGCGGCGGTTATTGCCACGCAGAGGATTTTCAGGGCTGTAAATGTTGCATTGCCGAGGATAATATCCGTGAAATATGACATGAACATACATATTCCAAGCCATGCTTTCAGCTCAAATGCGGACATTTCCACAAGTATCCTTGCGGACATCTGAAATTCCAGCAGCTTTGATATGAGCAGCAGAAAGATGAACACAAAAGAAAGGGGAGTTATCTCAAAAGTTCTGTTCAGAAAGGGCAGGGTGAATATCATAAAGAACGATGTGGCGGCTGCCATAACAAAGGTCATCTGGCTGCCGTTCATTTCCGCCTTGCTGACGGCGTATTTGTCGTTCAGGGACGTGATGGTGTAGCATATTACTACAAGTACCATAAGTATCATAGCGTGACTTCTCCTTAATAAGCGATTTACCTTTTAATTATACCGATATCGGAATATTAAAGTAAGAGTATATGATGACCTTATAGCATTGCAGATGTCACATTTTTATAATTTCATGCTTTTCCTGAACCGTCCCGGGGAGATCTTGTAATATTTTTTAAAAGCGGCAGTGAAATATTCCTGAGATGAATAGCCCAGCCGTTCCGAAATATCCGTAAGACTTAAACATTCATCTGCAAGAAGCAGCTGTGCGGCGGACATTCTTGCCTGAGTTTTCTTTTCGCTGAAGCTGCTGCCATAATATTTTTCTATAAGCCGCTGAGTCTGCCTTGTGCTGAGCCTCAGCCGTTCAGACAGCTCTTTAAGGCTGGCAGTGCGATATTCGTAAAGAAAGTATTCCTCAATGGTAAGGCTTGTTCGCTCAAAGCTGTTTGTGGGGGAAACTCCGTTTTCCGCAGAGCTGCTTATGTAATTCCTTGTGATGTCGATGACTGTCTCGGATATCAGCAGCTTCACCATGTCGGTGTAGCCTGTCTGACGGCTTTCAAGCTCAGAAAAAAGCTTGCGGAACAGTGGGAGAAGCTCCTGATTGTCCTGACCTATCCAGAATTTCTGCGCAAGGAATTGCCGTATCAGACTGTCATAGTCCTTTTCGTCACCATCGTCAGCCCTCAGGTAGATACACCATTCAAGCATGGGATCGCTTTTATCGGTTATCTGTGCATGGGGCACCAGCGGGCCTGTGATGAACAGGGTGTTGGGGGTAATATCAAACTCCCTGCCGTCAGCGATAAGGGTGCCGTGTCCCTCGGAAATGTAGTGTATCTCATAGCAGCCGATGCCGTGGCTGTGCATGGGAAAGTCGTGGATAATATGGGTTGAGATAAGATTGACCGCATGGAGCCTGCACTCGCCAATGTTAAACTGTATATCAATATTGCTGAAAAAATTCATGGCTGTTCCTCAGTAAATTTAGAATATGCGACATTTTGCCTGATTTGATTATAGCAAGTATGGGATAGATTGTCAATACTGTAAATTTATGCCTGCATCTTCCCAAATCCAATAAAATGTGATATAATAAAATTAGCAAACGCTAATCACTACTGAAATGAAAGGGCGGTCACAGATGACAAGCACAGTTTTCGGATACGATCACATAATGATGCGTGCGGAGTATCGCACTCCCGACCCGCACAGCCATCTGGCAGTCCATTTTATCGCAGGTCTGGACGGCCCTGTTCATTGTGTCGTATCGGGTGACAGCTTTGATGCGGACGCTGTTTTCATAGCCTCAGATGTAGTCCACACAGCATATGCCGAAAAGGGTGATATGCTGGTCTTTCTGTTTGATACCGCAGGCAGCATTGCCGAAGAGGCGCAGAAGCAGTATCTGTGCGGCAGACCGTACTTCTGTGGTGACAAAGAAACTGTCGAAAAGCTCCGCGAGATATGGAAAAACAATCCTCCTGCACAGGCTGACAGCCTTATAACTCAGCTTCTGGGGCTTGACACCGTGGGGAATACCCTCCGTGATGAGAGGATATCCCAGGTGCTGGAATATCTGCGCTCGCTGGACGAAGTGCCCGAGGATATAACAGCCCAGCTTTGCGCAAAGGTCTGCCTTTCTCCCAGCAGACTGTCACATCTTTTCAAAGAAAATGTGGGCATATCCCTACATCGCTATCTTGCCATGGATAAGATGCGCAAGGGGTATATCCATTTCCAAAAGTATGGAAATATCACCGAAGCCTCCATGCGTGCGGGATTTGATTCTCCATCCCATTTTGCCGCCACCTGCAAAAGAATGTTCGGCATCTCCTTTTCGGAATTTGTGAAAGGCAGCGAATAACAGCAGATAATTGAAAGTATTTTCATCGGAAGTATGATATCATAGGTATAGTTTAAGGAGGAGTTCCGATGAAAAAATATGATATCACACAGCCCGTAAAACTGAAAAAAGGCGTATATGAGCTTAACAGCGAGAGCAACTTCAACTATCAGCTGAACCGTGTAATCAACTGGGACGGCGGCAGGCTAGAGGACGTGGCTCCAATAGCATCAAAGATAAAGGTAAGCGCAGACTGGAAGCGTGAGCTTATTGCTCTCGGCGACAAGGCGATGAGCGAGGAACGCACCGAAAATGCCATTGCATATTACCGTATGAGCGAGTTTTTTATGTATGACGGCGACCCTGACAAGAAAAAATACTATCTTAAAGCTACCAGGCTTTTTTATAAGTATTATGCGGATTTCTTTGAGGGTGAAAATGCTGTTATAGAAAAATTTGACGTACCCTTTGAAAATGTAAAGCTTCCTGTTATGCACACCGTTCCTACAGGCAAAAGCAAGGGTACAATACTTATTCACGGCGGAAACGACAGCTATTTTGAAGAATTTCTTTTCACCGTACTTTATCTTCGTGAAAAAGGCTTTGAGGTCTATATGTTTGAGGGTCCCGGACATGGCGGAGTTATGAGGGTACAGGGAATGCACTTCACCCATGAGTGGGAAAAGCCCGTCAAGGCAGTGCTGGACTATTTCAAGCTTGACGACGTTACCATAATCGGCATATCCCTTGGCGGATATCTGGCGCCAAGAGCGGCGGCATTTGACAAGCGCATAAAGCGGGTAGTGGCGTGGTCGGTATTCCCATGTTTTCAGGACGTTATCGTAGGAATGCAGAAGCCTGCTGTTCAAAAGCTCTTCCGCATATTTATGGCGCTTCACGCAAGACCGCTCATAAACCTTGTTTTCGGCATCAAGGCTAAAAAGGAGCCTGTTATCGACTGGGGCTTAAAGCATGGAATGTACGCCTACGAGGCAAAGGACGCATACGGATATGCCAAAAAGCTGAAGCTTTACGATATTGCCCCCATTGCCGACAGGATAACACAGGATATGCTCATCGTGGGCGCAAATCAGGATCATTTCATTGATTACCGCATGGTGGGACGAGAGATAAATATGCTGAAAAATGTAAAAAGCCTGACTTTCCGTCTTTTCACCGACAAGGAGGACGCTCAGAATCACTGCAATGTGGGAAACGGAAAGCTTGTGCTTGATAACATTTGCAGCTGGATAGAGCAGATAAGCAGCGAGGTAAACTGAAAATGATGAAATTTATTTATTGGCTCACTATGTCGAGAAGCCGTAAAATGATAATCGAAAAATACGGCAGGGATTTCTGGGATAAATTCAAAAGCGGCTCGGATAAGCTTTTCCGTGAAGTGCTGAAAGAAACTCCCGATATAGGGGAAAGCGTGTTTTCATTTAATTATGCCTATGCACCGTCTTATGTGGCGTGGTATAAGACCATGCGGGAGCTTTCGCTGACAGCCGAGCAGGCGGACGAGCTTATGTGGCTCATGAATGAGAAAATGCTGCTGACCGTTCCAAAGCCATTTCTGCACATGGCAGGAAAGACATATCTGAACGGCTTCCGCAAAAAAGCGGCAAAGCATATGGAGCGCCAGAAAAACGGACTTCACCCCTTTGACTGGGAGATAAGCTACCGCAACATCGACAGCAACAGCTTCGAGATCAACATTACAAAATGCGGCTTCATCGCCTTTGCAAAGAAATTCGGCGCAGAGGGAATGCTCCCGGGAATATGCAGCGTGGATTATATGATATCCTACTACATGGGCAACGGCTTCAAGCGCACTACCACTCTTGGCTACGGCGACAGCTGCTGCAACTGCCATTATGAGCTTACAGGCAAATGCCCTCTTCACCCTCAGGACGGCATGAAATAATATAGATTACATAAAAAATCCATTGGTCGGATATTTAGAACCCGTCTTCACAAGCATATGCGCACGTCTTTTCGGCAAATTTTGCCGCAGACTGCGTTAAAAATCCTTGCCGGGCGAAAGCCCGCCTGCGGATTTTTGCCTACTCTGCAACAAAATTATGCTCGAAAATCCGCACACATTTCTTATGAAGACAGGTTCTTAAACCGAACAATGGATTTTTGTTTTACTTAATCAAAAGTTTTTCATCTATCTCAATATCAAAATCCAGCAGATCAAGGATATCCTTCTGCATATCAATGCCGGGGTAAACCTCAATGAGCTTCAGACCGTTATCTTCAAGACGGAAAACACAGCGCTCGGTAACATACAGAACATTCTGGTTATTGACATGAGCACGCTTGGCTGAAAAGCTGATGTTATCTATCTTATTCACAAACTTTGCAATAGAGCCGTTCTTGTTTATCTTTACTTCTTCGCCGTTTTCGGTAACATCAAGTCCCTTGGTGTTGAATGTGAGGCAGAAAACTACCGTGGGAGTTTTGGCGGTGATGTTGGCAAATCCGCCTATGCCCGAAAATGCGCCGGGACCACGGTGAGAATTAACGTTTCCGAAGCGATCCACTTCAAGAGCGCCCATGAAGCAGATGTCAAGACCGCCGTTATCGTAAAGGTCGAACTGGTTTGCCATATCGTTCATGGAAGCAGCGCCTATCATTGCGCCGAACACTGTTCCCGAAGCAGGGAAGCCGCCTACGCCTCCAGATTCAACGGTAAGGGTTATCCTGTCCAGCATTCCGCTCTGTCTTGCATAGCGAGCCACATTTTCGGGGAGGCCTATACCGATATTTACTATATCATCGGGTTTAAGCTCCATGGAAGCACGCTTACCGATGATATTTCCCGCAGGATTTTCTGCATGCTTGGTGTATGTGCGCTCTGCAAGCATCTCGTACCAGTCATGCCACTGGGCATAAGGGATCTCAAAGCTTCCCGTAAGGGACTCATATGCCGCATGACGAGGCTCAGGCTCGACCATAACAATAGCATCGACCATACAGCCGGGGATAATGGTATTACGGGGACGGGCAGGTGTGCTGACTATCCTGTCAACCTGAACTATGACCTTGCCATGGTTTGCTTTTACCGCCTGGCAGATGGACAGCGCATCGCCAGACATATACATATCATCGAATGAAATGTTTCCCTTGCGGTCAGCAGCAGTTCCTTTGATAAGGGCAACATTCAGCTTCGGAAGAGTATAGTAGAGAAATTCCTCGTTATCTACCTCAACACGCTTTACAAGCGATGTGTCCTTTGATATATTGTTGATTCCGGGACCATCAAGGCGAGGGTCAACGAAAATATCCAGACCGACCTTTGATAATGCTCCGGGCAGACCTCCCGCCTGCGCTCTGATAGCGTGGGAAATGCAGCCCAGAGGAAGATTATATGATTCAAACCTATCCTCCAGCACCAGCTTCTTTGTGCTGAGCATAGCTCCGAAATGGCCGCAGATAAGCTTATCCACAGCCCCCTCTCTTATGTAGCTTTCCGCATTGCGGTTCTCGTCCCATACACCGAAGCCTGCACTTGATACTATTGTAAGGTGAGCAGGCGAGCCTGTTGCCTTGTATCGGCGGTACAGTGCCTCGTGAAGCTCTACGGGATTTTCTATTCCCACAAACGAATTCAGGCAGATAACATCACCGTCATGTATGAGCTTTACTGCTTTGTCCGAATCCATTATTTTAAACATTCCCTGATTTCCTCTTTTCGATTCAATATAAACACATCTTCTATTTTAAAGGTTTTTCGCTGTTTTGTCAATAAATTTGCTGGAATACAGGTGTATTTAAATGTAACTTTTGGGTTAATATTTTGGATTTGCATAGAATTTGTGGGGATATTCTCATTTTTTGCGGATTATTTTTATGCCGCTATCGGCAAAAACTGCAGGAATTTCGGCATTTTGCTGTTGATATTTTGCCGATAATGTGTTATAATAATATCGGTAGGTGATGATATGGCATATCTTTCAGTTTCACAAACAGCCGAAAAATGGGGAATTTCCGAAAGAAGTGTAAGGAACTATTGCTCAGCGGGACGTATTGATGGTGCGTTTCTTACGGGTAAAACATGGAATATCCCCGAAGATGCTGTAAAACCAGCCCGTAAAAATACTAAGGAAAAGGCTCCCGAAACACTTCTTGAAATACTCAGGAACGAAAAAGCAAGTAAATATTCAGGCGGCATATATCATAAAATACAGATCGACCTTACCTATAATTCAAATCATATTGAGGGAAGCAGGCTTACCCACGACCAGACACGCTATATTTTTGAAACCAATACTATCGGTTTTGAAAATGAGGCAGTGAATGTGGACGATATCGTCGAGACAGTCAATCATTTCAAGTGTATTGATATGATAATCGACAGTGCAGATAAAAAGCTTACGGAGAAGTTTATAAAACAGCTTCACGGAACGCTGAAAAACGGCACGGCAGACAGCCGCAAAGATTGGTTTGCAGTCGGCGATTACAAACGATTCCCAAATGAGGTCGGCGGTATGGAAACAACTGCGCCTGAAAATGTTTCATTGGAAATGAAAAAGCTTATAAGTGAATATTATCTGATAAAATCCAAAAGTATTGAGGATATCATTGGCTTTCATCAGAAATTTGAAAAGATCCACCCTTTTCAGGACGGAAACGGTCGTGTGGGCAGACTTATCATGTTCAAGGAATGTCTTTGCAATAACATTGTTCCGTTTATTATAACAGATGAACTGAAAATGTTCTATTACCGTGGGCTTAAAGAGTGGACTTATGAAAAAGGTTATCTGATTGATACCTGTCTGTCGGCACAGGATAATTTCAAGAAGATACTTGACTATTTCAGGATACCATATGACCAAAACTGAGAACAGACCTTTGTTATAAAAGGTTTATATGTTCACCTATGTATCTGCTTGAAATTTAGAGTAAAACGGTGTATAATATCATATGTACACTGAGTACAATGAAAAATAAGGAGATATCCAATGTCAGAAGGCGTTTTCAGAATTGCCGATAAAAGACCTGCAAGAGATGGCATGACCATTTCAAGAAATACAGGTCTCGGCACTAAAACAGGCGTATCATTTTTCTCACTTGGAAAAAATACGTCCATAAGCCGTGAAAGCTATGACAGCACAGCAATATACATTGCAGCTGAGGGAAAGGGCGATTTTATCGTCGGAGAACCTTCCGTTCGGTGTGAAATGATCGAAGGAAGCGTGCTGATAGTTCCGCCTGCCACTCTGTGCGGAATGGAAAGCGGCGAAGGAATTATTTATACCGAAATAATCACAGATAAGGAGATAGTTATGAACAGTGCAGTTAAAGCAGGAGAAGTTATGAAGCTCAAGGACCTTATTCCCTATGAAGAGGGAAGCATCGCAAACCTTGATATTGCAAGCAACAGCAGCATGAAGTTCGTGCTTATGTCATTTGATGAGGGCACAGGTCTGCAGCCCCACCGTGCTCCCGGAAATGCGATCATTTTCGCTCTTGAGGGCAAGGCAGTTATCGGCTATGAGGGTAAGGATTATCCCATTGAAGCAGGTGAGAACTTCCGTTTTGAGAAAAACGGTCTCCACAGTGTAACAGCTGACGGAAAGTTCAAGATGGCTCTGCTTCTTGTGCTTGAATAACATTTGAGTATGCCTCAAAAGCGCTGCATTTAACGATGCAGGGCTTTTTTTGCTATAAGTATCCGAAATAAAGCTTTGAGCATGAATAATGCTGATTGTTTTCACAAAATCATGCTTGTAATATTTTTCCTGTTGTGATAAAATGTAATACGTTAAAGCAGGAAGCCACAGAGACGGCGTTGCTTGATGTATTTATCGGGAGGAAAATAGTGTGGATTCTGTAAGATCAAAAGAAATGGACATGCTTAACGGCGGTCTTGCGGGAAAGCTTATCCTGTTTGCAATGCCGCTGGCTTTCAGCAGTATTCTGCAGCAGCTGTTCAACTCGGCGGACGTGGCTGTTGTGGGACGTTTTGCAGGGGATAATGCACTGGCAGCTGTGGGCAGCTGCGTGGCTCTGGTGGGCATATTCGTTAATCTTATCGTGGGACTTTCGGTAGGCCCCAATGCGGTGCTTGCAATGCTCATCGGTCAGAAGGACAGAGGAAAAATAAGCGAGACGCTTCACACCGTCATTACCTTCGGCGTATTCCTTGGCATAGGTCTTATGCTTATCGGCTGGCTCACTGCAAGGCCCATACTTGAGCTTTCAGGCACACCCGAAAGCGTTCTTGATGAAGCTCTGCTGTACATAAACATATATTTTATCAGTATCCCGTTTATGGTGATATACAATTTCGGAGCAGCCATTCTGCGAAGCTATGGCGACAGTCAGCGGCCTATGTACTACCTGCTGATATCGGGCATAGTGAATGTAGTGCTGAATCTTGTGCTCGTTATAGTATTTAAGCTGGGAGTAGCGGGCGTTGCCATTTCAACAGTAATATCAAATGTTTTAAGCACCGCCTTGGTGCTTATACATCTTTACAGGCGGCAGGACGAATTTGCTTTCCGCTTTGAAAAGATGAGGATAAAAAAGCAGCCCCTTATAAGAGTGCTGAAAATAGGCATTCCTGCGGGAATACAGGGTGCTATATTCTCCATATCAAACGTGTTCATTCAGAGCGGAATAAACTCATTCGGCGAATACGCCATTGCAGGCTCATCGCTAGCACTGAATTTCGAGTATTTCACCTATGACATTGCCAATGCCTTTGCTCAGGCGGCTGTCACCTTTACCAGCCAGAATTACGGTGCAGGAAATATCAAAAGATGCAAAAGGATTTTCTGGCAGTGTATGCTTTTCGGATTTGTTTTTACCGAGGCGCTGAGCATCATATTCATTGCATGGGGCGACTTCTTTGTAAGCATATATACCACCAGCGAAATGGTTGCGGCATTTGCTCTCAGCAGAATGTATCACGTATGCTCACTGGAAGGCCTTACCACTACATATGAAGTCGAAAGTGCAGCTCTCAGAGGCATGGGCAAATCTCTGGAGCCTGCAATATTTACCATACTCGGAACGGTAGTATTCCGACTGATATGGCTTGCTACCATATTCAAGATGGTTCCCACCTACGATATGCTTATGAACGTATATGTGGCTTCGTGGGTGTTCACGGGAGTATCGCTGCTCATTGTTTATCTTCATCATATGAGGAAAATAAGCAGCAGCTGATTACAAAAACACCAGGCGTTCTGTTCTCTTTTATCGGAGAGAAGGACGCTTCTATTTTTCGCTGACAAAGATAAAGGATAATTTTTTCCTGTCCGTTTGGATATAATATAGCTTAACAGTCTTGCAAGCGGCGTTAGTTTGTGATATAGGCAATACCGCACAAATCCTTGAAAATCAGGAAGAAGAATGGTATAATAAAAACATGAACAGACAACTGACATTTTTAATGATAAACGATGAATTGGCGAAAACAGACCGCCAAACTGAATATTATGTTTGCCCTGGCAAACCTTTATCTGGCTGACAGAAAGTCTCTGACGGCTTGATAAAGTGCTCCTGCAAGCAGATTTACAGAGGCAATATGCCCGTTACAGAGCTTTATGCGTTTAACTTGA
>ERZ857922.978-NODE-978-length-38532-cov-4.563999_pt1 | contig 38532 bp, 36 predicted proteins | sample MGYA00519579_ERZ857922 | MGnify/ENA primary metagenome ERZ857922 (study PRJEB31778, sample SAMEA3449375) | human gut metagenome | biome: human gut; feature: human-associated habitat; material: faeces | place: United Kingdom | collected 2010/2012 ... | reverse complement strand
TTATTATTATACCATCTTTCGCTTTTTGCTGTCCACTTTTTTAGTATAGCACCAAAGCTGCAAGCTGAAAAGGACGCAGTATCCTATGATGTACTTGAAATGAGCGGAAGTCGTGCTGTATGGAAGGAGGTTCTTGCGGTTTACGCTGTTAAAACGAATAAGGATCAGGATAATCCCCAAGAAGTTGCGACAATGGACGATTCCAATAAGCAAATCCTGAAGGACATCTTTTGGGAGATGAACGTCATATCCTCCCGAACGGAAAGCAAAATCGAAACGCAGATTACCGAAACTGATGACGGTCACGTTCCTCTTTCACTTTACATAGTAATCGGCAAACTCAAATCGACTTCAAAACCGCCGTATTCACTATGCTTTATCAACATTTTTCCGTTGTGTGCAAATATGATTTGCTTAACAATGAGCAAGCCTAAACCGTGGCGTTGTTCAGTTGTTTTTTCATCACACACCATATAATGCGGCGTATTGTTCAGTTTTTCAATCTGTTTATCTGTTGCACCTATACCATCATCGGCAACAACGACAGTACAAACATTATCTTTAGATATAACACGAACGAAGATATGGCAGCCTTGCTCGTTATGATTTATGCTGTTCTGAATGAGATTACTTACTGCTCGTTTAATTAAGTCTTTATCAATATATATAGGGCAGGAGGTTAAGGTTTCGTCCGTTTTCCACTCAATCGTGTACTTTTCATCAATATTCATATTGATGAAATCGACCACAACCTGACGGATAACAGCAATTAAATTTTGCTTTTTAGGGTTAATTGGCTGCATATTATATTCCAGCTTGGAGGCAAGATTCAAGTCGTTAATTAGGTTTCTCATTCGCTCACTTTGCCGTACAATAACCGTGGCTTTTTTGCGGTTATCTTCTGATAGCTGCATATCGTTTTCTAACTGTCCGGCATATCCCATTACCATTGACAGCGGTGTTCGTATGTCGTGGGATACCCCTGCAATCCAATTTGCTCTTGCGGTTTCTTTTTTGCGGAGCTGTCTGTTTTGCGTTTGCAAAATATCTGAGGTCTTGTTAATGTTTACCGCAAGCTCGGATAAAAGCCCTTTTTCTCGGAGATGGACTTCTTCATTCGTAGACAAAGCCTGTATTCCGCTGACTATCGGTTTCACGGATTTTAACAGCTTGGAATTGGCAATCACATAGATTATAAAAATCAAGGCTATATTGATTGCTAAAACAGAAAGAACCGTTTTGGGCAAGTTGGCAATTAAATTATAATCCCAACTCGGCCACATATGTTTCCAAAAACTGTCTTTCGGATAACCGAGAACCACAAGTCCATTTTCTGCCTCGCCTGTAAATGTGGGGTATCCGTCTATATAGCCACGGGTAAGGTTCGCTATATCTGAAACGGTGTATGACATAGGTACGGTTTCGGGAAGATTATTCGTTTGCCATACAACATTCATTGTTGCGTTATCAATAAAAATTGCCCAACCATTCGTATTTTGGAGTTCAATTTCTATATCTTCGGTCAAAACATATCCATTATCATCCTGCAACAAATTATCGGCAACCTTTTGTGCTGTCATCCAAGGGGAACTGTTTGGTGCTTGGTTGAGCGTATATATCACCAATAAAGCAAGGTTTAGAATAATGAGCAGCACCGAGGACAAGAGCATAATACCGACAAAGCGCCGGATTAGTTTCGGTACGCTTTTCATATTATTTGCCCTCCACAATGAGTTTGTACCCAAGTCCTTTAACCGTTATTAAAGAAACAGGCTGGGACGGATTTACTTCAATTTTTTCTCTGATACGGCGGATATGTGCCATCAGCGAGTTTTCATAGCCGAAAGGATTATCGCCCCAAGCTGCTTCACACAGTGCGTCGATCGTAACGATTCGTCCTGCGTTTCGATATAAAGCAGAGAGGATGTTGTGTTCTTTTGCCGTAAGAGGAATATGCTCTCCGTTTTTTATGATCTCTGCACGCTCAAAATCAATTTCGCTGTCATGTAGTTTCACAAGGGGATTATCGGCTTTATAACTCCTGCGAAGAATGGCGCTCACACGAAACAAAAGCTCTTTTGGCAAAAACGGCTTTACAATATAATCGTCTGCACCAAGACCAAAGCCACGGAATTTATCGTCATCCTCGCCACGGGCAGTTAAAAACAACACAGGATAATCAGCCGTTTTTTTAATCCGTTCCATCAGATCAAATCCACTCCCGTCAGGGAGCATTACATCAAGAATGGCAAGCTCAGGTTGGTAAGTTTCAGAAATAACAATCGCTTCAGCCACCGTTTTTGCCGTTTTGATATTTTGAAATCCGTCCTCATTTAAGATAGAAATAACCATATCTAAAAGCTCCTGCTCATCATCGACAAGCAAAATGCGTTTTTGCTTCAAGTAATCAAAGTCCATAGGTCTACCTCCTTTATATTTCTTATTATACCATAGAAATGTGTCATTTTCTAATATACGATGAAATGTAAGGCAAATGTAAGGACACGAGAAGGTTAGCACAAGGTTGATAAATTATAATGTACTTGCAATGATGAGAAAGGAGCAAAAAAACAATGAATATCATTGAAACTCAAAACTTAACGAAATCGTATGCGGATTTTACAGCGGTTTCAGGTATCAATCTGCATATTCCGAAAGGTGCTGTCTATGGCTTTCTCGGTCCGAACGGAGCCGGAAAATCCACTACTATGAAAATGTTTTTGGAGCTTACTAAACCGACAAGCGGCTCATTTACGATTGACGGAAAAAAGTATCCCGATAACAGAGTGCAGATTCTGAAAGAAATAGGCTCGTTTATTGAAGCTCCCGCCTTTTACGGAAACCTAAGCGGTGAAGAAAATCTCGAAATTATCCGTAAAATATTGGGACTTCCCAAATCCTCCGTAGCGGAAGCTCTTGAAATTGTGGGGCTGACGCAATTTAAAAAGCGGCTTGCAAAAAAATATTCCCTTGGAATGAAACAGAGGTTAGGTCTTGCAAGCGCCTTGATTGGAAAACCGCCAATCTTGATTTTGGACGAACCAACAAACGGACTTGACCCTGTCGGTATCCACGAAATCCGAACGCTGATCCGTTCTTTACCTGAAAAGTTTGATTGTACCGTTTTGGTATCGTCGCATTTGCTTTCCGAAATAGAACTAATGGCTGATACCATTGGTATCCTGAATCACGGTCATTTGTTGTTTGAGGGAACACTTGAACAGCTTAAATTCATCGCAGCGTCACAGGGCTACCCTACGGATAATTTGGAGGATACATTCCTTGCCTTGATAGATGCTGACAACGGACAAAGAGGTGGGGTGCGATGAGCGTTTCTTTGGAATGTAAAAAGATAAAACGAACCGGATTCTTGCCTGCATTTTTAGGCGGCGGCATTTTGGCGGCGGCTGTTCCTGTTATCAATATGGCTGTCCGTTCGGAAATATATCTTAACCTGCCAGGAAATCCGATACAAATTCTGCTTGGCGCAAATTGGCAGATGATGGCAATGCTGAACGTGCTGCTTGTTGTAGCCGGAGCTTGCCTTTTATATCATACTGAATATGCTGACAATGCTATGCAGAAGATGAAGTCTTTACCTATTCGGGAAAGTTCTATTTTCTTGGGCAAAACAGTTTTGACAATCTTTATGAGCCTTTTTGTGCTTGTAATAGAAGTAGGTGCAGTCACATTTTGTACCTATCATTGGTTTGAAATCGGAAATGGTTTTTTCGGTGAACTGTGCAAATACTTCGGGTATTCATTTTTGCTGATGTTACCCTGCATTATCCTGTCACTTCTTATTGCGGAAGCCTGCAAGAATATGTGGGTATCTCTTGGGATCGGTGTCGTCTGCGTGTTTACCGCAACAATGTTGCCGACAACTAACTTTGCCCTTTCGCTTTTCCCCTTTGCAATGCCTTTTCAGGTATTTGTGAGTAGCGATGTAACACAGTCAATACATTATATCTATGCGATAGCCGCAGAGCTTGTCATTTTTGTCTTGGCAGAACTGCTATTTATAAAAGTAAGGAGGTCGTTTGAATGAATTTTTTATCGCTTGTCGGCGTGGAATTTAAGAAAATTAAACGCTCAAAGATACTACTGATCCTCCTTGTTGCGACAGTTATCTTATGGATACCGTCCATTGTGAATGCTAAAATGAATTTTGATATGCAGGCAGAGGGAATTTCTCCGGAAAACAATTTTTTTATTCAGGGCTTTATGGGGATGTCATGGTTTATGTTCCCTGCAAGTATGGTAGTCGGGACAGTTCTTTTAAGTCAAACTGAAAGAGCAAACAAGGGGATTTTGAAAATGCTTTCCTTACCGATCAGCACAGCGAAACTCTGTATGGCAAAGTTCATTGTTCTGCTTGCGCTGGCAGCCCTCCAAATCGGTATGGCAGTTGGTATGTATTATGTAAGTGCAGCAATAGCCTCCAGTACGCAGAACTATAATTTCATTTTGCAGCCGTTGTTTGTTTTTAAGGAGGCAGGCTTGATATTTGTTGCAGCAATTCCAATGCTTGCATTTTTCTGGCTTTTGTCGGTATGTATTCAGACACCGATTTTTTCTATCGGTATCGGATTGGCTTCGATTATACCGTCCGTATTGATGATCAATACAAAAGCGTGGTTTGCCTATCCGATGTCGTATCCGTTCTTTGTGATAACGGCAGAATACGGAAAACTTGCAGCAAATTTTGATACAGCGCAGGTTGAGCTAATACCGTGGATACCCGTAGCTGTTGCGATTACTATCTTTTGCTTAATTGTATCCTGCCTTCGGTTCGGGCAGGCTGAAAGGAGATAATTATTATGAAAAACAAAATTTTAACTGCTATTAGCACGATTATGCTTTTTGTGCCATGGACAATCCTACCGCTTCGGACTTTCGAGTGGGCATTGGAATCGCCTGTCGCTGAAATTATGATTGCCTGCTATGCTACATTTATGATTTTCAGCGGTGTGTTTACAATCATTTCTTATGTTAAGGTAAAAGCTCAAAACAATTTGATGAAAGTCTGCTTGGTTGTAAACAGCCTCTACGCCGTTGCAGGAGTAGGATTTTTAGCAATGATGATTATACCGAAAATTATGGGGTGAGGTGAATTGTTATGAAGAAAATTAAATTTGAAAGCTGGAAGATCAGTTCGACTCTTTCCCGGATTCCCTTGAGAAGGCTAATTTCTTTTGCATTTTTTTGATATGACGAGTTTAAGAAGGTCAATAAGATTATGGGCGTGGAATTTGCCGACAGACTCAAACGAGTGGTAGATGAGTATAACAACTGCCAGCGGGACGAAGCATATGCAAATGAAGTCCTTGACGATGTTGCAGAGCAGCTTGCTCAGTTGCTTTTAGAGCTGAATGTTAGGCTACCAAGCACCGTATGAAGCCGGATAAGTTTTAAGAATAGTTTTATTCTTGCTTATCCCAATTTTACGGTGCTTTTTTGTTGCTGTTTTTTCGTTTGCGCTTCGCACAGTGTTAGGTCTTTTCCCTTACTTGGGAAAGGACTTTTATATTTTATACCTCTTGGCAGTGCCAGATAGCTGAATATCCGTAATCTCCAAATTTTGAACTCAATCAAAAATTCAAACAATTCCTTTTCGGTCAGTTCAGACACGATAGCCCATTGCTCCATTCCGGTATATCCCTCATACTCATATTTGAGGTTAATAATCTTACACTCATTCTTGAATAAATCGTTTCTTTCCTTTGATGTATTTGTCATTTCCGTAATCTCCTTTGATTCGCCGACAGTGATTGTGGCTTCCATAACCGCAGTAATAAAGAAACGCTATCTGCCGTCACACATTATTTTGGGTGAGGAATACGGACTGACAAGGCCTTCTATGATTCTTTTGGAACAAATTCAGACGGTCAATAAATCCGGCTTGGTCGATTATATCGGATTTATTGATGACGAGTAGATGTGGAAGAAGATTAACATCGCTATCAAGAAAACTTTTGGTCTTTGGTTTTATAACCTTGACCGTACCGGAGATATTCGCTGTCTGTGTCCGAAATCAGATTGGCGACAAGCGTATCTCAATGCTGAAGAAATCTGATAAGTCTGATATAAAGAGGAAAGACTATATCTGCGTGAGATGAGGTAGTCGGATTTTGACTCTTTATGCAGTATTTTACAGGACGAAGATACCATGTATGCATATGAGGGAGCATTCAGTGACGACGAAGTTCAAGAATGGTTGGATAGATAAATTTTCCGTTAAGGGACATAGAATGGAGATAAAATATTTGGTTGGATTAGCTATGTAGGATTACATATAAATGAATTTAAATGTAATATAAAAACAAAGGAGGAAAAATTCCTCCCTTGTTTTATAAAATTATAATTTTTTCATCAACATACGCTTAAGCATAATCATGTCAAATACATTGACCTTACCGTCCTGATTAAGGTCAGCTTCATATCCAATAGAGATATTACAGCCAATCAGATATGATTGAAGTACAACTGCATCTGACATATTGATTTCACCATCATTATTTGTATCGCCATAAAGTATGTTTTCATCAAGAGGGATAAATTTAAGTTTATTAGATATCGCATAATAATGTGCTTCGGTATTATAGTAACCATAAATTATGCAATCTTTATTTACTATTAATTCTGGTTCTTCTGTTAAAGGATCGGTTGCTGGGACATCAAGCCATCCGCCTGAGTAATATCCTATACGCTCAGGAAGAATACCTAAAATTTCAACAGTTGAAGGAATTGTTATTGATTTAATGGAAGTTCCATAAAATGCACCTTGGCCAATAGTTCTTAATGTAGATGGTAATTCGATATTCTTTAGATTTGCACATCCATTAAATGCATTTGCTTTAATACTTTCAAGTCCTTCATTTAGTGTAACAGTATCTAGATTTTTACAATTTTCAAATGTATTTTCATCAATGGATTTAACGTTTATTGTAGCTTTTGTTAATCCGGAATTTTCAAAAGCAAATTTTGAAATATTTAAATTGGGACAATCTAAATTTATTTCTCTCAAATTTATACATTCTTTAAAAGTATATTCACCTATTTTTTCTAATGATTCTGGAAAGTTTATATTTTCAAGGTATTTACAGCCCATAAATGCGTACTTATTGATAAAAGAAATAGTATCAGGCAATGTTATATTCGTTATAGATGAATTTTTAAATGCATCCCTTTCTATTCCTGTAACAGGGTATCCATTTACAGTTTGGGGTATTAGTATATTTTCAATTATAGGCTCATCATTATAACTTGAATAATTCTTATATTTGCTCTTGGATAATACAGCGGTATTATCCGGAAGAATATAATAAGTATCCCCGTCATATTCAATTTCAAAAGCATTGTTTACTTCTATAGGTAGCGCAGACAATACTGTTTTATCTGTAAGGCAAATTGCCCAATGTTCATCATCCAAATCAGACGGATATATATTAACATAATTTTCATTGCAATGTTCTTCATAAAGCTTTTTAAATGCTTCTTCAATTTCAAAATTAACAAAAACATAATAAGAACGACCAGTTAAAATACGTTGTGTACCGTCATCATCAATCCAATATTCATTAACAGTTATATCATTATCAAGATGTATAATATCAGGAACATAATTATATTCTAAAGTTTGAATACAGCCGTTAAAATCAGGATCAATTCTTTCACTTAAACCTTTATCTCCTGCTAATATACGACGGGCACGTTCACAGCGAATAGTACCTTGTGCTGAACGTTCTTTTTCAAAAATAAAATAGCAAAGTTTTTGTTCTTCATCATTGAGAGAATTATAATCGGTAATGCATAAATCGTATTTTAAAAATTTGTTCCAAAGACTGTAATCAATTTCCTTATTGTAATAATTAGATGAAAGAATTTCAAATGGATATGGTTCATCCCACATTTTTTCAAAAAAAGCATTGACTGTTGAAAACGGCATTACACTTAAAGTTACTATAATTGAAATGAAAATTGCTTTAATTTTATTTTTCATAAAATTTACCTCCTTAAAATTATTCTTTAATTTTTATTATAATTATATATTACACACAAAAAAATGTCAATATTTTAAAAAAAATCATAATATTTGTTATGAAATAATAAGTTTAAATTAGCAGCTTTCAGCAAGCGATGCGGCATTTATTGCAAAAACACTTGCAGAAGCATAAATTAACAGTGAAAAGATAACAGTTGAAGCGTATCCGGCAATGGATTTTAATCAGGACGGTCAGGTTACAGCCAGGGATGCAGCAGATATTGCAAGATATATGGCAGAGCAGTCGATAAAGCAATAGATAATAATCAATAAAACGGAACTGGAAACATTTAACATTTTAGAAACAAAATCAGAAGTCAAAAACAAATTGATTTCTGATTCCGTAACAGGTTCGCCAAAAACAGGGACACATGGAGTTGGACTTGTTTTTTCAATAATAACAGTTTCCGGAACTATTGCTTTTATCACCAGAAAAAAATATTGATATAAAATGGCAGGTATTGAATGAATATATAGGAGCGTACAAGGGTGATGATGACTTCAAGGAATACATGGATAAGGACAAAGACGGATTTATCACAGAAGCAGATTACAATTGGTTTGCAGGATACGCAAGTTAGTTTGACGGCTACACACCCGGACATGAACTTGTTATAGTCGGAACATGGCGTTTATGACAAGTAATCTTGACTTGATAGATGGAGGCTAATTTAGATGAAAATGGAATGAGAACGTATTTAAATTATTGGCGTATGATTACTGAATAGATATTGCAAATCCCGATATACTGGATACGGATTCAGAGATAAGCGGTTACACACCAAGCATTAAAGTAAAATGTCAGCAGAATGAGATAAACAGATTAATGGATAATCCGCAAATAGATAGGAATTTTTGCTGATGTGAACTATTGTCAGAGGAACGGGAAAATAAATAATAAATAAGTAAAAATGACAAAAAGACTCTCAAAGTAATAAACTTTGAGAGTAAAGACAAATTAATTATACGTGATTAGTATGTCTTAAAAAATAGGAATTATGCAAAGCAATTTGATGATTATATTTCAAAATCTTTTTCAATTTAGGTATTGAAAGTTGAAAGCTGATATGTTATAATATAATGTATCGGCTTTCTGTCATATGAAAGGAGCTTTTATGGCAGAAAAAAGAAAAGACAATAGAGAAAGAGTTCTTATTGCCCGCTGTTGTATAAAGTATTAAAATAGAATAATTCTGAATTCTGAAAGGAGAATATTGTTTGATTAACAATAGATGTGTAATTGTAGCAAGCCGGGAGGCTTGCATACAGTAAAATTGCAATCCTCTCGGCAGTTTTTATAAAACTATAAAAACTTTCAGGAGGAATTAAAATGAACCGTGAAAATAAACGAAAAAAATATGATAAAAATTATTATAAAACCCATCCGTGTAATGAAACATTTACCTGTAGGATTTGTGGAAGACTAGTTGTACCGGAAGGCGCAGGAGGTAATCATAGAAACCACTGCCCGAATTGCCTTAGCAGTCTTCATCTGGATATAGAACCCGGAGATAGAGCTTCAGACTGCGGTGGCATAATGGAACCTGTTGCAGTGTGGGTAAGAAAAAACAGAGAATGGGCAATCATACATCGTTGTTGTAGGTGTGGAACAATGTCGTCAAATCGTGTGGCGGCAGATGACAATCCGATGAAAATGATGTCGATTGCATTAAAACCTCTGTGTGAACCACCATTCCCATTGGAACACATAGAAGAAATGACAAGATTGATGGGTGGAGAAGGTTCGATGAGATAGTCTATTAACAATAGTATTATAAAATCAGAAATCAGGCAGAAGAATTTACATTATCTACATCAAATTTTACACTATTCGTTCTGTTAATGGTTGGGTTATGTAGGGAAAATAATTGCTTGTAAATCTGATGATAGAGGATAAAGAGTGTTGTAGGGGTTAGCAGAAGTCTATATCAATATGACCGATTTCGTCCCGACATGCGTCCTATAGCGAAAAAACGAAGCTGAGAAATAATATAAATAGGGGTACATTTTGAATAAAGTGTATCCCTGTACATTTTTAAGGAGAAAATATGCAGGATAAGGAAAAAAATAAAAAACAGCCAGGGATTCTGGAAACTGTTCATATGGTTAATGAAAAAGAAAAAAAGAAGAATGAAGAAGAGCGTCTTCGTCTGGAAAAGGAAGAAGAAATTGAAAGGGAGGAGTATTCACATAAGCTTGAGGAAGAAAAAATTGAACTTCTTAAAATTAAGCAGGGAATAATAAAAGAATCTGACATACTTGATTTGTCTTCTGATGAAAAAAAACATTATAATTTATGGCAGAAATTCAAAAATTTTATTTATCACAACAAATGGTGGCTTGGAATTTTTTCATTTTTTATTTTAATTGCCGCTTTTTTGATTTATGATAAAGTTACTACGGTCAAAGCGGATATAAATGTATTGCTTCTTAGCAATGATACTGACTTATATTCTCATTATAAATCAATGTGCGATGTTTTTGATAGTTATGTTGATGATTATAATGACGATGAAAAGCAGTATGTAAATATTATTTATATTCCTATTTCTGATGATGAATCGGAAAATACTCAAAGTCTGTATGGTTATGAGAATAATTTAACCAATCTTTCAACACAATTTCAGTTGGGTGAAACTATGATGATTATAGCAGACAGTAAATCCAGCGATTTGATTCAGCCTGAAAATACCCTGGAAAATCTTGAGGTATATTTTCCTGACTGTCCGTATGTAAAAGGGTATGGACTGTATCTTAAAGATACAAAATTTGCTGAGCTTATCGGTTATGAGGAAAATACTGTTCCGGACGATCTGTACATAGGAATTCGTAAAGTGACTACAAATCTCAGCTCTGAGAAAGATACGAAGAAAAATCATGACCATTCCATTGAGACACTTAGAAAAATTATTAATGATTTATCAAAATAACAAATTGGACAAATTATGTTTTGTCGCTGATGCTGAAATTTTAGGTGATAGATTGACATTTTGTTTAATTTGTGATATTATATAAAAAAATAAATATGGGGGTAAATATGAGTAAATTTTGTATGCAATGCGGTAAGGAAATTGAAGACAGCGCTGATATCTGTACCTTTTGCGGTGCTGCTCAGGGCGGAGGTGTAACTTCCGGAGGTACGGACACGGCTAAAAATACAAATAAGGCGGTGGCGGCGATATACCCTGTTTATTATTCTTGTTATTCTTGTTATTCTTATTGTTCTTGTTAATTTGCTGTTTGGCGGCGGATATAAGAAACCTGTTGACAATATGGTGAAGGCTATGGAAACAGGCAAAGGGAAATATTTGTATAAGGCAATGCCTGAATTTTTAATTGAATATCAGTATGAAGATGAAAAGAAAAGTGATATTTATGATGACCTTGATGAATCAATGGAGTTAATTACTGGTATGCTTGAAGAAGAATACGGAGATGATATCAAAATTTCTTATAAGATAAAGGATAAAGATAAAATTGACAAGGATGACCTTGAGGATCTTGAGGACAGTATCAAGGATAAATATGATGAAAAGGTCAGAGTTTCTAAGGGTTATGAACTTAAAGTTAAAATGAAGATTAAGGGCGACGATGATAAGGATGAAGATACTACAACCATTAAAGTGTATAAAATAGAAGGTGACTGGTGTCTTATGGATTCGATATTTTAATACATAAATTAAAAGAGCAGTTATAACTGCTCTTTTTTCATATAAATTCGTTTATAATGCTGTTTGAAACAAGAAATCCTTTTGGAGTTAGTTTTATAAAATTATTTTTAATTTCTATTAAATTAAATTTATTAAATACTTTTGCTTTTTCCAAGAATAATGCTTTTCTGGATGGAAAATCATTTATATTGATTCCTTCAGTCAATCTTAGTCCAAGCATAATTTTTTCATCGTCACTGCCTGGATTTTCATCAGTTAAAATTGTTTCAGTACTATTCAAATATTTATTCAAGTCCGATGGAATAAAGTATCTTTTGCCGTTAAAATATGAATGTGCAGACGGACCCAGACCGATATATTCCTGACATTTCCAATACTTTAAGTTATGTTTGCTTTCAAATCCCATTTTGGAAAAATTAGATATTTCATATTGATTGTATCCGAGTTTTTGAAGTTCTTCGACCATAAAAAGATACAGGTCGGAAATATGATCGTCATCAGGTAAAGAATTGATAATATCCGGAGTATTGAACGGTGTATTTTCTTCTATTTTAAGTATATAAGCGGAGAAATGTTGTATGGATAGTTCAGCAATTTTATGGATAGTTAATTTTAATTTTTCAATAGATTGTCCGGAAAGACCGATCATAATATCGCATGAAATATTTTTAAATCCGATACTTTGGGCTGAATTTATTATTTTTTCAGCTTTTTCCCATGAATGCATACGCCCTAGGAATTTAAGCTCGTCATTGTGAACAGACTGAACGCCGAAAGAAAGTCTGTTAATTCCTATTTTACTGTATTGGAAAAGCTTTTCTTCAGTAACAGTACAGGGATTTACTTCTAAAGTTATTTCAGGATTTATAAAATGGCAGTGATGTGATAATGCATCAAGAATTTTATTCAGCATATCAGCAGACAGGAGAGACGGTGTACCGCCGCCGAAATATAGGGTATCGGCATAAATGTTATCTGGAAGATTTTTGATATCACGGATAACTGCATCGGTATATTTTTCAGCAGCCGTTAGATTATAGGCGCATGAATAGAAATCACAGTATGGACATTTTCGGGCACAGAAAGGCACGTGTATATAAATACCTATAGGGGTCATTTTATATCAAGTCTCATGCTTGGTGCAAGGGAAAAGAAAAATGCGTCTGCGATTCTGTTAATGACAAAAGTAATAATAATTGCCGCTGCCATGTAAAAGAAATTAGTGCCGCTTGGCATTGCAAAATAAAATATGATTACGAACACAAGCATTATAAAGTCTGTAATTGTATGAAAAACTGCCGATTTCATATCATTAGTGCAGTGTCCGCCGCATTTGGGGCAGACAACGCCTTTAGACTTCTGATTTCCTGCAAATGCTTTTTTTATGGGACTTATAGTTTTTTCACCACAATGAGGACATTCAAATTTTTTCATTTTATTCACCTTTTATTCATCTAATTTCAATACGCTCATGAATGCTTCCTGCGGTACTGTTACAGTACCAAGCTGGCGCATTCTTTTTTTACCTTCCTTTTGCTTTTCAAGAAGCTTTTTTTTACGTGTAATATCGCCGCCGTAGCACTTTGCAAGTACGTCTTTTCGCATTGCTTTTATAGTTTCTCTTGCAATTATCTTACCTCCGATTGCCGCTTGGATAGGTACTTCAAAAAGCTGTCTTGGAATGTTTTCCTTGAGCTTTTCAACCATTTTTCTTCCACGGCTGTAAGCTCTGTCGGTATGGACAATAAATGAAAGAGCGTCTACGATCTCGCCGTTAAGAAGAATATCAAGCTTTACAAGCTTGGACGGCGCATAGCCTGTCATTTCATAGTCGAAGGATGCATAGCCTTTTGTACGGGATTTAAGTGCGTCAAAGAAATCATAGACAATTTCGTTTAAAGGCAGTTCATAGTGAAGGGCAACTCTTGACTCATCAAGATATTTCATGTCTTTAAACACGCCTCTGCGTTCCTGACAAAGTTCCATAATATTACCGACAAAATCAGACGGAGCTAAAACCTCAGCTTTTACTATAGGTTCTTCCGCTTCTGCAATTGTTCCGGGATCAGGATAATTAGTAGGATTGTCGATGTAAATCGTTTCGCCGCTGTTAAGCTTGACTTTATAAATTACCGATGGTGCAGTTGTAATTAGGTCGAGATTATATTCACGTTCAAGACGTTCCTGGATAATTTCCATGTGGAGCAGTCCTAAAAATCCGCATCTGAATCCAAATCCCAGAGCGATAGAAGTTTCCGGTTCAAATGCAAGGGAAGCGTCATTTAACTGAAGCTTTTCCAATGCTTCACGTAAATCCTCGTACTTAGCACCGTCGGCGGGATATATACCCGAATAAACCATAGGATTAACTTTTCGATATCCAGGAAGAGCTTCATCGCATGGATTGTCTGCATTTGTAACAGTATCGCCCACCTGTGTATCGCCTATACTTTTTATTGAAGCAGAGATATAGCCTACTTCTCCGGCAGACAATATGCCCTGATTAATATGATTATTGGCGTCCATATATCCGGCTTCAACAACAGTAAATTCAGCGCCGGTTGCCATAAGTCTGATAGTATCGCCGGTTTTTACTGTTCCTTCTTTTATTCTTACATAAATAATAACGCCTTTGTATGCGTCATAGTAACTGTCAAAAATAAGAGCTTTTAATGGTTTGTTTTCATCACCTGACGGCGGCGGAACGTCTTTTACAATCTGTTCAAGTACAGCTTCAATATTTATTCCCGCTTTTGCGGAAATTCTCGGAGCGTCCATTGCAGGAATACCGATAACGCTTTCAATTTCTTCGCAGACTCTTTCCGGATCGGCTGACGGCAGGTCTATTTTATTTACAACAGGAAGTACTTCCAGATCGTGTTCGATAGCAAGATAAGTATTTGCCAGTGTCTGGGCTTCGATTCCCTGTGATGCGTCAACTACCAGCACTGCGCCTTCGCATGCTGCAAGAGAACGTGAAACCTCGTAATTGAAGTCAACATGTCCGGGAGTGTCGATGAGATTGAAAACATATTCTTTTCCGTCCAGAGCTTTATAATTCAGCCGTACGGCACGGGCTTTAATGGTAATTCCACGTTCTCTCTCAATGTCCATGTTGTCAAGGAGCTGTTCTTCCATGTCACGCTGGGCAACTGTATAGGTTTTTTCAAGAATTCTGTCGGCAAGAGTTGACTTGCCGTGGTCTATATGGGCAATAATGCAGAAATTGCGGATATTTTCATTTGCCAATTGGTGTTCCTCCTGTTTTTTTATACTTGAAATTATTATACCATATAAATGAAAATTTGTAAACCGGAATTATAATTGAGCTGTGTTTTTTAATCTGATTACTTGACATAAATTCAAAATTGTGGTATAGTGTATATCGCAAGTACATTTGTATGTCACAGGTGGACTTTAAATATTTCTGTTATATTATGAGGAATATACATGAAAAATAAATCACATTTAATTGTTGTTGAATCAGAAGTTTTACCTGAGGTTATAATTAAAGTTCTGGAGGTTAAAAAGCTTCTTGCCAACAAGGAAGAGAAAAGCTCTGCGGCTGCGTGTAAGCGTGTTGGGGTATCGAGAAGCGCTTATTATAAATACAGAAACAGTGTTTATTCTTATGAAGAAAAGCTTATGCAGAAAATCATAACTCTTTATATGCTGCTGAGAGATGAACCGGGTGTATTGTCCAGCGTTTTGGTGTCTCTTCACAATTTAAATGCAAATATACTTACCGTTAATCAAAGTATTCCTATTGACGGCGTTGCAACTGTTACTATTTCTTTGCGGTTAAAGGAAAGCTTTGATGAAGCACAGGCAATTAAATTAATTATTGCGCAGCTGAAAGGTGTTGTGGATATTCAGCTGCTTTCAGGAGAATGATATATTATATGTATGGAGGAAGTTATGTCTAAATTTGCGGTATTAGGTTATGGTGTTGTCGGTTCCGGAGTTGTAGAATTGTTTTATAAAAACAAAGAAAAGATCGAAAAAAAAGCCGGACATGAAATGGACGTTAAATATATTCTGGATATAAGAGAATTTCCGGACAGTCCTTATGCGGACAAGTTTGTCAAGAGTATAGATGATATAGTCGGTGACAGTGAAATTACAGCTGCTGCGGAGTGTATGGGCGGAGTTGAACCGGCATTTACATTTACTAAGGAATGTCTTTCCAGAGGTATAAGCGTATCTACTTCCAATAAGGAACTTGTTGCCGCTAAAGGCGATGAACTTTTAAAGCTTGCAAAGGAAAATAACTGTAATTACTACTTTGAAGCAAGCGTTGGCGGAGCCATTCCGATCATTCGTCCGCTGCACAGATGTCTTGCGGCAAATGATATAACTGAAGTTGCCGGAATTTTAAACGGTACAACTAACTTCATTCTTACCAAAATGATTGTTGACGGTATGAAATTTGACGATGCGCTTAAGCTTGCTCAGGATTTAGGCTATGCAGAAAGAAATCCTGCTGCTGACGTTGAAGGGCACGATGCATGCAGAAAAATTTGTATTATTTCGTCTTTGGTTTACGGTAAACATGTTTATCCTGAAAGCGTATATACAAAGGGTATCACAGATGTAAAGCTTGAAGATGTTCAAATAGTAAGTAAATTTGGCGCTATCAAACTGATTGCTAGGGTCAAAGAACTGGAAAACGGTAAAATTCTTCCTACAGTTATGCCTATGATCGTTCCTTTTGATAATCTTATGTCAAGGGTCGACGATGTTTTTAATGCTGTAATGGTATATGGCGACGGCATTGACAAGACTATGTTCTACGGCAGAGGCGCAGGTAAGCTGCCTACGGCAAGCGCAGTGTTAGCAGATGTTATTGAGTCTGTAAAGCACGACAGAACAGTATTTTCACAGATGTGGAATTCCGTTTCAGACAACAGTTTTGTTGAGGATTACAGAATGCTTGAAGCTAAGGTTTATTTCAGAGTTGAAACAGACAGCATAGAAAAAATCAGTGAGATCGCAGGCAACGCTGAATTTATCTGTGAAGAAACAAACCAGACTGCTTTTGTTACCGATGTGATTACGCTGAAATCAGCTGAAGAAATCTCAGCAAGGTTTGAAGCTAATGGCATAAATGTTGTATCGGTTCTTCCGGTACTCTGATAATGTGATAAAAAAGAGATTGCTGCGTATATGCCGTAAGCGGTCTCTTTTTTATTATACTGAAAAGAACGGAAATAAGTATTGTAAAATAAAAATTAAATATTGTTTCATGTATTGAAAAAATAATCAGGGTATAGTATAATTATAATAACCGATTTTGAAAATTAGTAACGGAGGAAGTTATGGCAGATAAATTTAAGGTATCATTGAAAAAAATTATTGATGAATTTAAGCTTGAATCGATTTTTGTTCCTAAGGATGCGGAGGAAATATTCATAGATGAAAACGATGTAAACCGTCCGGGTTTGCAGCTTATGGGATTTTATGAATATTTTAATCCGGAACGAATTCAGATCATCGGGAAAATGGAGTTTGCGTATTTATCTACAATAGATGAAAAAACCAGACGTGAAACCCTTGATAAGCTTTTTTCACAAAAACTTCCGGCACTTATTATTACAAGAGAACTTCCTTATTTTGCAGAAATGCTTGAACTGGCAAAGGAATATGAAGTTCCGCTGCTGAGAAGCAAGGAAAGTACTTCAAATTTTATGTCCGGTTTGATAGCCTTTCTGAATCTGAATCTTGCGCCCAGAATTACACGTCATGGAGTATTGATTGAAATTTACGGCGAAGGCGTTTTTATTACAGGAGAAAGCGGAGTAGGTAAAAGTGAAACTGCAATAGAACTTGTAAAAAGAGGTCACCGTCTTGTTGCTGACGATGCAGTTGAAATAAAAAAAGTTTCCAATATCAGTCTTGTGGGAAGTTCGCCGGATAATATCCGTCACTTTCTTGAGCTCAGAGGCATCGGCATTATAAATGCCAGAAGACTGTTTGGTATGGGAGCCGTAAAGCTGACTGAAAAAATCGATCTTATTGTTGAAATGGAACTTTGGAATCCTGAAAAAGTCTATGACAGAATGGGAGTCGACAATCAATACACGTCTATTCTTGGGGTCAAAGTACCGTCTCTTACAATTCCAGTAAAACCCGGACGTAACCTTGCGGTTATTTTAGAGGTTGCAGCTATGAACAACAGACAGAAGAAAATGGGTTATAATGCGGCTCAGGAGCTTCTTGATAAGCTGGGACTTGATATGGAAGGAACGGAAACGGTCAAGAATTACGAACAGTTTTAAGAGGGCGGAGGATATATGTTAATACAAGCTGATTTACACTGTCATTCGCTGGCGTCCAGCCATGCGTATTCAACTGTTGATGAAATGGCTGCCGCTGCCAGAAGATACGGACTAAAAGCATTTGCTCTTACGGACCATGCAATGTCAATGCCGGATGCACCCCATGAATGGCATTTTCATAATCTTCATGTTTTGCCCCAGAAGATAAATGGCGTTACCGTTTTAAGAGGCGCTGAAGCAAATATCAAATCTTTTGAAGGCGATATTGATATGACGGAATTTGATCTTTCCAATTTGCAATGGGTGGTGGCTTCATGTCATGTACCGGTAATTAAGCCGGGTACTGAAAAGGAAAATACTGCCGCATATGTAAATGCGGTAAAAAATAATACGGCAATTGATGTTATCGGACACTGTACCGTATTCAGATATCCTGTGGATTTTGAAGCAATTGCCAAGGCATGTAAGGAATACGGTAAATTTATTGAACTGAATGAAAGCTCTTTTCAGTATAGAAGAAGTACGGAAGAAAACTGTATTGCGATGCTCAGGGCATGTAAAAAATATGAAACGGAAATAACTGTTAATACAGACTGTCATTATGCCGGACTTATAGGTCAGACTCCTCTGACTGAAAAAATTCTTGAATCTGTTGATTTTCCTGAAAAGCTGATTTTCAACAGGGACGCTGATAAAGTACTGGAATATGTTTCAAAAAAGCATAATATAATTTTAAAAAAATAATCAGAGAGAGAGAAGCTTTATGCCATATACAAACGAATTGTGCGGCCTGTGCCGTAAGCTTTGCTGTGAATATAAAACGGAAGAACCGTTAAAAAAACATACTACGTTTAAAATAGGCGGAAGCTGTAAGATACTCATAAATATAAATTCTTCGGATACATTGGCTGAAATACTGAAATTTCTCAAAAAACAAAATATAAGATTTTTTGTATTGGGTAAAGGAAGCAACATTCTTGCCGACGATAACGGCTTTGACGGTGTTATACTTAAAATTTCAAAGGATTTCTCGCATATTGAAAAAACCGGAGAAACTGAAATTTTCTGTACGTCCGGAACATCATTGAGCGAGCTTTGCATTTATGCTATGGAAAATTCTTTGTCCGGACTGGAATTTGCTTACGGAATTCCGGGAACTGTGGGAGGCGCTTTATTTATGAATGCCGGAGCGTACGGAGGAGAACTGAAAGATGTTGTGACATCGGCACATTACTTAAATGAAAAATGTGAAATATGCTCAGCTGAGTCGGCTGAAATGTCGCTTTCTTACAGGCATAGCGTTTTCAGTGAAAATCCGGATTGGGTTATAACTGACGTGACTTTTTCCCTGAATAAAGGAGATAGGGAACAGATACGTGAAAAAATGAATGAGCTTATGCATAAAAGAAAAGATAAACAGCCGCTGGATTTTCCAAGTGCCGGAAGTACGTTTAAGCGTCCGGAGGGAAGCTATGCTTCACTGCTTATAGAACAATGCGGACTTAAAGGGTTGAACGTGGGCGGTGCGGAAGTGAGTACAAAGCACAGCGGATTTGTTATAAATAAAGGCGGCGCAACTTTTGAAGACGTAATTGAATTGACTGATAAGGTAAAAAAATGCGTTTATGAAAAAACAGGCTACAGTCTTGAGCTTGAACCGATAATTTTAAAATAAATCATTTATCCATAAAAATATAAAGGAGGGAAAGGCGTCTGTTTAGGACGCTGTAAGCTATGCAGTTTGTTATTGTAACCGGTATGTCGGGTTCCGGAAAATCATGTGCAATGAATGTTTTGGAGGACATAGGATTTTATTGTATAGACAATATTCCTCCTCAGCTTTTAACTAAATTTGCAGATATATGTATGCACTCAAAAGGTCAGCTGGACCGTGTTGCGGTAGCAGTTGACATAAGATCAGGAGATATGTTCGGTGAGATATTTGACCGCTGGAAAATATTAAAGGATATTGCCGATCTTGACGTTAAAATTCTTTATCTTGAAGCTAATGACGAGGTTATTATTAAACGTTATAAGGAGACCCGAAGAAAGCATCCTCTTGATGAAAAATTCAGCAGCTGTCTGCATAAGGCTATAGCCTTTGAGCGCGAACAGCTTAATCCTTTGAGGGAAGTAGCGGATTATTATGTTGAATCTTCTTATTTATCCACTTCACAGCTTAAAGAAGAGGTGAAGTCGCTTTTCCTTGAAAAGAATAGTGATTCAATGATTATAAAAATTATGTCGTTCGGATATAAATACGGAGTTTCAACTGAATCCGATCTTGTTTTTGACGTAAGATGTCTGCCGAATCCTTATTATGTCAAGGAATTAAGGCCTATGACCGGTTGTGACTCAAGTGTCAGGGAATATGTTATGGGATTCGAGCAATCGAAAAAGCTTCTTGAAAAAATAAAAGATCTGCTTGATTTTCTTATTCCATTGTATGTACATGAAGGAAAAAGCCAGCTGGTAATTTCTTTTGGATGTACGGGCGGAAAACACAGATCCATTACTTTTACTGAATTGGTAGCAGATTATCTTTCAAAGCAGGGATTGAGGGTACAGAAAAGTCATAGGGATATTAACAAGGACATCAGTTATTATCGAACATAATTAAAGGAGGTCCTTTAATTGGCATCCTTTTCTAATGATGTAAAAAAAGAATTGTGTAAAGGCATAACAGATAAGGATAAAAGATATGCTTGTCTTTATGGTATTCTGCTTTATTGCAAGGGACTTACTGACAGTCATATAAGTTTTAGTACTGAGTGTGAAGAATTTGCGTTGCTTTTTGAAATGCTTGTAAAAAGTATTTTTAATAATGAGATCAAAGTGAAAATTGAAACCGGTTCGAGAAAAAACGGAAATAAAGCATACGCTTTGAGTATAGAAGATAAGCAGTCTGTGAGCCGTATTCAGCAAACATATAATATTAATATTGAAAGACGTGAAATAAATTTAAAAAATATAGTTAATAATAGTTTAAACGTTTTTCTTGCAGGAGTATTTTTTATATGCGGAAGCGTCAGCGATCCCTATAAGGAGTATCATCTTGAGTTTACTGTTCCCAACGAACAGCTTTATAAGGATCTGCATGACATACTTTTAAGTCTGGGCATTGAATCGGGAAAAACAGTCCGAAAGGGATTGACGGTGCTGTATGTAAAGGACAGCGAAAACATTGAAGATATACTGACGTTTATCGGCGCCAGGCAGGGTACTATAGATCTGATAAATATAAAAATCTACAAGGACGTAAGAAATAAAGCAAACCGTATTGCAAACTGTGATTCCGCCAACATTGACAAAGTAATTGCGGCAGCTTCTAGGCAGATTCATGATATTGAATTTATTATGGAACATGGAGAATTTGACAAACTTTCTGCTGACTTGCAGGAGGTATCCAGAATCAGGCTGGACAATCCGGAAATGAGCCTTCAGGAGATCGGTGAAATGCTTTCAAAGCCAATAGGTCGTTCCGGTGTTACCAGAAGATTTCAGAAGATTTCAAGATTTGCAGATGAGATAAGAAAAAAAGAAAATAATAATGGTGTTCTATGAATAATAATGAAAACAATAACAGCTTTGTACATTTACATGTTCATAGTGAATACAGTCTTTTGGACGGTGCATGCCGTATCCCTCAGTTAGTGAAAAAAGCGGCTGAAATGGGACAAAAAGCAATAGCAGTCACTGACCATGGAGTAATGTACGGAGCTGTTGATTTCTATCAGGAGGCACTTAAAGCCGGAATAAAGCCGATAATAGGGTGTGAAGTTTATGTAGCTCCCCGTACAAGATTTGACAGGGAGTCAAAGCTTGACATCCGTCCTTATCATTTGGTTTTGCTATGTAAAAATAATAAAGGATATCAAAATCTTATTAAGCTTGTTTCGTTGGGCTATACTGAGGGATTTTACAGTAAGCCAAGGGTTGATGTAGAACTTTTGGAAAAGTACAGTGAGGGACTTATTTGTCTTTCGGCTTGTCTTGCAGGAGAAATACCCAGACAGCTTGTTAATAACAATTATGAGGGCGCTAAAAAAACAGCGCTGAAATATTTGGAGATTTTTGGTGATGGTAATTACTATCTTGAAATTCAGGATCATGGAATAAGCGAGCAGAAAAATATTATTCCGCTTATCTGCCGTCTTTCAAAAGAGACGGGTATTCCTCTTGTCGCTACAAATGATGTGCATTATATTGAAAAAGAAGACGCTGAAATGCAGAATGTTCTGATGTGCATACAGATAAAAAAGACTATTTATGAGCCGAACAGTCTTAAATTTCCTACCGAGGAGTTTTATCTGAAAAGCGGACAGGAAATGAGCGAGCTTTTTAGAAACCTTCCCGAAGCAATTGCAAACACTTCGATAATAGCTGATAAATGCAATGTTGAGTTTGAATTCGGAGTAATAAAGCTGCCTAAATTTCATATTGACGGTGAAGACGATAATATAGCATTTTTCAGAAAGCTTTGCTATGACGGATTAAAAAAAAGATACGGTGAAAATTTTTCTGAAAATATAAAAAAACGAATGGATTATGAGCTTGATATCATAATCGGTATGGGATATGTGGATTACTATCTGATCGTATGGGATTTTGTCAGATACTCAAAGGACAATAATATTCCCGTCGGTCCGGGAAGAGGATCGGGGGCAGGAAGTATTTGTGCTTACTGTATAGAAATCACTGATATTGATCCTATAAAATATAATTTACTGTTTGAAAGGTTTTTAAATCCGGAAAGAGTTAGTATGCCGGATTTTGATATTGATTTCTGCATAGAGGGACGGCAGAAGGTCATTGATTATGTAGTTGAAAAGTACGGCAGTGACCGTGTGTCTCAGATCATAGCCTTCGATACGCTTAAAGCCAGAGCGGCTATTAAGGATACCGGAAGAACTATGGGACTGTCTGTAAAATTCAGAAACGACGTTTCTTCACTTGTTCCGAGAGACTTGAATATAACTATTGCTCAGGCACTGGAAAAAAGCAAAGAGTTGAAAGAGCTTTACGATTCAAACTATTCTGCACATAAGCTTATTGATATGTCAATGAAAATTGAGGGTATGCCCAGAAACGATTCCATCCATGCGGCAGGAGTGGTTATTTCCGGAGTTCCGGTTACCGATTTGGTACCGGTAAAAAAGAGCGGTGACGCTGTTGTAACTCAGTATACTATGACTGCGCTGGAAAGCTTGGGACTGCTTAAAATGGATTTTTTGGGGCTTCGCAACTTAACTGTAATAAAACATTGTGTGGAAGAAATAAGAAAAAAAGTTCCTGAATTTGATATAAATAAAATTTCATTTGAAGACAGTGAAGTTTACCGCATGATGTCACAGGGAAAAACAACGGGCGTTTTCCAATTTGAAAGTGCAGGTATGAGGAGGGTTCTTTCTCAGCTGATACCTGAAAATCTTGAAGATCTGATAGCTGTAATATCTCTTTACCGTCCCGGACCTTCTGAATCTATTCCTAAATATATCAGCAACAAGCATAATCCGGAAAATATAAAGTACAAGCACCCTATGCTGAAAAATATTCTTGATGTAACTTACGGCTGTATGGTATATCAGGAACAGGTAATGGAAATCTGCCGTACTCTTGCAGGATATTCCTATGGGCGTGCCGATCTTGTGCGTCGTGCAATGGCTAAGAAAAAGCACAGTGTGATGGAAAAAGAACGTCATAGCTTTGTTTACGGAGATAAGAATCCTGACGGTACTGTAAACTGTGTGGGTGCGGTTGCCAACGGAATAGATGAGAAGGACGCAAATGAAATATTTGATGAAATGAGCGGATTTGCGTCATATGCTTTCAATAAGTCTCATGCTGCCGCTTATGCTTATCTTGCATATCAGACAGCTTTTCTGAAATGTCATTATACTAAGGAGTATATGGCGGCACTTATGTCAAGTGTTTTGGATTATACTGATAAATTGATAGAATATGTTGACGAGTGCAGAAAAAATAATATAAAGGTACTGAAACCGGATATAAATAAAAGTTCTGCTTATTTTACTTCTGAGGAAAATGGAATACGTTATGGACTTCTTGCAATAAAAACTCTGGGAATGGGTGTTATAAGCGGTATTCTTAAGGAACGTGACGAAAACGGGGAATTTATAAATTTACAGGATTTTTGCAGCCGTACTGCTGAAATAGGAGTAAGCAAGGTTTCCGTTGAGTATTTGATTAAGTCCGGAGCATTTGACGGACTTGGTGCAAATCGCCGTCAGATGATCAGCAATTATGAATTTCTTATGGATAGTGCAAGCGATTTTTCAAAATCAAATCTTGACGGTCAAATGGGACTGTTCTCAGAGGAAAATAGTCCGACGGCGGTTGATGTTGAGTTTAAACCGGAAGAGGAATACCGTTATGCAGATCTGCTTTGTTTTGAAAAATTTGCTACAGGAATGTATATTTCCGGTCACCCTGCGGATCCGTATAAAACGGCATTGAAGCTTATGCATATACCGGACGCTTTGCATGTTCAGAGCAATTTGAAAGAAGGTGCATATACTAAAAATCAGGTTATAAGCTTTTTGGGAGCAATGGACGATATAACTGTAAAATATACTTCAACGGGCAAAAAAATGGGATTTTTGACTTTACAGGATACCAGCGGCTCGGTTGAGTGTACTTTATTCCCTGAAACTTATGCAAAATATGAAAAGAAACTGGTTTATGGGAATGTTTTATATGTTGTAGGCAAAGTATCGTCAAAGAATTCTTACGGGTACTCTGTTATTGCTGATAGTATTTTTGATGAAAATGAATTTGACAATATATTAAGTTCGAAAAGGCTGTGTATTAAGGTTAAAAGCAGTCAGAAGGACATTATACGCTCAACGGCTGAAATAATCAGACAATACAGCGGAGAAAATGAGGTTTGTTTTTATCTGACAGATCTAAAAAAATATTTGAGATTAAAGGATTTTAATAAAATAAGTATTAAAGACGACGTTTTGGATAAACTATGTGAAATATTAAATGTAAATGATATAGGACTTATCAATTAAGCATACTTTACAATATTTCCGAAACTTTTCCTATTTTCAGCTGAAAACACTTGACAAAAATCTGAAATGTAGTAAAATAGTATATAGTGGATTTGCGTGAAATACAACGCTTGTCATTTATCGGTTTCAGACGGTAAACTGAGATCAATTGCCTGAAGGCGGATAGGAGTTATAATAATGATTAAAAAAATCGGTGTTTTAACAAGCGGCGGCGACGCCCCGGGAATGAATGCGGCAGTAAGAGCAGTTACAAGAGCGGCAATCAGAAAGGGCATGCAGGTTTATGGTATCCGCAGAGGATACAACGGTCTTATTAACGGCGATGTGTTTGAAATGAATGAACGCAGCGTATCGGACATTATTCAGAGAGGCGGTACAATGCTGTATACTGCAAGGTGTCCTGAATTCAGAACTGAAGAAGGCGTTGAAAAGGCAAGAGCAAAATGCGAAGAACTGGGTCTTGAGGGTATTGTTGTTATCGGCGGAGACGGTTCTTTCAGAGGTGCGGCAGATCTTTCTGCAAAGGGAATTCTTTGTGTAGGTCTTCCGGGTACAATTGACAACGATATTTCCTGTACGGAATATACTATAGGTTACGATACGGCAATGAATACTGTCGTAGAAATGGTTGACAAGCTCAGGGATACAACACAGTCACATGACAGATGCAGTGTTGTAGAGGTAATGGGCAGAGGAGCCGGATATATTGCGCTGAACGCTGGTATTGCATGCGGTGCGACATATGTAATTACAAGCGAAATCCCTTATGATCTTGATAAGGTTGCAAAGAAAATGCTTGAATCAAGAAAAACAGGTAAACAGCACTTTATTATTGTTGTATCTGAAGGTGTTGGTCATTCTGATGAAATTGCAAGAACACTTCAGGATAAAACAGGTATTGAAGCAAGAACTACAATTCTCGGACACGTTCAAAGAGGCGGTGCTCCTACAGTAAGAGACAGAGTTGTAGCAAGTCAGATGGCTTACTATGCTGTTGAACTCCTTTCACAGGGAATAGGCAACAGAGTAGTTGGAATGCAAAACAGCAAAATTGTTGACTTTGACATTCAGGAAGCATTATCGATGAAAAAGCCTTTCGAGGAAGAGCTTTATCATATTGCCGGCGAAATTGCTTTTTAATAAGCAGTCAAACCGGAAAATCATACGAATATTGGCATCAGAGTAGAAAGCTGTGCGTGAAGTGTCTGGCAGACAGGGAGTTGCTGTCGGGACGAAGAGCCTTATAAAAGACTTGCGGTACAGTTTTCGCATCCCGCTGTATGCATAAAGGTAAACCTTTTCATAATGGCTCCTTTGTGCAAATCAGCACAAATTTAGGAGGTTTTTTATGAAAAGGTTTTTAGCAATTTTTAGTGATTCGGCAAAAGAATTAACGAATCTAAGGTGCATTGTCATGACGGGAATGTTGATAGCAGTACATGTACTGCTAAGTATATTTGTCATGATTCCTATAGGGGAGAATATAAAAATATCTTTTAGCTTTTTGGCATTGGCATCTATAGGAATGTTGTTTGGACCAATACCTGCGGCAATTGCAGGAGGTATTACAGACATATTAGGGTTTATGCTTGCAAATAAAACCGGAGGCGCATATCACCCGGGTTTTACTCTTGTACAAATTATGGCAGGCTTTATTTACGGAATTTGTTTATACAAAGCAGAAATAGGCAGATTTATGACAATAAGGTGTGCTATTTCAAAGATTCTTGTTGTTTTGATTTGTAATTTATGTCTGAATACATATTTTATATGCGCTTTATACGGAACAGGGAGTTTCTGGGCAATGTTTACATCACGAATTATAAAAAATGCAATACAGCTTCCGGTTGATGTTGTACTTCTTTCAATTGTTATGCCTATAATTCTTATGGCATACAGGAAGGTTTTCGGCATAAAAAAAGCCGTATAATAAAAGAAATATAAAGTTTTATAAAATCACTTGTTATTTTAGCTTTTTTGAGTTATAATTATACAAGTGATTTTTTTATGAAAGGATTTGTTATTATGAAAATTAATGTCGGATTCATAGGTGCCGGAAATATGGGAACTGCCATAATGAAAGGTATTTTAAACAGCAGTTTGAATAATCAGATTCAGTTGTTTGCCGCTGATCAGGATTCGCTTAAAATTGAACCTTTAAAAAAATTCGGAGTAAATAAATGCGTTAACGGTTCTGAAGTCGTTTCGGCATGCAAATATGTTTTTCTGGCTGTTAAGCCTCAGGTAATAGAAGGAGTTCTTAATTCTATCGGTCAGAAAATAACAGATGATACCGTACTTATTTCAATTGCGGCAGGAATAAACAGCAATTTTGTAAAAAAAGCTACAGGAACAAACGTAAAAACGGTTATTGTTATGCCTAATACTCCGCTTTTGTTAAATGAGGGAGCTTCTGCGCTGGCAAAGGACAGCCAAGTGTCTCAGCAGGAATTTGATTTTGTATGCAGTATTTTTAAAGCATGCGGTAAAACTGCTGTTATTGATGAAAGCAAAATGAAAGAAATAATTGCTGTAAACGGAAGCAGTCCGGCATTTATATACCTTTATGCAAAGGGGTTTATTGATTATGCCGTTAAGGAAGGTATTGACGGAGAAGTTGCAAAGAAGCTTTTTGCACAAAGTCTTATAGGTTCGGCTAAAATGATTACTGATTCCGGTTATACTATAGATGAGCTTATAAAAATGGTTTCCTCCCCGGGCGGTACTACTCTTGCCGGATTGGAAGAGCTTAACAAGGGAAATTTGCTGAATACTGTAAATAATGCCTGTGAGGCATGTACAAAACGAGCATACGAATTATCAAAGTAGTATAAATTCAGATTGTCCGGCATATCCTTTTTAAAAAGGCTTGTTAGCTGAATTGAAAAGGAATGGTGTATATGAAAATATCGGACAAGACAAATCTTACAGGAACACAAAGAAGAAAGCTTAGTCTGGGACTGCTTTTATTGCTTATATCGGGAGGTATAGTTGCGGGGACGGTAATAGTATGCTCTGCGGATAGTCTGGATGCGGTAAGCAAAAGCGTTTTAACTCAGAATCTTCTTAAAACGTCTGAAGTGAAAACAATAATTCAAATTTATATTAACGCCTTTCTGCCTTTGGCAGCAGCTTTGACAATACAGTATATATGCGGCTTTTCTGCATTGGGACAACCGTTGACTATTGCAGGTATAATATACAGAGGCGTTTCAACAGGTGTTTCAGCGTCAGTTTTTTATCTTATGCTGGGCATAAAGGGTTTTCTAGCGATACTTATAATGCTGTTTCCGTTTGCGGCAGTAAGTTCAGTAATTTTAATACTGGGTGCCAGAGAATCAATAAAATTTTCTAATATGTTTATGAATTTTGCACTTAATAAAAATGTCGAAGAAGACAAGCGTTCCGGAATTAAGCTTTTTACTGTAAAATTTATCGTTCTTATTGCTTTAAGTCTGCTTGCGGCGGCGGCGGACAGTATAATTACATATTTTTTTACGGGGATACTTTTAAATCCCTGATATTTCAAGGAGTGTAAAAATTGTTTGGTAATAATAATACAGGAGTGGGGATTCCAAAAAATGCACCGAAAAAAAAGGGGATACTTAGATTTTTTGAGATTTTTTTCAGAAAGTTCTGGAAGCTGATCGAAGTTAATATTTTATATTCACTTTTTTTCATACCGGTAGTATTGGCATTATACGCTGTTATACGTGTTTCAAGCGCTACTGTAACTACTCTTATGCTGGCGGTTTGTTTAATTGCTTTTGTACTTACAATAGGTCCTGCAACTTCGGGAATGTTCAAGATACTCAGAAATTTTACTGTAGAAAAGCATGCGTTTATTTTAACTGATTTTAAAAAGTCGTTTACTGAAAATTATAAGAAGTCATTGGCAATGGGAGTAATAGATATATTATTTTTTGCAATTATCAGTACGGCAATGTATGTGTATGTAAAAATGGCAAGGGAAACAGGAAATAACCTGTTATTGATTTTATTTGTAATTTGCGCAAGTATGGCGCTCATTGCGGTAATGATGAATTTCTATACTTTTTTGATGATCATATCGACTGATGTTTCCTTTAAAAATATTTTGAAAAATTCCTTAGTACTTTCACTGGTTGCGTTAAAGAAAAATCTTTTGACATTGCTTATTACACTTCTTATTACAGGCGTGTTTATTGTGGCGATCATCTGGAATCTGAGTTTTATTTTACTTTTGCCGTTTGTACCGGCAGCGATAATATGCTTTATAATATGCTTTAATTCTTATCCTGTTGTTCAGAAATATGTTATTAACCCTTATTATGAACAAAGAGGAGAAGTAAATCCTGAAATAGGTACAGCGGATACTGATGATGAAGAAGTGATTTTTGAAGATAAGGGCGGCAGTGAAAAGCCGATTGAAAAGAGTAAAGGGAAAAAAGGTAAAATTATTTCATAAAAACTCTTTACAAATGAGGTAAAGTGTGGTATAATATTAAATATGCTTTGTACTTGGATTAAGGATTAAGCCCAACTGGGAATTTGCCTGCCTTTTTCTAAGTTATCAGCATAAATATTTAAAGAGGTGAAAAATATGCTTTTAAAAGAAGAAAAAACAGCGGTTATTGAAGCTAATAAGACTCATGAGAATGATACAGGTTCTCCTGAAGTACAGATCGCTATTCTTACAAGAAGAATCAACGATCTGACAGAACATCTTAAGGTTCACAAGAAAGACCATCACTCAAGAAGAGGTCTTTTGAAAATGGTAGGTCACAGAAGAAATCTTCTCAACTACCTTAAGAAGAAGGACATTAACAGATATCGTGCAATTATTGAAAAGCTTGGTATCCGTAAGTAAGTTTTATAAAAGGCAGTCGGGAGGAATCCTTTCTGCCTTTTAAGCTATTCAAAGAATAAAAAAATAGGTGCAGTAGTGGTAATTTTAGCATTAAATCGTGACTCTCATTTTGGGGATTCAGGATTTATTGCTAAAGCTGCTACTGAAAACGGAGGCAGTTTATTTATGTTTGAAAATTACAAAACTTTTAAAACACAGTTTGCAGGCAGAGAATTGATTGTTGAAACCGGAAAGACATGCGAGTTGTCAAATGGCTCATGCTGGGTACATTACGGTGAAACAGTAGTTATGGCAAATGTTACAGCAAGCCCAAAACCAAGAGAAGGTGTTGATTTCTTCCCTCTATCAGTGGATTATGAGGAAAGACTATATTCAGTAGGTAAAATTCCGGGATCATTTACTAAGAGAGAGGGCAAGCCGTCTGAAAAGGCTATCCTTACTTCAAGAATGGTGGACAGACCTATTCGTCCGCTTTTCCCTAAAGATATGAGAAATGATGTATCAGTAGTAATGACTGTTCTTGCAGTTGATCCTGATTGTTCCCCTGAAATTACAGGTATGATCGCTACGGCAATCGCTATTTCAATTTCTGATATTCCGTGGAATGGTCCTATTGCCGGAATCAGTGTGGGACTTGTTGACGGTGAAATCGTTCTTAATCCAAATCTGGAGCAGAGAGCTAAAACCGATCTTAATCTTACTGTTGCAGGTTCTGCTGAAAAAATCGTTATGATTGAAGCGGGCGCTAATCAGGTTGAAGACGATATAATGCTTGATGCAATTTTAAAGGGTCATGAGGAAATCAAAAAAATAGTTGCATTTATCAGTGACATTCAGGCGCAAATCGGAAAGAAGAAATTTGAATTTGAGTCACAGGAAGTCGATCACGATATGTTTGACGCAATTGAAGAATTTGCGTCTGAAAGAGTAAAATTTGCTCTTGATACAAATGATAAAAATATTCGTGAGGAAAGACTTCAGCCTATCAAGGACGATATTCATGAAAAGTTTGACGAGGTTTATCCTGAACAGACTGCAATGATTGATGAATGTATTTATAAGCTTCAGAAGAAAATCGTAAGAAACTGGCTTTATGAAGGCAAGCGTGTGGACGGAAGAGGTATTGATGAGATCAGACCATTGGCTGCTGAAGTAGGCGTACTGCCGAGAGTTCACGGTTCCGGACTGTTTACAAGAGGACAAACTCAGGTTCTTACAATTGCTACATTAGGACCAATAAGTGAAGCACAGAGAATTGACGGTCTTGATGAAGAAGAGTCCAAGAGATATATGCATCACTATAATTTTCCTTCATATTCTGTAGGCGAAACAAAGCCGAGCAGAGGTCCTGGCAGACGCGAAATCGGTCACGGAGCTTTGGCTGAGAGAGCGTTAGAGCCTGTAATTCCGTCAGTAGAGGAATTTCCTTATGCACTGAGACTTGTATCAGAAGTACTTTCTTCAAACGGTTCAACATCACAGGGTTCAATCTGCGGCTCTACATTGGCTCTTATGGACGCAGGCGTACCGATCAAAGCACCGGTTGCAGGTATTTCATGCGGACTTATTACAAAGCCTGACAGTGATGAATTTATGACAATGGTTGATATTCAGGGACTGGAAGATTTCTTCGGTGATATGGACTTTAAAGTCGGCGGTACTCATAAGGGTATTACTGCGATTCAGGTTGATATCAAGGTTGACGGTCTTACTCCTGCGATTATTAAAGAAGCTTTTGAAAAGACAAGAAAAGCAAGACTTTATATCCTTGACGAGATTATGTTGAAGGCTATTCCTCAGCCGAGAGAGACTGTAAATAAGTATGCTCCGAAAATGCTTCAGACAAAGATTGATGTTGAAAAGATAAGAGATGTAATCGGTCAGGGCGGAAAGGTTATTCAGAAAATTACTGCTGAATGTGATGTAAAGATTGATATTAATGAGGATGGAAGTGTATTTGTTTCCGGAGTTGATCTTGATAAGTGTAATAAAGCACTGTCAATTGTTCATACAATCGCTGCCGGACCGGAAGTAGGTTCTATTTACAAGGGTAAGGTTGTACGAATTATGTCATTCGGTGCATTTGTTGAAATTGCTCCGGGTAAGGACGGTCTGGTTCACATTTCAAAGCTGGATAAGGCAAGAGTTGAAAAGGTCGAGGACGTTGTTTCGATCGGTGATGAAATTGTTGTTAAGGTTGTTGAAATTGACAAGCAGGGCAGAATAAATCTTTCCAGAAAAGACGCTCTTGCTGATCTTGAATCTAAGAAAAATCAATAATACAGAAATTTACTCCTCTGCATTTTGCAGGGGAGTTTTTTAATAAAATTTTATTTATACCTATTGACATTCACGTTACGTTATAGTGTATACTCATAATCAAGGAGGCGGAAATATGAAAATGCATATTAGAGAATTTGCAAAGTTAACGGGAGTCAGTGTGCGCACACTGCACTATTATGATGAAATAGGCTTGCTTAATCCATCTTTTGTTGACGAACAAAATGGTTATCGTTCTTATGATGAACGTTCTCTGGAGCGAATGCAGGAGATTTTATTTTATCGTGAGCTTGATTTTTCTTTAAAAAGTATTGCAGAAATTCTGTCTTCTCCAAATTATAATAAACGGAAAGCACTTATAGAGCAGAAGAGACTTCTGACATTGAAAAAAGATCGTTTGGAACGGCTAATAAAGGCTCTTGATAGTGCGGTGAAAGGAGAAATTGTTGTGAATCTTAATTTATTTGACAACAGTGAATTTGAAAAGGCTCGTGAAAAATATGCACAGGAAGCTAAAGAAAAGTGGGGAAATACAAATTCATACAAGGAATATACAGAAAAGACTGCATCTTATACAAAGTCAAAATGGGATATGATAAACTCTGATATGAAAGATATCATTTTAGAGTTTGCAGATTGTATGAAAAATGGTGTAAATCCATCTGACAGTTCAGTACAAGCAATTGTAAAGAAGTGGCAGGAGTTTATCACTGAGAATTACTATCTCTGCAATAATGAAATTCTTTACGGATTAAGTGAAATGTATACAAAAGATGAACGTTTCAGAATTAATATTGACAATTACGGAAATGGTACTGCTGAATTTATGTCAGAAGCCATAAAGGTGTATTGCAATTGTTAATTAAAACTGACCGGAAATATATTTATAGGAATACCGTGTATCGAATTACACGGTATTTTTGTATATTATAATAATTGTAATATTGTTCGCTTTATGCTATAATAATTTTAATTGAGTATTGGAGGCGGTTATATGGATAATACTAAAACATTACATCTTAATTTGAGTATGTCACCCAGAGCGATAGACGAATTGAAACAGTACAGTAATGTAAAATACAATTCAAAATATGAACTGCCTTTAATAATGTTTCCGGATAATAAGACCTTTGAGATTACCGCCGCTGTTATTGACGGTAAGACAGTATGTCTGGGATTTATTTTTGACGGCAAAAATATTGTACTTTCAGGAAGCTTGGAGCACAATAATTTTTTCTGTACATCTGTGACAGATAAAACCATAACTGACGGAAGAAAACTGAATCTTGTTTTTTTACAGGAAAAAAGTGAAGATTTTACATATATAAATGAAGAAATCAAGCAGCGGTTTGCAATGTGGTACGATTATATTGAATCAATGCAGAAAAAGGCTGAACAAAATTCATATAAATTTACATGCGACAGTGCTGAAGTGAAAAACGAAAAAATAATTATTATTACAAGTAATTTGAAACCTAGTGCAGTTATACGTAATCTTAGCGTTGGTTTTTTAGATGAAAAAAATCAGCCTTCATGGGGATTCGGTAAGGTTGAACGGTATGAAAGCCAAGTTTTATTCATACAGCCGTTCGGCAGTGAGCTTTCAAAAATTATGTCCCGTTTGACTGCCGGAACACATTTGATTATATATGATGGGGCAGTTGATATTACATGTAAAAGAATGAAGTCCGGACTGGACAAGCTCTGTAAAGGCGAAGCTGTAAACCGCCGTCTGCCGGAATTTTTGTTTGATCCTAAAAAAGCTAATCGTGAAATCGGAGAAAATGTAACCTTAACTGTGGAAAATCTTCTTACAAAAACAATGAATCCTGAACAGATAAGCGCTGTTGAAGGGGCGCTTAATGCAGAAGATTTATATTTGATACAAGGTCCTCCCGGAACAGGAAAAACTACCGTTATAGCTGAAATCTGCTATCAGAATGCTGTTAGAGGACTGAAAACGCTTATTGTATCACAGTCTAATCTTGCGGTTGATAATGCTATTTCAAGGGTAATGAATCATGCAGATATAAGAGTACTGCGAAAGGGTGACGCTTTAAGGGTTGAAGAAGAAGGACTTCCGTTTGTAGAGGATAATGTTGTCAGGACATGGATTTCACAGATATCAGAAGCTACTAAGAAAATGGATAAGAATTTAACAGGTCGTCTGACGTTTTTAAAAGAATCGAAGGAACGCTTTCCTGAATTGCTGGAGCTTGCGGAAAATATTAAAGAGTTAGAGAAAAATAAGAATTTTCATGAATCACAGCTTTACTTTTTTCAGAATGTATTAGAGGACGCCAAAAAGCAGAGAGCAGAATTTTTTGAGCTTATAACCGACGCTTATGAAAATGACGATATGGAAAAAGCAAATAAAGCAAGGGATTGTTATCCTCCTGATTTTAAATTGCCTAACAGTATTTATAATGATTTAGAAGATAAATATATGGATATTAAAGCAGATTTGGATATGATTCGTGAGTATGAAGCTGATATGAAATTTTATAATGAATATACTGAAAAATTCGTTTCTCAGTTCCGTTATATAACAGAGACGGTCAGCAGCAGAATAATTGAACGTACTGCCTATGAGGGGGTTTTTTATTATGCCGACAGAGAAATGGTTCAGTCTCTTTATGAAGAAGGTGAAAGAATACTTGATTCTGAACCTTACGGAATAAAAAGACTTATATTCGGTCATAAATGGAATCAGGTTGCTGCGATTTATTATAGACGTGCTGAAAATCTTATAATGAGCATTCAGCTTAAAACAATAAGAATATGTGAAAAAATTTATAATTTAAGAACTGATAGGGAATTTACAGATAATGTTGAGTCCTTTCACTTTTGCCTTGATGCATTGGGAGAGGATTATGACGCTCAATACTACAGCTTTAAAGGTAAGTATGAAAAGATATATAATGATTGTATGAACGCTGTTAGAGATTATAAATATTCGGTTGAGTATTTTAAAGAACATATAAAGGATGATTTTTATTCTGCCGCATTAAAGAACTTTGATTTTGAGAAAATTAATCTTGACGAACTTGAATATAATGTAAACAGATATTACAGTATTAGATATAACCGATATAAAAAATGGAAGAAGCTGCTTGATGAATGGAGAAACAGGATTTCAGACGAAAGCTCAAATAACTACAGCGAATTGAAAAAACTTTACATTGAAAATGCAAACGTTATAGGAATTACGTGTATACAAAGCGGTACAAAGGACTTTAATGAAAATTATCCGTCTTTTGACGTGGTGATAATTGACGAAGCAAGTAAAAGTACTCCTCCTGATATTATACTCCCTATGCTTAAAGGCAGGAAAATTATTTTAGTTGGAGACCATAAACAGCTTCCGCCGTTTATTGACCAGAATGCATACGATGAAATTGAAGAAGATGATGATCAGCTGAAAAAGCTTATTAAAGTAAGTTTGTTTGAAGAACTCTATGAAAAGTCCGGAACAGATATGAGAACTATGCTTTTCAGGCAATATCGTATGCATAAGGATATTGCGGCGCTGATAAATCAGTTTTATGTAAATACAGACGCTGGAAGACTGGAATCGCCTGCGTCTGAATTTAAACGGCATTGCTGTCAGGGACGTGGGATCAATGCTGACAATCATGTGATTTGGTATGACGTGCCTAATATAGAAAAGTATTATGAAAAGAAAAATAATAAAAGTTATTCTAATGAGTTTGAAGCTGAATGCATTAAAAAAATCCTATGTTTATTAGAAAAGAATCTGACCGATAACAATTCACATAAAAGTATAGGTATTATTACCTTTTATGATGCTCAAGTCAAGCTTATTGAGGAAAAACTGATTAATAACGGTTATTATAAGCAATTCGGACATATAACTTTGAGAATTGGTTCAGTGGACCGTTTTCAGGGTATGGAAGAAGATATAATTTTAATAAGCTTTGCTAGAAATAATAATCAGCACGCCATAGGTTTTGCCAGAGACAGTCGCAGAATTAATGTGGCTTTGTCAAGAGCTAAGGAACTTTTAATTATTGTAGGAAGTTCGGATAACTTTATTAAATCAGGTAATAATGAAACATCTAAAATGTTTGAAACTGTTTATAATATAATTAAAAAGCTGGACGGACTGAAAAACGCTGAAGATCTGCCTGAATTATATGTTAATTCTGATAGTAATGATAATAATTTCGAAACATCGGCATATGAATCTTCAATTTATCAGAATTATAATGATGAAACAGAATACGGTAATAATGAAAATAACATAAATATTCTGGATTATTTTATACTTAAAGCAGCTTTGGAATTTAAAAACGAGTATCTTTCCGTTAAAAATATTTCTAATGTTTTGGGAATAGCTCCAGTGTTTATAAAAAACAGAGTTCAGTATCTGAAGAAAGAGAATCTTATAGAATACCGGAATCAATTGATACAGATAAAACCACATGGTGAGGAAGCATTAAATTGTACAGTTGAAATTTATAAACAATAGTAAAAAGGTATTATGCGGATAAGCAAGCGGACAGTTTGTCCGCTTTTTTGTTTCAAATTTCTGCTGTGAAAAATCATACTGTTTATGAAACAGATTCAGTGAACCGTTTCCAAGAATTTAAAGATATTTGCCGCCTGAGAGGTGTAGGACATTGTCTTTGGATATAAATTTATAAAAGTTTTATTTTTGCTCGTTGACTTTTTTATTTATTTGGTATATAATATAAATTGGTATTGTGTAATGTCATGTGAAATGTATGTATATGCATTGTGCGGATAAATCTTAGATGTTATGATATTCATTATGGCGAAGAATAATATATAATAGATAGAACATATATAACAAGGGAGAAACAGCGTAAAATGACAAAGTATGATTATCTTTCAAAACTTAAAGCTTATCTTCATCCGCTTCCGGCAAAGGAGCGTAATGCAGCTCTGAGGTATTATGATAAATATTTTACTGACGCCGGACTCGAAAACGAATATAATGTTATTAAAAATCTTGGAAGTCCCAAAGAACTGGCAGAAAAAATTTTAAAGAATAAGAATACTATTTCAGGTATGCTTAATCAGACAAGGTCAAATGTAAAAAAAGCTAAAGGGAAAATGACTAAATCTCAGAGGAGAACAGCTTTATTAATGACAATACTGCTATTTCCTGTGTGGGGAGGAGTCACGCTGATCATTGCGTTAGCAGCTGCTGCACTCTTTATAGCTGCCGCCGGAATACTTCTGCTTATGGCAGTTGCAGGAATTGTTTTATTTTGTATGAGCATACCTTACATAAGCAATAATACTTCAGTGGGTTTATTTTTTATGGGAACCGGAATGGTGATGGCTAGTGCGGCTGTACTTTTATTTGTTCCGGTTATGAATTTGGTTTTTTATATTTTCAAATTAACTGTTAAAAGTCTTATTTTATTATTTAATAAATTAATTGGCAGAAAGGCGGTTAAGGTATGAAAATAAAAAAGAAATTAAAAGTAATAATTCCCTCCGCTGTTTTAGTTGTTGGCATTGTTCTTGCTGTTATAGGACTTGCTATGGGAGCAAAGGGAGATTATGTGAAATCCTTGGAACTGACTGATTTTGAAGCAAATGTTCCTTCTTCCGGAGTCTTTAATCTTGATATAAATGTTTCTTTGGCTGATATAAATATAGTTTGTACTAATGATGTTGAGGAATTTAATATTAAGGCGGACAATATTTCAAAGCAATTTCTGGATTATTCTACTACTAATAATACTTTTAAACTCAGATATGAGACTAAAAAATGGTATCAGACAACATTTATACCCGGCTTTCTTCATAAGCAAGGGAAAATAAATATTTATATACCCGCTTCGCTTAACTTTAAAGATGTTCAGATAAACAGCAGATACGGTTCATCTGAATTAAGCTATATTACGGCAGAAAGAATATTTATAGACTGCGGAACAGGCAGCAGTAATATTACTAATCTTACCTGTGATTATGTTAAAATCGACAATAAGGGGGGAGGCATAAGCTGTATGAATGTTGACGCTGCTGCAGCTGATTTGACGCTGAGATCCGGAGATGCAGAGTTTTGTAATTTTGTAAGTGAATCAGTGAAGATAGAAAACAAATTTTGTGATCTGACGCTTTCGGGTATTATTAAAGGCAATTGCAGCATAGTGTGCAGTATGGGCGATGTTAACGCTACCTTATACGGTAACGAATCTGATTATAATTTTAATGTTCTCAAAGGCAATGTTAGTGTTAATAATATAGAAAATCCTCAAAATAAAGACGGAAAATATTATTTTAAAACAGATTGCAGTATGGGAGAAATTAATTTTATTATTGAATAAAAATAATTTATTCTTTAAAAAAAAACAAAATCATAAAAAAATATACT
>ERZ857922.973-NODE-973-length-38745-cov-4.445748_pt1 | contig 38745 bp, 35 predicted proteins | sample MGYA00519579_ERZ857922 | MGnify/ENA primary metagenome ERZ857922 (study PRJEB31778, sample SAMEA3449375) | human gut metagenome | biome: human gut; feature: human-associated habitat; material: faeces | place: United Kingdom | collected 2010/2012 ... | reverse complement strand
GGTTGCATACCATTTGGGAGGTGCATCCTTTTTCAGCGGGTTCGTTCTTTTAATTAATTTGTACTTAGCCATTGTTTTTATTTTTAAATTATTAATAATAAGTTGTTTCATTCTCTTATACAGTTGTTCCCGGTCTTGCCTGTGTGAGGTCTCCGGTTTCACCTGCGTGAGGCTCTCGATGTCACCCGTGTGAGTCTTTAGATGTCACCTGTGTGAGGTTGACGATGTCACGCGGGTGAGACTTTTTACCTTTCGGGGAATCGGTTTCCCCGGAAACCCGGAAATTGCATTCCGGAGTTTCCGAAGTCACCGACGGGTCTACCAGAATCTATCCCCGTTTGTTTTTTTATAGTAGCTGACCGCGATGTCCGAATATGAATAATAGACGGTTGCGGCGGTCGGCATGAAATCGGTATGGTAGAAGCGGCGACCGGCCCGGCGGCGGATCTCTTCGTAGCTGTCGCGGAAAGAGCCGTTATAGGCAGTGGCGCAGAAACGGACTTGCCCGGTTGCTGTCTCTTCGGCCAATTCGGGGAAACGCCGGTAAAGGAGTTTCAGGAAAAGGGCGAGGTAGATGCATTGCCATTCAGGGTTATCCAACCGGCGGATGCGGGCGCGGCGGGCGTAGACGTTGTCGGCCAGGTCGAAATAGATTTCGTATTCGTGGCGTAACGGGATCTGCATCCAGTCGTGCTCCAACGCTTCGGCAAAGGAGGGTTTCATCTGGAACCGTCCGATGGAGAAATCGGCCCCGCGGGTTCCGCCTTGCAGGTAGAGTGCTTTGATGGCTACTGTCTCCATTAGATTCTGCAAGGCGGAGTAGCGGAGCAGTTCGGGGAAAACGACTGCTGCCGCCAGTTCGACAGGGAGGCCGAACTCTGAAAAAACAACTTCCCAGATCTCCTTTTGCCTGGTTGTGTATTTTTTTGCTTCTATCCATTCTTTTTCAAAGATCGCTTGATAATCCTGCGCCACGGATGCCGTGCAAAGGGCGAAGGCGAGGGCCGGCACGAGGAATATCTTTATAATTTGTAGACGCATTTCTCTACGTTTTCACCGGATACCTCTACCCATATCAGCCGATTGCCTTCCTTCTTCAATGCCGAGGGATAGAAGGTGGAGCCGTCGTGCAGGGTCAGGGCACCGTCGCGCGAGTAGGTGGCGGTCCATTTGCCGCTTTGCGAAGTCCAGGTGCCGTAAGGCGGGTCGTAGTCTTCGCGTTTTTGCTGCTGTTGCTTGATGGCCTGCCGACCTTTGGTGTCCATTTCGCGTTTCTTGCCGTTCTCGTAGATGTACTCGGTGCCGTTCTCTTCGTCGATTGTCCAGATGACACTGCCGCTCAAGAAGCCGTCGACGGAGGTGGCATAACCGCTCTCGGCACGCATCATCCGTTCGCTCTTCGGGAATTTCATGATGGTCTCTTTACAGACGGGCGAAAATTCCGGTTCGGGAAAATCGCGGTATGCCTGGTCAAGCAGGTTGGCGCAGATGGTCACGATATTGAGGCTGGCGCGTTTCTCGGCACAGGCGGGGATCATTCCGGCTTTCACCATGTCGGCCTGCAGGGACATACTCTGCGGGTAGAGCCCCCTGTTCAGTTCGATCTGCTCTGCCAGGTATTTGCGCCAGGTGACGGCGGCTTCGCGGCGGGCGCGTTTGGCCAGCTCGTCGGCTTCGGTGTAGATCTGCTCGATCTCTGCCGGGTCGTCGGTGTTGCAGAGCCGGGCGTAGAGGCTTTTGATGATGTCGGCATTTTTTCCGAGTATTTTATTGTAGTTAATGAGCGGGTTAGGAGGGCCCTCCATCTGTTTTTGCATCAGTTCGGCGAGGCGTTGGTCCAGTTCGGCATCGCCGCTACCGGATTGTATGCTTGAAAGGGAGGAGGATTTTTCCATCAGTGCGCCCAGGTCTTCCATGGCGTTGCCGTGTTCGGCAAGGATGGCCAGCCGGTCCTGGTCGCTCAGCTCGCCACCTGCGGCTGCTTCGCGTTTTTCAATGTCGACGGCCATGGCTTCGAGGCTGCTCATGTCGCCGATGGTGTTGCTAACGATCTTTTGGGTGATGCGTTCTTTTTCGGCTTCGGAGGTCATGTCGTTTTCGAGGGCCCGCAGTTCGGCTTCGGTGATGCCGAGTTTTTTGGCAGTCGAGGCGTACATGTTTTCGCGGAAGGCAATCATTTCTTCGTTCGAGCAGGTGTATTGCTTGTCGAGTTCCCTGACGCGCGTCGTAACGGCTACTATCTTCCGGTAGTAGGTTTCGCGGGCGGCGGCATTGGGGTTCGCCATTTCATCGACCGATGGGAGCGGGGGAAGTTCCTTCAGCAGGGCTTCGATGGAGGAGGCTTTGCTGGGGGTGACTGCTTCGTCCCATGTAGCGGTAGCGGTGCGGAGTTTCTGCAGTTTGTCGGACGGGGTGGGGCGTTGGATCGGTTTGTTGCCATCGCTGTTCCCGTCGTGATTGTCGTCGGCTTGCGTCTGATCTTCCGCAATGTCGGTGCTTTCGCTGATGCCGACAGCGTTTTCCACTTTCTGCTTCAGCTTTTTCATAAAGCCCTGGCTGTGTCCCGCGGTGGGGAGGCAGCAGGCTAATGCTAGTAGGAATAAGGTCTTTTTCATGTCGTTCCGTTTTTATGGTGTTACATTATTTTCATATATGCACACAAAAAAAGCGTGTAAACTTTGTGATTGGTTTACACGCTTTTGGTTACGGAAGTGTTTTTTATATTCAACTGGTTACAAATTGTAACCAGTTGAATTATATTCTTTTATATCATGTGGGCAATCCTCTAATTCCTGCAAAAGTTCTTCAACGGTATGAGGTTTAATCTTACCTTCTCGTACGAGTTTAAGTTCCCGTAGTCCCTCTCGGATATCGTTCAATATCTCTTCTTTTTCTTCGAGTGACATTTCTTCGTCGGTCATATCGTCATTTTCATAATTGATATGTATCATGGGATTTTTAACCGATTGTTTAAGAACACGGACAATATTCATCAGAATACGCCCTATTTCGTTGCTTTCGTCGAAAGTGATGGTAATCATTTCATTATCTCCTTTCTTTTTTGATTGTTCATATTCTTTAGCATGTACACTAATGTATTACAGAGCATTCCTACACTTCAATCTGTGGATCGTCTTTATCCTGTTCTAATTGTAGAAAGTCTTTTGCATTGATGGGGGTTACGACCGGCCGGCCGGTTTCTTCTTCCAGTTTCATGCGGGCTTCTTTGGCGACGTTAGCTCCACGGCGGGCTACTTCCATATGATCGTCGAAAGTTTCTGTTTCCGTCACTTCCGATATCTCCTTGGTGGAGAGTTCGGCAAGCATGTTTAACACTAACTCTTTGTTGGTCATATTATCGCGCAGGTTTTCTTTTTTCAGCCTCTTGAATTGTTTGTATTCTTTGGCTGTTTTTCCTGCCCACGTCTTATAGATAATATCTGTTAGAGTGGCAAACTGTACGCCTTCCTCCAATCCCTGGCGTTTCCATTCGTCGGTCAGGTCTTTACGGATTTCGATGCTTTTAAGACGTTGGTTTATCCAGTTATCGGAGTAGCCTAGCCGTTTGTAGTCGGTCATGGCCTGTTCGATGGATAACTCCGGGTCTTGCATCTGGTCGAGACGTTCTTTCGCTACCTGTGCCATCCAGAGTTTGAACGGCTCGGCTTTGGGCGAAGGGATGGATTGGATCAGGCGGAAGAGTTGCTCGGTGGTGGCAACGTCAGTCTTGTAATACTTGCCGTCGGAGGAAAGCATTTTCAGTTGACTACAATTTGTAGTCAACTCACTTCCTTCCTTTTTTAATCGGTTTTTTAATACACTCCAGTATTTTCTGGGGTTAGGACTGTCGGTCAATACAGCCACCACATCAACAATAGAAAAGTACCATTCTTCGGTTTCACTATCCCATAATGTGCGGACTTTCTTCTCTTCAAAAACTTTGATAGCATTTTGCTGTGTCATAATTTATGGTTTGTTGGTTCTTTGCAAAGATATGCAAATACTTCTCAAAACCTTTTGTTTCCGAAGAAATTATTTTAAGCGTGTAAACCAATACGTCAAAGAGCGCTTTTTAGTATGTTGTTATGGTAGAGTCCAAACAAGTTTGGCTCTGCGTTTACTTACTGCTTCACAAATTGGCTCCGCCCATTTGTCGGCGCTGCTCGGCATAGCTCAAGCAAGCTTGGCTCTGCTCTCACAGCTTGACAAATTCAACCCGTCGGTTTTTGGCACGGCCTTCGTCGGTTCCGTTATCGGCGATGGGAGAGGATTGTCCTTTGCCGGAAGCGGTGAGGCGGTCGGTGGCGATGCCCAGTTCGATCAGTTTGTCGACGATGGCTTTCGAGCGGGCTTCACTCAGTGTCTGGTTGGAAGCCTCGTTGCCAGTGCTGTCGGTATGGCCTTCGACGGAGAATTTGAGATCGGGGTTTTCTTTCATCAAGGTGACGATACGGTTGATTTCACCCATACTCTCCGGTTTGATGGTCGATTTGCCGACATCGAAGGTGATACCGTAGGTGATGAATTTACCGTCAGACATCATGCGGTCGTACAAGGGGACGGCGCCTTTGGCGATGCGGACGTTCTTGAGAAAATATTTGCCCATGGATTCGCTCGTCACAGCCTCTATGTAAAACCATCCGGGTTGAACAACGTTAGGAGCGTTTGTCACTCTCACGCCATCGATATACACTTTCCAAGCACGTTTGTTGAACGACATCTGGCATTTGTGCCAACCCACGGCCGACAAATCAATTTTGATGTTTGAGGTGCGACTTTCTTTCGATGGCGTTACCCAGTCGGCCTCTATCACACGCTCATTGGATGCCTGGACATACCACTCGGCATGCGAAATAAAATCATTGCTCGACGGTTTTCTGAAGGCAAATTTCCACCAACCGCCGCCCTTTTCGGGTACATAAAAATCAAACTCTACGGTATGAGACTCGGTAAGATAGTTCTTCGCATCCTTCATTAGAGGAGTTATGGAAGTTGACCTGTCAAAAGAAATGACTTTCACTCCACCGACAGTCGCGATTTCACAATTTCCTCCCAACAAATCCCACTTGGAGGGGAACTCACCGAGTTGTTCGTTGTCAACGAGGTCTTCGAAAATAATCTCATCCCCCGGCACGAAGTCGCTTTTGGCATACGTCATTTCAAGCGATTGCCCTTTCTGCTGCCCTCCATCCTGCTCCACATCCTGCCCGTCGGCATCCGTATTATCATCGACATCGGTGGCGGTGTTGTCTTTCTTATCATTCCCTTTCCCCGTCACCGCATCTTCGGCGCTATCGAAAGTTTTGTCCACTGCTTTGTCTATTTTCTTTTCGACATTACGTTCTGTTGCTCGCTTGGCACTTTCACCTGCTTTTTTAAGGAGCTTCTTTCCCCATTGGGCTTGTACGTCCGTTGTCCCGATCAGGAACAATAAGGCGGATAGAATTAATACTAGCTTTTTCATTTTTCTTTGATTTATAAATTATAGTTTGATGTTATTTATTTGCCGCTGCCAGGCTTGTGAGAAGGTTTCTCGTACAAATTCATGTACTTCTTCGGGCTCATTCTTTCATATTCGTTGAACCGAGAGAAGAAAACGGAACGGGAATGAAATCCGCATTGTGTCCCTACCTCTTCGATCATCGCTTTACTGTTTGTTACAGCCATTTCTCTGAGTATGGCTTTGGCTTCTTCTATCCGCATCCGGTTAATCAAGTCGTAAAAGTTCCGCTTCATATATTTATTGATAGATTTGGATATCATTTTGACAGGAATACCAGTCTCGCGCGATAAATCCCACAGCGAGTAGTTCGGATTGAGATATCGTTTTTCTTCTTCCAGGTGGCTGACCACCCGTCGGCAATATTCAGCCATCTGATCGGACGGCAGTTGGAGCCGGAGGTTCTCACCGGAAGGATGATTTTCTTTCTGACTGTCTTTGGTTACCATAACATTGCGATTTGATGGTGCGATAAACTTTGCTTGCTGCAAATGGACGATAAAATCCCCGGGTAACCTAGAAATAAACGTTCGGATAAATCCGAATTCCTTGCATTCAGACTAGTTTCTGACTAAAAGAATGCATTCAGGACGAATAAATGATGCCGGGAATGGATAGAGAGTTTCTGTTTTTTTCATGTGCATTGACAGGTTCTTGCCGTTTAGTCCCGGAGTACGGCTATTTATATTATAAGGAAAGCGTGGGACTCTTGACTTATTTTAAGAGATAGGCTCTGGTAAACCCGTGCAGTAAAATAAGCAACAGCCCACGCCCTTTGACATATACTCGTATGTATATAACAATGACGTGAAGAGTACAGCTTATCATTCTCCTGCGAAAAATTTACCAGATTTTATCTCTGAGAACAAAGCTAAACACTTTCCATGTGTCTAAAATGTCTGTTACCTGACGGCAACGTCGCAAATATAACAAGAATTTCGGACTTTGGAAGTATTCGCGTACTCTTTTTCGGGCTGTTGCTCTTTTTATTTATTAACAGTAGCTCGGTTAGAATTTGTAGGCTGCTCCGAGCGTAAACACCGGACGGTCGTAATTGCTGACCAACTGGTATTTAATCTCCAGAGCAAGTGCAAAACTTTCCGTTAACCAATACTGCGCACCTGCCCCCAGGTTGGCTCCAAACTTGGTTTCGGAGGCGCTGGCTTTCACGCCGAACTCTTCCCATCCGTCGCCCAGATCGGCTTTAGCTCCCAGCAAGGAAACGCCTGCCAGCGGATAGAACGAGAATTTGTCGGCTACATGAAATAAATAATGCAGGTTTACATTGATATCCCACATGCTTACATAATCTTTTTTGAAGAAATAGGTGCCTGACGGCTCGATACGGAGAGCATCGGTAAAACTGTACTGGAACTTGGCTCCGACCCCAAAGTTGCTGTAACCGCTTTTTGTGCCGTAAGACAAGTTAAGACCTGCTGCCATATCTCCTTTTTCCTGTGCCTGAATGGCAAATGCTGTAAAAAAAGTTAGCATCAAAAACAAAACTTTTCTTGAAATTGTCCTTTTCATAATGGAAGAAATTAGAAGTTTATCCTACTCGTAAGCTTTTCGGTTCCGCTGTTTTTAACTCGATAATTATGAGCACAAAGAGAACATAAAAGAACGAGAGCTCCTAATAATCGGATCCCAGGTTAATTTGAATGCACTGCATTCGGACTAAAAAGTTTCGTTTTTCTGCGATTTGAGCCATTGGGCGGGAGATTTCCCTTCCGCTTTCTTAAAGGCAAGAAAGAATGTCGAACGGGAACGGAAGCCGCATTCTTCGTAAATGCTGTCTATCGTATAACCGGAAGTTTCGGGTGAAAGTAATAGCTGCCTGGCTTTTTCCACGCGCATCGCGTTTATAAGCTCAAAGAAGTTGCATTTCATATAGCTGTTGACGGCACGTGAAAGCATCTTTTGCGGGATACCGGTTTCTTTGGAAAGCATTGCCAGTGAGAGGTCGTTCCGGAGAAATGCTTGAGAGGTTTCCAGGTACTCGGTTACCCGTTTGCAGATTTCCTGCATTTGTATTTCATCCAATATGGGAGAGGGGGTATTCTCACTGTTGTTTTCTGTGGCCGACACTTCTTCGGTTGTGGAAAGTACGGCCGGATGTGCTATAGAGTTGTATGTCAAATAGCTCATAGCTATAACATTCAGTATTTGTATCAGCCAGGCGTCCGTCCGGGGCCATATCACGTAGCAGGTCATGACGATAACAAACAGGGCGGCAAACAGGTACATCAGTTTCGGTATCCACTCTTTTTGCAGGTATTCCGCATCAGACCAGTTTTCTTTGATATAGTGTCTCTTTTTATGAAGATAACGGAAAATGGCTGCAAAATAAAGGAACATCTGGAATAATATGATAAGCGTATTGAGATCGCCGACCCACATATCGTCGCCGCTCATTTCATATATAATATTATCCATCCGTTCTTGTGTAGACAGCGAAAGTACGATGACAACGGAAACGGCTGCAGGAATGAAGTGTAGCAGTTGTATCGGTCTGAAGCGAAAGTCCGTATCGAAATTTCTGAGAGTGAAAAGCCACAGTAGAGGCATCAACATTGTATTGACAGAGTAACTGATGGGAAACATGAACAGGGTGATCTCGTGCCAACCCTGCATACGGCTCATATTATAAATGTAGACCGGAACGTTTGGAAGTACGATAATGGCTGCCGCGTATCCGTTCTCTCCCCGGAAGCGGGTGGCAACCAACAAAATTATTGCCAATATGATCAGTATGGTAATGCAAGAGGAATTTATTGTCAATATGAATTCTGTGTATCCCATTATCTATTCTGTTTTTTGGGTTGATTTAAGCCATTGTTTGCTCTGTAATCATATTAGTCTTTACGTACAAAAATAATTATTTTTTTATGTAAAAGATATATTAAGCTTGATTTACAATAGATAAAAAATGAGGATACACCTGTGAAGGCATATCCTCATTCATATATTTTATTGTTTATGTTGCTTAATAAGCCCGTGCAAACAATACGCGCTGTGCGGAAGGTTTGCCGGTAACCATACACTTACCCGGTGTTTTGTCGCCTTCCAATGGGATACAACGGATAGTTGCTTTGGTTTCGTTCTTGATCTGCTCTTCTGTTTCAGGAGTACCGTCCCAGTGAGCCATGATGAACAGGCCTTCTTCTATTTTTTCTTTGAATTCTTCGTAAGTATCGACAGTTACCGTGCAAGCTGTACGATGATCGAGAGCTTTCTGGAAGATGTTCTGCTGGATTTCTTCCAACAGATTCTGTACGTATTCTTCGATACCGTCGCAAGTGATGGTTTCTTTTTCCAGCGTATCGCGGCGCATTACTTCGATCGTGTTGTTTTCCAGATCGCGTCCACCCATTGCCAGACGTACAGGAACGCCTTTCAGTTCGTATTCAGCAAACTTCCATCCCGGCTTTTTGTTGTCTGCATCGTCAAACTTAACGGAGATACCCATCTTCTTCAGCTTGGCAACGATACCGCTTACTTTTTCGCTGATCTGAGCTAACTGTTCGTCGTTGCGATAGATCGGAACGATCACTACCTGGATAGGAGCCAGGTGCGGAGGCAATACCAGACCATTATCATCCGAGTGAGACATGATCAGGGCACCGATCAGACGGGTTGAAACTCCCCATGAAGTAGCCCAGGCATAATCACTCTTGCCTTCTTTGTCGATGAAAGTAACATCGAAAGCCTTACCGAAGTTCTGTCCCAGGAAGTGGGAAGTACCTGCCTGCAAAGCCTTTCCGTCCTGCATCATCGCTTCAATAGTGTAGGTATCCAAAGCGCCTGCAAAACGTTCGCTGGCAGATTTTACACCTTTGATAACCGGCATTGCCATATAGTTTTCAGCAAAGTTTGCATATACTTCCTGCATCTTCTTTGCTTCGATTTCTGCTTCTTCACGGGTAGCGTGAGCCGTGTGACCTTCCTGCCACAGGAATTCTGCGGTACGGAGGAACAGGCGTGTACGCATTTCCCAGCGCATCACGTTTGCCCATTGGTTACATAGGATAGGCAGGTCGCGGTATGACTGAATCCAGTTACGGTATGTGTTCCAGATGATTGTTTCAGAAGTCGGACGAATGATCAGTTCTTCTTCCAGTTTAGCTGCCGGGTCGACAACTACACCTGTACCGTCATGGTTTGTTTTCAGACGATAATGTGTAACAACAGCGCATTCTTTGGCGAAACCTTCCACGTGTTCGGCTTCTTTGCTTAAGAATGATTTCGGGATCAACAGAGGGAAGTAAGCGTTTACGTGTCCTGTTTCCTTGAACATATCGTCGAGGATACGTTGCATCTTCTCCCAAATAGCGTATCCGTAAGGCTTGATAACCATACAGCCACGTACAGCAGAATTCTCTGCCAGATCCGCTTTAATAACCAAATCCTGGTACCACTGAGAGTAGTTTACACTTCTCTTAGTCAGTTCTTTCAGCTCTTTTGCCATTTTCTTTAATTCTATGTTGTTTTCAATGATTTTCGAATAATGTCGGACAAAGGTACAAAATATTTAGATTGAGTTCCAATATGCAAGACTGATATTAGAATATATTCTGATCCGGGTATAAATTTCCATAGAAGAATGACACTTTCCGAATGATTCTTCCTTCTATGGTAAAAAGTGTTTCTACCTATAGAAACAACAGTTTCTTCATAATGAAACAACTGTTTCTATAGGATGAAACAAACAAAGGCTGTCACCTTTTCAGGGACAGCCTTGGCGCTTATTTAGATAAGAGTATTTTCTTATTCTTATTTATACGGTTCGCCCTTTACAGCAGCGATACCCGGAAGAACTTTACCTTCGATAGCTTCCAGCAAAGCACCACCACCTGTAGATACATAAGAAACCTGGTCTGCGATACCGAACTTGTTAACGCAGGCAACAGAGTCGCCACCACCAACAAGAGAGAATGCACCGTTCTTTGTAGCTTCAACGATAGCGTTACCTACTGCACGTGAACCGTCAGTGAAGTTATCGAATTCGAATACGCCTGTAGGACCGTTCCAAAGGATAGTCTTTGAGTTTTTGATAACGTCAGCGTAGATTTCGATAGTCTTAGGACCGATGTCAAGACCTTCCCATCCGTCAGGAATTTCGTTTACGTCAGCATATTTAGTGTTTGCGTCGTTACTGAAAGCGTCAGCAATCTTAGCGTCTACAGCCAATACCAGGTTTACACCTTTTTCTTTTGCTTTCTTCATCAGGTCAAGAGCCAGATCCAACTTATCGTCTTCAACGATAGAGTTACCGATCTTACCACCCATAGCCTTTGTGAAAGTATAAGTCATACCACCTGTTACGATCAGGTTATCTACCTTACCCAGCAGGTTTTCGATGATTTCGATTTTAGAAGAAACTTTAGAACCACCCATGATAGCAGTGAACGGACGAGTGATGTCGCTCATTACTTTATCGACAGCTTTTACTTCTTTTTCCATCAGGTAACCGAACATCTTATGGTCAGTATCGAAGTAGTCAGCGATCAGCGCTGTAGAAGCGTGAGCACGGTGAGCTGTACCGAATGCATCGTTTACATAGCAGTCTGCATAAGAAGCCAGTCTCTTTGTGAATTCTTTCTGGCTTTCTTTAACGGCTTTCTTGGCAGCTTTCTTTTCATCGTCTGTTGCGTCTTCCGCCAAACCTCTTGGTTTGCCTTCTTCTTCAGCATAGAAACGAAGGTTTTCCAGCAACAATGCTTCGCCCGGTTGCAATGCAGCAGCCTTAGCGCCGGCTTCTTCGCCGATACAGTCGTTAGCAAACTGAACTTCTACGCCCAGCAGTTCAGAAACGTGTTTCAGGATATGTTTCAAAGAATATTTATCTGTAACGCCTTTCGGACGGCCCAGGTGTGAACCGATAATTACACTGCCACCGTCTGCCAGGATCTTCTTAAGAGTAGGAAGAGCGGCACGGATACGAGTGTCGTCTGTGATGTTGAAGTTTTCGTCCAATGGAACGTTGAAGTCAACTCTTACAAATGCCTTTTTGCCGGCAAAATTGAAATTGTCAATTGATTGCATAACTCTTGTATTTAAATTTCTGTATAAAATGTCTTTCTTAGCGCTCGCAAACTTACATAAAAATATTTTATTTCAGTGTTACATTTACATAATAATTCGGTCTATTTAGCATCCGAATGACATCTTTTGGTTTTGTCTATATATAATGTATAGATGCTGAATAATCTGTTGTCGTAAACAGGAGAGGGCCTTAGGGTAAAAAGATGGGAGATCTTGTGTAATAGATTTTTTTTAACACTTTTAATAATTGCTAATAATCACAGTTTATATATTTGTCACCGGCTAATTAAGTAATCATTTTTGTATACTCTATAAAAATCATTATGAAAATGCAAATTAACTGTTTAAACCTACTATTGGTACTGTTATTGGGTGTTATCCCTTGTAAGATCCACGCTACGGACACAAAAGAGAGCGTGATGTTGTACACTCCCTACACAAAGATTTCTGTTCCACCGGGAGAGTCGATTGATTACAGTGTTGACGTCATCAACAAGAGTGACGAAGTGAAGAATGCGACGATTTCCGTGGAAGGAATGCCCCGGGGATGGAGTTATGAGGTGAAGTCCGGAGGTTTTACAATCAGTCAGTTGTCAGTTCTGCCGGATGAAAAGAAAAATTTCTCTTTAAAGGTCGAAGTGCCGGTGAAGGTGAATAAAGGTACTTATAATTTTACGGTCTCTGCCGACGGAATGGCGAAACTCCCGCTTACGATTACCGTCTCCAAGCAGGGAACTTACCAGACCGATTTCACGACTACGCAGCCGAACATGGAGGGAAATTCCAAATCGACATTTACATTCAATGCAACGATCAAGAACCGTACAGCGGAGCAGCAACTCTATGCTTTGACAGCCGATGTACAGCGGGGCTGGAATGTGGTATTCAAGCCGAATTACAAGCAGGCAACATCTGCACAGGTAGAACCTAATGCAACCCAGAATATAACTATCGACGTCAACCCGCCGGCTAATGTTGCAGCAGGAAGTTATAAAATACCTGTTCATGCCTCGACGGGTTCCACTTCTGCCGATCTGGACCTGGAAGTGGTAGTAACCGGTTCTTATGAAATGGAATTGACTACTCCGAGAGGTTTGCTTAGTTCTGATATTACAGCCGGTGAGACGAAACGGATCGATTTGGTTGTGAAAAATACCGGTTCTGCCGAACTAAAAGATATAGAGCTTTCTGCCAGCAAACCGGTAGACTGGGAGGTTACTTTCGAACCGGCAAAACTGATGAAGCTGGGAGCCGGACAGACTACAAACGTTGTTGCTACGGTAAAGGCTTCTAAAAAAGCACTTCCCGGAGATTATGTAACAAAGATGACAGTCAAGACTCCGGAGGTAAATGCTACAACCGATTTTCGTATTTCCGTAAAAACTCCGATGATATGGGGCTGGGTTGGTGTTCTGATCATTGTTTTGGTATTGGGAGGCGTCTATTATCTGTTCCGCAAATATGGAAGGAGGTAAGCCATGGGTCAACCAGTTATTGAACTTACCGGACTGACAAAAAAGTATGGTGGTTTTACTGCGGTAAATGATTTGAACCTGACCATTAATAAAAAGGACATATTCGGATTACTGGGACCTAACGGAGCCGGAAAGTCTACAACGATCCTGATGATGCTGGGACTGACTGAGCCGACTTCGGGTTCTGTGAAAGTATGTGGCGTAGATTCTACCACGCACCCGATAGAAGTAAAACGGATAGTTGGCTATCTGCCGGAAGATGTCGGGTTTTATGACGACATGACCGGGATAGAAAATCTGGTATATACAGCTCAGCTGAACGGTATTCCGAAGAAGGATGCAAAGGAAAAAGCTGTTCAATTGCTTGAAAGAGTCGGTCTGATGAATGAAGGGAATAAGAAAGCCGGTAAATATTCGCGGGGTATGCGTCAGCGTTTAGGCTTGGCAGATGTCCTTATTAAAGATCCGGAAGTGATTATTTTGGACGAACCGACATCAGGAATAGATCCTGCCGGTGTCCGTGAGTTTATGGACCTGATCCATCAGCTGAGTCATGAAGAAGGGCTGACGGTGCTGTTCTCTTCCCATCATCTGGACCAGGTTCAGCAGGTCTGTAACCGTGTCGGTCTGTTCAGCAGTGGTAAACTGTTGGCCGACATTGAACTGACGGAGCAACAGAAGAAAGAGCACGGACTCGATGATATTTATAATCATTATTTCGAAGGAGGTAAAGGTCATGAATAGAATATATCATTCCTTTTGGGTAATTGTGAATAAAGAAGTCTCCGATCATGTGAGAAGCTGGCGTTTTATTATCATGATCGTCCTTATTGCATTGACTTGTATGGGGTCGTTATATACTGCTCTGACTAATATCGGAGACTCCATCAAGCCTAATGACCCAGACAATGCGTTCCTTTTCCTGAAACTGTTTACCGTTTCGGATGGAACTTTGCCTTCTTTTGTTGTCTTTATCAGTTTCCTGGGGCCTTTGCTGGGGATTGCGTTAGGATTCGATGCGATCAATTCTGAACAAAACAGAGGTACATTGAGTCGTATCCTGTCTCAACCTATCCATCGTGATTACCTGATTAATGCCAAATTCGTCGGGGCATTGATTGTTATTGGCATTATGTTGTTCTCCCTGGGATTTCTGGTGATGGGATTCGGATTGATAGCGATCGGTATTCCTCCGACGGCGGAAGAGTTTTTGCGGATGGTGTTTTTTATCATTGTCAGCATCTTCTATGTTGCTTTTTGGCTGAACCTGTCGATATTCTTTTCCATTCAGTTCCGTCAGGCTGCGACATCTGCACTGGCTTGTGTGGCCATCTGGTTATTTTTCAGTGTGTTCTATAATATGATCATCAATCTGATAGGGAAAGCACTCAGTCCTTCCGGATTTGCCAGCGATTACCAGATAATCAGCTACCAGCGCTTTATGCTTAACCTGTTGCGCTTCGCGCCGAGCCAGTTGTTCAGTGATGCAACGACAACCTTGCTGATGCCTTCTGTCAGAAGTCTGGGACCGTTGACGATGGAACAGGTGCATGGGGCTATCCCCAGTCCGTTGCCTCTGGGCCAGAGCCTGATCGTTGTCTGGCCGCAGCTGACAGGGTTGATTGCAGCGACAGTTGTTTGTTTTGCCTTGTCTTACGTTTCTTTTATGAGAAGGGAAGTTCGTTCCCGTTAATCCGATTAATATCAGAAAAGGCTCTTACCTGTGTTGGGGATAAGAGCCTTTCTTTAATAATTATATCTTTGTTTATGCAGTTTCCAGTTTGAACCGCAGGCGTAACCGTCCGTCAGTATAATCGTAATTCAAGAGTTTAAACCGCCCTATTTCAGAAGTGTTGCTGACATGTGCACCAATACATGCACAGGCATCATAATCTCCGACACGAACAATACGTAATGTCTCACTCGCATCTTCCGGTAATTTACTGAGATCGACAATGGCTCCGGCTTCCGCTTTCGGAATAAATTCGATCGTTACAGGCAGATGCTGTTCTATTACTTCATTTATCCGGCGTTCTACTTCTGCCATCATTTCAGCGATAGGCGCTTCCGATAATTCATAATCGCACTTGCTCTTTTTCCTTTCTATATGGGCATTCTTCGAACGCGGACAACCAAACATGCGAACCATCGTCTGATTTAAAATATGTTCGGCTGTATGCATCGGTGGATATTCAGCCTTATTATGTTCGTTTAATTGAATTTCTTGTTCCATCTTAATTATTTTGATTGATGAGGTTTACTGCAACTTGTTTGAACTTGTGTGATTTTTACACAGGTTGATTTATTATTATTTCAACTCCAACTCCTTCCTCAGTAAACTATATACATTTATATCCGTGTATTCACCGGAAGAAAGTAATTCTCCGTCACGTTCCGTTCCTTCCAGTGTGAAGCCTAAACGTAGAGGAATGGCGTTGCTGGGTTGATTGCCCACGGCACATCGTATCTGGATGCGGTTGAAATCTTTTTCAAAGAACGCCCATTGGCAGAGATAATGGACGGCCCGTGTAATAACACCTTTTCCCCGAAACTCAGGAAGCAGCCAGTATCCTATTTCCGTACGATGGTTTGTTCGGTCTGAGAAATGAAAACCGATCAGACCACAGATCGCAAAGCCTTTTTCAATGATATATACGACATCCCGTTCTTTATAAGGCACTTTTAATGTAGATTCCAGGAATGACTGTTCATCCGCAACACTGTTTAAACCATCGACAAACGGTAACCAGATCCGTAAATCCTCACGATGTTTATCTATCGCTTCGTATATGATTTCTGCATCTTCATAAATAGCTTCCCGGATCGTATAACCCGGAATCCCGAAAGAAGAGGAGTGGGGGCGGATGCTTTTTTCAAACGCTTTGCGTTTATCTCCCCTGTAAGAAACTTCTCCAGAGTAACTGAATCCCAAAGAATCTATTAAGCGGAGCATATACTGATTGTCGAAATTGGTGTCGATGCGAAATGCATAGATGCCCTTGTTACGGCTTACTTCTTCCGCCTGCAACATAAAACGTTTCGCCAATCCTTGATGTTTCATCTCATCGGCTACGGCCAGTCGGTGAACCACCATGTAAGGAAGATCGTTTGTCCATTTACCGTCGATTTCTTTGTAGGCTGGCTCTCCGTCGAAAGAAATAACGCCATAAGTGACAGTTATATTTTCTTTATTGCAAAAGACATATCCGTTTCCCGATTGAATATCTTTGGCAATGTTTTCAAGTGCCGGATAATTCTCATCCCATTGATGGCTGTTCAACCGTCGCATTTGCGCTTTGGCTTGTCCGATGATTTCCCAGATACGTGCTATATCTGCTTCTTCTGCTTTCCGGAATAGTAAATCTGAATTGTCCATATTATATCATTATATTTCAGTGGATGCAAATATAATGATATATTTCGGGCAACAGGATATTTTTTGAAGAAGTGGCGCTCAGAAAGAAAAAGAGCCTGTCTATCCGGAGTAGGATAAAGACAGGCTCTTCCTGTTTGATTGATAATTAGAATTCGTAGTGGAAACCGAAAGTCAGGTCTTCAGAACTCAGGCTGATACCGGATGTACTGTTGGCATATTTATAATCATCGCGATAACCGGCGAATCCGTATTTAGCGACAAATGTCAGGTTCTTGCATATTTCAAGTGCAATACCCGGCTTGATACCGATTTCGAAACCGTTGACGCTATCGTAGCTTTCTCTTTTATAGGTAGAGATACCAACACCACCGTCCAGGAATAAACGGACAATACCTTTTTCGAAGAATGAAAAGCGGGCATAAGGAGCAAAATTAAACGCATTAGCTTTGTTCTCGTCCGATTTGAAATGTGTATAACCGATCTCTGCTGCAATAGCCCAGTTTTCGTTCAGGTTATAACCGACTTCTGGTGCAATAGAAAAATTGGTAACATCGGCATTCTTGTCGTGAGTAAGATTAAATGAACCACCTACATAAACCTGTGCATCAGCACTGATGATTGCCATAAATGCAACCACCAAAGTAAAAACTAACTTTTTCATCTTTGCTTGTATATTAAACGTTATATGTAAACGGGCGCAAAGATATACAAAAATAAACATATGTTGTACGGCATAAATATTTTATTGTTTGTCTTGCTAATTACAGAATATCCTTAACTTTGCCGCCGTAACAATTAACAAAAAGCATTATGTCAGTTGCAAAGAGGGATTTAGATGATACAAGAAAGGTGACGACACATCGCCTGATGGAAATGAAACAACGTGGAGAAAAAATTTCTATGTTGACGGCTTACGATTATTCTATGGCTAAACTGATCGATCAGGCTGGTATGGATGTTATTCTTGTCGGCGATTCAGCATCGAATGTAATGGCCGGTAATGTAACAACGCTTCCTATCACATTGGATCAGATGATTTACCATGGTAAATCGGTTATGAAAGCAGTACAGCGTTCGTTGGTTGTAGTCGACCTGCCTTTCGGTACATACCAGGGGAACTCCAAAGAGGCTTTGGCTTCCGCTATCCGTGTTATGAAAGAGACGCATGCCGACTGTATTAAACTGGAGGGAGGTAGTGAAATAAAAGAATCTATCGAACGTATCCTTTGTGCAGGTATTCCTGTGATGGGACACTTAGGTTTGACTCCGCAGTCTATTAATAAGTTTGGTACTTATACCGTCCGTGCCCGTGAAGAAGCAGAAGCACAGAAGTTGATTGACGACGCTCATTTGTTGGAAGAAATCGGATGTTTCGCCATCGTGCTGGAAAAGATTCCGGCAGAACTGGCTGCACGTGTTGCTTCCGAACTGAGCATACCTATTATCGGTATCGGTGCCGGTGGAGGTGTAGACGGTCAGGTTTTGGTTATGCACGATATGTTGGGAATCAATATGGGATTCTCTCCGCGTTTCCTTCGCAGATATGCCAATATCGGAGAAGAAATTACTCGTGCTGTCCAGGCATACATCGAAGATGTGAAGACACAGGACTTCCCGAATGAGAAGGAACAATATTAGAAATAATTGACCCGACTTTTCCCTTGATGGAAAAGTAGTCAAAAGATCAAGGCTGCACCTGCTTTGCTACTATAAGTATCGGTGTCGGCCATCCTAAGAGGAAGTACAGCTTCCTTGGAAAGGCCTAAGCGGTGAAGCCGGTTGAGCCTTGATCTTTTGGTTACTTTTCTATCAAGAGAAAAGTGATATTTAAATCTGATAAGTCATGAAATCTCATCTACTGATCGGAGCCGCATCGTCAGGAAGCGGTAAGACAACATTTACACTCGGTTTGCTTCGGGCGTTGAAGAATCGGTATGGAAAAGTCCGGCCGTTCAAATGTGGTCCGGACTATATCGACACGCGCCATCATAAAATGGCCGCCGGTTGTCCTTCCGTCAATTTGGATAGTTTCATGATGTCCGAACAACATATATGTGATTTGTATCGACGCTATACTTCGGTAGCCGATTATGCGGTAACCGAAGGCGTGATGGGCCTTTTTGACGGATACGATGCTATGCAGGGAAGTAGTGCTGAAATCGCGCGTACATTAAATATACCTGTCGTCCTGATCGTAAACGCAAAAAGTACAGCCTATTCCGTTGCCCCTTTGCTGTACGGTTTCAAAAACTTCTATAAAGAGATAAACATTGTCGGAGCCGTTTTCAATTTTGTAGCTTCCGAAACTCATTATTCCTTTTTGAAACAAGCCTGTGAAGATGCCGGTGTCGAAGCATTAGGATACCTTCCCAAACAGGCCGACGTAGAGATACCGAGCCGCCATTTGGGCTTAACCCTGGATGAGACATTTTGTTTTGATACATTTGCCGACCGTGTAGCCGCCCTGGTAGAGAAACATGTCGATATCGACAGGCTATTGGCATTGACCGCCTGCCAACCTGTTTCTAACTCTCATATGGTTCAGCTTGAACAAACGCTGCCTTCTCCTTTGAAAATCTCGATCGCTCGTGATACCGCCTTTAATTTTGCGTATGAGGAGAACATTCAATTGCTGCACAGGCTGGGAGAAGTTACCTTTTTCAGTCCGCTTCACGATTCCGTATTACCGGAATCCGATTTTGTATACTTGCCCGGAGGCTATCCCGAATTATACCTTCTCGGTTTATCATCAAACCGTTCCATGCTTCAATCTGTCCGCGATTATGCAGAAGCAGGAGGGAAGCTACTTGCCGAATGCGGAGGAATGATGTATTTATGCAATAAAATAAAATCGTCGGATGGGAGTAGTTTTCCGATGGTCGGTTTACTGAACCAGTCGGCTACTATGGAGCAAATGAAACTTCGTCTGGGATACCGTACATTATATTATAATGATTATGTAATGACCGGACACGAGTTCCATTATTCCCGTATTGAGCCTCAGAAAGAGGAACTGCCTTCCGTCGCTACCGCCTGCACAGCCAAAGGAAGCCCTGTCGCTACCCCTTTATACAGATATAAGAACGTCTTAGCCGGATACACCCACCTTTATTGGGGCGATCCGTCAAGAAACCAATGGTTTATCGACTATCTGAACGGACTTATCTAGCCATTGCCAACACTTTCATCTCTTTCGGCATCTTTTCGATCGCATATCTTAACGAAGTACGCGGCATATCCGCTTTCTTAGCCATCACATAGTCGAATACATCTTTCTGATATGCTTCACTGGCAGCCTTCAACATCCATCCGTAGCCTTTTTGTACCAAATCATCCGTATCATAGAAAAGAGTATCGGCAATTTCAAATATATCTTTCAGGAAAAGGCCCTTTCTGGCAGGGATAATCAGTGTGACGGCAGCTGCCCGTTTCATCCACCGGTTCTCAGAATGCGCCCACTCTTTCAAACGGGAAATATAGTCCGGATACATCTCAACAAAAGTACCGACCGTATGATTACATAATGTATCGCAGGAAGCCCAATTGGATACATACTTGTCCACCCACTTTTCGAAAACGTCAAAATCCTCCGGTTCATACTGCGCATGAAGATAATAAGACCAATTACATGCAATATAAGATTCTTCCGAATATCCTGATTCCCACAAAGTTTCACAAAGAGTAAATATCTCTTTCTTAGGAAGTTCTTTGATTAATGCATAAAACTCCTTACTGATCTTATTAACCGTGGGGATTCTCACACCGTGGTACAAAATTTTTTCCTTAAAGAAACCCTGGGCATTCTGCCGGGTCTTTTCGTCGATATTGTCAACCAGTGCCTGGCGTACTTGTTCAATGACTGTTTTCATAAGAGGATATGATATATTTACTACAAACATACATATTTTTCTTATATATGCTCGTTTTAATAAAATAATCCTTATTTTCGTGTAAACTAATAATTCAATGCCATGGTCAATACTATTTTTCTTGGAATCGCAGTTGTTGCTTCCGCCATATTTCTGATACAGTTCATCATGTCTATCTTCTTCGGAGACCTGGATACGGACACGGATATTGATGTCGATCTCAGCAGCGCAGTATCTTTTAAAGGATTAACCCACTTCTGCATCGGTTTCGGATGGTATATGTATATTGCCAAAAGTACGGCCATCTCTACTTTCCTGATCGGCATCCTGATCGGGTTGCTCTTCGTTTTTATCCTATGGTTTCTCTATAAGAAAGCCTATCAGCTTCAAAAAGAAAACAAACCGGAAAAGACAGAAGCCCTGGTGGGCCGGGAATGTACGATCTATGCACACGATGGAGTTCGCTATATCGTTCAGGTCGCCCAGAACGGAGCCTTGCGTGAGGTGGAAGTCCGTTCCCTGGAAGGAAAAAAGTACCAGACCGGCGACCGTACGTTGATCTGCAAGGTTGAATCAGGAACAATTTATATACAGTAATAAATAATAAACTCAACGATTAAATTATGACACAGGAAATGTTAATCATGGTAGCCATCCTGGTAGGGGTTATCATTCTTTCTTTTATCGGGATATTGTCCCGTTACCGTAAGTGTAAGAGCGACGAGGTGTTGGTAGTGTACGGTAAGACATCCGGAGAGAAATCAGCTAAACTCTATCACGGTGGAGCCGCTTTCGTATGGCCTATTATTCAGGGATACGAGTTCCTTTCCATGAAACCTCTTCAGATTGATTGTAAACTGACCGGTGCCTTGTCCGCGCAGAATATCCGTGTAGATGTTCCGACCACCATTACGGTAGCGATCAGTACCGACCCTGAAGTGATGCAGAATGCAGCCGAACGTCTGTTAGGTTTGCAGCCGGAAGACAAGCAGAACCTGATTACCGATGTTGTGTATGGCCAGATGCGTCTGGTTATTGCCGATATGACGATCGAAGAGTTGAACTCCGACCGTGATAAATTCCTTTCCAAGGTACGCGACAATATCGATACGGAACTACGTAAGTTCGGTCTTTACCTGATGAACATCAATATCAGCGATATCCGTGATGCCGCCAATTATATCGTCAACCTCGGTAAAGAAGCTGAAAGCAAAGCCCTGAACGAAGCACAGGCCAATATCGAAGAACAGGAAAAACTCGGTGCCATCAAGATTGCCAATCAGATTCGCGAACGTGAAACGACTGTTGCCGAAACACGCAAAGATCAGGATATCGCTATTGCAGAGACAAAGAAACAACAGGAAATATCAGTTGCCAATGCCGATAAAGAACGTATTGCCCAGGTTGCCGTTGCCAATGCCTCGAAAGAGTCGCAGGTAGCCAAAGCCGAAGCAGATAAGAATATCAATATAGAAAAAGCAAATACTGAAAAAGAAAGCCGTATCGCAGAACTAAATTCCGATATGGAAATCAAGAAGGCCGATGCCGGAAAGAAAGCCGCTGTCGGACGAAACGAAGCAAATAAAGAAGTGGCCAAGTCTGATGCCGAACTGGCAGTAACCCAGGCCGAAGCAAGCAAACAAGCCGGTGAAGCAGCAGCCCGTTCGGAAGCCTCTGTGCAAGCTGCCCGCGAAATCGCCCAGCGCGAAGTGGAAGAAGCAAAAGCCAAAAAGGTTGAATCAGCCCTGAAAGCACAAAAGATCGTTCCGGCAGAAATCGCCCGTCAGGAAGCCATCCTGCAAGCTGAAGCAGTGGCCGAAAAGATGATCCGCGAAGCCGAAGCGAAAGCAAAGGCAACTTTGGCCCAGGCCGAAGCCGAAGCCCGTGCCATCCAGATGAAACTGGAAGCCGAGGCCGAAGGTAAAAAGAAATCATTGCTGGCTGAAGCCGATGGTTTCAAGGCAATGGTTGAGGCAGCCGAATCGAACCCGACTATCGCTATCCAGTATAAGATGGTAGACCAGTGGAAAGAAATTGCCGGCGAACAGGTGAAGGCATTTGAACACATGCAGCTTGGCGATATCACCGTCTTTGACGGTGGCCAGGGCACAACCGGTAATTTCCTGAATCAATTGGTTAAAACCGTTGCCCCGAGTCTCGGCGTATTGGATAAATTGCCTATCGGCGAAACCGTAAAAGGAATCATTCGTCCGGAAGAAAAAGACGAAAAGAAAGATACAACGAAGAAGTAATATGAGAATTTACACCAGGGGAGGAGATAAAGGCCGTACCGGTATCCACGGCGGCGAACGGGTTGATAAAGACGATATCCGTATCGAAGCCAACGGTACGCTTGACGAAGTGAATGCACAAATCGGTATCGTGCGGGCTTTATTACCTCCCGAACATGAATGGCAGGATGTCTTAGGTAAAATACAACGGGAGTTGATGGTTGTCATGTCGCACGTGGCAACCCCTTCCGCTATCCGCGACAAGAACCCTAACAGTTTATCGGAGGACCTTGTGTCCTTCTGTGAGCAACAAATAGATCTACTTACCGGACAGATGCAGGATAATGGTTTCTTTATCCTGCCCGGCGGTACCCTGATCTCCGCCCATTTGCAGTTGGCACGTACCATTGCCCGTCGAGCCGAACGTCGTTTATGGACATTATACCGGAAAGATCCGCTTCCGGAAGAAATCATGCAGTTCGTGAATCGCCTCTCAGACCTACTTTTCACTATGGCTCGTTACGAAATGTTTCAACAGGACCATGCCGAAGAACGTTGGAACTCTTTCCTCTATAAAAGAAAAAAGAAAGAGTAATCCATATCCGGCAATAGTTAAATTAAACTCTAAAATCTTGCAAATTCACGATTGAAAAGTGAATTTGCAAGATTTTTTTATTTTTCAGAAGTATATAACCTCTCTTTTTGAAGTTTGCCATCATCGGAACGTCCACTCTCCTTATGAAAATAAACCTATTTCTGGAAATCTCATCTTTTTAATTACTTATAAAAAACAGTGTATTATTGCCTTACTTATTGTATGAAATTAATGTTTTAGGTTTTGACTGAAAAATGACTTTATTCATATAAAGAATATGGCTTAAAGTGTGTGTTAATATGCAGTATACTAGATTTTTATATGTAATAGGTACTGACTAGAAAAAACGATCGTTTTTTTTAGTCAGCGCAAAAGTAAGCAAAAAAAATATATAACAAACAAAGAAATTCAATTATTATTTGAAATTCAATACTTCAACATTTTTTTAATCATAGTAAAATCGGACAATATGATGACTAGAAAAAACGATCGTTTTAGCTAGTCATCCTGTTCGTGAGTACACTTTATGTGACTGACGAACCTTGTCATATCAAAAAACTAGTATTAATTAATGGCTTATTTATTGACAACCCTGTCTTTAGTCTTATCTATATTGCTCTCAGCCCTGATAATTCCGCGTATCCTGGTTGTCGCTTATCGAAAAAAACTATTTGATATACCTAATGAACGAAAAGTTCACGACGAAATAATTCCCCGTTTAGGTGGTATTTCATTTGTTCCTACAATCCTGTTTTCACTCTCTTTTGTGACCGGATTACGTTATCTGATCGGCTTCGAAATAGCCGAAAACAGGCTCCATTTTATCATTCCCGAATTTTTCTTCCTGATCTGTGGTCTCACGTTATTGTATTTATCCGGTATAAAAGACGATCTGGTCGGACTACGTTATCGGACAAAATTCTTTATACAAATCCTAGCCGCCTCCATGTTCCCTCTGGCGGGATTATGGATCAATAACTTATACGGGTTGGCAGGTATTCACGAATTGAGTCCGTATATAGGAATTCCTCTTACGATATTAATGACAGTCTTTATCATCAACGCCATCAACCTGATTGACGGTATCGATGGCCTGGCCTCCGGGTTAAGTATTATTGCCCTAAGTGTTTTAGGAAGTTTATATCTTTATTATAGCCAGTGGGTATATGCCATGTTTGCTTTTTCGGCATTGGGCACATTACTCCCATTTTTCTATTATAACGTCTTTGGGAAGGCGGACCGTTGTACGAAGATCTTTATGGGCGATACCGGTAGTTTGACATTAGGTTATATGCTGGCATTTCTTACGATCTCTTATGCAACAGTCAATCCGCAGATACATCCTTATTTCGAAGGAGCGATCATTGTTGCTTTTGCCCCGTTGATAGTACCGGCTTTCGATGTTTTCCGCGTCATGTTGATTCGTGCCCGAAATCATAAACCATTGTTTATTGCCGACCGGAATCATATTCATCATAAATGCCTGGATGCAGGTCTGACATGTAAAAAAGCAGTGGTATGCATTTTAGGACTGGCTTGTGTCTTATGTGTTTTGAATATGGCACTGATTAATACGATCAATAACAACCTGATTCTTTTTCTGGATATTCTGTTATGGTCTGTGTTGATAGGTTGGTTGAATAAATCAATAAAACGTTTTAACTATTAACTTTTCAGGTTTCCGCTTTATCCGGATAAATGTTTATCTTTGTTCAACACTTGACAAAGATTAAAATAGCGTATGATGACGAATCGTAAATTACCAATAGGAATACAAAGTTTCGAGAAGATTCGGAATGGAAACTATTTGTATGTCGATAAGACTGAACTGGTTTATCGTTTGGCAGTAAGTGAGATCCCTTATTTCCTCAGTCGTCCTCGTCGTTTCGGAAAAAGTTTGTTGATTTCTACTTTGGACGCTTATTTTCAAGGACGAAAAGAACTTTTTCAAGGGTTAGCCATTGAAAAATTGGAACACGATTGGCTTACTTATCCGGTGTTGCATCTTGATTTGAATGCCCGTAAATATGAAACGGAAGCGGATCTGGAAGCTATTTTAAATCAATATTTAGAGATGTGGGAAGCTGTTTACGGGGATGAAATGAAATTACGTGCTCCGGAAGAACGTTTCTTTTATGTTATCCGTCGTGCTTGGGAGCAAACCGGTCGTCAGGTGGTTGTATTGATCGACGAATACGATAAACCCCTTTTGCAGGCTATTAATAATGAACCTCTGCTGGATGCCTATCGGCGTACAATGAAAGCGTTTTACGGTGTACTGAAAAGTACGGATCGTTATCTGCGTTTTGTTTTCCTGACCGGTGTCACTAAATTTGCACAAGTCAGTGTTTTCAGCGATTTGAACCAGCTCAATGACATAAGCCTTGATTACAATTATGCTACTCTTTGTGGTATAACGCATAAGGAGTTGGCCGAAAACTTTCATCCGGAATTGGAACAACTAGGTCAAATGCAGTCTCTTTCATTGGATGAAACATTTGAAACAATGGTTAAACAATACGATGGATACCATTTCCATCCGAACCGTGAAGGAGTATTCAATCCTTTTAGTACTTTAAATGCATTAGAAAAAAGAGAATTTGGCGATTATTGGTTCCAGACAGGAACTCCCACCTTTTTAGTAGAATTATTGAAAAAAAGCGAATACGATCTTCGCCTTCTGATCGATGGTGTAGAGACACAGGCATCGGCTTTTACCGAATACCGTGCCGAGCAGAATAATCCGATCCCGTTAATCTATCAAAGCGGATATCTGACCATCAAAGAATACGATGCCCGTTTCAAACTCTATAAACTTGAATTTCCCAATGAAGAGGTGCGTTATGGATTCCTGAACTTTATCACTCCTTTTTATTCATCTATCTCTGATGACGAAAGAGGTTTTTATATCGGCAAGTTTGTAGACGAGCTGGAGTCGGGTAATGTAGATGCTTTTATGCAACGTATTCGTGCTTTTTTTGCAGATTTTCCTTATGAGCTGAATGACAAAACAGAGCGTCATTATCAGGTTGTTTTTTATCTGATCTTTAAGTTGATGGGACAATTCTGTGATGCTGAAGTTCGTAGTGCCAAAGGTCGTGCGGATGCAGTTGTTAAAACCGGGGAATATATCTATGTTTTCGAATTCAAGTTGGATGGAAGTGTAGAAGAAGCCTTAAAACAGATTGATGATAAAGGCTATTTGTTGCCTTATAAAGTAGATAACCGTAAACTGATAAAGGTCGGTGTTTCGTTTAATAAAGAAGAACGGAATGTCGGAGAGTGGGGTGTTGTGAATAAAGAGGTGATATTTTGATTTTAATGGTTTATTTATATAGCTTTGTAAAAAATCAATAACGAAATGGCAAAACAATCGCATCCATATAAATCAAAAGAAAATATTCACTCTTCGAAGTTGGAGGAACCTTCTGCTGCTTATGTTTCTGCTGACTTGCGGGGCACTTATCTGGATATTGTTTCTGAAGATATGTTTAGAAGTGCCATATCCAAAGCTGTTTCTGATTTCGATAAAGGATTGGTCATATCCCATAACCAGATAGATGAATTAGTGAAGGCTCGAATGGGATGGAAATAGTTTGGTCATCTTTTGCTACCGAAGGACTTTTCTCTATATTAGAATATGTAGAGACTGATTTTGGAAGCCGTGTATCCCAACGTGTATATACTGATATAATGGGATATATTGAAACCTTAACTAAGTTTCCTAACTAGGGTATTCATGATGATATATTTTCTACTGAAACTTTAGAGGTTCGTTATCTGATTTGTAAGCAAAATATAATTTACTACTTGATCTATAAGGAGACAATATACCTTTTGTCGATAGCAAACTCTAACCAGTCCTCTGACCGTATACGTAAAGTGATAGCAGACTATTTACGATTATATAAATAAGTTTTCCAAGGAATATCAATACTGTATATTCCCTTTGTAATCAAACAATAATGAATATAGCAATTGTAGGAACAGGCTATGTAGGCCTGGTCACGGGAACCTGCTTCTCTGAAATGGGAGTAGATGTCACCTGTGTGGACATAAATGAAGCAAAGATAAAAGCTTTGCAGGGAGGTGTAATGCCTATCTATGAACCCGGTTTGGAAAACCTGGTCCTGAAGAATGTGGAAGCCGGTCGTTTACATTTTACGACTGATCTGACCGCTTGCCTGGATAATGTATCTATTGTTTTCAGTGCTGTCGGAACTCCTCCGGATGAAGATGGAAGTGCCGATCTGAGATATGTCCTGGATGTAGCACGCACTGTAGGGCGTTCTATTAATAAATATACGCTACTTGTAACAAAGAGTACTGTTCCGGTCGGAACGGCTCAAAAAGTAAAAGCTGTCATTCAGGAAGAACTGGATAAGCGTGGAGTGGCTATTCCCTTTGACGTGGCATCCAATCCTGAGTTTCTGAAAGAAGGAGCAGCCATCAAAGACTTTATGGCACCTGACCGGGTGGTTGTTGGTATTGAAAGTGACCATGCCCGTAAATTGATGGAACGTTTATACAGACCTTTTGTATTGAATGGTTATCCTATTTTATTCATGGATATTCCTTCAGCGGAGATGACGAAATACGCAGCAAATGCTATGCTGGCTACCCGTATCAGCTTTATGAATGATATCGCTAACCTGTGTGAAAGGGTTGGTGCTGATGTGGAATGTGTCCGTAAAGGCATTGGAAGCGATACCCGGATCGGAAAACATTTTTTGTATGCTGGCTGTGGTTATGGTGGCAGTTGTTTTCCAAAAGATGTGAAAGCATTGCTACATACCGGCAAAGAGAATAGTTATACGATGCGTGTAATAGAGGCTGTAGAAAATGTGAATGAAACTCAGAAAAGCATTGTTTTTGAAAAAGTAAACAAACTCTTCAATAATGACCTGAAAGGCAAGATCGTTGCTATTTGGGGATTGGCATTTAAACCGGATACGGATGATATGCGTGAAGCTCCGGCATTGGAAGTTATTGCGAGGTTATTAGCAGCAGGTGCTGTAGTAAAAGTCTATGATCCGGTAGCCATGGCAGAATGCCGTCGGCGTATTGATGACTTTGTGATTTATGCACAAGATATGTATGAAGCTGTCATAGACGCAGATGCATTGTTGCTTCTGACAGAATGGAAACAATTCCGTATTCCTAGCTGGTCTGTTATCCATAAAGTAATGAAAAGTCATGTAGTAGTGGATGGTCGGAATATTTATGATGGTGAAGAATTGAAAGAGTTAGGTTTTACTTATTCAAGAATCGGACAGAAATGAAACGAGTATTAGTAACGGGCGGAGCCGGTTTTATCGGCTCTCATCTATGCGAACGTTTGGTGAAAGAAGGCAACGATGTGATTTGCCTGGATAATTATTTTACCGGCAGTAAGGATAATATTCGTCACCTGTTACAGTATGACAACTTTGAGTTGGTTCGTCACGATGTAACTTCTCCCTATTATGCCGAGGTCGATGAAATCTATAACCTGGCTTGTCCTGCATCGCCTCCCCATTATCAGTATAATGCAATTAAGACAATGAAAACCTCCGTTTACGGGGCAATGAATATGTTGGGATTAGCCAAACGAACCAAGGCAAAGATTCTCCAGGCTTCGACTAGTGAAGTGTATGGTGATCCGGCAGTTCATCCTCAGGTCGAATCTTATTGGGGAAATGTGAACCCGATCGGTATTCGTAGCTGCTACGATGAAGGCAAACGCGCAGCCGAGGCATTGTTTATGGATTATCATCGTCAGAATGGTGTGCGGATTAAAATCATTAGGATATTCAACACCTATGGTCCTCGAATGAATCCGAATGACGGACGTGTCGTTTCAAATTTCATAGTACAAGCATTGAAAGGAGAGGATATCACAATTTATGGGGATGGAACTCAAACCCGAAGTTTTCAATATGTGGATGATTTGATTGAAGCAATGGTTCGCATGATGGATACCGGTGATGATTTTATTGGTCCTGTTAATACAGGAAATCCAGGAGAGTTCACAATGTTGGAACTGGCAGAAAAAGTGATTGAATTGACGCATTCGGCATCAAAGATTGTTTATAGCCCATTACCGGGTGATGATCCGAAAAAACGGAAACCAGATATATCGTTGGCAAAAAAGATGTTGAACGGCTGGGAGCCGGGAATACAATTAGAAGAAGGACTAAAGAAAACAATTAGATATTTCGGAAAAAAGTAAAGTCCTACTAGAACGTGAATACATTGAATGAAAAATATGGTTATATCATATAGCTTTGGCATCATAGATTTTTTACACTTTGGGCATATCCGTTTATTTGAAGATGCCCGAAAATTTAGTAATAGACATATTTTAGGATTAATATCGGATGCCGCTATTTATTCCTGGCATGGAACGTTGGTTTCTTCCTATGAAGAACGGCTGGCTGTATTGCAGGGTGTTAAATATATAGATGAGATACGTCTTCAAAATTCATTTGATCCGCTACCCAATTTGCAATTGATCCATAGAGAATTTCCTGAAGCTAAGATAGTACTTTATATTGGTAATGATCGAAATTTTGTTCCTTGTGAGAATTATCTGAAGGAAATAGGAGGGGAAGTAAAAGTCATTGATTATTATGAAAAATTGTCTCCTCAAAATATATTAGATTGTCTGACAACTAAAGCCGCAAGAGTAAAACAGTATTCTTCAAATCTTATATCAACCAAGGCAAATACATTATTAGCATTGAAACCGGTTCTCTCAAAAGGGAAAATAGAAGATATTTATGTACTTACAGTAAATGAATATGTGAACGATTTCATAGCTGCATTTCAAAATATAAAGGAAAAGTTTCAGGGAGATTATATTGTAGTTAGAAGTTCTTCAGTCGCAGAAGATTGCTTTGAATCCTCTAATGCAGGACATTTTGAAAGTGTTTTAGGGATAAACTCTTCTGATATGGTAGAAGTTAAAAAAGCGATAGGAGAGGTTGTTCGCTCTTATGATCAATCAACTGATTTTTATAAGGATGAACAAATACTTATTCAGCGTCAAACAATGAACGTCGCTTGTTCGGGAGTCATATTTACCCGTGATGTGGATAGTAACCTTCCTTATTATTTAATCAATTATGATGATGGAGGTTCTACAGATTCTGTGACAAGTGGGAGTGGGGGAAATACAATCTGGATTTTGCGGAAGAAAGCTAAAAATAATCCTCCAAATAAATGGAAGAAGTTACTTTCTGTTGTGGCAGAGTTGGAGTCTTTGTTAAACAAGATGATACTTGATATAGAATTTGCTGTTACATCTGATGATGAGGTTGTCATTTTCCAGGTTCGTCCTTTGGCTGCCAATTATAAATTCCAGGTAAAACAAAATGATGAACAATTCTATCGTTGCTATAAGAAAGAATTATTAGCTTATAACAACATAAAAAATTATCAGACGTCTGTTCCGATGCTTCTTTCTGATATGGCCTTCTGGAATCCCTCTGAGATTATAGGAGTGAATCCCCATAATCTTGATTATTCCTTATATCGGGAAATTATAACCAAACATGCCTGGAATGAGGGATTGTTGCCTTTAGGATATAAAAGAGTTCCGGATGATCTGATGTTTCGTATAGGTAATAAGCCTTATATTTCTATCGACTATTCTTTTTTGGCTTTAACGCCGGAAGCTTTGGAAGAAAATCTTAGAAATAAACTTTGTCACTATTATGAGAAACAATTGTTGAAAGATACTACGTCTCATGATAAAATAGAGTTTGAAATCGTTTTTAGTTGTTTGGACTTTTCAACAGATAGACGATTGAAAGACTTATTGCATGAAGGATTTAGCTTTGAAGAAGTAAATATTTTGCGACAAACTTTATATAATCAAACGAATGATATTTTAGAAAATTACTCCAGAATATTATCATCAGATAAAAATGATTTGCAGGAGTTGGAAAGTATCCGTCTTGAAGTAGAAAGAAATGTAGATTTAAAATGTGATAATGTTTTTGTGACGCTTCAGAGTATTTACCAACTGTTATCATCATTAAAGAAATATGGTACTCCTCAATTTTCCCGGCAGGCTCGTTGTGCCTTTATATCGAGATCATTGTGTAAATCTTTGGTTGAAGAGAATTTGTTTTTAGGCAAGGATATGGATTTATTTATGTCTTCTATCCATACTGTGGCATCTCAGTTTGAGGTTGATTTTAAGGCCTTTTCTTCAGGAAGATTGCCTATAAGGGATTTTAATCGTAAATATGGACATTTGCGTTGTGGAACATACGATATACAGTCCCCCCGATATGACCGGATAGATTTTTATCAGGATACTCGACAACAAAAAACTCAATCTGTTAAATCAGCAGAGTATGAATCCATATCAGAGGTCGAATCTTCCTTGAAAGAACAATTGTGTAAGTTGGATTTTTCTGTATCATCAGAAGATATATTATACTTTATAAAAGCTTCATTGGAGGAAAGGGAATCTTTCAAATTTGAATTTACCAAATCATTGAGCCTTGTTCTCGAGTTGATCGAAGAAGTCGGAGCCCGAATTGATCTCACAGTCTTAGATTTATCTTATTTGGAAGTTGCTGATATTTATGCAGCAGAGTATTATCCGTCCATACAAGAATTGAAAGAGTTCTGGACGACTCTGATATCCAAACGAAAAGAAATTTATAGAGAAAAGTCAATGCTGATACTACCAGAATTGATTGTAAGTAATAAAGATTTGGAAATAATAGAGCAGAATGAAGCCCGCCCCAATTTTATTACTACTCAGAAAGTGGAAGGAGAAACGATTAATTTGGATAATAACAATACCCAGGATATTCAAAATAAGATTGTGGTTATATCTAAAGCAGATCCTGGTTATGATTGGATATTTACTAAGAGAATAGTTGGTTTGATAACTAAATATGGAGGAGCAGCTTCCCATATGGCTATACGCTGTGCCGAATTTAGTTTACCGGCAGCTATAGGCTGTGGCGAAAAGATTTTTGATTATGTATCTAAATCGGAAAAGATAGAACTTGATTGTGGAAATAATAAAATAACCCGGATATTTTGATGAAAACATTAATAACTCAACGGGAAGGAACAGATAAATATGGAGTTCCGGTTGATTCTCTTGAAAGTAATTATATCCGTTATTTTAGCAATTTAGGATGTGAATTGTATCCGGTATCCAATTTTATATCCCGAACAGGCTATCTCTTTGATCAGGATGTCGAGTTACTCATTTTGACCGGGGGAGGCTCTCTTAGCGGTGAGTTTTATCATCCGGTTAAACCCGAAACGGATTCTCCTTGCAGAGATTATATAGAAAAAGCATTGTTTGAAGAAGCAATAAAAAGGCAGATTCCAGTTTTAGCCATTTGTCGTGGTATGCAATATGTAAATGCATTATTAGGAGGGAGTATTTCTGTCCTTTCTGGCTTACCGGTATTGCGGCGTGTAGGAGAAGATCATCCTGTTTCTTTTGGAGAAGAAATAGTTTATGTAAACAATTATCATAATGACGGCGTCTACCTAAATCAGTTAGCAACAGATTTGACTCCCATAGGCATAGATAAAGAGAATGGAGTTGTAGAAGCTTTTATGTCTGATGCGCATAAAACCTTAGGAGTACAATTCCATCCGGAGAGAAATATTCAAGATTATGAATCACGAGGTTTTATAGACCTGCTGATTGAGAATTTTATACATAACAGAACAAATAAATATTCAGGAAAATGAAAGCAATTATTTTAGCTGCCGGACAAGGTACCCGCTTAAAGAAATATACAGAGAATTTACCTAAAGGAATGCTCGAGTTTCAGGGTAAGACAATCATAGAACGTCAGTTGGAAACTTATCGTTCAATGGGAATAGATGATATAATTGTCGTCCGTGGCTTTGCTGCTGATAAAATAGATTATCAGGGTGTGAAGTATTATGAAAATCCAAATTATGCGACCACTAATATGGTGGAATCTTTATTGATGGCCCGGAGTGAGTTTGACGATGATATAATTGTCAGTTATTCGGATATTTTATTTTCCCATGAAATGCTGCAGGGAATGATTCAAGCAAATGGGGATTTTGTTGTGGCGGTAGACGATAACTGGAAAACGTATTGGAGGGCTCGTTATGGAAAAGTAGACTTTGACACGGAAAGTCTGGAAATAGATGTAAATGATAATATAGTATCATTAGGTTTGGAAGCACCGTGTATGGATGATATTGATGCTCGTTATATAGGTCTACTTAAATTCTCCAAAGAAGGCTTGAATATTATAACAGATTTGTTAGATAGAGACTATCCTCATTATGTGGATAAACCTTGGATGTTATCCGGAAAGCATATTCGTCAGGCTTATATGACAGATTTATTAATGGCATTGATAAAAGATAAACATCAAGTGAAAGCCAGTCATTATAAGAATGGTTGGATAGAGTTTGATACGAATGAAGATTATGAACGAATGTCAGAGTTGGCAAATAATGGAGAAATAAGAGCTTTTATAGAACTGTAGAATGGGGAATGATTTGAGACGGGAGGCCGTCCGTGGTGTCTTATGGAGTGCGATAGAACGTTTTTCCGTGCAGATTGTTCAGTTCATGATACACATAATTCTGGCACGCTTGCTTCTTCCTTCGGATTTTGGACTGATTGGCATGCTTGCTATTTTTTTGCAAATATCCCAATTGCTGATAGATGGTGGTTTCAGTAATGCTTTAATTCAGAAGCAAGACAGGACGGAGATAGACTTTTCTACTGTTTTTTATTTTAATATGTTTATCTCGATCGCGTTGTACTGTGTACTATTCTGGACTGCTCCTTTTATTGCGAATTTTTATCATATCCCTGAATTATCATCGGTAGTTCGGGTTATCGCCTTGAATCTTGTTATATCCTCTTTTTTTGCGATTCCGAAAGTCAAGCTAATGATAGCGATCGATTTCAAGAGCCAATTGAAAATTTCATTGGTGTCGATTCTCGTTTCAGGAGTCGTAGGTGTCCTTTTGGCATACAAAGGTTTTGGCGTGTGGGCTTTGGTTATGCAATCTTTGCTGAATAATTTGTTTTTGTGCATTCTTTTTTGTGTGTGTTTTCGTTGGTTTCCATTGTATGTATTCTCTGGGAAATCTTTCAGGAGTTTGTTTTTTTTCGGTTCGAAATTGACCCTGTCGAGTTTAATTCATACGGTGTATTATAATTTATACTCTATTGTGATCGGTCGTTATTTTTCCGCAACAGCCCTTGGGTATTTTAGGAATGCGGAACAATTCGCCTCCCTGCCATCTTCAGGAATCAATATGATCATATCCCGTGTTTCTTATCCGGTGTTAAGCCGTATTCAGGATGATGATGAGTATTTGGCCAGGGCATATCGAAAATATATTCGTTTGAGCTCATTCCTGATTTTTCCTTTGATGTTTTGTTTGGCAGCTTTGGCAGATCCAATCGTGAATTTTTTATTGACGGATAAATGGAGTGAGGTAATTCCTCTTTTTCGAATATTATGTCTTTGCTGGATGTTGGACCATTTGAGTGTGATTAATTTGAACTTATTGTTTGTCAAAGGACGTACGGATTTGTCTCTTCGCTTGGAATTGGTAAAAAAAACGATCGCTACGATTATATTGTTTACCTCTATTCCTTTTGGACTAGAGGGTATGTGTTGGGGACGTGTTTTTTACTACATAATAGCTTCTTATATTAATACGTATTATACGAAAAGATTGATAGGATTGAGTTTCTTGATTCAATTGCATGATATTATTCCATATTGGATATTGTCGTTAGTCATGGCTTTATGCGTATATGGCATATCTCTGCTTTTTCTGGAAAGTTATTTCCAAATAATGTTCGGTGTGGCATCTTGTGTATTGATTTATTATATGTTGTCTTATCTTTTTACCTTCAAGACATTAAAAGAATTTGTGTTACTATTTAAATGAAAAATATATGAGAAAAATCTCTTTAGACGAGATGAAGAAAATTCAACTCGAGATATTAATTGATGTAGCAAGATTTTGTGAAGAAAATGGTATAAGATATTATTTGACGTATGGGACTCTTCTTGGTGCTGTCAGGCATAAAGGCTATATTCCTTGGGATGATGATATTGATATAATGATGCCAAGACCAGATTATCAAAGATTTTTGAATATCTATAATGTCAAAAAATCTCATTATAGATCAAGATCTTATTATTCGGACTCGAAGTTTCCAAATTTATTTGCAAGAGTTGAGGACATAAGGACATTTCAAAAGGAAAAGCTTATCTATGAAAATGGAGTCGGGGTTTCAATTGATGTGTTTCCTCTTGATGGGGTTCCTAAATATGTTTTTTCGATTTATCTAAGATTTATAGAGGTGTTGAAGTTAGTATGGCATTGTAGATTACAACATATGATATCCCCAAAAAGTGTTTTGAAAAGAGGCTTGACTTTTATGATAACAAAGATTCCTTTTGGCATTTATCTATATTGTTTGAATGTCATGGATAAAATGTTGAGATTGTTTTCGTATGACAATTCAGGGAGGGTTGCGCTTCTTGTTGTGATAGATAGAGAAAGAAGGGAGTTATTTGAAAAAGAAATGTTGGAAAAAACTGTATTATTAGAGTTTGAAAATAATTATTTTTCTGTTCCATATAAATATGGTGATGTTTTGAATGCTTTGTATGGCGATTACATGAAACTTCCCCCTGAATGCGAGAGGGTTCCAAAACATTCTTTTGAGGCTTTTTATAAAGAATAACTAGGTTTAAATGATGAACAAATACGATTATTTGATAGTTGGAGCAGGCCTATATGGCTCCCTGTTTGCCTATAAAGCAAAAAAGGTGGAAAAAAAGGTCTTGATGATTGATAAACGGTCTCATATCGGTGGAAATTTGTATTGCGAGAATATAGAGGGAATCAATGTTCATAAATATGGTCCTCATATATTCCATACGTCGAATAAAGATGTATGGGATTTCATGAACTCCATTATACCTTTCAATCATTTCCGTTATGAGCCATTAGCCAGTTATAAAGGAGACTTGTATAATCTTCCTTTTAATATGAATACATTCCATCAACTTTGGAACGTAAATACCCCGGATGAGGCAAAGTCTATCATTAATGCGCAGCGAAAGGAATTTGAAGGAAAGGAGCCTCAGAACTTAGAGGAGCAAGCGATCTCTTTAGTCGGTCGAGATGTATATGAGATTTTGATAAAAGGTTATACTGAAAAACAGTGGGGAAGGAAATGTACAGAGCTTCCTGCTTTTATTATCCGCCGTTTACCTGTTCGATTCACCTACAATAACAATTACTTCAATGACTGTTATCAAGGAATTCCTATCGGGGGTTACAATAAATTGATTGAAGGTTTATTGGAAGGGGTGGATGTTCGTCTGAATGTGGACTTTTTTAAAGATAGGCAATCTTTAACTAGCTTAGCAGATCGTATCGTATTTACCGGAAAGATAGATGAGTTCTACGATTATCGTTTTGGAAAGTTGGATTATCGTAGTCTTCGTTTCGAGGAAGATATCTTGGATATGGAAAGCTATCAAGGTAATATCGCAGTGAATTATACAGATACAGAACAACCTTATACCCGTATCATCGAGCATAAATATTTTGAATTCGGTACACAGGATAAGACGGTTATCACGAAAGAATATCCATTAGAGTGGCAGGAAGGGTGTGAACCATATTATCCAGTGAATGATCAAAGAAATAATGCGATATTTCATAAATATAAAGAATTGGCTGAGCAAGATGCAGAGGTTATATTTGGAGGGCGTTTGGCTGAGTATAGATATTATGATATGCACCAGATAATAGAGAAAGTACTACATTTAAAAATCAATTAAATATGGAAAAAATAGAGAAACCAAATATTAAAATATTGGTCTGCTGCCATAAACCAGGTGAATGGATAAGTGATGATATATATATACCTATTCAGTGTGGAAAAGCTCTTAGTAATGTGGATCTTGCTATTCAAGGTGACGATACGGGGGATAATATAAGTACCAAAAATAGAAATTATGCAGAGTTGACAGCAATGTATTGGGCATGGAAGAATATGAAAAATGTAGATTATATAGGTTTATGCCATTATAGAAGATATTTTGATTTTCATAAACAAAGCAATGGTTTTGGAGCATATACTGAAAGGCCTATATCATCAATTCAAGATTTAGAATACTCTATTCCAAATACTGTTTTTTCTCAAATAGAAAAAGGACATATAATTGTAGCTTCTCCTTTTATTGTTAATACTTGTTTGTATTTGAACTATTGCTATTATCATATAAGTGATGATTTGAGAGTTTTAGAGGATGTTTTGAGAAAGCGTAATGATATTTATTATAAATCATTTTTGAAATTAATGTGGTGTAATAATCGTTTTTTTCCATGTAATATGTTTCTTATGCCATTTGTTGAGTATGATAAATACTGCACATGGTTGTTTGATGTATTGAGTGAAGTAGAGAGTAGATTAGATATTAGTAAATATACATCCGATCAAAGTCGTGTTTTCGCATATATGGCAGAACGTTTACTAACTGTATATCTATATGCTAATCATATAAAAACTAAAGGTGTACACTTTGTTTGGTTCAATAATAGTAGTTTTCCTAAGAGATCTTGGTTTCGCGTAAAATTATCAAATTTTGTATCTACCTTGTCATTGTTACCAATGTGTCTGGAATATAGAAGAAAAAAATCTATTCAAAATAATATATAATATTTGTGATGGCAGAATACGAATATGAAGTAACACTATCTATGCCTATTTACAATGTAGCATCTTATGTAGAACGTGCCTTGCTATCTGCGTTGAATCAGACTTTTGAAAGTATTGAATTCCTTTTAGTTGATGATAGAGGAATCGATAATAGTATGGAAATTGTACATACAATAATTTCTGGACATCCTAGGGAAAAGGATATTCGTATTATTGAACATAAAAAAAATATAGGTCTGGGTGCAACGAGGAATACTGCTATTGATAATGCTAAAGGTAGGTATCTGTTTTTTATGGATAGTGATGATGAAATAACTTCTGATTGTATAGATATTATGTATTCTAAGATAGTGAAAAATAATGTCGATTTTGTTGCAGGAAGCTACAATGTTATTAATTGTGTAGGAGAGGTTGAAGAGATAATGAAATATAATGACTGTTTTTTGTATGATAGTAATATTATTTCTCTTTATATAAAGGATAGACAAAAAATATTTACTCCAATATGGAATAAATTATATAGTATAGATTTCTTAAGAAGAAATAAAGTATATTGTATACCATATTGTTTGAATGAAGATATTTTATTTTTATTACATGTTATGTTGAAGGCTTCTAGCTGTATATTGATATCAAATGTGTCTTTGTCGTATTTTTTGAGAGATAATTCTATAACAGGTGTTATAAGAAAAGGTATTGATGATAAACTGGTAAAACAGCATATAGATATATTTAGAGAAATGCAATATTTGCTTAATCAGAATAAAAATAATATAGTATATATATATGGTTATATGTTATCATTTGTTTTTTCTGAAATGATAACAATTCTATCTTCTGATGTGTTTTTGAATACATCTAAAAAGTTATATATAAATAAATTCTCTTTTGACATTGATTTGTCTAGTTTAATAAAGTTATTTCGTAATAATATT
>ERZ857922.952-NODE-952-length-39122-cov-5.658945_pt1 | contig 39122 bp, 59 predicted proteins | sample MGYA00519579_ERZ857922 | MGnify/ENA primary metagenome ERZ857922 (study PRJEB31778, sample SAMEA3449375) | human gut metagenome | biome: human gut; feature: human-associated habitat; material: faeces | place: United Kingdom | collected 2010/2012 ... | reverse complement strand
AAAAAAAGTGTATATAATGTTTTACACATTACACACACTAAAAATTATACAACCATTTTTTTTATAATATGTGTTTTTTAGTTCATAATATATATGACATAAAAAATATACAAAAATTTACAATTTGTGTTTTTTTTAAGCTAAAAATGTTGAAATAGGGAAAAATGTATATTATAATTATTTTTAGAATAGGGTGGTAGATATGATAGAAAGTGTTAAGAAGTTTAAGGAAATATTATTATTTCCAGTTTTATGTTTTATGTTTTTTATGTGTGGAACTGTAAGTGCAAAAAATATTTCTACAGTTTCAACTGAATACAATGGGGCATTAACATTAATACCAAATGTGTATGTACAACATCAATTTGTTAATGTCACTTATGATGATAATAGTACTGCTAGATATGCTGCTTATTGCTTTGAAAGTAATAAGCTCGAGTATCAAAGTACAACAAATTTGCATTTAACAGAAAATATAACTGATGTAGGATATTTTTATATTTCAGAACATGGATATCAAACTAATCATGCAGCAACATTCTCTGGTGCAACAGGAACTGAAGCAACTGATTATTATATTACGCAAATGGCATTATGGTGGTATCAAGATTTAGTTAATGGTGTACCTGATAGTTCATCTGGATCACTTGAAGCGTTGTTTAAAAATGGAACTTATTCTGGAGATAGTAAAACTATACATGATGCAATAAAAAGCTTTGCTTATGCAGCAAAAAGTTATCGTGATACAGGAAAAACTATTGATACATCTTCAGCAACAATAAGTTTGTCAAGTAACCCTTCAAGTAAAATGATGACATATGACAGCACTAATAAATTATTTTCTGCAAGTGTAACTGCAACAACAAACGGAACTTTTGAGGGCTTTGAATATGATAATGTTATAGGATTTGGCAGTTATAATAAAACTGTGAATGGAAAGACAACAACTATAAAAATTCCAAAAGATAATATTAATGGCATGACAGGAAAAATTACAGTTAAAGCAACTGCAAAAAAGAACATTAGTAAATTATATTTGTATGGAAGTGATGATGCTTCACGTCAAAATTTATTTATAACATCAGTAACTCCATCTACTGCAAGTAGTGAGATTACTTTGAGCCTTGCCAGAACTGCTCTTAGAATCAAAAAAGTAGATGAAAAAGGTAATGGAGTTTCTGGTGCGAAATTGAAACTACTATATAATGGTTCATTGATAGAAAGCTGGACATCAACAACTGGTGAAAAAGAATTTTGGGATATTCCTGAAGGAAATTTAACATTAGTAGAAGAAACTGCCCCAGTTGGATTTATAAAGGCTTCTAATAAAACTATTAAAATTGTTCGTAATGGAACAATGCAATCAGAAACCATGGTAAATAAGAAAACTAAAATACAAGTATTAAAAACTGATGAAAAAGGTAGCCCAATAGCAGGTGCTAAAATGAAATTAACTGATTCAAAAGGTAAAATATATGAATGGACAACTACGACCAAAGCTTATGCATTATCAGGTGTTGCAATAGGTAAATGTACAATTGAAGAAATTGAAGCACCATCTGGATATGTATTAGGTACCAAAAAACAAAGCTGTGAAATTAAAAATGTTGAAACAGTTCAAACTTTTACTTTTAAGAATACAAAAAATCAAGTTGAAATTAGTAAACAAGATGCTACTACCGGAAAAGAGTTGCCAGGAGCAACATTAGTTTTAAAAACTGCTGCTGGAAAAGAAATAGATAAATGGGTATCTTCAGATAAGCCACATGTAATAACTGGACTAGCAAAAGGAATGTATGTTTTAGAAGAAACAATAGCTCCAGAAGGATATATTAAATCAACTGAAAAAGTTATGTTTCAAATAAATGAAAAAGGACTTGTAGAAGATAAGGTAATAATGAAAAATCAACCTACAAAAATAATAGTATCAAAGAAAGATTCAAAAGATAAAAAAACATTACTTGAAGGTGCAAAATTACAATTAAAAAATTCAAAAGGTGAAGTAATAACCACTTGGACTACCACAAAAGAAGCTTATACAATAGAAAAATTAGTAGTTGGTGAAACTTACACTTTGGAAGAATTAGTAGCGCCTACTGGTTATGATAAAGCAAAACCAGTAACATTTAAGGTAGAAGAAAAAGAATCTCAAGAAATTGTTATGTATGATTCATTAACAGTAATTGATGTTCCAGATACGGGAAGTTTTACATCAACTATGATATACGTAATAGGTGGATTATTAATAACAGCAGGTATTGTTGGAACAGTATTATATGTTAACAACATAAAAAAACGTAGAAGTGTGTAATATTGAATAAAATAGGAATCGCTTTCCTTGTATCTATAACTTTTATTGGTTTAACATTGATACTAATTCCATATAAAAATCAAAAAAAAAATATTGCTTTTCAAAAAATGTCACTTGAAATAGTGGATAATGAATCAAAAGAACAAATAAGTATGATAGGTAATTATGAAACAGATGAAGAAGTGAAACAAGAGGAACAAAAAGAAGAACAACAAAAAGATCAAATTGATTCTTCTAATACAATTCAAACCAAACCTACACAAACAGAAACAATTACTGAAAAATATATTGGAACTTTAAGAATACCTAAAATATCTTTAGAAAAAGGTTTTTATGACAAAAAATCAAAATATAATACTGTTAATAAAAATGTTATGATAATTAAACAATCTAATTATCCTGATGAAAATCTTGGCAACGTTATTTTAGCTGCTCATAATGGCAGTTCATATAGATCTTATTTTAAAAAATTAAGCGATTTAAGCATTGGTGATGTTGCATATATAAATTATAAAAATGTTGAATATAAGTACAAACTTGTTAATACATATACCCAACCCAAAACTGGTAATTTAATAATATATAGAAATAATGAGAAATCGACATTAACGTTGATTACTTGTACTAAAAATTCAAAAACTACTCAAACAATATATATTTTTGAGAGAGTATAAATAGAAGGTGTTTAAAATGGAAGAAACTAATTTTTTGCAAAATATATACTCAATATTAGTTTTAATATTTACAACACCTTTTTATTTAGAAATGTTTATTTTCTTTGCGGCATCACTTTTTATGATGATAATTTTTATGATAAAAAAGGATAAAAAGGTTAGAAAAATTTTATTCATTATATATTTAACATTGATTATACTTTTATTTGGATATTATGGAAAATTTTTATTATATTTATTTGATAAGATAGTAGATTTAATATTTAGTATTGTTTATTTTCCTAACGTAGTAATATATTTTTTGATATTAATTATTGTTAATATAAATGCTATATTTAGTATATTTAATACTTATTCAAAAATAAAATTTTTAAGTCAAAAAGAAGTACTTGTTATAAATATCATTAATTTATTCAGTTTTTGTTTGACCTACTTATTTTTCTTCATAATTCTTGAAACAGTTATAAGTAATGATTTAGACTTTTTTTCACAAAGCTCTTTATATGCAAACTCAATATTTCTGATGCTAGTACAAGCCAGTTCTATAATGTTTGTGTTAAATGCTATAATAATATCATTAATAATAATATATTCTAAATTGGTTAGTTTAAAAAATAATAAAGTAAAAAATAACGTTAATGAAAACATAGTTAATGATAATGAACAATTATTAGAAAATAATAATAAATTTTCTGAAAATGTTCAAGACAATAATTTCTCACAAAATAATATTAGTTTTGATAACAATGTAAATAATTCAATGTATGTGAATTATGATAATAAAGATACCAATCAACAAAATTGATTGGTATTTTTAATTTTGTTTTAAATTATCAAATTCTTGTTTCATGGCATTGATGACTTTTTTCATTAGATCAATTTGCTCGTTAATATTATTTTGAGAGCTATTTATATTGTTATTGTTAATAATATGTGAGTTATATGGTGTAGAAGTATTACTTCTGTTATTAATAACTTGTTGTTGTGCAGAATTAGTACATAAAACTTGCCCAATTGCCATAAACCAGTTGCCTAATGAATTTTGTTCAGCTGGTGTTAACTCATCAATTAATAAAAAGCCTATTGTAACAGCACTTAGTGTAAATGTTTTAGCGTTTATATTTGGAACTAGATTCATTATTTCACCTATAATATTATATCTACTTTTGATATTAAAATATGCAATAATATTTTATGAGCAAAAAATTTAATAAAAAGTTCTAAAAAAGCTTGATTTTAATATAATTATTGTGTATAATTTTGAATGTGTGGCATGCAATGATGTGTGAGGTTGCTGATACGCCAGGTTAAGTTGCAAAACAAATTAAACTGACATTCGGGTTTTTACACGGAGCAAGTCTATACTAGATATAGGCGAGAGGAGGATACAAAATGTCTAAAACTAAAGTTCGTATCAAATTAAAAGCATTTGAGCACAAAAGTTTAGATGCAGCTTGCGCTAAAATAATCGAAACTGTCAAAAGATCAGGAGGTACAGCTTGTGGACCAATTCCACTACCAACTGAAATTGAAAAAGTTACTATTTTAAGAGCAGTTCACAAATACAAAGATTCACGTGAACAATTTGAAAAGAGAACACACAAAAGACTAATTGATATCGTAAATCCAACAAAGGAAACTATTGAGGCACTTTCTCATTTAGATATTCCAAGCGGTGTTGATATCAAAATAATATTATAGGAGGAAAAATATGAAAAAGGGAATCTTAGGTCGTAAAATTGGAATGACTCAAGTATTTACAAAATCAGGCAAATTAGTTCCAGTAACTGTTGTAGAAGTAGAACCTAATGTTGTAACACAAATCAAGACATTAGAAAACGATGGTTATGAAGCTATTCAACTTGGATTTGATACAAAGAGAGAAAAGTTAGCGACAAAAGCTTCTGCTGGACATACTAGCAAAGCTAATACTACACCTAAGCGCTTCTTTAAAGAAATTAAAGGTGTAGACATTAACAACTATTCATTAGGTCAAGAAGTATCTGTTGATATATTTGAAGCTGGTGAAGTAGTTGACGTAACAGGAACTACAAAAGGTCATGGGTTCCAAGGCGTTATTAAAAGACATAATCAAAGTAGAGGACCTATGGGACATGGTTCACATTATCACAGAAAACCAGGTTCAATGGGTACTATGAGACCAATGCGTGTTTTTAAAGGTAAAAAATTACCAGGTCATATGGGAGTTTTAACAGTAACTATTCAAAACTTAGAAATAATTGCTGTTGATAAAGAAAATAATGTAATATTAGTTAAAGGTAATATACCAGGACCTAAAAAATCATTAGTTGTAATTAAAACTTCAGTTAAAAATCCAGGAAAAGTAAATGAAACAGAAGAATTAAACACTTATGTTACTGAAACTCCTGTAGAAGTTGCTAATGAAGAAACACCAGTTGTCGAAGAAACTGCTGAATCAGCACCTGCTGAAACAACAGAAGAATAGGAGGAATATAGATGTCTAAATTATCTGTATTAAATACAAAAGGTGAAAAAGTAAAAGATATTACATTATCAAAAGAAATTTGGGGTATAGAACCAAATGATGCTGTATTATATGATGCAATTACTTTATCAAGAAATTCATTAAGACAAGGTACAGCAGATACAAAAACACGCTCAGAAGTTAGTGGAGGAGGAAAAAAACCTTGGAGACAAAAAGGTACAGGACGTGCTCGTCAAGGTAGTACACGTGCTCCACATTGGTATCATGGTGGTGTAGTTTTTGGACCACATCCAAGAGACTACAGTAAAAAAATGAATCGTAAAGAAAGAAGACTAGCTTTAAAATCTGCGTTAGCTTATAAAGCAATAGAAAAAGAATTAATAGTTGTTGACAATTTTGATATTCAAAGTTCAAAAACAAAAGATGTTAAATCTTTATTAGCAAATTTAAAAGCTGAAAAAAATGTATTAATAGTTGTAGATGAATTAAACGAAAATATGATTTTAGCAACTCGTAACCTAAGCAATGTTATTTTATTACAAACTAATGAAATAAATGTTTTAGATGTTATATCAGCTGATAAAATGGTTATTACAGAAGCAGCTGTTAAACAAATAGAGGAGGTGCTTGTCTAATGATGAGTAATTACAGAGATATTATAAAAGCACCAATCATTACTGAAAAAAGTTCTGATTTAGCAAAAAACAATGTTATAGTATTTAGCGTTGATGTTAAAGCAAATAAAACACAAATCAAACAAGCAATTGAAAAAGTATTCAATGTAAAAGTTGATAGTGTTAATACTATAAATGTTAAACCAAAGAAAAAAAGAGTTGGACGTTATACTGGTAAAACAGTAAAAGTTAAAAAAGCAATTGTTAAACTAAGTGAAGGAAGTTCAATTGAACTTAACTAAGGAGGGTAATCATGGCAATAAAAACATTTAAACCTATGACTAATGGTACTCGTGGTATGTCTAAATTAGTTAACACTGAAATAACTAAAGATACACCAGAAAAATCACTAGTTGTAACATTAAAGAAAAATGGTGGTCGTAATAACCAAGGTAAAATCACTTTAAGACATCGTGGTGGAGGAGCAAAAAGAAAATATCGTATTATCGATTTTAAAAGAAATAAAGATAACGTTGTTGGCATAGTTGCTTCAATAGAATATGACCCAAATAGAACATCAAACATTGCTTTAATCAATTATGCCGATGGAGAAAAAAGATATATTATCGCTCCAAAAGGCTTAAAAGTTGGAGATAGAGTTGAAAGTGGAGTTTCAACAGATATTAAAATTGGGAACTCACTAGAACTTGGAAATATTCCAGAAGGTACTTTAGTTCATAATGTTGAATTAAAAGCAGGAAAAGGTGGCCAAATGGCACGTACTGCTGGTTCAAGTATTCAAATATTAGGACGTGAAGGAAAATATACATTACTTCGTTTAACAAGTGGAGAAGTTCGTAAAGTATTAAGTACTTGTAGAGCTACAATTGGAGAAGTTGGAAATGCTGATCATGAATTAGTAAGCATTGGTAAAGCAGGTCGTAAAAGACATATGGGTATTAGACCTACTGTTCGTGGATCTGTTATGAACCCTAATGATCACCCACATGGTGGTGGAGAAGGTCGTACACCTGTTGGTCGTAAAGGACCTGTTACTCCTTGGGGTAAACCAGCATTAGGATATAAGACACGTGATAATAAAAAAGCAAGCGATAAATTAATCGTACGTCGTCGTAAAAAATAGGGAAAGGAATTGAATTAAATGGCTAGAAGCTTAAAAAAAGGACCTTTTATAGATAAACACTTATTTAACAAGGTTATAAAGGCAAATGAAACAGGAAAAAAAGAAGTTATAAAAACTTGGTCTCGCCGTTCAACAATCTACCCTGAATTCATTGGACACACATTTGCTGTTCATAATGGTAAAGAATTCATTCCTGTTTATGTTACAGAAGATATGGTTGGACATAAATTAGGTGAATTTGCATTAACACGTAAATTTGGTGGACATGGCGAAAATAAAGTAAAATAATTAAAACTCAGGAAGGAGGACTAAAATGGAAGCAGTAGCGATTGCAAAAGGAGTTAGAATTGCACCTCGTAAAGCCCGTTTAGTTATAGATTTGATACGTGGAAAAAGCGTAGAAGAAGCAGATAAAATATTAAAAAATATTAATAAAGAATCAGCTAGACTATCTAGAAAAGTATTAGTGTCTGCTGTTGCAAATGCTGAAAATAACTTAAGTTTAGATAAAGCTAAATTATATGTTAAAGAAGCTGTTGTTAACGAAGGACAAGTAATGAAAAGAATGAAGTTTGGTTCTCGTGGACATGTAGATCCAATTAAAAAGAGAACAAGTCATATAAAGATAGTTGTTAGTGAAAAATAAACAAAGGAGGAAAACTCGTGGGTCAAAAAGTTAGTCCAATAGGACTTAGAATTGGCATCAACAAAACATGGGAATCAAAATGGTTCGCAGATAATAAAAATTTCTCAAAATATTTAAATAATGATGTTAAAATTCGTAGATTTTTAACTAAGAAATTAAAAGATGCTGCAGTAGCAAGTATTCTTATTGAAAGATCAAATTCAAAAGTTGATGTTATTATAAATACAGCAAAACCTGGCGTAGTAATTGGTCACGGTGGAGATGAAATAGAAAAATTAAAAAAAGAATTATCAAAATTAGTAAATGAAGATATTCAAATATCAATTATGGAAGTAAAAAATCCAGATATGGTTGCTGCACTTGTTGCAGAAAATATAGCACATCAAATTGAAAATCGTGTTTCATTCAGAATCGCTCAAAAAAGAGCTATAAGAAATGCGATTAAAGCAGGAGCAAAAGGAATTAAAACTTCAGTATCAGGACGTTTAGGTGGAGCTGATATGGCAAGAACTGAGGGATATGTTGAAGGAAATGTTCCACTTCATACTTTAAGAGCAGATATTGATTATGCTCATAAAGAAGCAGATACTACTTATGGTAAGATCGGTGTTAAAGTATGGATTTACAAAGGAGAAATCCTTCCTGAAAAGAAAAATAAGGGAGGTAATGAAAATGGCAGTCATTCCAAAAAGAACTAAATATCGTAGACCACATCGTTTACAATATGATGGCGTAACAAGAGGAAACAAAGAGTTACATTTTGGTGAATATGGTTTAAAAGCAGAAGAAGGTGCTTGGATAACTCAACAACAAATCGAAGCTGCTCGTGTTGCAATGACTCGTTATATGAAACGTGGAGGAAAAGTATTTATAAATATTTTCCCACACTTATCATTAACTAAAATACCTTTGGAAACTCGTATGGGTAAAGGTAAAGGTCAACCTGAAGTATGGGTAGCCGTTGTTAAAAAAGGAAAAATTATGTTTGAAATTAGTGGGGTAGATGAAGCAACTGCAAGAGAAGCTTTAAGACTTGCAATGCACAAACTTCCTATCAAATGTAAATTCGTAAAAAAAGAAAGTGGTGAGACTAGTGAAAAATAATGAAATCAGAAATATGTCAACAGAAGAAATTACAAAAAAAATTGAAGAATATAAGGAAGAATTATTTAATTTACGTTTAAGTCAAGCTACTGGTAACCTTGAAAAACCTTCAAGAATCAAAGAATTAAGAAAGTTAGTTGCTCGCATGAAAACAATTTTACGCGAACGCGAACTATCAGAATAGGAGGTTAAACAATGGAAAAGAGAACTCAAGAATTAGTAGGAAAAGTTGTAAGCGCTTCATCAGATAAAACAATTACAGTTTTAGTTGAAACTTATAAAAAAGATACTTTATACGGAAAACGTGTTAAATATTCTAAAAAGTATGCTGCTCATGATGAAAAAAATGAGGCTAGTGTAGGAGATACAGTTCGTATTATAGAAACTAGACCTCTATCTAAAACTAAACATTTCCGTTTAGTTGAAATAGTAGAAAAAGCAATTATTTTATAATTGAAAACGAATAGGAGGATTAATATATGATTCAACAACAAAGTCGTTTAAAAGTTGCTGACAACTCTGGTGCTCGTGAACTAATGGTTATTAGAGTACTTGGTGGAAGCAAAGTTAAAACAGGTAATATTGGTGATATAGTAGTTGGAACTGTAAAAAAAGCAACTCCTAACGGTACAGTAGCAAGAAGCAAAGTTGTAAAAGCTGTAGTTGTTAGAAGTAAGTTTGGTCTTAGAAGAGAAGATGGATCTTATATTAAATTTGATGATAATGCATGTGTTATTATTAAAGATGATAAGACACCAGTTGGAACTCGTATATTTGGGCCAGTTGCACGTGAATTACGTGATAAAAACTATATGAAAATTGTATCACTTGCTAAAGAAGTGTTATAGGTTGGAGGAAAAATATGGAATTTAAGACAGGAGACAAAGTAGTTGTTACGTCCGGAAAATCAAAAGGAAAAGAAGGCACTATTACTAAAGTTCTTAGATCTGAAAACAAAGTAATTGTTGAAGGCGTAAATATGATTAAAAAACATATTAAACCAAATGGTCAAACAGCTGGTAGCATCGTTGAAATGGAAGCTCCAATTAATGCTTCAAATGTAATGATGATCGATCCAAAAACTAAAAAAAGAACTAGAATAGGTCATATGATAGATAAAAATGGCAAAAAAATTAGAATTTCTAAGAAATCTAATGAAAGCCTTGATTAATTGGAAGGAGGGTATTTATGAACCACCTAAAAGAAAAATATTCAAAAGAAATCGTACCTAGTTTAATGGAAAAACATGCTTATAATAGTATTATGGAAGTACCTAAACTAGACAAAATAGTAGTAAACATGGGTGTTGGTGATGCAACAACTAATAGCAAATTAATTGATGCAGCAATGGCAGATCTTGAAATTATTACAGGACAAAAACCTGTTGCTACTAAAGCAAAAAAAGCAATAGCTGGTTTCAAAGTAAGAGAAGGTCAAGCTATTGGATGTAAAGTTACTTTACGTGGAGAAAATATGTATAACTTTTTAGATAAATTAATTTCTATTACACTACCACGTGTTCGTGATTTTAGAGGTGTTTCCCCAAAATCATTTGATGGTAGAGGTAATTATACATTAGGGCTTACAGAACAATTAATTTTCTCTGAAATAGAGTATGATAATGTTGTTAAAGTACGCGGAATGGATATTGTTTTCGTTACAACAGCAAAAACAAATGAAGAAGCTTATGATTTATTAAAAGGTTTCGGTATGCCATTTAAAAAATAATTATTAGGAGGATAGTATGGCTAAGAAAAGCATGATTGTAAAAGCTAGTCGTAAACCTAAGTTCAAAGTACGTGAATATACACGTTGTGAAAGATGTGGCAGACCTCACGCTGTACTTAGAAAATACGGAATTTGTCGTATTTGTTTTAGGGAACTAGCATATAAAGGACAAATACCAGGGGTTAAAAAATCAAGCTGGTAGGATGAAGGGAGGATATATATGGTAACAGATCCAATCGCAGATATGCTTACAAGAATTCGTAATGCAAAAGCGATGCGTTATAAAGAAGTTGAAGTACCCGCTTCAAAAATAAAATTAGAAATAGCAAGAATACTAAAAGAAGAAGGATATATAGTTGATTATAAAACTAAAGAATCTGATTCTCAAAGCATTATTGTATTAACTTTAAAATATGGTGAAAAGAAAGAAAGCGTTATCACTGGATTAAAAAGAATTTCTAAACCAGGATTACGTGTTTATGCTAAAGCTGAAGAATTACCACGTGTGTTAAATGGACTTGGTATTGCTATCGTGTCTACTTCTAAAGGAATAATGACAGATAGAGATGCAAGACGTCAATCATTAGGTGGAGAAGTATTAGCGTTTATTTGGTAGAAAGAGAGGATTTATATGAGTCGTATTGGAAATAGAATACTTTCATTACCTGCAAATGTTACACTATCAACTGATGGAAATGTTGTAACAGTAAAAGGACCAAAAGGAGAACTTTCTACTAAAATTAATAAAAATATTACTGTAACAGTAGAAGGAAATGAAGTTAAATTAACTAGAAAAAATGATAACTTCAAGAATTTTCATGGTACTGCAAATGCTAATATCAAAAATATGATTATTGGTGTTTCAGAAGGTTTTGAAAAGAAACTAGAATCAATAGGTGTAGGATATCGTTTTGCTACTAAAGGAAATGAATTAGTAGTAACTGCTGGATATTCACATCCAGTTAATGTTGCAATCCCTAGTGGATTAACACTAGAATGTCCAAGTAATACTGAATTAACAATAAAAGGTATTGATAAACAATTAGTTGGAGAATTTGCAGCAAATGTAAGAAAAATTAGACAACCTGAACCATATAAAGGTAAAGGAATTCGTTATAAAGACGAAGTTGTTCGTCGTAAGGAAGGTAAAAAAGCTTCTAAATAATAGAAAAGGAGAGAAAATTCATGATAAAAAAAGAATCTCGCAATGAAGCTCGTTTGGCTAGACATGAACGTGTAAGAAAAAATTTATCTGGAACAGCAGAAATGCCAAGATTAAATGTGTTTAGATCAAATGGTAATATCTTTGCTCAAATTATTGATGATGTAGCTGGTAACACACTAGTAAGCGCCTCTTCTATTGATAAGGAATTAAACCTTAAAAATGGTGGAAACGTAGAAGCTGCTAAAGAAGTAGGTAAATTATTAGCTACAAGAGCAAAAAAATTAAAAATTAAACAAGTAGTATTTGATAGAGGTGGATACCTATATCATGGACGTGTAGAAGCATTAGCAGAAGCTGCACGTGAAAATGGTTTAGAATTCTAAGAGGAGGGAAATAAATGGAAAAAACAAGAAGAGAACCACGCCCAAAACAATTTGAAGAAGAAATAATCAATATCGGTCGTGTTACCAAAGTAACAAAAGGTGGTCGTCATTTCCGTTTCTCTGCTACTGTTGCAGTTGGAGATAGAAAAGGTCAAGTAGGAATTGGAACAGGTAAAGCAAATGAAGTACCTGATGCAATTAAAAAAGCCGTTCAAGCTGCTACTAAACATGTAGTAAGAGTATCTATAGTTGATGAAAGAACAATCCCACATGAAGCAATTGGTGTAAGAGGAGCTAGTAAAGTTTTACTTAAACCTGCTGCAGAAGGTACTGGAGTTAAAGCAGGAGGACCTGTTAGATCTGTACTTGAACTTGCAGGAGTTAAAGATATACTTTCAAAATCATTAGGTTCAAACACTAAAATTAATATGGCATATGCTACATTAGAAGCATTAAAATCACAAAAAACAGCAGAACAAATAGCTAAATTACGTGGAAAAAAAGTTGAGGAGATATTATAATGAAATTATATAATATTAAACCAGCAGAAGGTGCTACAAAAACTCGTAAGAGACTTGGACGTGGTATTGGAAGCGGTACAGGAAAAACTAGTGGTAAAGGTCATAAAGGACAAAACGCTCGTAGTGGTGGTGGAGTTAGACCAGGATTTGAAGGAGGACAATTACCTCTATTCAGACGTTTACCAAAAAGAGGATTTAGTAATGCTATGTTTAAAGTGAGATATGCTACTATAAATTTAAGTGATTTAAATAAATTTGAGAATGATACAGTTATCACTCCAGAATTATTAAAAGAAATGGGATTAGTAAAAAATCAATTGAGTGGAATTAAAATTTTAGGAAATGGAACTTTAGAAAAAAAATTAGTTGTAAAAGCACACAAATTTTCTAATGTTGCTAAAGAACAAATAGAAAAACTAGGTGGAAAAGCAGAGGTGATTTAAAATGTTTGCAACAATTAAGCAAATATTTAGCCCAAAGAATAAGGACTTACAAAAAAGAATCTTATTCACATTCGCTGCTTTGTTCATATTTAAATTAGGTACAGCTATTGTAGTTCCTGGTATAGATCAAGCATCATTAGGGACTAAAAACATGGGATTTTTAGAGTTAATTGATGTAATGGGTGGAGGAGCCTTATCAAATTTTTCAATATTTGCATTAGGTGTTAGTCCGTATATTACAGCATCAATTATTATCCAGTTACTAGAAATGGATATTGTCCCATATTTAGCCGAGCTTAGTAAACAAGGCGGTACAGGAAGAGCAAAACTTAATCAAATAACTAGAATAACTGGTATAATACTTGCATTTATTCAAGGTTATATGTTCTCATTTACTTTTTTAGGAAATGGAACAGTAATGGATTATATGTTATTCTCATTAGTACTTACTGCAGGGACATGTTTTGTATTATGGCTTGGTGATCAAATAACAGCGAAAGGTATTGGAAATGGTATTTCTATGATTATCATGGCTGGTATCATTTCAAGTATGCCTAATATGTTTAAAACAGCTTTTAGTGGGTTTATAGGTAATTCAGGAAATATAATGGGTATTATTATGTTTGCGTTATATGTAATTGTTTATTTAGCAATTATAATTGGAATTATTTATGTACAATCTGCTGAAAGAAGAATAGCTGTTCAATATTCAACTAAAACTGTAAGCAGTGCTTATGGTGGAAATCAAAATTATGTACCATTTAGATTAAATTCAGCAGGAGTTATACCAGTAATTTTTGCATCAGCTTTAATATCAATTCCAGGAGTTATTGCTAGTTTTGTAAACAATCAAGCATTTACAAATTTTGTTTCAAAATGGATAACAATGACTTCACCAACGGGATTTGTATTATATATTATCTTTATATTTGCATTCTCATATTTTTATACGTTTATGCAAATAAAACCAAAAGAAATGGCTGAGAATTTACAAAAAAATGGTGGATATATCCCAGGTGTTAGACCTGGAGAAGAAACAGTTGATTACATATCAACTGTATTGAAAAGATTAACTGTAGTTGGAGCTTTTGCTTTGGCTATAATAGCTGCTTTACCAATTATATTTGGTATAATTTCAAATTTACCAAGTTCAGTAACAATTGGTGGAACAGGATTATTAATTGTTGTTGGAGTTTCACTTGAAACTTACAAACAATTAGAAAGTCAACTTGTAAGTCGTACTTATAAGAAAGGAAGACGTAGATAGTGAAAAGTATTATTCTTATTGCTCCACCTGCTGCAGGTAAGGGTACACAATCAAGTTTGATAGAAAAGACTTATCATATTCCTCATATTTCAACAAGTGATTTAATAAGAAAAATGATTGCCGAAAATAATGAGAAGTATGGGGAATTACAAAAGTCTTTAGATAATGGAATTTTAATCAGTGATGATATAATTTTAGAACTATTAAAAGTTCGTTTATCAAACAAAGATTGTTCAAATGGATATATATTAGATGGATTTCCTAGAAATATTAATCAAGCTTATTGTTATGAAGAAATATTAAAAGAACTTAATTTAAACGAAAGTATAGTAATTTATCTTTCTTTAGATAAAACAATTGCTGAAAAAAGAGTTCTTGGAAGAATGGTTTGTCCGAATTGTAAATCAGTGTATAATAAATATTTTATTGAAACATCACCAAAGTTAGATGGTGTATGTGATAAATGTAATACAAAGTTGGAGAAACGCGTAGATGATAATATAGAAACATTTGATAAGAGATATGATACATATTGTAAAGAAACAAAACCTCTGATAGATTTTTACAAATCAAAGAATATATTATGTGAAATAGACAGTAGTCTATCTAAGGAAATTGTTTTTGATAAAATCAAAAAAGTATTGGAGGATTTAGAATGATAAGTATTAAATCCGAAAGAGAAATCGAGTTAATGAGAATAGCTGGATCTATTGTTGGAGATACTCATAAATATTTACAAAAATATATTAAACCAGGTATAACAACTGCAGAATTAGACGAACTTGCTTATAATTATATTATTAGCAGGAACGCCACTCCATCTTTTAAGGGATACGAGGGATTTCCTGGAACTATATGTGCTTCAATTAATGAAGAAGTTGTACATGGTATTCCAGGTAAAACCAAATTAAGAGAAGGAGATATAATATCGATAGATATTGGAGCTTGTTATAAAGGTTATCATGGAGATTCCGCTTGGACTTATCCAGTTGGTAAAATAAGTAAGCAAAAACAAGATTTGTTGAAACATACAGAAGAATCTTTATTTGCAGGTTTATCAGTTATTAAAGAAGGTGCAAGAATAGGTGATATTGGTTATGCAGTAAGTAGTGTAGCTAATAAATATCATTTAGGTGTTGTAAAAGAACTAGTAGGACATGGAGTTGGAACTAGTGTTCATGAGGCACCAGATGTACCAAATTATGGTAAACAAAACAATGGACCTGTCCTAAAAGCAGGTATGGTAATTGCTGTTGAACCTATGCTTAATTTAGGAACAGCAGATGTTTACTTACTTGATGATGATTGGACTGTAATAACTGCTGATGATGAGCCTTCAGCTCATTTTGAACATACAGTTCTAGTTACAAAGGATGGTTACGAAATATTAACGAAGAGGTGATTATAATGGCTAAAGAAGACATTATTGAAGTTACTGGTAAAGTTATTGAAGCATTACCAAGTGGTGAATTCAAGGTAGAATTAGAAAATAAACATACTGTAATAGCTCACGTTTCTGGTAAAATCCGAATGTATAATATTCGCATTTTACCAGGTGATACAGTAACAATGGAATTATCCCCATATGATTTAACACGTGGGCGTATAACCTATAGAAAATAGTAGGAGGGTAGATTATGAAAGTAAGACCATCAGTAAAAAAAATATGTGATAAATGTAAAATCATAAGACGTAAAGGAAAAGTTTATGTAATTTGTGAAAATCCAAAGCACAAACAAAGACAAGGTTAATAGGAGGTGTAATTAATGGCACGTATTAAAGGTGTAGATGTACCTAATAATAAAAGAATTGAAATTGCATTAACTTATATTTATGGTGTAGGTAGAAGCCTATCAAATAAAGTATTAAATGCAGTTAATATTGATGTTAATAAAAAAGCTGGTGAATTAACTAATGATGAATTATCATTAATTCGTGATGAGCTTAATAATTATTTAACTGAAGGAGATTTACGTCGTGAAGTTAATATGAATATTAAGACAAAAATGGAAATTAATTCATATCAAGGAACACGTCATAAAAAAGGTTTACCTGTAAGGGGACAAAGAACAAATAGGAATGCAAGAACTCGTAAAGGAAAAGGAAAAGTTGTTGCTAATAAGAAAAAATAAACTTTAAAGGAGGTTATTTAAATGGCTTATAAACCAAGAAAACGTAAAGTTAAAAAGAACGTTCCAGAAGGAAAAGCATTTATTCATTCAACATTTAATAATACTATAGTAACTGTTAGTGATATGAATGGTAATGCAATCAGTTGGGCTTCAGCTGGAACATTAGGATTTAAAGGAAGCAAAAAGTCAACTCCATTTGCAGCAGGTATGGCTGCTGAAGCTGCAGGAAAAGCTGCTGCTGATATGGGAATGAAAAAAGTAGAAGTTTATGTTAAAGGATTAGGTTCTGGTCGTGAAACAGCTATTAGATCTTTACAAACTGCAGGACTTGAAATTACTACAATTTCAGATGTAACACCAATCCCACATAATGGATGCCGTCCACCAAAACGCCCACGTGGATAAAAGAAAGGAAGTGCTTTTAGCATGTTGAATTTTGAAAAACCAATATATAAAATTACAGAATATATCGAAAATAATAATTTTGGAAAATTTGAACTAGAACCTTTAGAAAGAGGGTTCGGAACAACAATTGGTAATGCTTTAAGAAGAGTTATGTTATCAAGTATGCCAGGATCTGCAATAGTTGCAATTAGAATAGATGGAGTTATGCATGAATTCCAAACTATCGATGGTATAGTTGAAGATGTTACAACAATTGTTTTGAATTTAAAAAATGTAGTTGTAAAAAATTTAACTGAAGAAACTAAAGAACTTCATTTATCCGTTTCAGAAGAAGGCGTTGTTACAGCTGGTGATATTAAAACTGATTCAGATGTTGAGATTATTAATAAAGACCAAGTAATTGCTACTATATCAAAAGGTGGTAAATTAGATATGGATTTAATAGTTTCAAATGGACGTGGATATGTTCCATCAGTTGATAATAAAAAGTTTATTGAAGGAAATAAAATTGGTTTTATTCCTATCGATGCACTTTATTCACCTGTTGAACGTGTTAGTTATGAAATAGAAAATGCACGTGTTGGACAAGATGCTAATTATGATAAATTAATAATGAATGTTCAAACTAATGGTTCATTGAAACCAGAAGAAGCAATGGCTTTGGCTTCAAAAATACTTATTGAACATTTAAATATAATTGCTGATTTAAATGAAATAGCAGACGTGACAGGTATTATGAATGCAAAACAAGAAGATAGTAAATTAAAAAAATTAGAAACTCCTATTGATGATTTAGATTTCTCAGTAAGAGCATATAATTGTTTGAAAAGAGCTAATGTTAATACATTAGGAGATTTAACTGAAAAAACAGAATTAGAAATGATGAAAATACGTAATTTAGGTAAAAAATCTTTGAAAGAAGTTATAGATAAAATCAAAGAAATGGGACTTAGATTTCGTGATGAAGATTAGTAGTTAGGAGGAAAAACAAATGGCTTATAGAAAATTAGGACGCACTAATAAACATAGAAGAAGTATGCTTGCCAATCTAACTAAAGACTTAATTATGAATGAAAGAATCGAAACAACAGAAACAAGAGCAAAAGAAACTCGTAAATTTGTTGATAAAATGATTTCATATGGTAAAGATGGATCATTAGTTGCAAGAAGAAAAGCATTAGCATTCTTACAAAATGATACTGTAGCAGTAAAAAAAGTTTTTGATGACTTAGCTGTAAGATATGCTAATCGTAATGGTGGATATACAAGAATTTTAAAAATTAATGAAAGAAGAGGAGACGACGCTTTAGTTGTTATTCTTGAATTAGTAGAAGGAGATGCTAAATAAGCATCTTTTTGTTTGTGCAAAACTTGTTTTTAATGTATAATGAAAATGGTGATACTATGAAGGCTTTAATAACAGGTGCAAGTTCTGGATTAGGAAGAGAATTTGCAAAAATCTTAAGCAATATGGGATATGATTTAATACTAGTAGCTCGAAGAAAGAAAAGATTAGAATCTTTACAAAAAGAATTAAATACAAATGTACAAATTATCTCAATGGATATCTCTAGCTCATATAATTGTATGCAACTATATGAATTAGTAAAAAAGGAAGATATTGAGATACTAATAAATAATGCTGGTTTTGGAGTTTTTGGTCAATTTACTAAAACTAATATAGAAAAAGAATTGGATATGATTGATTTAAATATAAAAACTGTTCATATGTTAACAAAATTATTTTTAAAAGATTTCAAAAAGAAAAACAAAGGTTATATATTAAACGTTGCAAGCTCTGCTGCATTTTTGCCAGGTCCATTGATGGCTAGTTATTATGCTTCAAAATCTTATGTATTTAATTTAACAATGGCAATTCATGAAGAATTAAGACGAGAAAATAGTAATGTTTACGTTGGAGTATTATGTCCAGGACCAGTTGATACAGAATTTAACAAAGTTGCTGGTGTAAAATTTAGTGTGAAATCATTAGTTGCAGATAAGGTATGTAATTATGCAATAAACAAAATGTTTAATAAAAAAATACTTATAATACCTGGATTTCAAATGAAATTTATATATGCTTTTAGTCGTTTTTTGCCTTTAAAAATGAAATTAAAACTAACATATAATATACAAAAATCAAAAAAGGATAATACAAAGTAATATATATATAAAATTATAATAAAATTAACTATAAAAGCCTATTTTTCATTGACTTTTTATAGTTTTTTTTATATAATTAGACTTGGTACATTTAGTTAATCCCACATATAATAAGTCTTGGGACAACTTATTATTTGTAAAGGAGAAAGGAAGACAGTATGAAAAATTCATATATGCAAAAAAAAGAAGAAGTTGTTCGTAATTGGTATGTAATTGATGCTAGTGGAAAAAACTTAGGTCGTATTGCTACTAAAGCAGCTCATATTTTGAGAGGAAAACATAAACCAACATTTACACCACATGTTGATTGCGGAGATTGTGTTATTATTATTAATGCATCAGAAGTAAATTTAACAGGAAATAAATTAGATGATAAAATCTATTATAATCACAGTGGATATACTGGCGGTTTAAGAGAAAGAACAGCTCGTGAAATGAAAGAAAATTATCCAGTTGAAATGATTGAAAGAGCAGTAAAAGGTATGCTTCCAAAAGGAAGATTAGGAAGACAAATGTATAAAAAATTATTTGTTTATGCAGGAAATGAACATCCTCATATGGCACAAAAGCCAGTGGATTTGAAGGACTAGGAGGGTTTTAAATGGCTGAAAAAAGAATATTTTTAGGAACAGGTAGAAGAAAATCTTCTATAGCTCAAGTAAAAATGGTTCCAGGAAAAGGAAAAATCACTGTTAATGGAACTGATGTTAGAGATTTCTTTCCATATGAAACAAATGTAATGGATTTAAAACAACCATTAGTTTTAACACAAACAGAAGAAACTTTTGATATTGATGTAAAAGTTTCTGGTGGTGGTTTCACAGGTCAAACTGGTGCTATTCGTTTAGGGATTGCTAGAGCTTTACTTGAATATGATAAAAACACTGATCCAACTAGTGAAACAAGTTATAGAAAAATCCTTAAAAGAGCTGGTATGATTACTAGAGATTCTCGTAGTAAAGAAAGAAAGAAACCAGGTCTTAAAGCAGCTCGTAGAGCTCCACAATTTTCAAAAAGATAATTTTCAAGAACATGTTATATGTTCTTTTTTTCTTTATTTATGTTGCATTTTTATGTATAATAAATATAGGTGATAAAATGAAGAATAAAGTTGTAATTATTGGATGTGGAAATGTTGGAATGAGCTATGCTTATGCACTCTTGAATCAAAAAACTAGAGTTAACGAATTAGCGCTTATTGATCTAGATGAAAAAAGAATAGAGGGGGAAGTAATGGATTTAAATCATTGCCTTCCTTTTGCACCTACACCAATGACGATAAAAAAAGGTAGTTATGAAGATTGTAGTGATGCAACTATAGTTATGATAGCAGCAGGAGCTAATCAAAATCCAGGAGAAACACGAATGGATTTAATAAATAAAAACAGTAAAATTTTTAAAGAAATAGTTACAAAAGTAATGGAAAATGGATTTAATGGAATTTTTTTAATTGCTACAAATCCTTTAGATGTAATGACATATGTAACCTGGAAATATTCAGGATTACCTCATCATAAAATAATTGGAAGCGGAACTATTTTAGATACGGCACGATTAAGATATATGATTAGTGAAAAATTAAATATTAGTACAAGAAATATTCATGCATATGTAATTGGTGAACATGGTGATTCTGAATTTGTTCCTTGGAGTAGTGCACAAGTTGGGACACAAGATATTAAAGATTTTATTTCAGAGGAAGAGCTAAATCAAATAAGTGAAAAAGTAAGAAATGCTGCTTATGAAATAATTAATAGAAAAGGCGCCACTTACTATGGAATAGGAATGTGCTTAGTTAGAATAACAAATGCAATATTGAGTGATGAAAATAGTATTATAACAGTTTCTTCTTATGATAAAACTAATGATATATTTGTAGGTGGTGCAACTATTATAAATAAAAACGGTTGCAAAGAGCGAATGTATATTAAGTTGAATGAAGAAGAAACTAAAAAACTTGAAAAATCAATATCTATAATCAAAGACGCAATCAATAGCATAGAAGAGTAGGTGGCATATGAGATTAAGTAATGATTGGAAAGATTATGAACTAATAGATGCAGGTAATGGTGAAAAATTAGAAAATTGGAATGGTGTAATCTTAAGAAGACCGGATCCACAAGCAATATGGCCAGTTGAAAATATAGATGAAATATGGAAAAATCCAGATGGATTTTATCATAGGAGTCATAAAGGTGGTGGAAGCTGGAATTTTAAAAGAAAATTAAAAGATTTTTGGTGTGTAAATTATAAAGATCTTACATTTAAAGTTAGCCCTACTAATTTTAAACATACAGGTTTATTTCCAGAACAAGCAGCTAATTGGGATTTTGCAATAGAAAAAATAAAAAAAGCTAATAGACCAATAAAAGTATTAAATTTATTTGCTTATACTGGGGGTGCTACTATGGCATGCTCATATGCTGGTGCAACAGAAGTAGTTCATGTTGATGCAGCAAAAGGAATGGTAGAATGGGCAAAAGAAAATATGAAACTATCCAAATTAGAAAATAATAAAATACGTTTTATAGTTGATGATTGTATAAAATTTGTTGAAAGAGAAATAAGAAGAGGAAATAAATATGATGTAATTATAATGGACCCTCCTTCATATGGAAGAGGTCCAAATGGAGAAAAATGGAAATTTGAAGAAAATATTTATAACTTGATTAACTTATGTATAAAAGTATTGAGTGATAAACCATTATTTTTCCTAATTAATTCTTATACAACTGGTATTTCAAGTTCTGTATTAGAAAATATATTAAAATTAAAACTTGTCCCATTATATCCAGCAGGTATTGTAGATTCGGGAGAAATAGGATTACCTATTACAAAAAATAATATGGTATTACCTTGTGGTATATATGGTAGATGGCAATGCAATGATTAAAATATTGTATGAAGATAATCACGTATTGGTTGTTTTAAAACCTGCTAATATTCCAGTACAAGAGGACTCTAGCAAAGATGAAGACCTACTTACAATGCTAAAAAAATATATAAAGGAAAAATATAATAAACCTGGTAATGTATATTTAGGCTTAGTACATAGATTAGATAGACCAGTTTCTGGGATTATGGTGTTTGCTAAAACTAGTAAAGCAGCTTCTAGGTTAAGTGAACAAGTAAGAGAAAATAAATTTATAAAAAAATATAAACTAGTTGTACATGGTAAATTAAATCAGAGTAGTGGAATATTATTTGATAGATTATTGAAAGATACAAGAAATAATATTGTAAAAGTTTCTCCTAATGGAAAAGATTCTTCATTAGAATATAAAGTAATTGATTATGATAAAACTCACGAACTTTCATTAATTGAAGTTAAATTAATTACTGGGCGTTCACATCAAATAAGGGTTCAATTTTCTAGTAGAAATCATCCATTATATGCAGACCAAAAATATAATCCAACACCAGACTTTGATAATATAGCACTATTTGCTTATCATTTAGAATTTTTTCATCCTACAACAAAGCAATTATTAGTTTTTGAAGAAAACCTTCCTAATAAAAAGCCCTGGAATTATTTTAGTTAATTAATAAAAAAAACAACATATATTTAATTAAGGTGAGTGTATGATTAAGTATAAAATTTATGTTGTTTTTTTATTGTTTTTATCCATTTGTGCTTTTGGATTTGTTCGTGCTAGTGATAATGATTTACCACTTTTAGGAAAGGTAATCTATATAGATGCAGGACATGGTGGAATTGATCCGGGAGCTGTATATAAAGATATACATGAAGCAGATATAAATTTAAAAATTACTATGTCTTTAGCCAATTTACTTGAAAAAAATGGTGCTATAGTTTTATTAACAAGAACAGGTGACTATGACTTATCTGTAAATAATGCGGTTAATAGAAAGAGGAGTGATTTATCTAGAAGAGCTAATATAATAAATGAATCAAATGGTGATTTATATATATCTATTCATTTGAATTCAATAGCTTCTTCTACATGGAAAGGTGCTCAAGTCTTTTATGATGATATAAATCCTAAAAATGAAAAAATAGCTAAATTACTTCAAAATGCGTTAAAAAAAGACTTAAAAAGTTCAAGAGAATATAAGGAAATGAATAATATGTATATGTATAAAAGAATAAAAATCCCAGGTGTTTTAGTAGAAGTTGGATTTTTGAGTAATGATAATGAAAGATATTTATTACTGCAAAAAACATATCAAGATAAAGTGGCAAAGTCATTATGCGGTGGAATAATTGAATATTTTCATTCATAATACAAAAATATTTCATATTTTTTTCATATTTCATGTGTTATAATTATTTTAGGGTGAAGATATATGGCAAATAAAATATTTAAAACACTTGATGAACAAATAGATATTTTAAAAGCGAGAGGTTTAATAGTAAATGATTATGACAAAGCAAAAAAAATTCTTTTTAAAGAAAATTATTTCTTTTTAAATGGTTATAGACATTTTTTTACTGCAAATTATAAAGATGAAAATTTTATACCTGGTACAACATTCGAAGAATTGTATTCAATGTTTACATTTGATAGAAAAATTAGAAATATATTTTTTAAAAACATATTAATTATTGAGAATAATATTAAATCGGTTATTAGTTATCAACTTTCTAAAAATTATGGTTATAAAGAAAAGAATTATTTAAATCCACAAAACTTTAATCAAGATGCAATGAAAGTAAGACAAGTTAATGATGTTATATCTAAAATGAAAAGACAAATTAGAATAAATGGAAAAAAACATACTGCAACTATGCATTATATAAATAATTATGGATATATCCCAATGTGGATTTTAGTAAAAGTATTGTCTTTTGGTATTGTTTCAGAATTATATGGTATATTAAAACTAGATGATCAAGTTGAAATAGCGGAATTTTATGGATTGCCTGTTGAAACATTAGTTATCTATTTATCTATATTAGCTAATTTTAGAAATCTGTGTGCGCATGAAGATATTTTATATGATTATAGAACCCAGAGAATGATACCAAATGATATAATTCATTCCAGATTGCAAATAGAAAAATCAGATGAATATTATAAATATGGTAAAAATGATTTATTCGCACTTATGATTATTTTAAAATATATGTTAAGTGAAGAGGAATTTAGAGATTTGTTTAATGAACTTGAATATGAAATCGATTTGTTAACAGGTAAGATTAATATACTAAGTATATCTACTATATTAAATAAAATAGGTTTTCCAGATAATTGGGAAGAAATTATTGATTAGGAGGATGATAATATAAATGAAAAAAGTATTTCCACATATATTAACAAGTTTAATTACAATAGTTGTTGTTTTTAGTGGTATATTTTTATATGATATTTTTAATAAAAAAAGTTGTTGTGTAACGTCAAATTCTGATTATTCTAATGTTAATATTACCGAAGCTGATACTATTAAAACTAGTGTAAAAAAAGTATATGATTCTGTTGTATTAATAGAAACTTATAGTGGACAAACTATATCTGGAACAGGAACTGGTTTTGTATATAAAAAGGATGATAAAAATGGTTATATTTTAACTAATTATCATGTTGTAGAAAATTCTAAATCGATTAAAGTAACTTTTACTGATGGAAAAACATATGATACAACATTACTTGGATATGATGAATATTATGATGTAGCTGTTTTATCTGTAGATGCTAATTCTGTTATATCTGTTGCAACAATAGGAAGTAGTGAAAAAGCAGAGGTTGGTGATACTGTGTTTACTGTTGGTTCACCGTTGGGTTCTAGTTATATGGGAACTGTAACAAAGGGAATAATTTCAGGTAAAGACAGACAGGTTTCTGTAACAATTAATAATTCCTCTTATATTATGGAAGTGTTACAAACTGACGCTGCTGTAAATCCTGGAAATAGTGGTGGACCATTAGTAAATATTAATGGTGAAGTAATTGGAATAACTTCCATGAAATTAGTAGAAAATCAAATTGAAGGGATGGGATTTACAATTCCTATAGAATTGGTTATGTCTTGTACAGATACTTTAGAAAAAGGTGAAAAGATAGAAAGACCATATTTAGGCGTAGAAACTTCAAGTATAGATAATAGATTTTATCTAAGAAGATATAATATTAATATTCCTGATGAAGTTACATTTGGGGCAGTCATTGTAAATGTTGTTTCAAATTCACCAGCTTCTAATGCAGGTTTAAAATCTGGCGATGTTATTGTTACTATCGATGATGTTGAAATAACTGATTCTACTTATTTAAAATATAATTTATATAAACACAAAATTGGCGATAAAGTTAAAGTAAAATACTATAGAGATGGTAAGATAAACGAAACTGTTGTTACTCTTAGTAAACTTGATAGTTAGTAAATAAAAGTATTTAATTTTGTTAATTAAGTACTTTTTTTATTTGAATTCTTAAAATGTTTTTAATATTAATTTTGACATATATCACGCAAATGGTTAATTATCATATTATAACTTTAGGAGTGATAATATGGCTAAAATTGTTATAGACGCAGGACATGGGAGATACTGTTATTCTACACAATGAATAAAAACTATCAGAACTAGTTGATTTACAAGGAAATTAAACTTTAAAGAGATATTTGAAAAAGTATCTCTTTTTGCATATTTAAAAAGGGGGGGATTATATGAGTTATGCAATATTTAGAAGTCAACCAATTAAGACACTACAAGATTTAGCACAAATTGGTTCACACAATAAAAGAGAAAAGAAAGCTTATAAAAGCAATCCAAATATAAAATTAGATAGAAGTAAGGATAATATAGAATTAGTAAAATGTGATGAGAAATATGTTAAAAGATTTTACGAATTAACTAAAGACTATAAAAAAGAACATGAAGAAAGACAAAAGACAATTCGAGAAGATAGAAAAAAATCCTATTATAAAATGCTTAATGATGCTAGAAATGTAGTAGCAGATGAATTACTGTTTACGAGTGATAGTTTATTTTTTAAAGATAAAAGTAAAGAAGAAATATTAAGGTGGGCTAATACTTGTATGGAGTTTGTTTATAATGACTTAGGTTATACTAAAGAGCAAGTATTACATTCTACTATTCATATGGACGAAAAAACGCCACATATTCATTGTGTTGTTGTTCCACTAGTAAAAAAATTAGATAAAAGAACTAATACAGATAGATATACTATCTCAAAAAAGCAATATATTAAAAATAACGAGCATTTAAGCAAATTACAGGATAAATATCATAACAGATTAGTTAAGGCAGGATTTGACCTAGAAAGAGGTTTAAAAGGCAGTACAACAGAGAATATCAATATAAGAGAATTTAAAAAAATGACTAAAAGATTAGATAAGTCATTAGAGAGGAGTACACTATTATTAAATGATGACTATAAAGAATTAAAAGTGAAATTAAACAAAAGTAAACCTACTATAACAGGCAAAGAAGTTAAAATAGATAAAGATACTTATCAAGCGTTAAACAAATTTATGAGTTTTGCTAAAAAAGTAGTAGAAGATATTCCTAAAACCCAATCCATGGTAAAAACTTTAGAAGAATATTCTAAAAATTTTAGAACTACTCAAAGAGAAAATATTCAATTAAATAAAGAAGTAAGTAGACTTGAATTAGAAAATGAAGAAATAAAACAAGAAAATAATAGACTAGAAAATCTTATATATAATTTACTTCAAAGATTAAAAGATTTATTTAAAAAGATTCTTTATATAGGTACTGATAAAGAAAAAGATAATGTATCAGAGGAAATAAAGTACCATTATGATAATAATTATTCTAATGATTTAGATTTGTGTTATATTTCTAAGGGAACAACTAAAGAACGAGAAATATTTGAACATATTGGTTATATTAGACAAAGTTATTCTAAAGAAAAATTTGATGATTTTGAAATAAGTAGATAAAATAAAAAAAGAATTAGCACTTTTATAAAACTATTGCTAATTCTTTTTATTTATGATATATTCGATTTATAAGGAATATATGTCGAATTTTCTAAGCAAATAAAAAATATGCTATGAGAAAAAGCATATTTCCTTATAATGGATAGCGACCAACTTCCATTAAAATAACAAACAACTTTTAAAAGAAATTTGGAGAACTGATTGAATGAATAGATAAATCAATTCCTATAATTATATTACACAATTTTATTTAAATTGTCAAATGTAATTTTACATATAGAGCATTTTGGTTTACATTATTAGTTCTCAACTAAGGAGGTAATCAAAATGTATTTTTATTTGCTTGAATAGTATCAACTTTAATGTGAAGTTGGTTGTTGTCCTAATTTATAATGATTAGGAGGATAATATGTTAAAAGAAGAAATTTTAAATTCAGAAAAGATAAATGAAATGTATGAAGAAATAGCTGATGAATTAAATATTTCGGATGCAGTATTTGATAGTGCAAATAGAAGTTATAAGGCGTTAGGAGAATATTTAGATAATAATTTAGAAGGTTATAAGGTTGTAATATTTCCGCAAGGCTCTATGAATTTAGGTACGTTAATAAAACCAGTTGATAAGTCAGATGACTATGATTTAGATGCTGTTTGCAAGGTTTATCATGATTTTGATTCGCCAGAGGATTTAAAAAATTTAATTGGTGATGTATTAAAGAATAGTGATAGATATAGTAAGTTGTTAGTAAAAGAAGAAGGCAAAAGATGTTGGACTTTAAAATATAGCGACGATGCTAATTTCCATATGGATATTTTACCATCAATGCCAAATTCAGAAGAGAATAATAACTCTATAATAATAACACATAAAGAAGATGGAAAGTATACATTTATGGTGTCAAATCCAGAAGATTATGCAGCGTGGTTTGATAAACTTCAAGAAAAGGAACGAAGAATACTGTTCGAAAGAGAGAAAAGAGAATTTTCAGCAAAGGTAGAAGATTTAAGAAAATATAAAATAAGGACAACTTTACAAAAAACAATTCAGATTTTAAAAAGGCATAGAGATATTAAATATAGAAATGCATCACAAGAAGAAAAAGATAATAAACCAATTTCAATAATTATAACTACATTAGTTGGTTATTTATATACTGGTGATGAAACTATATTAGATTTAATTTGTAAATTTGTGAATGATTTTCATGAATATGTAGAAATAGACGAAAATGGAAAGTATATAATTCGTAACCCAATTAATGAAGAAGAAAATTTTGCTGATAAGTGGGCAATTTATCCACAAAGAAAAGAAGCTTTTTATTCTTGGGTTGAAGACTTAAAAAAAGATTTAATAACTAATAATTTTATGATATTTGATGATCTAGTTGATAAAGGAAACCATTTAAAAAGTATTTTTGGAGCATCTGTGATTGAATCAGTATTTGAAAAAAGGGCTAAAACTATGGGTAAAAAATATATTAAAACTGAAAGTATTGCAACGTTAACTAATAATGAAACGAAAACAGCAGTAAGGAAACATAATTTTTATGGCAACTAAATTTTTTAAAAAACCTAAAAATTTAGCAGAACAACTAATTAAATTAAAATCTAAATATAATTGGTTAGATTTTAAAATAACTAGTAATTGTTTAACGTGGATACAAAAGGTTAGACCAACAGATATGTCTAAGGAATATATTTTGACATTAAAGTATGATAGAAACAAACCGGAGGTATATTTAATTAATCAGGGAATTATGAAGTCTCAAGATGATAATGTTCCGCATTGCTATAAAAGGCATTATAAAAATAAAGAAAACGAGTATGTTAAAATATGCTTATATTATCCCAAATATAAGGAATGGACTAAAGATATGTATATATCTGATACAATTATTCCTTGGGCAATAGAATGGTTATACTATTATGAGCATTGGAGATTAACTGGAAAATGGTTAGGAGGTGGAATTGAACATGAAAAAAATTAAGAGATTTGTTTATCCATTTGTACATATTGTTTTACCTTTAATTATTATGATAATAATTGCTATAAAAGGTTCTTTGATTTTAGAATTGATAGATTATAGTGCATATGGGTTAAAATTTAATTTTTCTGAATTATCTTTTAAAAATCCACGAGTGATTTTTAGTATGCTATTAATAGTAATTCAGTGGTTTGTTATAAGACGTTGTATAACTAAAGATAAGGAGTTTGCAAAAAGTGACTTTTATGGTGATTATCCATTATTTATATATACTTTAGCATATTGGGTTATGGGGTACAAAGTCGTTGATTTAAAAATGAAACCAATACCTCTACAATTTAGTTTATTACATCAGAATATATTTGCGTGTAAGGCAGATATTTTATCTTCTGATAAGGAATTTGAATATAAAGTGGAAAAAAATGATATTCTGAAATACAAAGTTAAACAAATTAACATAATTGTTGCTGATACTTTTGATATATTGGATGATAAACTGCCAAATAATGTAAAAGATAACTATACAATCAAGATTAATAGAATAGGTGAAAGAAGAATTAGAGTATCGTCTCAAGAATTAGTTGATCTTTTGCACAAAGAGATACAGGAAACGCATACATATTGTGATGAATATAATTTGTTTTTAGCTACTCCAGCATGGACTAATAAGGCTATTTATGAACAAATATTTAATACTAGAGATGGTTTTATAATTAATATTTATCAGCAAGATAATAAAAATGATTTTAAGTTTAAGAAAAAACCAGTAAAGATTAAATGTTAAAGTATTTTAGTAACACACTACGATATTGTCAAAGCCAATAACGAGTGTGCAAAGGGATTATCCCTTTTGAAACCCTATTAGCTCTATCGCCACTTTCATTGCTAAAGCAACAAAACGTGCCACGAGCTAAAAAGACTGACAAAATTAATTGTCAGTCTTTTCTAATGGTATATCGTCGAATAATTGTCTAATGTCTATTTCTAAAGCATTAGCAAATTTCCCTATTGTTTCTAATGTAGGAGTTTTGTCAATACTTAAGCACTCTAAATCTCTTACATATCCATGTGTTAGTTCAGTTAAGTCGGCTAATTCTTGAAGTGTATAACCACGTATAAGTCTATATTTTCTAATGTTTTTTCTAACTTGAATAGATAAAATTGATTTTGAATATCTTCTCATAGAAGTTATACACCTCCTCACGTTTAAAATTATTTCATAAAATCAGCAAAAAATATGTCGCCTGTGAGAAGTTTTATGATATAATAAAAAAGAAAGGAGAAAACTTTATGAAAAAATGCAAATATTGTCAAACTGAAATTGATTCAAAAGCAAAGATTTGTCCACATTGTAAAAAGAAGCAAGGAAAACCGAAATGGTTAATAGCTTTAATTGTTATTGTTGTAATAATAATTATCGCATCTGTTGCTGGAGGCAATGAAGAGAATGCGAAAGAAGGGAATGTTTCAAATGGTGATAATAAACCAACAGAAAAATTCACTTATGAAGTGACAAAACAATATGCAGATGAATATGGTATGTCTTATTATATTGAGGGTAGTGTAAAAAATAATAAGGATAAAGATTATTCATATGTACAAATTGAATTTGTTTGTTATGATGCAGATGGTAATAATCTAGGAACTGCTATTGATAATACAAATAATTTACTAGGAAATCAAACTTGGAAATTTAAAGCAATGGCAATGTTTAGTGATGCAGAAACTGTTGATCATTGTGATTATCACGAAATAACAAGTTGGTAAAATAGTTAGAGGTCTTTTTAAGACTTCTTTTTTTTAGAAGTTTTTATTAAAATAGTCGATTTATATTTGTTTTGTGTTATAATAACAGTCAATGAAAAAGGGTGGTTTTATGTATCAATTATTGAGTATAATTAGTTTTTTTATTAGAGCATATTTATGTTATTGCACAATAGATAATATTCCAATATTAGCTAATCCAATATTGAATAGTATTTTAGGTGAAGTGATATCTTTATATACTATTTTATGGGCAATTAGTTATTTTATCGTTGGAAGATTTTATGATAAAGGTTCTAATCCATTGTTAGGTGTTATTTTATATTTTATTGTATACATTATAATTCTTGGAATTACATATTTATTATTGTTATTATTAACTTTTTTTGGAATCTTACCAATTACTATATAAAGAAAAAAACTTATCGCAACGATAAGTTTTTATAAATTTATTCTATCATCAGGTAATTTTGAATAATCGTATTTTTCAGCACACATTTCTAAATCTTCATAAATTAATTTAATTTCTTCTAGTATTTTTTCAGGTGGAAAGATTTCTTTGTAATAGTCATAATCTTCTAATTTAAACATCATACTTTTCAACCTAGATCTACATTCAGCAACTCTAGTTCTTTTATCAGAAGAATCTTGTAATAAGTCCATTTGAGATTCTCTATATTGTCTCACTAATTCTTTCAGATTTTTAGGAGTTTTATTGTGTGCTTTGGATTTGAAACTATCTAAAATATCAGCATATCCTGCAGTCGTTAAAAGAAGTTCTAAACTTATTTCTAATACTTCAGATAAATTTTTTAACATATCAATGTCCGGTTTTTTGATATTTCCTTTTTCTAATTCGTTATATGTAGAGTGATGTGTATTTATTAATCTAGCTACTTTTCTTTGAGAGTAGCCTTTTTTCATTCTAGCGGTACTTAATATTTTACTTAATTCTGCAAGGTTAGCATTATTATTTTCCATTGAAACCACCTCTTAAATGCTTTCTTCCAATTACATAATAGCATAATAAAAATTAAAAAGCAATATTTTTGTCGGTTATTCTTGACAAAAATACAATTACATTGTATATTATATTTGTCGTGTAATCTTGACAAAAAGGAAGGAGGATAGACAATATTAAAGATTGCTAAGACGACTAATGTTCTTTGAAATTTTACACAGGTCTTTAAAGGTTAATAAAAAAGGGGCTGATAGCATAACAGAATCTAGTAAAGAGGGGTTTTGGTTAATACCTTATCAAGTAGGAACAGATAGTGCACTCACATTACAAGATAAATTGTTGTATGGTCAAATTTTATCATTGACAAAGAAATCTGGATTCTGTTTTGCTAATAATTCTTATCTATCTGAGTTAAATAATGTTACACCTAAAACAATTTCTAATTCTATCGCTAATCTTAAGAAAAATAATTATATACGAGTTGAATATCATAAGGAAGAAATAAATAAATATAAAAGAAAAATATTTATGACGGATAAAGTAGTATGGAAAATAAATTCCGGGGGTATAGAAAAAAATGTTAATACCAGTATGGAAGACAATTACTACCATAATAATATAAAAAATAAAAAGAGAAATAAATATAATACCAATAACAATGTTCCTTGGTGGTTAGATAAAGATATTGAGCCAAATCTTGCAACGCTAGAAGAACAGGCAGAGATGGAAAAACTATTAAGTGAATTTAAAAATTGAATGAAAATGAGTTGGTTTTATAAATAAATAAAAAATTAAATCATAAAATTTAATAAAAAGGAAAAGGGGGAATTATAGAATGGAGGTAGTACTAAAAGCAAAACACACATTTAAAACTGATATATCAAACGAAGAATTATTTAGGGATAGATTTAATGAGATATTGTTAAAAGTTATATTACATCTTGAACAAAATTACCAAAGTAGTTAAAAAATTATAAATAACTATCAAAAAGGGGTATAATATAAGTTGTAATCGATTTAGTTCTGATAGTTATATACAGAATTGGAGGATATAACTATGAGAGCAAGAGTTGGTATTTATGGGAGGTTATCACAAGAAGATATAGATAAGATAAACAAAGAAGATGAAAGCGAAAGTATTCAAAATCAAAAAAGAATGCTATTAGAATATGCTTTAAAAAATGATTGGGATGTAGTTGATATTTATATAGACGAAGACTATTCAGGTGCTGGGGTTTATAGACCAGAGTTTGAAAGAATGATAAAAGATTGTGAGAATAGAAAACTAGATATAGTTTTATGCAAGAGTCAATCAAGATTTTCAAGAGATATGGAAATAGTTGAAAGATATATAAATAATAAATTTAAAGAATGGAACGTTAGATTTATTAGTTTAGTAGATAATATTGATACTGATAATAAATCTAATAAGAAATCTATTCAAATATTAGGATTAACTAATGAATGGTATTTAGAAGATTTATCTGATAATATTAAAAGAACTATAAGAAATAAAAAGGAATCTGGACAGTTTACTGGTTCATTTGCTCCTTATGGTTATTTAAGAAGCGAAGAAGATAAACACAAATTAGTTATTGATCCTGTTGCCTCGATCATTGTAAAAAAAATATTTGAAATGTACAAGCAAGGTTATGGTTATACTAAAATAGCAACTTATTTGAATGATACTAATGTTCCTAGTCCTTATGAACACAAAAAAGCAAGTGGTAGTAAATTTGTATGTGGAAATGTAGGAAAAGAAAAATCTTATTGGTATTCAGATACAATTGCCAAAATCTTAAAAGATGAAGTATATATTGGTAATCTAGTACAAGGAAAAACTAGACACATAAGCTATAAAAATAAAAAATCAGTTCCTGTTCCTAAAGATGAATGGATAATTGTTAAAAATACACATGAACCTATAATAGATGAAGATACTTGGAATATAGTTTCTGCTAAATTTAAAGGTAGGACAAAGCCAAGTAAATCAGGAGAAATTCATATGTTTACTCAAAAGGTATATTGTGATTGTTGTAAGAAAATATTTTACAATGGTTATTCTAAATCAGGAAATGGTACTAAACATTATTATTTAACTTGCAAGTCTAGAAAATCAGGTGTATTTTGTGAAAATAATTTATCAATTAGAGTAGATAAATTAAAAGAATTTATTCTTAACGAGATTAACGAATATATCAAAGTTTATCATAATTCTAAAACTTTAAATGAGAAATACCAAAAATTAAATACTGAAAATAATAAAAATGAGATTCAAGAACAAATAAAAACTTTAGAAAAACAACAAATTGACTTAGAAAAATTACAAAGCAAAAAGAATTCATATTTAAAAAAACTGTATGAAGATAGAATAGAGGGTTTCATTACCGATGAACAATACAAAGCTTTTAGTAAAGATTACGATGATGAATTAAACGAATTGCAAAACAGGATTCAGTTAATAAAAGATGAAATCACTCTCTTAAATCAAAAGCACAATGATATGATTGATAGAGATAAAATATTTAATAAATATAAAACTATAAAAGAATTGGATAGAAGTATATTAGATGATTTTATAGAAAAAATATATATCGGTGCAGTAGATAAGAAAACGAATGAGCGAGAAATCAATATTGTATGGGCTATATAAATTAGTCCATACAAGACTTGTGTAGAATAAACATAACCTCCACATGGAGGAGATGATCCAGGTGCAAGCGGTAACGGTATTATTGAAAAAGATTTAACTTTAAAAATTTCACAGTATATGTATGATAGATTTAGAGATTTAGGGATTCCTGTAAAAATGACCAGAACTACTGATGAAACTATTTCACCAACTGAAAGAGTTAAAAGAGTTTTGGATGCGTATGGAAATAGTAATGATGTAATTGTTATATCAAATCACATAAATGCAGGAGGTGGAGATGGTGCTGAAGTAATTTATCCACTTAGAAGTACAAGTACTTTACCTAATTTAATATTAGAACAATTATCAAAAGAAGGACAAAATATACGAAAAGCGTATCAAAGAAGGTTACCAAGTGATACTTCAAAGGATTATTACTTTATGCAACGCAATACTGGTGATACACAATCATTAACTGTAGAATATGGTTTTTTAGATAGTACAAAAGATGATGTGCAACAATTGAAAAACAATTATGAAGATTTTGCAGAAGCAGTTGTGAGAGCGGTTGCTGAATATGCAAACTTATCATATATCCCAAAAGAATGTGGAAACACATATACAGTAAAGAGTGGAGACAGTTTATGGAGTATTGCTAAAAAATATAATGTTTCAGTTGATGAATTAAAAAAGGCTAATAATTTAACGAGTAACGTGTTAAGAATCAATCAAGTTTTATTTATACCAACAAAAAAAGAAGAAGAATCTGGCAATTATATTGTATATACGGTAAAAAGTGGAGATACATTATATTCAATAGCTAAAAATTATAATATTGCTGTATCGGATATAATAGAGTTAAACAAATTATCAAATAATATATTAAATTTGGGTCAAAGACTACTTTTACCAGTGGAGGAAAAGGTAATAGAAACAAAATATAATACATATGTAGTTAAATCAGGAGATACATTATATTCTGTTGCTAAAAAATATGGGATTTCAGTTACAGAATTAAAAGAAATAAATGATTTATCTAATAATACATTGAGTATAGGTCAAAAACTACTAGTTCCAGCTACAACAATAATAATTGACGAAACAACTCCAGGAGAATATATAACATATACAGTAAAAAGTGGGGATAATTTATACTCAATAGCGAATAGATATGGAGTTTCAGTTAAAGAGATAATGAATCTTAACAACTTAACAAGTAATTTATTAAATGTTGGTCAAACCCTTAGAATACCAACTTCTGAAACTAATGCATATATAGTTAAATCAGGAGATAATTTGTATTCAATAGCTAGACGTTATAATACAACAGTGGATGAAATTAAAAGAAAAAATAATTTAGTTAGTAATAATCTTTCAATTGGTCAAAGTTTAATAATATAAATAATAAAAAAATGATGTAAACATTTTCTGAATTGTAGAAATTTCGTTTATATCATTTTTTTGTTTTAAATTTAATGTATTTGTTTGCACACACCAGCATCAGGTTCATAAAAACAATGATTTTTATATCTTCCTGAATTTTTTTGCTCCCACCAATATGCTTTACAGTTATCACCGCTACTTGGTGCATAAAACCATAATGCATTCGTTGCTGGATAATAGTATTCACCTCGTATTATTCTTTCAGCAAGTTCAAGTTCTTTACTTGTTGGGTTACTAAAGAATAATGGACTATCAGTTCCAGAAAACCCTCCTGGGCTTTGATATACTACCTTTGATATAGTAGTAACATTTTTGAATGTAAGACAATCAGCAAGTGCTCTATTAACAATTACATTTCCTACCATTAACATGCCGAGGTCCCCTTCGCCGATAGCTTCGGCTCTCATTAATCTTGCTAATAATTCCTTTTCTTTAGTTGTATATTTAATTATCGCCATAAAATCACCTATATTATAATATGGTTTTAAATAAAAATGTTGAAAAAGATTTTTTTTTGTGTTATACTCTTTGTATATTGAATTAGGGGTGTAATTCAATGGTAGAATGATGGTCTCCAAAACCATTCATGTGGGTTCAACTCCTGCCACCCCTGCCATATATGTTGTTTAACATATTTTTAAATAAAATTAGTATATTATAGGAGGGTTTATGTCAACAATAGCGCATGGTTATAATACAATAAAATTGAGTGATGATACTTCACTTGAATTAGTAATATGCAGTGAACAAACTGATGAAAAAAATATCAGAAATACTAGTTGGAATGATGTTTACTTTAATTCAAATGATGAAAAAATAAAAATAGGAAGTTATGATACAACACCTAATTTTGTTGCTCGTAATTGGATAGAATATAATGGTAGTTGTGTTATTTTTCTAAAACAAAATATTTGTACATCTGATGTATCCGTATTGAAAGTATTCGATATAGATACAAAAAAAGTATTAGATTTAACAGATGAAGAAAAGACAGAGTTTTATTATAACCAATTTCCAAACAGTAAAATAAAAAGTAAAAAGTTAGCAAAAAAATTTAGGTAATTATATTGATAAATTTAACAGGCTTATAGATATTGGTTCAATGTCAAGTAGTGTTGGTGGAACCAAAAACTAATGATAAATGAATCGGTAAGAGGACTAAAAATTTAGTTCTCTTTTCTTATGCTTTAATAGGATTGTATAATCCTCTAATCAGCATAATTCTAGCTTTTAAATGTTTAAATTTTCTATAACCACAAGCAGTATGTTTAATTTGTTTAATTAAATTATTAGTACCTTCAACAATTCCGTTAGAATATTCATAATCAAATGCATTTAAAATATATTCTTTCATGTTTTTAAGTGTTTTAAGAGCTTTTTTCATATATTTAGATATTTTGAAATTTTTACCATTAATAATACTTAAGAATATATCCTTATTTTTAGTATCAATTGAATATAAAATAGATTGATATATTTGATAAGTTTCATATAATTCTTCATTAGTATTTAATAAATAAGAAACAATATCATATTGTGACATTTTTTTGTTAAAACATTTTTGGTATTTCTTATTATTTTTATCAAGTTCACGTTTATCTTTTAAAATTAATTTCCAGTATTTTTTAAGTTTAGTATAATTATGATTAGATTTAATACATAATTTAATTCTAGTCTTATCTAAAGCGTTTCTAACTTGAATAACAATATGAAATCTATCAGGAATAAGAATGGCATTTCTAAATAGAGAATGCATTAGTTTATAATAAGGTTTATATAAATCTAAAGTAATAAATTTAACATTATCTCTTTCTTTTTTAGGATAATTTCTAAAGTATTTATCAATATCTAAGGACTTTCTACTATTATTAATATCAAAAATATTTTTATTAGTTTGGTTAACAATAATAAAAGCTAATTTAGAGATAGTATCTTTAGTAGCACTGAATTCATCAATGCCAAATATTTCAGGTAATAAACCATTATTTTTAACAATAGTATCGTTAGAAATTTCATCTAAAATTCTATTAGTAGAATTAGTAGAAACATTATTTCTAATAGAAATATCTTTTTCAGAACCTTTATTCATTAAATCTAAAATAATAGATAACCTAGTATCATTAGAAATTTGTTTATGAAAGTCAACTACATTAGTAGTAGCAATAAAGGTTCTATTACAATTCTTACAAAAGAATCTTTGTTTATCTAAAAGTAGAATAGTATTATAATTAGCAACTTTTGTAACTTTGATTTTACAATTTCTTTTAAAATTCCATTTTATAACATCATCAAAACCTTTATTAACACAGCCACAGCGATGACAATACTCTGGAGTATAAGTAAGATAGCCATGAAATATTTTAGTTTTAATACCTTTTATTTCCTTAATTTATAAACAATCATCATAAAAATAAATATTTTCATCTTCAATATTTAATATTTTTTTAGTATAATCAGTATGAGTCATATTAATCAGATCCTTTCAATGTTTTATTAGTCAATTACATTGTATCATGAGTTTCTGATATGACTCTTTTTTATTAACTAAAAATAGTGTCAGTGATTTTTTCTCACTAACACTATTTATTATAGAACCAAGATTTAGGATAACCTAAATCTTTTTTTATATTGTAGTGTTCCATTTTTTACATTAGAAACCTTTAAATACGCCAACTGAAACATCTAATCCATCAGAATTTGCATTTCCAGAAATAGTATCAACCTTTGATAAATAAATTTTACCAAATCCTCTATACCCTACATCATATCTATCCCCAGGATTTACTGTAGCTCCAGGCTTTCCAAATGATCCTTTAACAACAACATAAATGTTCATTGGTTCATTACATTTAAAGTAAACTGTTTCACCTTGTTTTCCACATGCTATTTCTTCATTAGTGTCACTATTATAAACATAACACTTATTATTAAACATTTGACCCTTCCATACTGGAAATCTAATCATGACATCATCCTTTTTTGATGCGATTGGTGCGCCACAATTTGGGCAACTTGCTGCCTTATCACTTACATCTTTTCCACAATCTTCACATTTAATTAAAGCCATTACAACATTCCTCCCATCTACTTTTATTATATCATAAGTATTCTAAATTATATCATTATTTTTAATTTATACAATTTATTCATTTTTTTATATAATATGTTTATTTTTTTCATGGCTTATACTATAGTCAAATAAGTTTGAAACCCTTATGATTATCGTGCCATATATGTTGTTTAATATATTTTTAAATAAAATTAGTATGTTATAGGAAGTTAT
>ERZ857922.899-NODE-899-length-40526-cov-4.476786_pt1 | contig 40526 bp, 31 predicted proteins | sample MGYA00519579_ERZ857922 | MGnify/ENA primary metagenome ERZ857922 (study PRJEB31778, sample SAMEA3449375) | human gut metagenome | biome: human gut; feature: human-associated habitat; material: faeces | place: United Kingdom | collected 2010/2012 ... | reverse complement strand
ATCTCATTTTAACGTTTAAAACAGTTTATACTATTATTTGTGCTTATATATAAGTTACTCATGAAACAACAAGAAATTAAAAAAGGTTCTCTTCGATGTTATTTTGACTGTGTTAATTAACTTGTTGTAAGACTTCAAAACGTTCGTAAACGATAGTTAAAACGAGAAAAGGCCCGGAATAACTTACGCTATTCCAGGCCTTTCGATTATCTTTTAAAATAAATATTTATTTCAATGTCCCCTGTTGAGCATCCTGTATCATCTTTTCGTTGGCAAGGATCAGGATTTCCACACGGCGGTTCAGTGCACGTCCTTCCGGAGTGTCGTTGCTGGCAACAGGATCGTGAACGCCTTTGCCTTCATATTCCATGCGGCGACCGCTTACACCCTGGTCGACCATCATATAGTCGTATACGCTTTTAGCTCGTTTTTCCGACAAAGTCTGGTTGTAGTCCACCTTACCGGTGTTATCGGTATAACCAACGATCTTGATGTCGGTATCCGGATTTTCGTTCAGGCTGACAGCCAGTTTACGCAATGCACTGCGCGAAGCATCGCTCAATGTACTTGAATTAGTCGCAAACAGGATACCAGAATCGAAAGTAACTTTCAAAGCTTCACCATTATTAATGGTCTCAACGGTTGTTTCGGGAGGAAGAGTTGCTTCCAGCTCCTTCTTCTGTTTATCCATCTTTTTACCAATCAAAGCACCGGCCGTACCACCGACAGCAGCACCGATAACTGCTCCTAATGCTGTATTACCGGCCAATGCACCAATACCTGCACCGGCAGCTGCACCACCACCTACTCCAATGGCTGTTCCTTTACCGGTATTTGTCCATGTTCCGCAACTCGTAAATACTACTGCCATACATAGCAGTACTGATAATAGTTTTAAATGTTTCATCTTTTTGCTCTTTTATAAACTTTATATGAATATAACAGTTTATCAATCGAACATGTTGATAGAATCGCAATATTCAAGTTCGCCCTGCACAATAAAGCCTATTGCCTCGGGATCGAATTTGCCAACACCATCCTTCTGCGCATTCTTTACTACATATTCAATCAATTCATCCTCATCTATTTCAATGTCGGCATCATCGTCAGCATCATCGTTCAGATAACCGCGTGATTCGTAGAAATCGTAGATCAGGTCTACAATATAATTGATATCGTCATTGCTGAATTTGCCTTTCAATTCCTGGGGAAGATAGTTCTGAATAAATTTTACAGATTCGTCTTCATCGTAAATCAAATCGTCTTTGTCGCTCATAACTTTTTCAGTTTAATTGGTTACATACTTATGCAAAGATATTGCTTTAATTGAGATTTAAAAAGAATTATATGCTATTTGATCAAATCGTCCAAAGCATTATTTCCTTCCTTCAATATGTTATCGATGATGCCATGCTTTGTCTGGATTGTCAGATAAGTGGCTTTCAACTTTGTGATACCGATCATTTCATCTGTAGAAAGTTCGGAACTATACTTATCATATTTTGTTTCGGCAAATTCGATATATTTCTTTTCCACTTCTTCCCAATCTGCCTTAGAATACTTATCGGCACCAGCCTGTACTTTTTCTACGAACTTCGTGAAGTCCTTTACATACGATTCTTTAGATTCCCCGCAACCGCTTAATGTAAAGAGAGCCATCACAGCAACCATCATCATTAAAAACCTTTTCATATTCTTTTCCTTTTTAGATTAATGTTGCAAATGTAAACAAAAAAAGAATGATCCGTTAGAACTTGGCCCCCCAAAATAGAAATACAATTTATTAGAGATCAAGCTAAAGCTGCTTTTATAATCGTATCTATATAATCCACTACTGTTATTCTCAATTCCGTTTAGTTCTATTTATAGAGAGCATAATTGAAAAGTCAAATACTCTGCAAGCTTCCAATAAAATACCCGTTGTACTACTGTTAAGAAGTTTCTTGCTTTGCAATCAAAAAAGTAAATCATAAGATGTATAATGAACAAAGACAATTTTCAGGTAATTCTCGACCGTCAGCAGCAGAGTGAGCTTATCATTAAAGACTTTTGTGAAAATGAATTCCACTTCGCATCCCGCTTCCACTATTGGAAATCAAAGCATAGACTGAGCTGCCTCATATGATTTTAGTTCTCCTTCCTCTTTCACGAGGTTTATCTCTGTCAGCTTCCGTCTGGTATCCTCTATCTCCTCCCTAAGGTTACCAGATGATAGCTCTACCGAGGAAACCATCACCATAAAGTTCTCCAGTGGAGAAATATACACTTCCATAGTAACTTCGAATCACGAGCATTGACTACCGCAATAATCTGATGGTCTATTCTAGTTAGTTCAATTAATACTGAATGCAAATACAGAGCTATTCGGTCGGTTTATGTCATTTCTATTCTAGTTAGTTCAATTAATACTATTATATATATGTATAGTGTTCTTCTTTTCCTGATTTCTATTCTAGTTAGTTCAATTAATACCTGCGTCAGTTTGTGATAGTTCCATGATTATATGACATTTCTATTCTAGTTAGTTCAATTAATACTCGTATCCAAGTATATAAAGTCTTTCCGTCTTTACCATTTCTATTCTAGTTAGTTCAATTAATACGACTGTTGAACGTTACGAATACAGTATCCAGAAGAATTTCTATTCTAGTTAGTTCAATTAATACATAAGCGTTCAAACCTATGTATACACCTCTTTCCGATATTTCTATTCTAGTTAGTTCAATTAATACCCCTTCAAGGGTCGGAACCGTCAGTGGGGTGACCGATTTCTATTCTAGTTAGTTCAATTAATACGAATACGACGTCTTACAAGACGAAGAGATGGTCGAATATTTCTATTCTAGTTAGTTCAATTAATACTGAACAAAGTACCGATCAAAGAAGTACAGTTAATGCTATTTCTATTCTAGTTAGTTCAATTAATACTTTTTTTTATTAAGTTTTGGTTTTCGGATTCTCAATTTCTATTCTAGTTAGTTCAATTAATACAAAAAGGGCGGCTGGACACAAGAAAGGGATTATGGCATTTCTATTCTAGTTAGTTCAATTAATACGACCAGACATACTGTTCCTGTGGTTCACTTCTAACATTTCTATTCTAGTTAGTTCAATTAATACCAACTGGAAGCCTGGACAGGGCGCTCACTCCCTTATTTCTATTCTAGTTAGTTCAATTAATACCCTACATCTCGTTTTTGGGTCCATGAAGAATTGATATTTCTATTCTAGTTAGTTCAATTAATACGGTTGTGCCATCTCTCCAAAGCATCCCTTTGACTTTATTTCTATTCTAGTTAGTTCAATTAATACTCAGCAGTTCCGTACCCTTCGTTACCTGTATCTTAGATTTCTATTCTAGTTAGTTCAATTAATACTCATGAAAGGACCTCTTGAACCGTCATCCCCTTTTATTTCTATTCTAGTTAGTTCAATTAATACTCATGCCGGATCATCCTGGTTGTGCATCAATCCGGAATTTCTATTCTAGTTAGTTCAATTAATACATTACACTACAAAGATACTATTAATATTTAATCGATTTCTATTCTAGTTAGTTCAATTAATACCTTGCTTTGTAACCGAGTGTCGTCATTTCCATTTATATTTCTATTCTAGTTAGTTCAATTAATACTCCTTTTTCTTTAGTAACTCTTTGACTGTTTCCTCAATTTCTATTCTAGTTAGTTCAATTAATACACTGTACAACGCCATCACCCGAAGATGATAAAATTGCATTTCTATTCTAGTTAGTTCAATTAATACTTTATTGATAAAGAGCAATGCGAATGTATTACAGGTATTTCTATTCTAGTTAGTTCAATTAATACGAATTGTACGGATAAATTAGCTATTGAATTTTTGTCTATTTCTATTCTAGTTAGTTCAATTAATACCGGTAGTGCGCTGATGCCTTTCACCTCCTTACTTTTATTTCTATTCTAGTTAGTTCAATTAATACAAGATGGTAACCTGGTTGAAGGTGAAGAGTATCAAAAATTTCTATTCTAGTTAGTTCAATTAATACCGTTTGTCAAAGTAGAAATACCAGAGATAACTTAATTTCTATTCTAGTTAGTTCAATTAATACTCTAGTCTCAGGCCGGCAACCGCAAATCTTGACAGATTTCTATTCTAGTTAGTTCAATTAATACTGGTTGGATCAGCCGGTTGGACTCATGTTCGATCATTTCTATTCTAGTTAGTTCAATTAATACAAAGGTGATGAAGGAACAAGGGGGCCTTTCATGACATATTTCTATTCTAGTTAGTTCAATTAATACCCTAGCCGGCTTCATGGAAATCAATGAGAAGAAGATATTTCTATTCTAGTTAGTTCAATTAATACTGTACTTGGGAGTCAAACCTATATAAGGGATCATAAATTTCTATTCTAGTTAGTTCAATTAATACCCAATTCCCCAGACATCGCCAATCTCTGTCTGTTTTATTTCTATTCTAGTTAGTTCAATTAATACTCCATCCTGCCGAAGCGATGCACTTCGTTGCCTAATTTCTATTCTAGTTAGTTCAATTAATACTTTGAGCTGTTATTGATCCTGCGTTAATTAGAATTATTTCTATTCTAGTTAGTTCAATTAATACATTTGTAACCACGAACTATTTAATAAATACACCAATTTCTATTCTAGTTAGTTCAATTAATACCCTTGCCAACCAATAAACATATTCAACTGTATATCAACTAGTTAAAAACACAAAAGCTGTTATTCTTTATAGAAAAATATGTCGACCTCCAATTATATAAAAACTACTGGAGATCGACATCTTATATAACTCACTAAAAATCAACAAGTCAAAGATCGTGTTGAATATTTCAAACATTATTGGATACCCAATATTATGAGGTCGACAAACATTTGAAACTATAAAAATATATCAATAGAACTACATTCCTTACCAACAATCTGTTTGTCCATCGTTACCTTCGAAGCATTCTTAAAAATAATAATACTATCACAAGTCTTATCCATAAAGGATTCTGCTTGCATAAGCAACTCTTTTAACCTCACTTCCGATACTTCACCTTCAAAAACTGAATTCTGAATCCAATTCAAATAACGTCGACAAAGTTTTAACATCTTTGCTACTCGTTTTTCTCCACAATCATAAACCAATATCACATACATCACCAATACATTTTAAAAGGTTTATACTCTTCGATCTCCAATAAATGCTTAGCCAATTTATAACACTCTAATTTGATCAAATGTCTATAACTAACTTTTCTACCCAACGAACGATGCTGTATTGTTTCTTCTAACCGATCTTCAATAGCTTTCACAAATATCTTTTTTCCCAACGAATTAAGCAAGCATTTATTCAACTTGTTATCAAAATGTTTACTTTGTATTTCTTTTCGGTTCAACACTTTAAATATCGTACGGTCTATGATAATCGGTTTAAATATTTCTGCTACATCCAACGCTAAAGAGTAACGCCGTTCACCCGGTGTATGCAAATAACTGATTGTCGGATTGAGCTGTGTCTGATGTATCGCCCTCAAACACAAAGTATAACACATCATATTTCCAAATGACATCAAAGCATTGACCTCATTCTGAGGAGGCTGCTTCGTTCGAGCCCCCATTTCAAAATCATTTAAAATCAAATTAAAAGCCTCATAATATGTTTGACGAATCATCCCCTCGACTCCCATTAACTCATCCACTGATTCCGTATCTGATATTTTATCTGCATAACTATTTATTATATTCATTATACCTTCCATATCTTTTCCCCTACGGTTATAATATTGCAAATTTTTCACCATATTATACGCGGCCCCTTCAATAAATTTCCGGGCAATAATCATACGCTTCTTTTTTGACTGATAAGCAGATGTCTGAGCTAAAATCATCCTTCCGGAAAGCAAAGAATCGCGCGGCATAAACGAGCCTGTATAATTTTCATAATAATCAAAAAAGTGCATCGCAATGTCCTTCTGTCCTAAAAAATTAAACAAAGAACTATTGGCACGCAAAGAACCAAACACATAAAACTCATTGATATCCTCAATAGGCAAATAACGAGGAGCACCCAAAACTTCCCGTCCCTCCTCATCGTCAGAATAAGGAATGAACTTCAAAGTGTTATCTTTTCGTTCCAGTATCCCTGGATTAAATAAATAAAATGTCTTTTTCATAACTCATCAGGTTCAACAGTGTAACAAAAATCATAATAACTACAGTTTTTACAGATACGTTTTTTATCTTTTGGCGGACAAGTATCCGAATGGATTATCCGACTTATCTCTCTTCCCATCTCTCCAAGCATCTCCCGATCATTTTCACTTAAAACGATGTGTTTGGTCTGTCTCAATGTAGGATACTCCAATAGGCCGGAACAATCTATAATTCCATTTTGCTCAAATACATATAAATAATACTTTAATTGCCATTCATGGGCAGTCTCTACTTTATCAGACTTCTTTATCTCATGAATTACTTTACGCATAGCATCGTAATAATCCACTTTGACTCCACCGATTTCCACTTCCTCATATTTACTTGAACGTTGCGGATACGAATCCTCGTGGATCAGTTTTCCTTCATACACCAGATCAGATGTATGTTCAAAATTGATCCCATTAGCAAACAACCAAAGCTTTCGCTTGCATATCTGATAATAATTGAAATGTGTTCCTGTGATTTGCATAATATTTCCTGATTAACGAGTACCTCAATTCAGTCATAAACATTGTTGATCACTCATTGTATCTAATTTAGAAATCTGAAGCCCTAATTCCGCATCATATCTCCTCTTTATAATTAACAACGACTTATTATTTAGTTTGTCACTGCCCATTTTTGTATAACAAAAAGATTCTCTATTAATCTCATCGTCTTTCAATAGTGCAAAAAAACGACTTTCTCTTATGGAAACCAACAGGCCCTCCGCTTTTACAAATTGATATGTATCAAGATATTGTTGATATTTCCTCATTAAACAAACAGGAAGTACTTTAATACCATCAAACTGCTTATAGAATAACTCTTCTGATTTATCATCATAAGTCAATGGGGATAACCTGTTTTTGATACCTAAAGATAACATACTATAAGTAATATCATAATCTACTTTCTGTTTATCTTCCCAATCAGGATAAACAGTATCGATATATACCTGCAAATCTCGCTCATGAATGACACCACCTTCCTCTTTCTCAATTTTACACAATACAGCTAATGAACGCGATACGACAGTTTCATTATAAATAAATTTATCTTTCTCATTTTGTGTTTCAAACACATGGCAAATACAAATTCCTTTTTTACGCTTCCTGTTCACTCTACCAAATCGCTGTATTAAAGCATCTATTGGGGCCGGTTCAGAATAAACAGTATCGTAATCAATATCCAGACTGACTTCAATAGCCTGAGTCCCTACTAATAACCGTATATCTTCATTTTGAAGTCTTATTTCTTTTTCATTCCGGTCTTCCGCATTAAAAGAACCATGAAGTAATAATTTACTTCCTTCTGTATAAAGATTTTCATATATATATTGCGCTTGCTCTACTGTATTACAAACAACAAGAACCTTTTTATTCCCATCTATATCCTTTTGAATCAAATCTAAAGAATCCTGCAATTTACCTTCTTCCAGACAAATCCTATGCCTGTCAAATTGATTATATAAATCATCATCCGCAGTAATTCTAGAATATCTTCCTATAGCCTGTTCCAATAGATGTAACATAAAAGAAGGTAAAGTTGCAGTCATTATAAAAATATTAACCTTCATATATTTTGAACAGAATTCCAACAAAACTATAATCTGAGCAAAAGTTTTACTGTCATAAGCATGGATTTCATCAAAAATAAAATAACCTCCGGACCATTCCGACATTCCCTTTTCAAAACCTTTCAGACCGAATAAGTACTTTAGTAATTGAAAAGGAGTTACTATTTTCATCGGCGTAACTAAAGTCTTAAAATCATTTATCAATTGTTCTTTATCATCTGATTTCAAAGACTCCTCTGATGACATTTTATTTTCAATATATTGAGAGAGCTTTCCATGAAGCATTCCAACCCAATGCGAACCCTGACCAATATAACCGGTATTAAAATTTGCATTAAGCCGTTCGTACATAGCATTAATAGAAGCTGTATAAGGTAACACATAAAAGATTCTACCTTCCCCAATTATTTCCAATTGATGTTTCAACCATAAAACAGAAGTTTCTGTTTTCCCAGAACCAGTTGGAGATGATAAGATTACATTACCAGAAACTTCATAAGCCTCTTTCTGATGTTTATATAGAGGATATTGAAATAAAAAAGAAAAGTTGGCATCAGACAATTTATACAGTTTCCTGGTTCCGGCAGAAGCCAAATGGTCACATTGTTTCACAAAACCGACCAACAACAAATGTTGTAAGAAAGTATTATCTGATAGTTTATAAGGGAAGTTATGAATTGACTTTATCATCGAAACCACATCTACAATATCTTCGTTTACCTTCCGGAAACCATATTCATTCAGAATTTTCCATACCTTATTTTTCCATAGTTTTCCACACTCACTTTCAAAAGATAAATTATCACATGAACTCCAATCCGGCCGATTTACCGAAACATAATTATCAAGAATAAAAGTATAAATTTCATTTATACTTTTATGATGCCCAACCACTGCATAATAAACAAGCGCTTTCCAGTCATCCGGAATATTAGCCTGGTTTATAAAATAAAGAGAAAATAATTCATGTCTTTGATGATTCCAAGCATCCTTCTTGGGATATTTATAAAGTTTATATTGAAATTCATGATGGGACTTCCCCGTATCATGGAAAATAAGACTATCATGCACAATTTGCCAGAACATACCTCGATCTGGCAAAGGCAGATTCGGAAAACATTCGACCAGTTGATCATAGATGACTAAACAATCATCTATGTGTTGCTTTAAAGAAACCTGAGGCTCCGACTTAGCCAGAACCTCAGGTTTACGGGAATTTATTACATTCATAAATATTCATAGAAATTCAGATGATGGATATAAATATCCACCTGTTTATCTTCAATACAATCCCTATATGCAGTTAAACGAGTCTGCATATCGACTGCATCATATGGAATAACAGAATATGCTTCTGTTCCAATATTGTTACGAGGCATTGTTTCCGTAAAATATTTAGGGAGTGCCTGTATAACACCTGGTAAACAATGCTCCTTAAAAGGCACAATCTGTCCCTTTATCTTAGTAGCATCAGAAACTTCCTGCAACTCAACTTCGTCAATAGACTCAATTGAAGCGAGATCAGAACTCCTTCCCAATAATACTGGATAATAAGGACGACGAATATATTCCACCAACTCTATATCATTCAAATAGAGATACAAACTATTTTCAAAAAGAAATTCTCTTCTGATTACATTTGATTTCACCTGATTCTTGGGAATGTTTTTTGAATCGAGTTCTATCTGATAAATTGTTTCTAAATCCACTGATCTCCCTCTATATTCAAAATAATACCCCAAAAGTAATTCTTTATGAACAATATATTTGCCAGCACAAGCATTCAGTATCCCCAATACCGTACTAACAGGAGGAACAAGCAACGTAGGCTGGAACCCGGAAATAATATTCGGATAACGAAAACTTGAAGTCCATGAACTTATTTTAATACGGTATACCTTCATTATTTCATTTGATTAGTTATTTGCTCACAATATGCATCAATCATGGCATTTACAGGTCCGTAAACAACAATATCCTGATATTCCCGCTGTAATAATTTCAAAGCTTCATCTTCTCCATCAAAAAAGCCATTTCTTCTTCCGATAAATATTTTTCCGATAAAATCATCACGATATTCATTGATTACTTCTTTCAAACCGGCAATATTCAATTTCACCATCTCATCACGATCGCCATAGCTGGACACGACATGAGAAAAAGGATGGTTTCCTGAATTAGTAGAAGCAATAATAACAAACTTAGGGGTTACATCACCCATATTATTTGTTTGCATAGCTCCCCCTGAAATGTTCTTTATAGCTTTAATCGTATCAGTAGCTCGCTGAATCCGGATTGCTAATGGAAGCTGAATCAGTTTTTGTCCGGTGATATACAGATCATTCTTTTCAACACAGCCTCTCTCCATGGCTTCTTCTTTCAACTTTTGCGAAAGATTCTGAAAGCCTGTTTTATTATAATTGGAGAAAGTTCCGACCATATTCAAATCTAGGCTAAACATACCCTTCATTATCGCACTGTATTCCTGTTTCCCATAAGGTACCGAATCTCCTTCCTGACGTGCCATGCTGGACCAGTTTTCAACCGGACGTACTGCACAAGCCGAAACGATAGCCGAATTTTTTAATGGAGAAACCCGGGTAACAGTAACATTCACTTTTTTCTTTTTTCCTTTATCATCCGTAATTTCTTCAGACGCAGCTCTCATATAACCAAAGACATCATCATCCGGATATTCGACCGGATTAGCATTCGAATAAGCTATTTTATCTTCACGAATGATCGGAGAAAGTGTCCATCCACAATTTTTCTGCAATGAGTCACGCCACCAAAAACGAAACGCCTGACCAGACACATAGGTATAATTACGTCCATTTTTAATAACACTTTTGGTTGCCACTGCATTATCAAAATTTGACATTACATTTTTCCCTGCATTATTTAACGCCACAACATCCACATCTATCAGGAAGAATCCCTGAACTTTTAAATTCTCATTCATAACTCTTTATATTATAAGGTTAATTTTCATCATCACCAAAGGTCTTTTCATCATCAGTCGTTTCTTCTATTTCCACACAGAGGTGTCTTTCATGTAATTTCTGATAAATCGAAATTAAAAGAACATCACGTGTTTCCATCCAGGAATTAGAATCCGGAAATAAATAATCCACATAATCTTCAACAGTAACAAGTGGTACACCATTTCCCTGTTTATAATTATCTTCAATCACCTTTAAGACGAAACGTCGCAGCAAATAGGCATTTTTCACTCCGTTCAACTTTGTCAGGACCTTCTTCATATCTGTTTCCAAATTATAGCTAAGTATAAAATCGGCTATTTGATTTATTTTGTTAACAGTTTCCTTTTTCATTTTTCGTATATTAATTAAATAACACTCTAATAACTCTAAGTTAAAATGGCTGGTTATACTCCATTTTCTAATATCGTTGACAATACTAGCCCCTATCAACAATTTATCATAAATGGTATTACGCCAGAATTTAAAGTCTTCTTCTTGTATATTTATTTCCTGCTTTTTGTCTAAAGCTATAAAACTATTTGAAATATCATCATACCTCACTTTTTTATAATCCGAACATCTATAATAATGATTAACAAAGACATTCCAGTTCATTTTATATTTAGCTTTACGTGTTTCCTTATAAAAATCAAACGCCTGGAAAGAAAGTGTATAAATCTGTGCTTCCGGACTTGCACCAAAGTTTGTAAAATGATAAAGCGTTATATACTCACTACCTGTATCATCAGCAGCATAATGAACAAGAACTTTGTCTAAGAATCTGAATATAGCTGTTCCCGGAGAGCGAGCTTCATTCCTTAACAACCCCCGAGACATATTTTGCCCCATATCAAACAGTATCCTGTCGCAACAATCTTTAGCATACAATTCCGAGGTCATTACGTTATTACTACTAATCACGCATACTCGCCCTTGTAACAACTCAGAACCTAAAGGTAGAAAATGATATTTTATCAAAGCTTCTTTTGACAACAGAATCCCTGTATCAAAAGAGTTGTGGAAATTCACAAACGTTCCAGAACCGGATAATACTGAATTATCTCTACCTGCCGGAAATAGTTTTGTTTTTCGCCCTGTTACCCGACAATAGCCAATTGTATATGGCAATGTTTCTTCTAAAAGTCCCAGAAAGTAGTTCTTCGTTTCTTCTTTCTTTTTTTCTGTTTTAAAAGCAGGTTGAGTAATTTTAGAGTTCAGAAAGAAAGGGTTAATTTTCGCATCCCAATTATCTACATAGATTTTTGTAACCAGCATTATTAACTCCAATATATCCAATTCCGGGTAATAATTGGATAATGCTTTCAGTGCATATCCTCCTGTATCAACAAAAGGCTCACCCGTTGGAGATAAGAGGACATCATAATCTATATTTACATATGTTTTTTTCATGGCTTTCTACATATATCTTCTTTTAACTTCTATGTTAAATTCAAAAACAATCATTTCTTGCAATCATCCCAAATCCGATTGCCCCTTTCTCTCCCCAACCACTTTCATACCCTATACTCATCAATACTTCCGGTAAGTTCACCTTAAAATTATACCGAAATCCTTTTACAAACGTCTGTTGAGGGGTTCCTGCCTTTATCTTTATTAATACTGGCTTAGGTTCGTTGAGCACCTGAAAATCACAGCAGACTTCACCTTCGTATTCTTTTCCATAATACGCTTCATAACGAGCTAAAAGACCTGTCACTAAACCGGACACATAGGAAGAATCGGTCGGAGAAAGATAATCGGATTTTCCATCATCCCTACGTTTTGATACACAAACAGGCGATAATGTCTGAAAGTACATCTCTTTCAAGTAATCCAAGGGCGGCATAACCTGTACTTCACGTACTAAAAACTCTACTCCTGAAATTTTATCAGCGATATGGAAACTCTGTTGACGAAATACGCCTTCAATAAATTGCTGCGTACTCTTCTCCGGTAAAAAACTAATATACCATTCCACCGTATCCGATTTTATAATCAAACGCTGGCGTTCCTTATGTATACTATATTGAGAGACTATTAAATTGGAAAAGGTAAATAATTTAAAGCGTTTACCACCTGCTATAAAACCATTTTCATGTAACCATAAAGAATAATCTTTATCACTACGGGATAAAATACGATAAATAGCAGCCGATAATTCATATTGATAATTAATCGGTAACTCACGTCCTAAAGTATCAGGTAATATCTGCAAGGTTAATTTGAATCTCATTGCATTTTCTTTTATTGGTCGTAAAACTAAGAAATAAACATATCCAACATTCAAAATTCCATATGTTAAGAAACACAAAGGCTCCAGTTCCATAAAGAACCAGAGCCTTTTCATATTCAAATAAAACTATTTTCAATTCTTAAAGACCAACCCCTCCCCTTCGCGATCGATCGTGATCGGACGGTTCTTGTCGATCTTCATGCCCAGAATTTCCTTCGACAGTTCGTTGAGGACATACTTCTGGATGGCACGTTTTACAGGACGGGCACCGAACTGGGAATCATAACCGGCATCCGAGATAAAGTCGAGAGCGGCATCGGTAAAGTTCAAAGCGATACCGTTGTTTGCCAGCATCTTTTTCACACCGTTCAACTGTAAAGTGACAATCTTACGGATCTCTTCCTCGTTCAACGGAGTGAACATGATGATCTCGTCGATACGGTTCAGGAATTCCGGACGGATGTTCTTCTTCAACAGTTCCAGCACCTGGATACGGGTTTCATCGATCACCTTTTCACGGTTGTCGGGCGTAGTCTTCTCGAAACTTTCACGAATCAGCGATGAACCCATATTGCTGGTCATGATGATGATGGTGTTCTTGAAGTTTACGACACGGCCCTTGTTGTCCGTCAGACGCCCGTCATCCAATACCTGCAAGAGAATATTGAATACATCCGGATGCGCCTTTTCGATCTCGTCGAAGAGGACAACGGAGTATGGCTTACGACGGATAGCTTCCGTCAACTGACCACCTTCATCGTAACCGACATATCCCGGAGGTGCACCGATCAAACGAGTCGCACTAAATTTTTCCTGATATTCGCTCATATCGATACGCGTCATCATATTTTCATCGTCAAACAGATATTCAGCCAACGCTTTGGCCAGCTCTGTCTTACCGACACCTGTCGTACCGAGGAAGATAAAGGAACCAATCGGACGTTTCGGGTCCTGTAATCCGGCACGGCTACGACGTACAGCATCGGCTATCGCACTGATTGCCTCATCCTGACCGATCACACGGGTATGCAGTTCATCTTCCAAACGAAGCAGTTTGTCCCTTTCGCTCTGCAACATCTTATTAACAGGGATACCTGTCCAACGGGATACTACATCGGCAATATCTTCGCTGTCGACTTCCTCCTTGATCATGGCAGCAGCACCTTGCATCGTATGCAATTTAGCCTGTACTTCCTTGATCTCTTCTTCTTTGGCTTTTACTTTACCGTAACGGATTTCGGCCACTTTACCGTAGTCGCCTTCGCGTTCGGCTTTGTCAGCTTCGAATTTCAGGTTCTCGATGTCTATCTTGTTCTGCTGAATCTTGTTGATCAATTCTTTTTCGCTTTCCCATTGAGCTTTCTGTTTTCTCTCTTCTTCTTTGAGGTTGGCGATTTCCTTGTTCAACTGCTCCAGCTTGCCTTTATCGTTCTCACGTTTGATCGCTTCGCGTTCGATTTCCAATTGTTTGATACGACGGGTCACTTCGTCCAATGATTCCGGTACGGAGTCTACCTGCAAACGCAGACGGGCGGCAGCCTCATCCATCAGGTCGATTGCCTTATCCGGCAAGAAACGGTCGGTGATATAACGGCTTGAAAGCTGGACGGCCGAAATGATCGCATCGTCTTTGATACGAACCTTATGGTGGTTTTCATATTTCTCCTTCAAACCACGCAGGATAGAAATAGTATCCAGTTCATCCGGCTCTTCGACCATGACCACCTGAAAACGACGCTCCAGGGCTTTATCCTTTTCAAAATATTTCTGATATTCATCCAGGGTAGTCGCACCAATAGAACGCAATTCGCCACGTGCCAGTGCCGGCTTCAGGATATTGGCGGCATCCATAGCACCGTCGCCCTTTCCGGCCCCTACCAATGTATGTATTTCATCAATAAAGAGGATAATCTCACCTTCCGATTTGGTTACTTCATTAACAACCGACTTCAGACGTTCCTCAAATTCACCTTTATATTTGGCACCGGCAATCAAAGCTCCCATATCCAAAGAAAAAATCTGTTTCGATTTCAAATTCTCCGGAACGTCGCCACGTATAATACGATGTGCCAAACCTTCGGCGATAGCGGTCTTACCCACACCCGGCTCACCGATCAGGATCGGGTTGTTCTTTGTACGACGGCTCAGAATCTGCAATACACGACGGATTTCATCGTCACGACCAATCACCGGGTCGAGCTTGCCGCTACGGGCACGTTCGTTCAGGTTGATAGCGTATTTGCTCAATGAGTCGTATGTATCTTCTGCGGACTGACTGGTTACCTTATTACCTTTACGCAATTCTTCGATCGCTTTTTTCAGTTCATTTTCCGTCACGCCTGCATCTTTCAAGATCTGTGAAGCAGTACTCTTTACGGTGAATAAAGCGAGGATGATATGTTCCAAAGAAACATACTGGTCGCCCATCTTACCGGAATAGTCGATTGCTTTCTGCAAAACAGCATTCGATTCGCTTGACAGATAAGGTTCACCGCCGGATACTTTCGGATAGGATTCTATCTGACGATCCAGCACCATGTTCAGATTCTGGATATTCACACCCAGTTTCTGGAAAAGGAAGTTCGTTACGCTCTCGCCCGTCATAATGACAGCCTTAAGCAAATGAACAGGCTCAATCACTTGCTGGTTGTTCTTCTGAACCAACTGAACGGCCTGCTGAACAGCTTCCTGTGATTTGATTGTAAAATTGTTTAAATTCATATGCTATATTATTTTCTTGTTATCTTTATTATTTTCAAATTTCACTGATATATCTACAAAAGAAATACCAGAATAAAAACAAGACATTTTGTCATATTTATACAAAATCAGAGAAAGATACCATGTCGTTCAGTCGGAAGTAACGACACATTACGTACTTTCGAAGAGAAAACAACAAGAAAGCAAAAAAGGTTTGCCGGATAGTGTTATATTCGTTCCGAAAACTGGATCTGAGAAATCACACCCCGAGAATAAGGAGTTTCTATTTTCTCTTTTTACTTACCAGCGTTAACCGTTTCAGGGCAACAGTGCTTCTCATCATGCCGAATGCAACGGTGGCCTGTTTTCCCTGTAACTCCAGGATAATGCCGACTGTCGGTTGACCGTCCAGTTTCACGCTATCTCCTTTTTCGATAACGGCATTTTCGAGGGATTGCTTCCTGACAGGATTTTCTGCTTTTCCTTTTGATGATTCAAGAGACCCGGCAGCCTCTATCGCCCTACCTTCAATCACTTTATGTTCAATGGCTGTTATCTCTTTCCGCTTATCTTCCCAATACAATTTATCCCGTGCGATAGATTGCAGGAAGTTATCCATATTGATAAAATCCTCACCCATTTTAGCAGACGAATCAACAATAATATCTTCCGGAAGACCGATCCTGCGGGCTACTTCAACAGCAAACGAACTTCCCGGACTGCCGATGGAAAGTCGGTATAACGGCTGCATGCGTTCAGCATCGTAAAGCATGGCTCCGTTCACAACCCCGTCTGTCTCATAGGCAAAATGCTTCAGGTTCTGGAAATGAGTTGTTATTACCCCGAAGCTATGTTTCCGGTTAAAACGGTCGAGTATGGTTTCAGCGATAGCACCTCCGATTTGCGGTTCCGTCCCACTACCGAACTCATCTATCAGGATAAGCGTTTTATTATCACAGTTTTCTACAAAAAACTTCATATTGGTCAGATGCGAAGTATAGGTACTAAGACTGTTTTCTATGCTCTGCCCGTCTCCTATATCGACAAAGATATGATCGAATATACCTGTCCGGGAACTTTCATCCACAGGGATAAGAAGTCCGCACTGCAACATATATTGCAGCAAGGCAACCGTTTTCAGACAGAGGGACTTACCTCCTGCATTTGCTCCGGAAACGATCAGTAACCTATCCTTCCTGTTCAACCTGATATCCAGAGGGAATGCTTCCTTATTCTGTTGACGCAACTGTATATTCAGTAGCGGATGCACAGCCTGTATCCATTCCACCTGTTGTTCATTTTCAAAGACCGGTTTGATCCCATTGATACGCAGGGCAAATGAAGCCTTGGCACGGATAAAGTCCATTTCGCCCATAAAATTGTAAGAGCGCATCAGATCAGCAAGATGCGGACGTACCTGATTTGTAAATTCGATCAGTATCCTTGCAACCTCACGGCGTTCATCGTTCTCCAATTCACGAAGACGGCTACTGGCTGCTGCCACTGCTTCCGGTTCGATAAACACCGTTTTACCACTGCCTGAATCGGCATGTACCACACCTTTGATCTTTCGTTTATTGGCTGCATTGACCGGAATCAACATATGGCCTTCACGCAAACTGGGTTGTGCATCCCTGCCGATAAGTCCTGCCGCCTGCGCCTCCCGTATCGCTATCTGCATATTACGGGTAATGGCTTTTGCCGCTTCGACCTTGTCCCTGCGTATATCCGCAAGCCGGCGCGAAGCATTATCTTTCACCTGGCAGGATTTATCCAATATGGAATTGGCTTTATCAATCAACAAGGGGAAAACGGTTATCTGACCGGCCATAAATGTCAATGAGGGATACTTCATTCTTCCGGTATCCGTCCTGGCATTATGCAGAAAGGCTACTATATTGCTGATAGTCTGAAGAGAATTCATCAGCCCGGCTATTTCTTCTTCCGAAAGCCATGCTGTTATATCCTCTCCTATCCGTTGCAGGGTATCGCGGACATCCAAAAAGAAATCGACCGGGAAATCTTCTTTATTACGCAAGATTTGTAAAAACTCCCCTGTTTGCTCCAACCATCTGGCAATGGTGGCATAGTCTGTCGAAAAGTCCATCGCTGCGACCTTTTCTTCTCCCAGAGTACTTAAACATTTTTCTGTAACAAACTGGCGAATTGTATCTATACCTATTCTTTGTTCAAAATTATTCGGGTAAATCATGTTCTCATTACTATATAGCATTGGCCGTCCATCAAATTTATAGACCAATATCTGTTTATAAAATAGTTTATTTAGAAAATGAGATTATCCATATTCCGACAGAATACCAACAAAACGATTGATCCGCCTCTCGCAAATATGCGAAGCTGACCGTTAGTATAATGACATCTCAAAGACCGGAGATGTGAACTCGAAATACGGATTTATACCGATGCACTAAACATAAAAAGGTTATTATATTGTTTTATTTACTCTGTTCGTACCGCAAAGATAGTTTGTTTTTTTAGATTTACAAGAGGCTTTCTGTCTTTGAGTCATTTTTTTAATACCTTTGCGCTCAGACATTTCCAGTTTGAACGCATTATCTATTATGCTATTATGATGAAAAATGGAGTAAAGTTTCTACCTTTCTTTAATATCTAATGATTATTTATTTCTAAATTCACTTACCACTTTTAGGAATTCATTCGGTAATTTATTGTAAACCTGTTGTTTTATATCTTCCGGCATCCCATAATAAGCCTCTGCAATCCCTCCTGTTATGCAAGCCAGCGTATCGCTATCGCCACCCAGCGAAACTGCCAGGCGAATGGCATGCTCGAAATCCGAACTATCCAGAAAGGCAATGATCGCTTCGGGAACGGTTCCCTGGCAACTAACATCAAAAGAATAATCCGGACGAATGTCATCGCAGGAACGGTCCAGGTCGTAAGAAAAGGCGGTTTCTATATATTGCTTGATCTCCTGTTTGCTCTTTCCGCTTCGTGCCAGGTAAATAGCGGCAGCAGTGGCTTGTGCTCCTTTTATCCCTTCGGGGTGATTATGAGAGACAATAGCCGTTTCCTTAGCCACTTCCAATGTCTTTTCCAATGAATCGAATTTCCATCCGACAGCACTTACCCGCATCGCCGAACCATTTCCCCAACTATTATAAGGTAACGGATTCTCTTCCATAAGCCAGTAACTAAAACGGCCACCATAACCGCCCATCGGACAAGGATATTCAGCTGAATACCGCTGCATAACCTTCACCAGGTCTCCCCCATTCAGCAACCAGTCCGCAACGGCCACTGTCATGATTGTATCGTCGGTATAATCGCTTTCGTCCGTAAACAGCGGGAAGTCCGTTGTCTTTATATTATCAAACTCATAAACGGAGCCAATGATGTCTCCTGCTATTGCACCTGTCATAATTCTATACTTTTACAAAGTTTCAATTTATTATTCACTAACAATCCTGTCCGAACAGAACTTCTTCCGTTTACAGGTCTTACAGGGAATCCCCATCCACAAACAGTCAAATTGGTCGACAGCCTCTTTCACCAGTTCTTCCACCGAAGTAAATATTCCCGCTTCAAAGTTGCGGTTATCTTTTCCTTTCATACCCAAAGCGGCTCCCGTTAAGTTTGCCGACCCAATATAGGCCTGCTTCAAGTCGAATATCAACAGCTTAAAATGGACACGCGGACACAATACACGTTCCATCCGGCTCCAAAGCAAGGGATATTTATCGAAGTCGTCCCGAAAGTTTTGTCCCGGTTCTTTGGCATGGATCAGACGGACCTCCACACCTTCCTTCACCTTTTGTTCCAGTAGTTTCAATAGAGGGACGGCATTCTTTCCTTCCTTGATATAAAGGTCCTTAATATCAGCCGTCCCGATCCAGATCGTCCGCCTGGCTTGCCGGATAGCTTCGATAAAGAAAGTATAATGTTGTTCGTTTTTGATGTACTGTAGCATAAATAGTAACTTCTCTGATGAAACTTTGAAGCCATATCATATGGCACGCGCTTGATCACCCCCAGCAGTCAAGCGCACAACAAGTATACAAAATATAATCTACATACCCTAAAGTTTATCTACTTAACCAGAAACTTTTTTGTCTGATCTTTGCAGTTCAGTAAATAAAGACTTCTAAGCGATTGCCATCATTCAACAATATCAGTAGTTATAACACCCCTAGCAATCTCCACATCAGGTACAGTTAATTTCCTTCCATGAATCGTTATATCAAAATTCAAATACAACTTCGAATCATACTGCATCTCCGGCTTATAGTTAAATGAACATTTAAGAGTTTCCCTACCACCATCTTCATACGAAACCATCTGCCAATCGTTTCCCACTATATTCTCTCCCCGATAGGTATAAGAGTTTCCCAATGATTTTTCTCCTTGATAACGAAGGTAAGGAGTCACAACAACTACAGCATCCTTATTAAACCATTTTTTCTCAAAAATAATATTAATCGTCACAGGGACTTTTCCACCAATAGCTTCCAATTCTTCCGGATTAGTTGTAATATTCTCTGCTTTCAATGGCTGACAAATCAAAGTTGTTTTTACAAAAAATCTAAATTGTGAAATAAGCCTATCATCACGCATAATAGAGGCTATTATACAACCATCCTCATTGGACGCAGCAAAAGGTTTCAACAGAATAGATTGTTTATTCGGAATATGTTCGACAGTCCAACCATTAGTCGCTTCAAAATAAACAGAGGCTTGCGGGTCAGGATTCTCTACATAATAAGATATCCTCCTTTCCTCGTTTAAATACATCACATCAGATATAAGATTTTCCACATTTACCTCAAACACTATCCTCATCTTCTTTTCATCCCACTTTTGCAACTTTAATACAGTTCCCGTGGTTAATTTTATTTCAACATAATCTCCTTGATCCGTCACACTTCTAAACGGAGAATATCCGTCGAGTCCATCTTTTCCCCTAGCAGGAACAGGCTTACCATTTACTTTTATTTCCTGGACACCCTCTCCATAATCGACTGTCCAATTACCATTCTTATTAACACCTATAACCGGTGTTGTACCGTTCACTCCGGTTGCCTGTACTTTATTTCCTTCAGAATCTAATATCCAGGACGGCGAATTATCTCCTATCTTCTGTGTCCAATAGAAAATATCTTTAAACTCTTCCACCCCGATTACAGGACAATCACCATCTGTTCCATGTTTGATAACGATTGTATTACCTTTCAGAAAGTTTATAGCATATCCGCTCTTATCGGCTAGTTCATTTACACTTGTAATGTAGTCGTTTGCTTCCAGTACAGATACGATTTGCTTCAAACCTGCAATATCCGAGTTGATTTGTTCACACATCATTTCCAGTTTTGAGACTCTATCTAACAAATCATCTACATCATCTCTCAGGTCTTTCCGACAACTAACAAACACCACAATAAACCCGATTAACAAAACGATAGGAATAATCCACTTGTGTAACATGTGTTTCATAATACTAGTAGTTGCAACACTGAGGCCCGGAGTGTTTTTTAAGAAAAGAAGTGTGAGCCTGTTAGTTTATCCAATCAAAGAGGCTCTGGACTGCCCGCAAAAGAGATAAAAAACAGCTCACACCTTTATCATATATGAAATACATATACAACAAGGATGAACGTTTCAATTTATTCCCTTTTGCCAGAAATTGTCCAGATTTCTTTGATATGGAATAAGCTAAACGCTTCTATAAATATTTATGTCAGCCCAGGAAATAATTCCTTTGCCGCAACAAATATATGAAATGTTTAGTATAGAAACGTCCTGTGAGCTGTTTATTTTTCTTTCTGAGTAGTAATGAAACTTTAACGTGAAGGTTTGACAAAGCCTATTCTTTGCCATCTTCTTCGTTTCGCATCCCTTTCTGCCATCTCTCCTTCAGCACATAATACTTCTGCTTTCCCCTTCCCAGCCAGATTATCTTACCCTGCTCATTCAGTTTCTTCAGGTCTTTCAGGGCCTGATAACGGCTGCAATGATTGAACAACATGCAATCGGTGGAAGAGACAAGGCGTTCGTTCTTTAGTTTGGAGAGGATATTTGCCAGGCGTTCCTCTTCTGCCAAATCCTTTCGTTTGGGGAGTACGGCACGGACAAGCGGGATAGTTTTCAGCTTATGTTTCAACTCAGGGGAAGTACGGTAGACGACATTGTTGAAGCGGATCGATTCGGCACGGATTTGCTTAGGGTCCGTAATGTCTTTCGGTGTCTTCAATGTCACGGAAAAGTTACCGATACCGTCAATATCGACAGTCTCACCTTCGCTAAGATGATAGTGCAACATCTCCGACAAAGCCTTTACCACTCCTTTTACATCACCGGAACTAAAGGTAGATCTCTGGGCTATTTCGTCGGCCAGCTTGTCGGTCGTGATCTTACCTCCTGAAACTACTTTGGCATACAGCGAGCCTGTTTCTCCCGTCTCACGGTTCGGTGGGTTCTTATAGAACGCATATTTAGCACACATATGCAATAGATTTAAGTTTAAAGTCCTTGTTATTTAGTTCGAAAGATAGGAATAATTTTTCTTTTCCGCAAGTACAAAATCAATTTTGAGCATGCTAAAAATTAAATTCGACGTAGCTAAAAATTAATTTTGCGCATGCTCAAAAGCAAAAAAATAAGGGAGGAAAATATTAGTTTATAGTATGTTTTAAATTAAAGGACAAGGAGAAACGAACTAATGTCACTTAATCGGTTGGTGCCTTTACGGTAAAAGGTGTATTACAGGCATTTATAGCTGCCTGTTGGCATATTCTAAAATTCTTTTCCGTAACGGGGACATCTCCATACGCATCAAGGAAAGGAGTATCAGAAAGTTCGACTTTGTAAATAGAGGTTATTAATGCCTGAAACAGCGTGCAAGAGGCAGTGTACCGGCCTATACCGCAATCAAGATGACGATAATCTCTCGTTATATCCAACGGAGAATTATTCAGGCTCGTATTTCTTAAGTTCTGGATTGCGGTACCGACGGGTACCAGTATGTCCACCTCAGATTGGTTCATCATTACTTTCGTCGCATTGGTGATGGCTTTGTACATCTTCTGTTGATTATATCCGTACTTGCCAAAATATTCTTCCTGACATCCGGTTCCATATGCCCAGGGCATTTGCCAGGCAATAACAGGTTTGGATTTACGGCATTCGTTTTTTGCAATATCGATCAAACTGGAAAGAACGGGCAAATATGTCTGATACCTTCCCGCATCATAAGAAACTTGTTGAAAGGTTATGATATTCCAGTCAGCATACTGCAATGCTTGCTTCAATGTAAAATTATCCGATATAGTCGTCCACTCCATTTTATCATTTGTAACTTGATATATACCGATGGGGGAATTCTCCATATAACCTTCATAAAACTTCCTTAGAGAAGCTCCTCCCGCAATGAGGTGACCGATACAAATATGACTCAAACCAACTGATTTAATAATCCTTGGCAACCCACTTGTCGCATCTTCCGTAAAACTATTTCCAATACATAATATTTTCAACGCAGCAGGATTGGCAGGAAGATGTTGCTTCTTATCAGACAAATGATTGTTACTTTTCTGCCTCATAAACCGGAGGATCGTTCTGTCGGTATAATAAAAATAGAAGAAATGCCTTGACTCTATTATATTTTTAAGGACAGGGATGTCAGGCATATCCAAAGGCATGGCGGCTTGTATAGTCGTACTTTTTTCGTTTATCGACCAATATCCTCTGCCATCGACATCTATAGACTGAAGGTCGGATTCGGAATTTGGTATGTTCGATAGGGCCTTTATATCGGTATTGACTCCATTGATCAACCAATTATTATTGTTTCCGATAGTTGTATAAAAGACTTTCTTTCCGCCGGGAAAAGAGATGACACTATTATCGCTGAACACAATCTCGAAGGAACCGGACGTTTGCTTAATTTCCCGAATGGACAAATCATTTTGCAAAGCCTGAAATAACAGCTCCTGAGAGACCCCAACCCAATCATCGCCTTCCTCTTTTTCCGCACATGAAATATTCAAAAGGAAAAACAAGCAAGCGAACAAAACATGTATCCTCATACCAACATTCATTTTATGCAGGCAAATATATAATATAACTTGATTTAACGGATTTCTAAATAAATAAAATAAATTAAACGCATAAAGATTTAACAACAGCACCAAGTTGTATTTGTTATTGTTACTTTTACCCATTGAAACAGATAAATAAATTAGTATGCTGATTATATTGACCTCGGCCAAAACAATGACCGGTACATCCAAAATAAAAGCTCCTGCCGGGACGATGCCCCGTTTCGCACAGGAAGCGAATGAAATAGTCCTGAATATGGCACAGTTCTCTACCGACGACCTGAAAAAGATTCTGAAACTGAATCCCAAACTGGCATTGGAGAATTACAACCGATTTCAGGAATTTCACACCGCAGAGGTACACTCCTTACAGGCATTACTAGCTTATACCGGAGTGGTTTTCAAGAATATCAACCCCAAAGATTTCACGGAAGATGATTTCCTGTATGCAAACGACCATCTGAGGATTGCCTCCATCTGCTACGGGCTGCTGCGTCCGCTCGACCTGATCAAGCCTTACCGGATGGAATATGAGGTGAAGCTACCGGAGTTGGGAGAAGGAAATATGTATAATTATTGGCGTCCGCGTCAGACAGAACTGCTGATCGACGAAGTAAAAAAGAGCGATAACATCCTGATAAACCTTGCCAGCCAGGAAATACAGGGGGCATACGACTGGAAGAAAGTCGGGAGCACCGTCCGCATCATCACACCGGAGTTCAAGGTATGGAAAGACGGAAAAGCGCAGACTATCGTGATCTACATGAAGATGGCCCGCGGACAGATGACACGGTATATACTGAAAAACAGGATCACTGATCCGGAAGATCTCAAAAACTTCTCTTGGGAAGGATTTACCTACGACGAGAGTCTGTCGAACGGGGATAACTGGGTTTTCCTGCAAAGCTAAATGAAAAGAAATTGCCGCTTTGTTCAATAATCCGGAGATAAAAACGTTATATGTATGTTCCTTTTTAAATGAATGATGAAATGAAAAAGACCTGTTTGCTATTACTTTTGCTCGTTGGAATAATCTACATAAACGAAGGTTACAAGATTATAAGCGAAGATATGCCGGTGAAAAGCACCACCGAAGGCTCCCTCTCAGACGTTGCCGACGAAGTGATCGCCATTCCGCTGGAAACAACATCCGACTGCCGGCTGAAACATGCCACAAAGATCAAGCGCGACAGGAATGAATTGTTCCTGGTAAGCAATGGCCAGCTTTTTCATTTCGACTGCTCCGGCAAATTCCTTAGCCGGATCACCAGTAATAAGCATTTCCTAGTTACCGATTACGTCATTGATCCGCTCGAAAAGCAACTGATCGTCATGGACGACCGGGAAAACGTTTATTATTATGATTACGACGGGACGTTGCTGAAAAGGAAAAGCCTTGCCGGAATCAATCCATTGAAAACCCCTACTCGCCTGATGTACCATAACCGCCATATATGGATGACGGCACAATCGTTGTCGCCCTCCGAAGAGGGGACCGGCAAACAATGTGTCAACCAGTGGCTTTATAAGTTCGATACGACATTCAACCTGCAGGATGCCCGCAAACTGACGGCTGCCGACCTGGGACGGTTCTATCTGGGTGCCTGCTTCTCTACCGAACTGTCCGTTACTAACGGGAATGTCTACGCCTATTCGCCTTCCACCCAGCCGGACGAGTTACTGGCGGATACGCTTTACCTGATCAGACGGAACAAACTGAATATACATGAGGAATATTCCTCAATCTTACCCCTCTGCATAGCCGGACGTTATCTGGTTTCCACTTACTCGGACGCAACTGATACGGATAAGAATTACACGTTCTGTTACGATCGCCGGGAAGACTATGCCTATAATGTAACAGGAGGCTTCGAAGATAATTTCTACCATACGGGAAGGGTTCCCGACCTGAAATCACTGGATATTTATAACAATTCTTTCTGTTATTGCCGTTCAGGAGAAGAAGTAAAGAAAGCATTCCCGGATCGTACGGAAGAAGATAATCCGGTGCTGTTTATTGTTAGGATGAAGGCTTGACGCGAACCTTGATTGTTTTTTGCATAAACCAACATTACATTAAAAAACATTCTTTGAGATACAGGAAACAGGAATAATAATTATCTTTGCTTGTATTATTAAAACGATTAAAGAGATGAAAAAAGGAGATGTAGCAAAAGCAGATCCCCGGCTCACCGGGTTAAATGAGTGGGTAGAAGGAACAGTGATTGATGTGGAACACAATCCTTTTAAGGGAATAGTTATTGCCATCAAGGATAAATTAGGCCGTATCTTTTTCGGTGAACAGAAATATTTCATACCATCAAAACCAGATACTGTATGTATGCAATAGCATTCGACATGATGATTGCCGACCTTCGTTTGCATTACGGTGAACCTTACAATAATGCATATTTCGAGATCAATCAAATACTCAGGAAATATAATTTCTATAATACCCAAGGAAGCGTCTATATGACAGAGAATACAGATATGTCTAATCTGTTTAGGGCGATTGACGCATTAAAGCATATTGATTGGTTTAAAAATTCAGTCAGAGATATACGTGCTTTCCGTGTAGAAGACTGGTCAAACTTTACAGACTTTGTACAAGAAAAATAGGGTAACAGAATACAGGTATATCTAAATCAGTTTGCGCCGAGGCTTAACTGATATCAGACATACCTGCAAATAAAAAGTTATCAGAACAATCTGCCGCAAAAGCGCAGTTTCATAACCGGATAAACAGTCAGTTTATCTATGATTTTTGTGAAACTGTCGTCTCCGTCGGTTGAAGTACTACCCAGGATTCCGGCATCCGTATACACTTTGGGAGTTCCGTGGAACTGAACACCTAATTCAAACTGTACGCCGATACGCTTTTTAGGAACTGCACGTCCGAAACCTACTCCCAGATAAGGACGGAATCCGGCTGCTTTAAGACCGCCGGCGATATTACCATCCTTGTCTACCGGAATCGTCTGATCACCGATAACAATACCGGCCTTTCCACCTTCGTTCACATATTCCTTCAACTCATCGCTGTGGCCAGTGATCTTCACTAACTTGGAACCGCCGAAATAAGCACCGGCCGTCACAAAGAAAGAAGAACTCAGGAACGGATAGTAGTTCACCAATAATTCTCCGGAAGCACGGCTCATACTACCTTTAAGGTCAAGCGTACTCGGATAGCTTCCCAGATCGGGATCATTCAGTTCCACATCCACATCTGTGCTGATTTTAATACCCGGCATAAACGAAACACCTCCACGGATGACAAAATGGGGAGTGACCGGAGTCGCTACATCAACGCCAATACCTGTTGTTCCGGCACTTACACCAACTGAGAGAGAATTAAAAAATCCCCAGCTCTTTCTGAGCGGAGACATAAGAAGAAATTACACTCATAGCTATGAGTGCACACATAAAAATTACCCTTTTCATAATCCAATAGAGTTATTATTAATACTAGCGGCTGCAAAAGTAATGAAATAAATATAACTTACATAAAAAAAGAAGTGGTACCGAAATTAATCCGATACCACTTCTTTTTTCTTATAAGGTCAAAGCGAATGTTATTCTTCTCCGCTTTCGTCTTCCTTCATATTATGGAATACATTCTGTACATCGTCATCTTCTTCCAGCTTTTCAATCAGCTTATCCAATGTTTCACGCTGTTCGGCTGTCACTTCTTTCAGATCGTTCGGGATACGAACAAACTCGCTGCTTGTGATTTCGTAACCGTTCTCTTCCAAATATTTCTGGATAGCGGAGTTCTGAGCAAATTCACCGTAGATAACAACTTCTTCTTCGTCTTCGTCTACTTCATCCACTCCATAATCGATCAGTTCCAGTTCCAGGTCTTCCAACGAAATACCATCTTTCTTGTTGATATGGAATACACATTTATGATCGAACAGGAATTCAAGGCTGCCGCTTGTACCCAGTGAGCCGCCATGTTTATTGAAATAACTGCGCACATTGGCAACCGTACGGGTTGTATTATCGGTCGCTGTTTCCACGAAGATAGCAATACCGAACGGACCGTAACCTTCATAAGTCATCTCCTTATAGCCGGAGAAATCTTTTTCTACAGCACGCTTAATGGCACGTTCCACATTTTCTTTCGGCATATTCTCCTTCTTTGCATTCTGCATCAAAGCACGCAAATGGGGGTTATTCTCCGGATCAGGACCGCCTGCTTTCGCAGCAATAGTGATTTCCTTACCCAGTTTTGTGAATACGCGGGCCATATTACCCCAACGTTTAAATTTTCTTGCTTTACGGAACTCAAACGCTCTTCCCATATTATATCTGTATTATATTATTATAAACTTTTGTCTTATCTCAATGATGCACCCAGTTTGCTTTCCAGATTCTTGCGAATCTTCTGCATGATCGCGTCGATCTGTTTGTCGTTCAATGTCTTCGTTTCATCTTGCAGGTAGAAACTTACGGCATACGATTTCTTTCCGTCCGGCAGGTTCTTGCCTTCGTAAACGTCGAACAGGGAAACCTCCTTCAACAGTTTGCGTTCGCTTTCTTCGGCGATCTTTTCGATCTCAGCAAACTGAACGGACTTGTCCAGCAACAAAGCCAGGTCACGTTTTACTGCCGGGAATTTAGAGATCTCGGAGAATGTCACCTTATTCTTCTTTGTCTCCTTCATCAGCAATGTCCAGGACAACTCAGCATAATATACCTCGAAATCAATATCCATAGCCTTGCAGATCTTACGGTTTACGATACCGAACGTACCCAGTTCGCGGCCCGAAGTTGTTGTAATACTTACGCCTGTTGAATACATATCATTGCTCAGGTTTCCGAAGACAACCTTCTTCAGATTCACGCCCAGACGGATAAGGATATTTTCCACATAGGCTTTCAGTTCATACACGGTAGCCTTTTCATCTGCATGCGCCCAACTGTTTTCCACACGGTCGCCGCAAACCCATAATCCCAGGCGATAGTCTTCCGAGAATTCGGCCAGTGTAGCGTCTTCACGCTTCTTCTCTACATTATAATCGTAGCAGTTGCCAAATTCAAAGAAACGGATATTGCCGTTTTTACGTTTCACATTATGTTCGATACTTTCCAGACCGCCGAACAACAATGTCTGACGCATACCGTTCAGGTCTGCACTCAGTGGGTTCATCAGCATAACGCAATGAGAAACCGGATAAGTAGTCAGTTCATCGTAATAAGCGGAACGTGTCAGCGAATTGTTCATAATCTCATTGAAACCTGAACCGCAAAGCTGTTCAGAGATCAGGTTCTGCAGATCATAACTACGATCGGTAGCTGTCTTGTAGCTCAGGTTTGATTTTACGCTGTCGCTGAACTCTATATTATTATATCCGTAGATACGGAGGATATCTTCAATTACATCGACATCACGCTGTACGTCGATACGGTAAACCGGCACATGGATGGTCAGACCTTCGGTTGTTTCCGAAACGATTTCCATCTCCAGGCTAGCCAAAATACTCTTAACGGTCTCTACCGGAATGTCCTTACCGATCAGACTGTTGATCTTGTTGTAAGTCAGTTCTACGGTATAAGGCTGTACCGGATTCGGATAAACATCCTGGATAGATCCGGTAATCTTACCACCGGCTACTTCCTGGATCAACAGAGCGGCACGTTTCAATACATAGATCGTATTGTTCGCATCCAGACCGCGTTCGAAGCGGAAAGAAGCATCGGTGTTCAAACCGAAGCGACGGGCTGTCTTACGAATCCATGTCGGATGGAAACAAGCCGATTCAAGGAATACATCCGTAGTCTGCTCCGTCACACCTGAATCCAGGCCGCCGAACACACCACCGATACACATGGCTTCTTCCGTATTGCAGATCATCAGGTCACGATCGGTCAACGTACGTTCAACACCATCCAGGGTGACGAACTTGGTACCTTCCGGCATCGTCTTCACGATCACTTTATCGCCTGTCACCTTGCCTGCATCGAATGAATGCAGAGGCTGTCCCATTTCATGCAATACATAGTTGGTTACGTCCACTACGTTATTAATAGGACGCAAACCGATTATATTCAGACGGTTTTTCAACCATTCCGGACTTTCTTTCACTGTTACGCCCTTGATAGTAACACCGGAGTAACGGGGACATGCCTCCGTATTTTCAACGATCACTTCGATAGCCGGAGTTTCATCGTCGATCTTGAAAGCGTCGACAGACGGACGTTTCAGTTCTGTCGGCTTACCGTTCTGTTTCAGGTAAGCAGCCAGGTCGCGGGCAACACCGAAATGGGAAGTTCCGTCCACACGGTTCGGAGTGATATCCACTTCCAGCACATAGTCGCTCTTTACATTATAATATTCCTTGGCAGGAGTTCCTACAACCGCATCAGCCGGAAGCACGATAATGCCGGCATGGTCTGTTCCGATACCGATCTCATCTTCCGCACAGATCATACCGTTCGACTCAACGCCACGGATTTTTGATCTTTTAATGGTAAAGACTTCGTCACCGTCATAGAGTTTCGTACCGTTCACAGCGACAACCACTTTCTGGCCTGCTGCGACATTGGGCGCACCGCAAACGATTTGCAAAGGTTCTTCCCCACCGACATTCACCGTCGTGATATGCAAGTGGTCAGAATTCGGGTGTTCCACACAAGTCAGAACTTCGCCGATAACCAGTCCTTCCAGTCCACCTTTGATCGTTTGAACTTCTTCTACTCCCCCGGTTTCCAAACCGATAGAGGTTAGTGCTGCTGATACTTCTTCGGGCTGCAAGTCGAAATCAAGATACTCTTTCAGCCAGTTGTAAGATATATTCATTGTTCTAAAATTTATTCAATCAAGTTTCTATGCGTCTGCGAGATTCCCCGCTTGCGGCAATTTGACTGGCAAAAGTACAAATAATAGAATAATTATTCAACGAGTGTACGGACTTTATTCTTACCACAAGCCAAAAAATCTTATTAATCAACGGTTATTTCATTTCCAAATCTTTGTCCAATATAAAAATTCAGCCTAATTTAGAGGCGTAATTCTTACTGAATATCAAAAAATACAAACACACTAGGGATAAAATATTTACTTAATCATTCATAATGTAATGTCTAACAGGATTCTATCAGTGCAATATATACTCATACTTGTCCTATTTTTTATTCTAAATAGCTCATGCAACCAGACAACGCCTCATAAACACATATTAATCATCCAGTCTTACGAAGCCGGTCTCCCGGCATATAAGAAAATGAAAAATATCTTTGCCGAACAATTACGGAAAAGAGACATACATGCAGAGGTCCATACCCTTTATCTGGACGGAACCAAGAAAACGGAGAAAAAACAAAAACTGACTATATATGAGGAACTGAACAGGTTATCATCCTGGAATCCGGATATCATCCTGACCTGTGACGATCCGGCCCTGAATGCCTTACTGACCTGCGACCATCCTTCCGTTAAAACGACTCCGATCGTCTTTACCGGAGCGAACTACCCGAACGTGCCATTCATTCAAAAACAGTCCAACATAACAGGCTTCCGTGACAAACCGGATTACAGAACCAATATAGAACTGATAGAACAACTCATAGGAAAATGTATTGTTGTGCGGGTTACCGACGATATCTATGCAGACAAAATCATCCTGGCAGACATGGATGAACAGATCAAAGATATCTGCAAAACAAACAATATCTTCTCCCCGGACAAAATACGCTTATCCGGAAAACGCGGTACCTCCATCTCCAAAAACAAAAAAATAATACCGGACGCCATGTACATAAGCACGATCAACGGAAAATCGACCCGTTCGTTGATCAAAGGGTTAGGCGAGAACTATTATAACAAGGCTTATCTGGCAATCAAAAGAGATTATCTGACTCTCTCTTTGGGACGTTTCAGTTCTTTCCCCGGTTTTTCGGTCCTCAACGAAATGGTCGGTTATAATTATGGTGTAATCGGAGGATATGTCACGACACAGCAAGAACAAACAACCCTGGCCGCCAACCGTATTGCCGATATACTGAACGGGGCTCCGGTAAGTAACTTTCCACAAATTACGGAGGCAGGCAAAAAGTACATATTCGATTATAAAATACTCGACCAATGGGGGATCAGTCTCAACAAACTGCCGATAGACAGCGAGATCGTAAATATCCCCTTTTATATCCGTTACCAGTTCTATATTATATGTATAGCAGTTTTGCTGGGAATTATACTGATAATTATTATCATTTACCAGCGAATGTTGTATAAGAGAGAGGCTGCCCATAAAAAAGAGGTGCAGGAAAATCTGAAACATGAGAAGGAATTTCTCTCTTTCGCTTTGGAGAGCGGTAACATTTTCACATTCCGGTATAAAAACGGAACCTTCTATTTCGACAAAGAGTTTTATCATTATCTGAATATGCCAGAAGAGCCCATCAGTGCGGAACGTTTCAGCAAGGCTATCCACCAGGACGAACAGGCTGATTTCCAATTAAACAGGTATAAGCTGGATCATGGTTTCCCCTCCCGTCAGATAACCAGAAGAAGATATGATTTTAACGGACAAGGTCATCAGTGGTGGGAATTCCGGTATGCCCAGAACACCAACATAAAGACTGCCGGCAATGATTATTCCGTCGAAGTAAACGGCCTCTGCCTTAATATCCAGCAAATCAAGGAAACAGAGATTAATCTGACCAAGGCCCTGAAAAAGGCGGAAGAATCCGATAAGATGAAATCGGCCTTCCTGGCCAATATGAGCCATGAGATACGTACACCGCTCAACGCCATCGTCGGCTTCTCCCAACTGCTGAGTTCGGATATGGAACTGGAGCAGGATGAAAAAAATGAGTTTATCGGCCTGATAAACACGAATAACGACTTGCTTCTCAAACTGATCAGCGACATTCTGGACCTGTCGCGCATCGAGTCCGGACAAATATCCTTTACCTATGCAGACTGCGATCTGAATCAATTAGTGGAAGATATTTTTAATACACATCGCGTACTGATGCCTCAGGGAGTAGAATTGATCAAAGAAGTTCCGGAGATCCCGGCCATTATCAACACAGACCGTTTCAGACTGACCCAGGTAGTTACTAATTTCATTAACAATGCGACAAAATTTACTACTCACGGATATATCAAAGTCAAATACGAATACGACACCGAACATATCCTACTGTCGGTCGAAGATACGGGAAAAGGTATTCCCAAAGATAAGATAAAGCAGGTATTCGAACGTTTCCAGAAACTGGATGAGTTTGCCAAAGGAACCGGTCTCGGACTGGCAATCAGCCTGAGCATTATAAAAACGTTTAAAGGAACCATCCTGTTGGATTCGGAAGAAGGGAAAGGCAGCAAGTTTACTATCTCGCTACCCTATACTCCTCAATAAAACGCTTATTGGCTTTTGCCTCTTTAGTCCATTCCGGTATAACGGTTTTCAGAAATTCATCTTTGGCAGCCAGTTCTGATTTCATATCCAGACCTATATATTTCTGCGCCTTCTCCTTGGTTGAGATATCGGGCATGGGCACTTCTTGATTATAACCGTGTTTATTCAGTACGTCTTTTATGACCAGGCGTGCCTGCATCGTTTTATACAGGCCATCGCCTAAAATACGTTGTACTTCCTGGGGAGCATGGAAGGCAGCGCCATGGGAAGCGATAGCAAAATCCCAACGCCACTGGGCCTGGCGAAGCAGTTTGAGCACAGGCTCCATCTGGTTATCCGACGCACCTCTATCCCAGGCAAACTTAGCTTCGATATGTGCTTTTACCAACTCTTTTTCCAATTTATTACGCAGTTCCATGGCTTTGTTCTGCCGGGTATATACGTCCTGACGAAGCACTTCCGCACTTTCATGATGACAGGTCTGGCATGTTTTTTCGATCATCGCCAACGGACTTTGGATATGATGATTATTATATGACCGGAGCTCTTCCTCGACATACGGCATATGGCACTCACCGCAGGAAACGCCCCGGCGGGCATGGATCCCCATCTGAGCCAGTTCAAAATCCGGATGCTGGGCTTTCAACATGGGAGTTCTACTCAGTTTATTGACATAATCGGAAAAACCTATTTTATCGTAGTAGTTCTCAATAGCTTCGACAGTATACCCGGAATCCCAGGGAAGAACAACCTCTTTATTCTCCCCTTTTAAATAATACTCCGCATGGCACTGAGCACAAACAAGCGAACGCATCCTTCGGTCCGAAGCATCTTCAATGGGATCGCCTTCCCGTTTCAGAGCGTCGATCAGGAACTGACGCGGAACACGCAAATCCATACTCTCCGGATCATGACAATCGCCGCAACCGACAGGATTGACCACTTCCGATCCCCAGTCGTACCATTTCTTTTTATAGAACCCATCCGAACCCACTTCGTCTATCAGCCGTGGAACATCCAGGCTTTTACAGGCCCAACAGGAAGCGGGCTGAGGACCATCATTCGCTTTTCGCGGAGCTCCGGTACGCAAACTATGATAAAGATCTTCAATAGCATACATATGTCCTCTCGGAGACAAATAACTTTTTGAAAAACCATAACCCGCCCACAAGATTACCATTTCGGGCCGCATAGCCAGAATGTCTTCGGCCTGATTACCGTTATACAAACTTTTGAAAGTCGTATCCGCCGTATTCTTCCAGCTCTTATATTCATAGGAATTCGAAAGATTCAGTTCATTGGCTTGAAGGGGGTCTTCGGTTCCCCCGTTTTCCACCTCGTCGATAAATATGATTTCTCCCCTATTTACATAAGAATACCCTGTAGTCACGATCAAAATGGCTATAACAGTTGCGGGCAGCAACACTTTTAAATACCCTACACCTAGTGTTTTTTTCATCAGATATAATTTGCTTATATAAAATCCATATGCAAATAGCTTTAATAAGCTTTGATTTTTGAGCTGTTTGATTTAGATTACAAATGTAGTAAAAAGATATTATGGACCAAGAGAATTTTGATAACTATAAAATAAAGCTGTATTTTTGCAGCATAAATAAATGAACCTCTATGCGTATCGACATACTGACCGTACTTCCGGAAATGATCGATGGAATGATTAATTGCTCCATCGTCAAAAGAGCACAGGACAAGGGACTGGCTGAAATTCATTTACATAACCTGCGTGACTACACGACTAACAAATGGCGCCGTGTAGACGATTACCCTTTCGGTGGTGAGGCCGGGATGGTGATGCAGATCGAACCGATCGACCGGGCTATCTCCGCTTTGAAAAGCGAACGGGAGTATGACGAGGTAATCTATACGTCGCCGGACGGGGAAACATTCAACCAGCCGATGGCGAACAGCATGTCCCTGCTCAATAACATGATCATTCTGTGCGGTCATTATAAGGGGATCGACTACCGTATCCGTGAACATCTGATCACCCGGGAAATATCCGTAGGTGACTATGTCCTGACAGGCGGTGAACTGGCTGCCGCTATTATTACCGATGCGGTTGTCCGCCTGATACCCGGAGCCATCGGTGACGAACAGAGCGCCCTCTCCGATTCTTTCCAGGATAACCTGCTGGCTCCGCCGGTTTATACACGCCCGGCAGATTATAACGGTTGGAAAGTTCCGGATGTGCTTCTCTCCGGCCACCAGCGCAAGATCGACGAATGGCGGTTGCAGCAGGCACAGGAACGGACGGCACGGCTACGACCGGATTTGCTGAAAGGGGAATAAATCGAAACTACCTTTTTGACATAATAACACCCTACCAGGTATTTTATAAACATATTGATATGTTAAAAAATATTACCTGGTAGGGTATTTTCATTTACCCGGTATATTAATCCGATTTAGCCGGTAGAGTAGTTACATTTTGATAGTTGCCTATTTTACCAGAATACTCAAATCACTATTCTTTTGTCGCGCCATCAATTGCGCTATATATAAGGAACGGGGAAATAGATTGATCTCATTCTGTCCTTCCCAGATGCCATCCGGGCGATCGGTAAAATGACCGGGATACTTCTCTCCTTTCAATCCTATACAATAATTATGCCCCGAAGTCCACGGGTTCTGTACGGCAGCACGGTTCACCCGGCAATTCCACAATACCTGCGTCACGCCTGCCCAACCATGTCCGCTTCCCATCTGGCCGCGGTCCTGTACGTTTATTTCGCCATCGGTGACGATATTATCATACAACGTGCCGACAGACCAACGGTGGTGCGGACCTATATCGGCAAACGTCTGCGAAGCCGTGCAATTATAAAAGACATTCGGACCGCATACCTGTGCACCGGTTACATAATCATGACGGCCTTCCGTCGCCTGGCAGTTCATAAAGAGATTCTGCTGCCCCCAGTTATTGAAGGAATAACGATAGCCTCCGGTAATAAGTGATTTTGCTTCCAGGCAACGACAATCCACAACAGAAACATTTTTGGCAAAACGTTCGCAACTGACAGCCGAGTAGCCGAAATAACGGGCCGTGATGTTCCGCACCCAACAGTTTTCCGCCTTATCCAGTCCGACGGCAATCCAACCGTGTTCCAGGTCTTCATAATCTTCAAACTCGGATTCAAAGCAGATATCCGATATACCGACCTCACTGATACGTCCGTCGAATGTATATTTATAGACTTCGCCACCTCCAAACTTCTTATCCATCTGCATCACGACAGGGTTGTCGATAAAAAGACGGTTCCCTTCGATCTTCGTGATCTGACGTTCGAAAGCCAGGTTATATTCCTGCGGCGTCCATTGGCGTGTACCTTTCCGTTCCACGATCTGGTCCATTTTAATGGCATGGATCCATTCCCGGGTACCGGGACGATAAACGATCACCCGGTCGCCCACCTTAAAACCTTTTGTCGACGAAACCCGGAATGAATGGGTACCGACCGGCACGAAATCGTCTGTTATCTTCACCCGTGTATTCGGTATTTCCTTCATCGAACCGGCACCTTCCACCCGGATCAAAGTACGACGCTCTTTACCGGTAGCGATCAGACGGGTTTCATTGATATTATCGCCTTCTCCCATCAACACTATACCACCGGTGTTTATCACGACAGAACCTGCAATCCTGTAAACGCCCCGTTTTAAAAGGATCGTCCCCCGATGGCCGTTTTCATCCGGCTGCCTGCGGGATATTTCATCAATAGCCTCTTGTATCAAGGCTCCGCTATCCCCTTCTTTTACCGGAGAAACGACTTTAACGACCGGATATCGAGGAATACTTTTATCGCCATGATGATAGCCTACCCGGCTGAAATCAGGTATGGTATTGCCGTCTTTATCGGGAATATAAGTCAGAATACCTTCCCCACTGATCCTGACCAGCGAAGACTGCCAGGCCGGCGGCAGCTTCGTCTGTGCATGGCTACAAACGAAAGCTGCTCCAGCCACTAGTCCGATTATGATTTGTTTAAATGCGCTCATTCGATACTTAATCTTCAATGATTACACGGAAGCCTACATTATGCACTTTCTGCCAAGGCAGATAAGATTTACGGTAATAGGCTGTCGAAGTTTTCGGATGATCGGTCCAGGAACCGCCGCGTATCACTTTTTCGGTTCCGTTACCTTGTGCCTTCTCGTTATAAGGATAAGGCAGATAGTCGGAACGTGTCCATTCGGCGATATTACCCTGCATATCATACAATCCCCAGGGGTTAGCCTGATAACCACCACCTTTCACCATCAGCATATTGCCGTCGTCGACATTATTGTCTTTCGGCTGGTATGTGTAGTATTTGTACCAGGGATCACCCGGGCTCATCGGTTGCGGGTTCACACCTCTTACCGCCAGCTTGTTCAGTTGTTTGTCACCCATATTTTCATAGGCGGCAAAATCGGTATTCAGCGCCCCGTACCAGAAATCGGATTCACTACCGGCACGACAGGCCCACTCCCACTGCATTTCGGTCGGCAAAGTCACTTTCAAACCGGTTTTCTCACTCAGCTTCTCACAGAAGGCCATCGCCTCTTCCCAACTGACACGGATGGCGGGTTGTTCCGGATTGTTGGCCGGATACCCCTGGTGCACATGATCCTTCCAAAGTTGGTTCACGAAACGGCTGTTATGATCGGGGAAAATCGTACGGAATTGTTCGTTACTCACCTCTATCTCCGCCATCCAGAATGCCTTTTTCACCTCCTGTTTGCTGGCCGGAGAGTAATCGGAATGTCCCTTGTTACTTCCCATCACGAACTTACCGGCCGGGATGCGTACAAAGTTCATCACGATGCCCGGAGCCAGCTCGATGCTCTTCTTTGTCTCCTGTTCCTTTGCCAGCATGCTCTTAGCGATTGTTGCATCAAACGGCCAGCCTTTCACATTCACTTCTTTATTTTTATATTCCCTGCGTTCCGGTTTTACAGGAGACGGCTTCGGCTGTTTGCCCAGATAATCGGCATAGGCACGGATCTCCGACTGCCAGTCTACACCGGAACCGGCATATTTCTCCGTCAACTCCGTACGACGGCTGATCTGTTCCACTCCCTTAAAGATATTTGCTTTAAATTTACTATGATAAGGAGCATTAAAGTCAATCCAGTTATAAAGCGTTTTCCATTCCTTATCGGTCAGTTCAACACCATGATGTCCGGTTTTCAACATTTTGATCAGCTGGCTGGTCGAGGCATGATATTCGTACGGATTCAAGACTTCGATCTCCGCTTCCGGTCCCTGGCGGTGGATATACGGATGAAGATTCAGATAACTTTTGCCAAATCCGGTAAAATCATCGATACGGCCACCGGTAAAATCGGCCAGTTTATTGGAACCGTCATGGCAGGCGATACAGGCACGGTCCAACACCGGCTGTACTTCTAGTTCGAACGTGAACGGACGCTGTCCGCCTTCCGGCAATGCGATCGCATGCGGTTTGATAGTCGAAGCGACCACACGTTTCGGGATAGGTATCTGATTCTGGTCTTCGTGGCAACCGATACAGGAGACGGTTTCTCCCGGCATTCCGGTCAGCCAGCTACGCATCCACTGCACGGCACGTCCGCACGAATCCAACGGTTGAAGTGAGATCGGCGTATTGGCGGGGATAGTGAACAATGCAGAACCATCCTCTTCGACCGGCACCGTACCCAACAGGCGTTTGATATCCCATCCGCTCTGAACACCCTGTACCCAATGGTCGGACGGAGTTTTATTATAAGCATATTCGTAAGACAACACACGGAATGCTTTCACCGTACCGCGGGGTACGCCCTTCAAACCTTCACCTTCGTAAATATCCTGGATAAAGACAGTCGCCTCCTTCGTGCCCGGTTTCGTACGGTCGGGAATAATGGGGGGAACCGGAGTTTTCTTTATCGGTATCGGGTGGATCAATCCTTCACCTTCATACTCGGCAATCAGCGTCAGGTTATCATACACGTCTACCAGATAAATGCCCCATAAAGCATTCGGATTCAATTTGGCGGCAACCAGATAATATTTATCGTTCAACGGATAAGGCTTGATAAACTGAGGCCAGACACCATCCACCAGCCGGTCTTTCACGATCGGTTCGATCTTGCGGTCGCGGAATGGCAGTTCCTGCACCATTCCCAGTTCCGACTTGCGGCCTTTGGAGGGATCGAACAGGATCAGACGGCCGGAACGGGCAACGCCATGGTGTCCGGAGATGATTCCGACAAAACCGGATGCCTGGCCGGGTATCGGTTTCGCGTCGAATGTGCTGTTCGGAAAATAAGAGCCGCTGCCGTAAAGTGCTTTCTGCTCGGTTCCGTCGGGATTCATATGCATCACGAAGCGGGAGAAATAATGTGTCAGGTCGGTGTACTCCCAACGGGTGTACATCACCTTGCCATTGTGCATGATAACCGGCGACCAGTTGGCATCCTGGTCGAACGTCAGACGACGCAGGGAACGGTCTTCCGGATTATAAAGCACCATATTACCGACCTCATCATTCCCGTTTACGCAAGGAACACCGTTGTAACCGATATTGGATACGGCAATGATCTTTCCCGAAGGCAACCAGGTCGCATCAAAGAACTCGAGGTCTTTTTCGGGTGATTCAATCAGTTTTTTCAAACCTTTCCCGTCCAGTCCCACTTCGAAAACCTGCCAGCGCTTATCGGTGTCGATCATGGAAAACATCACACGGTCGGCATCCCAATGCAGTTTCAGGTCGGGAACGGACGAACCGTTATCCGGCTTGAAGATGGTACGTGACTGAATGTCGCCGCGAAGATTCGATAGTTCGACGATCTCCGCATCGAATCCGCCACGCGGGGCGGAAGTCTGGTTCGACCAGTTATTATTCTGTGTTCCCAGCGAACGGGGATTGACCTGGCGGGCAGAGGTACCGATATGGTAACGGCCCACGATCAGTTTATCCATATCCAGTTCCGGATTGGCCAGCAGTATTTCCCGTTTTAACTGTAAAGCCTGCCGGGCATCTTTTATTGCATTTTCATCGTTTGAATAGATACCGGCAAAACCTTTACCTACCAGTTCTTTTAAGGCTGACAGTCTGGATTGGTTAGCGGCCTGGTCAAACGACTTACTGCGTTTCATATCATTGAAAGCCTCTTCGATGGCCCGCATATTAAGCCAGCTCAGCGATTCCTGCAATTCGTATACCTTCATGGCATCCTGCGCAATATTCAGGTATGTCACCACTTGTTTATCCAGCTCCTTTTCCTGACCGGCAGTAAAATCAAAGGTGCGTGCCACAACCTCCAGGCGGTTTTGCCGGGCCAGCGCAGCGGCAAAGTGCGCATGAAATTTGCCCGCTGCCTCCCCGCTCAATGCCGCGCTCGGCTCCAGCATGTCAAAGGCGTGCAGATCGGTATGATA
>ERZ857922.883-NODE-883-length-40996-cov-4.571701_pt1 | contig 40996 bp, 27 predicted proteins | sample MGYA00519579_ERZ857922 | MGnify/ENA primary metagenome ERZ857922 (study PRJEB31778, sample SAMEA3449375) | human gut metagenome | biome: human gut; feature: human-associated habitat; material: faeces | place: United Kingdom | collected 2010/2012 ... | reverse complement strand
TGCCAAAGAGAAAATCGAGAAGGCAGGCGGAAAGGCTGAGGTGATGTAAGGTGTTTCAGACATTCCGTAACGCATGGAAGATTCCTGAACTGAGAAATCGTCTCCTGTTCACGCTGGCGATCCTCGTGGTGTATCGTCTGGGCTGCGCCATCCCCGTTCCGTTCATCACCGGCTCTGCACTGAGCCAGATGTTCTCGAACGGCAACATGCTCTCGTATCTCGATATGATGAGCGGCGGCGCGTTGTCCCGGTGCACACTCTTCGCGTTAGGTGTGACACCTTATATCAACGCCTCCATCATTGTGCAGCTGCTCACCGTTGCGATCCCTTCGCTGGAAAACATTGCGAAGGAGCCGGACGGCCAGAGCAAGCTGCAGCAGATCACCCGGTACGCCGGCGGCGTCATCGCTCTGGTGATGAGCCTCGGCTACTACTTCGTGGTCCGCAATATGGGTGCATTGAAGTACACGAACGGCGCGGCCGGTATCTTTACCGCCGTGGTCATCATCGCCGCCTTCACCGCCGGTGCTCAGTTGATCACTTGGTGTGGTGAGCAGATCGATGACAAGGGAATCGGCAACGGTATCTCCCTTCTGATCTTCTCCTCGATCGTTTCCAACTGGTCCAGCATCTACACCACGGTCACGGGTCTGCTGACCCGCGCCGCGGCCGGTGAGGCCAAGTTCTACATTCTGCTGCCCCTACTGGTCGTGCTGGCACTGGTCGTGATCGTGTTCATCATCATCATGACGAATGCTGAGCGCCGCATCACCATCCAGTATGCAAAGCGCGTGGTGGGCCGCAAGCAGATGGGCGGGCAGAACAGCTATCTGCCGCTGAAGCTGAACATGAGCGGCGTCATGCCCATCATCTTCGCTTCCGCTCTGGTTTCGATCCCCGGCACGATCGGCAGCTTCCTGCAGATCGATCAGGCAGCACATCCGTTCTGGTATGCGTTCTTCCATACCTTCAACTACACGTCGCTGCTCTACATCGTCATCTACCTGCTGCTGATCCTGGCCTTCAACTACTTCTATGTGGCCATCCAGTACAACCCCGTTGAGATCGCCAACAATCTGCGCCGCAACAACGGCTCGATCCCCGGCTTCCGTCCCGGCAAGCCGACCAGCGATTTCATCACCCGCACCCTGAACAAGATCACCCTCATCGGTTCTATCTTCTTGGCTGCGGTGGCTGTACTGCCGATCATTCTGGGCAACCTGACCGGTATGAGCATCCAGCTGGGCGGTACCAGCCTGCTGATCGTGGTTGGTGTGGCACTTGATACCACCCGCAGCCTCGACAGCTTTATGACGATGCGCAACCACAAGGGTTTCCTTGGCTGATCTAAAACAAAAGCACTGATGTGAGAAAGCACTGGAAAGGGGAGCATGCTCGTACTTTTCAGTGCTTTTTTGCTTTGAAGGGGCGTTAGTTCCTTCAAACATCAAAAAAGGCTCCTTTGTTAGAGGAAAGGAAGAATACCTATGAATCTGATTCTGTTAGGCGCACCCGGCGCGGGCAAAGGCACCCAGGCCGAGATCATCTGCGCAAAGCTGAACATCCCCTCCATCAGCACCGGCAACATCCTGCGCGCTGCTGTCAAGGAAGGCACCGAGATGGGCCTGAAGGCAAAGAGCTTCATGGACGCTGGCGCTCTGGTGCCCGATGAGGTCATCATCGGCATCCTGAAGGATCGCCTGGCACAGGACGACTGCGCCAACGGTTTCATCCTGGACGGCGTGCCCCGCACCATCGCTCAGGCTGAGTCTCTGGAGAAGGCCGGGATCCGGTTTGACGACGTAATCTCCATTGAGATCCCCGATGAGGCGATTATGGAGCGCATGAGCGGCCGCCGCGTCTGCGAGCACTGCGGAGCCAGCTACCATCTGGTGGCTGTGCCTCCCAAGGTGCCCGGCGTGTGCGACAGCTGCGGCGGCAAGCTGATTCAGCGTCACGATGATGAACCTGAGACGGTCAAGCACCGCCTTGAGGTCTATCATAAGGAGACGGAACCTCTCAAGGATTTCTACGCTGAGAGGGGTCTCCTGAGATCGGTGGAAAATCAACCCTCTGTGGAGGCCACAACCAAGGCCATCCTCAACGCCCTGAGGAGATGAGCTTATGATTACGCTCAAATCCGCACATGAGATCGAACTGATGCGCCGAGCGGGAAAAATTACCGCGGCTGCCCGTGCTTTGGCAGGGGAAATGGTAAAGCCCGGCGTAACAACCCAGGAGATCGACAGGGCAGTGGAGCATTTCATCCGCAAGCAGGGTGCCGTTCCCTCGTTCCTCCATTTTCCCGGCCCGCCGGGAGTCCGGGCATTCCCCGGCAGTGTCTGCGCCAGTGTCAACGATGAAATCATCCACGGTATCCCGGGTCCCCGGGTGCTGCAGGAGGGTGACATCGTCAGCATTGATGTAGGCGCCTATATCGGAGGATATCATGGGGACTGCGCAGCCACCTTCCCCTGCGGCAAGGTCTCTCCGGAGGCTCAGAATCTGATCGATGTGACCAGACAGAGCTTCTTCGAGGGCATCAAGTTCGCCAAGGAAGGCTGCCGGCTGTATGATATTTCCGCAGCGATCCAAGGTTATGCGGAGAGTCACGGCTGCTCCATCGTCCGTGAGTATGTCGGTCACGGCATCGGCAGAAAGATGCACGAGAGCCCCGAGGTGCCGAACTTCGGCGCGCCGGGCCACGGTCCGAGACTGCTGCGCGGCATGACGATCGCAGTCGAACCCATGGTGAACGCGGGTGGCGCGGCAGTCCGGGTCATGCCGGACGGCTGGACTGTCAAGACCCAAGACGGTTCGCTTGCCGCACACTACGAAAACACGATCCTCATCACCAACGGCGAAGCGGAGCTTCTGACGCTTCCCGAGATCTGAGGACGTGCGGATGGACATTGCGAAGAGCGACCTTGTTTTAGCGACGGCGGGCAGGGAGAAGGGCAGACTCTTCTTCGTTGTGGATGTTCAGAACGAATATCTTCTGCTCGCGGACGGCAGGTCCAGACGGCTCGAAGCCCCCAAGCGCAAGAAGTGCAGGCACGTTCAGCGCGCGGGAGCCGCGCCGGAGGAACTCGCCGCAAAGCTCAGAAGCAGCGAGATCATTACAAACAGTGAGCTTCGTAAAGCCCTCGCCGTCTATCGCGGCGAGCACGGTAATCAAGACCAGGAGGGATCAACACTTTGGCAAAATCCGACATGATCGAAGTGGAAGGCACTGTCGTTGAGGCGATGCCCAACACCACATTCCAAGTAGACATTGGAAATGGACACACGATATTGGCGCATATTTCCGGAAAGCTCAGAATGAATTTCATCAGGATCCTGCCAGGTGACAAGGTCACGGTGGAGATGTCTCCCTACGACCTGACCCGCGGTCGCATTACCTGGCGTACTAAGTAATGGAGGTTTATCGACATGAAAGTAAGACCGTCCGTGAAGCCCATGTGCGAAAAGTGCAAGATCATTCGCCGCAAAGGTCGCGTTATGGTGATCTGCGAGAATCCCAAGCACAAGCAGCGTCAGGGCTAAGTAGAAAGTGGAGGTGCTTTAAAGTATGGCACGTATTGCCGGTATTGACCTGCCCAAGGATAAGCGAATCGAAATCGGTTTGACTTACATCTACGGCATTGGCAGAAAGAGCGCTCAGGACATTCTGGCGCAGACAGGCATTAACCCCGACACCCGCGTGAAGGATCTGACCGACGCGGAAGAGGCCAAGCTGCGTGAAGCCATCGACCACGGCTACATGGTCGAGGGCGACCTGCGCCGCCAGACCGCGCTCGACATCAAGCGTCTGAGCGAGATCGGTTGCTATCGCGGCACCCGTCATCGCCGCGGCCTGCCCGTTCGCGGTCAGCGCAGCAAGACCAACGCACGCACCCGCAAGGGCCCCAAGAAGACCATTGCGAACAAGAAGAAGTAAGGAGGGAGAATAGAATATGGCTACTGCTAAGGCTAACGGCAAGAAGGTTATCCGCCGCCGTCGCGAAAAGAAGAACATTGAGCGTGGACAGGTCCACATTCGTTCTTCCTTCAACAACACCATGGTCACGGTGACCGACTCTCAGGGCAACGCCCTTTCCTGGGCTTCCTCCGGTGGTCTCGGTTTCCGCGGCAGCAAGAAGTCCACTCCCTTCGCCGCGCAGAGCGCTGCTGAGACGGCGGCTACCGCCGCTATGGAGCATGGTCTCAAGACCGTCGAGGTCTTTGTCAAGGGTCCCGGTCAGGGTCGTGAAGCGGCCATCCGCGCCCTGCAGGCTGTGGGTCTCGAGGTCACCATGATCAAGGACGTTACGCCGATTCCTCACAATGGCTGCCGTCCCCCGAAGCGCCGCCGCGTTTAATCGAAAGAGGAGGTAACAAGCAATATGGCTAAGAATATGCAGCCGATCGCCAAGCGCTGCAAGGCTTTAGGCATTTCTCCTGCCGTTATGGGTTATGCGAAGAAGACCACGAACCGCAACCCCGGCAGCCAGATGAAGAGAAAAAAGAGCGAGTATGGCATCCAGCTTGCTGAGAAGCAGAAGGTCAAGTTCATCTACGGTATCCTGGAAAAGCAGTTCCATGATTACTATGAGAAGGCCGCTGCGGCTCCCGGCAAGACCGGTGACAACCTGCTCATCACCGTCGAGCGCCGTCTGGACAACGTCGTCTATCGCATGGGCTTTGCGATGACCCGCCGTCAGGCCCGTCAGCTCGTCAGCCACGCCCACTTCACCGTCAACGGCAAGAAGGTCAACATTCCTTCCTACCTCGTCAAGGCCGGCGATGTGATCGAGGTCGCAGAGAGCAGCCGCTCTTCCGAGGTCTTCAAGCGCCTGATGGGTCAGGACGCTCCCGTGTTCCTGGTCCCCACCTGGATGGAGCGCGATAAGAACAGCCTCAAGGGCACCGTGGTTCGCCTTCCCGCCCGCGAAGAAATTGATGTTCCCGTTGAGGAGCACCTCATCGTTGAGTTGTACTCCAAGTAATCGGAGGATACCCTCAATAATGATAGGAATTGCCGGCGGGGCGCAGCAATGCGCCACCGCAATGAGAAGATGAAGGAGGGTAACTGCATGATTGAAATTGAAAAGCCCAAGATCGAGTGCGTGGAAGACCCCGCGAACGGCACCTACGGCAAGTTCACCGTAGAGCCTCTTGAGCGCGGCTACGGTATCACGCTCGGCAATGCGCTGCGCCGCATTATGCTCTCGTCCCTGCCCGGCACCGCGGCGACCTCTATCAAGATCGCCGGCGTGCAGCATGAGTTCTCCACCATCCCCGGTGTCAAGGAGGATGTGACCGAGATCGTGCTGAACGTCAAGAGCCTCATTACCCGTCTGCACAATACCGACGGCATCAAGACCGTCTATATTGAGGCTGTGGGCCCGTGCGAGGTCAAGGCCGGCGACATCAAGGGCGACAGCGAGGTCGAGGTCCTCAACCCCGACCTGCACATCGCAACGCTGGACGCCGGTGCGACGCTCAACATGGAGCTGACGCTTTCTCACGGCCGCGGCTATGTGTCCGCCGACCGCAACAAGACCGACGAATTCACCTGCGGAGGAATCGCGGCCTACAACTATGCCACGGGCGTTGTCGACCAATGCGTCAACCACGCCTCGATCACCGCCATGAATCAGGTCGGCGGCGTAGTCGGCATGAACGGCGGCAAGGTAACCGGTTCGGGCAACACCGGCGCGATCACGGCCAACTATTACTTCGGCGGCGTGGTCGGCTACACGACTTCGTCGAGCGCGACGTGCGTCATCGAAAAATGCTACAACACCGGCACCCTCACCATGGACGAACCGGCCGGCATGGGGCGCGGCGCGGCCTACATGGGCGGCGTCACGAGCCGCATCTATTCCAACAAGACGGTCATCAGCAAGTGCTACAACACGGGCGACCTGATCGTCGGCACCAGCGTCTCGTCGTCGAGCCTGCGCATCGGCGGAATCGTAGGCCACACCAACAAACCCGGCCGCCTCACCGACTGCTACAACGCCGGCAACGCCACGATCAAGGGCAAGGCCAACTACGGCGGCATCGTCGGCGAGATGGCCGATCAGGCCGTCGCCATAACCAATTGTTATACCGTGGGCAAAATCACGGTGGACGGCGGTTCCGGGAACCTCTTCAGCGCATTCGGCAAGGCGAGCGGAACGGCCGTCATAACCGGTTGTTATGCGCTGGACAACGGGGACGCCTTCGCCGGCGGCTCGACGTCGGGCATCACGGACGGCGGTCTGCTGAGCGAAGCGCAGATGAAGAATCCGGCGTCGTATTCCGGCTGGGACTTCGTGACGGTATGGCAGGCGGGCGGCGGCTCCTATCCCTACCCCACGCTCCGTTAAAACGAACGACGGATTTCAGGATGCCGGGGCGCTTTTTCAGGCCCCGGCGTTTTGAGCTCCGGGATAAAAACTTTACATTTGTATTATGTCGAAACGCAACCTCCTACTACTGCTGCCACTGCTCCTCTGCCCGTTCACCGGGGCGCGCAGCGCCGACGACGTGCTGAAGCTCTACTTCAAAAGCATCGGCATCCAGCAGGGACTCTCGCACCAGATGGTCAACGCCATCGTCAAGGATCCGCAGGGATTCATCTGGATCGGTACGGCGGAGGGGCTGAACCGGTACGACGGCACCGAATTCCACGTTTACAGACACGAACCGGGAAATCCCTGTTCGCTCTCGACATCGTGGATCAACTGTCTCTACATCACACGGGACGGCCGGTTGTTCATCGGCACGGAGAAGGGCGTAAACGTCTACAACGCGCAAAAGGAAAACTTCGAACGGATATCGGCGAAAAACGACTCCCGCAACCTGCTGGGCAACCTGCGCATACGCTGTTTCTGCGAAGACTCGAAGGGCTATCTCTGGATCGGCACGCTCGACGGACTGATCCGGTTCGACCGCCGGAACGGCCTGATAAACTTCTACAAGCTCAACCACTACGACCGCGACAAGATGCACAACGAGGTCAGGAGCCTCTGCGAGGATTCGGCGGGACGGCTCTGGATCGGCACCTTCGACGGGCTTTACTGCCGCGAGACGGAAAGCGGCGTCTTCAAGTCCGTACCGCTGAAAAAAGCCCCCGCAGAGGGCAACTGCCTGATATCGGGGCTGCATATCCAGCAGGAGGATCCCCATACGCTCTACATCGCCGCGACCGGAGGGCTGCGCGTATTCGACACCGAAACCGGCGGGGAGCGCCATTACCACACCGCGAACAGCGGCATCGCAAGCAACGACGTGCGGGACGTGACGCGCTACGACGCGAAGCACGTCCTCGCGGCGACGTCGAGCGGCCTTTCGGTCTTCGACATCCCGTCGGGCGGTTTCACGAACTTCGCCAACTCCATCACCGATCCCGTCTCGCTGCCCACGCAGATCGTACGCTGTCTTTTCCAAGACGACAACGGGCTGGTCTGGCTCGGCACCAACTACGGCGTGGCCTGCTGCAACAGCCACCGCAGGCCCATCGACGTGCATTACATCAACGACACCGATGCCGAAGGGCACACCACACGGGAGACGATCACCGACATCGCCGTCCTGCCCGGCGAGATATGGATCGGCACGAACAACGGCCTGATGTGCTATTCGCCCGACATGCGGCTGAAACGCCATTTCACGACCAAGAACAGCCTGCTGCCCCACAACAACATAAAACGCATACTCACCGACCGCAGCGGCATCATGTGGATCGGCACGAACAACGGCGTGGTCTACCTCGACAAAAACCGCACGACGCTCCGCCGGGTCGATACGGGCGATGAGAACTTCTCGTTCAAATACGTCTACGACATCAAGGAGGACAACGACGGCGAGATCGTCGTCAATATCAGCAGCGGCATCTGCTTCATCCGCGCCGAGCGCAGCGCTTCGGGCGAAATCATGCGCCTGCGCTTCACGCCCATGATCATCGACAACCTCGTGTCGTCGGACAACAGCGACGTTCCCTACTTCGAACCCGACAAACAGGGCAATATATGGATCGGCTCGACCAGCGACGGCATTTTCCGCTACAACAAGTCCGCCCAAACCATCGTCCAGTACAAGAACGACCCGGACGACCCGGCCAGCATCGTCAGCAACCGCATCTATTCGATCCACACCGACGCCCTCAACCGCACATGGATAGGCACCGACACGGGACTCTGCCGCTACGCGCCGGAAACCGACGGGTTCGAACGCATCGACATCGGCCCCCATCTGTCGGTGCGCACGATCGTATCGGACGAGTCGAACCGGCTATGGATCGCCACCGGCAGCTGGCTGATCATGTTCGACTACGAACTCAGCTACAAAATCACATGCGACATCTCGCAGGAGCTGAAGATGAACGACATCGAGTACAACAGCGTCTGCAGCGCCGGCAGGCGCATCTACTTCGGCGGGCACGGGGGATTCATCGCCTTCGACCCGCAGGAGATCAAAGTGGACGTCCGCCGCTATCCCGTGCGGCTCACCTCGTTCCGGCTGCACAACACGCCGGTTCTGCCCGGCGCCGAGATCGACGGCAAAGTCATCTTGGAGAACTCCGTCACCTTCTCCGACCAGATCAGGCTGCGGCACGACGAAAACTTCTTCCGCATCGACTTCGCGCTGCTCAACTTCGCGACGGGCGCAGGAAATTCATACACCTACAAGCTCGACGGATACGACAAGGAGTGGATCACGACCGACGGCGAACACAGCTACGCCTCCTATTCGCACATTCCGCCGGGGCGTTACACCTTCCGCGTAAACGCCGCGAATTCGGACAACATCTGGAGCGAAGCGCCTGCGCAGATCGACATCGTCGTCCGCCCCGCATGGTGGCGCAGCACCGCGGCCTGTATCGGGTATACGCTGCTGTTCGCGGCGTTCTGCATACTGGCCGTCTATCTGGTGCGCATCCGCATCCGGCTGGCGCGGGAGCTTAAACTCGAAATCATGCGCCGGGAGACCTACAAGGAGATCAATCAGACCAAGATGGTCTTCTTCACCAATATCTCGCATGAATTCAAGACCCCGCTGACGCTGATTCTCGGCCCGATCGAGACGCTGCTCGAAACGGCGACGGAGGGCCAGCGCAAGATGCTGCTGATCATGAAGCAGAACGCCGAGCGGCTGCTGCGCCTGATCAACCAGATCATGGACATGCGCAAGATCGACAACAACAAGATGAAACTCAGCCTCGGCATGGGCGACATCGCCGCCTTCGGGCAGGAGATATACGCGACCTTCTGCGACCACGCCCGGCAGCGACGCATCGAATACACCTTCGAGTCGCACCCCTTCTGCATCAACATGCTCTTCGACCGCGACAAAATCGAGAAGGTATTTTACAACCTGCTCTCCAACGCCTTCAAATTCACGCCCGACGGCGGGCGGATCGCCCTGCGCGTCGAGACCACGGAGCAGGAGGGGCAATATTACGTCCGCATTACGGTCCGCGACACCGGGTGCGGCATCCGGAGCGAAGAGCAGACACGCATTTTCGAACGGTTCTATCAGACGGGCAACATCCCCCACGAGCAGGCCGAAGGGTCCGGCATCGGACTTATGCTGACCAAGGATTACGTAAGGCTGCACGGCGGCGAAATCGAAGTGGAGAGCGCTCCGGGAGCCGGAAGCTGCTTCACGGTGACGCTTCCCTGCAGGAACGGTTTCCCGGACGCCGCCGATGAGGTCCGCTCCGGCGAAAATCAGGACCCGGAACATATTCCGGCAGACGCGACGGGGGGGGGTATGCGCAAAATCGTGATCGTGGAGGACAACGAGCAGATGCTCGGTTTCATGAAAACCACGCTCGGCGGCGCCTACGAGGTCTACACGGCCGCAGACGGACAGCAGGGGCTGGAGGAGATCCGGCGCGTCTACCCCGACCTGATCATTTCGGACCTGATGATGCCCCGCATGGACGGTTTCGAAATGTGCACGCTCATCAGGCAGGACCCCCTGACCAGCCACATTCCGCTGATCATGCTGACGGCCAAAAGCAACGAGGGCGACCGGGCCGCAAGCTACAACTGCGGCGCGGACGCCTTCATATCCAAACCGTTCAGCGTCAAGACCCTCACCACCCGGATCGAGGGGCTTATCGAATCCCGGATCAAACTGCAGAAGCTCTACCGGGACCGGATTCTGTCAAGCCCCTCGGAGATCGTGATCGAATCCGAGAACGACAAATTCATCCTCAAACTGATAAAGGTCATCGAGGAGAATCTCGAAAATCCGGATTTCAACATCCAGACGTTGTGCGAGAGCATCGACAGCTCCTACCAGTACGTATACCGCAAGGTAAAGGCCCTGACCGGCGAGACGATAAACGATTTCGTTCGCACAATCAAGCTCAAACGCGCGGCGCAATACCTCTGCAAGGGCGAGCTGCGCATCTCGGAAATACTCTACAAATCGGGTTTCAACAGCCACTCCTATTTCACCAAATGTTTCAAGGAGCACTACGGCATGACCCCGAAGGAGTACGTCGAACAGTTCCACGACACCCACGGTTCCGCGCAAAACGAATAACCGCTCCGGGCGCCCCTCAAAGATGCGGAAGCGGCGAATCTTGCGCAGGCTCCGCCCCGGAAGGTCACTCGCGGCCGCCTCTGACCGTATGCCGGGCGACGATTTTGCCCGCGGCGTCCCTGATTTCGGCTTCGATCTTCCGCCCTTCGACCGTTACACGCACACACTCCCGGTTGGAGTTGATCAGCACCGGGAAGTCATACTTATCTTCTCCGGCAGCGGTATAGAACGCCTTGTGCAGGTGGCCGCAGAGCATGAGATCGACTCCGGCACCCTGCAAAAGCGGCATGAAGAGCCGCTGTATTTCACGTCCTCCGTGCCAGTCGTAATGCAGCGGCGGAATATGCAGCAACACGATCCGCAGCGGCGCCTGCCGGAACTCCTCGCTGGCGACGACTCCCTTCAGCCAGTCGGCCTCGGTCTCCCGGTAACGGTCGAAATCGGCCAGCCCCGAATACTCGATATCGTTATCGGGCTTATCCTCGCCGCAGTCCAGCACCACGAAAAATGCAGGCCCGTGGCGGAACGTATAGTAGAACCGCCCGGTCGGTGTCGGAAAATAGTCGGAAGCGCGGTAGGAAAAAGCGCCCCGATTTTCGTGATTGCCCCGTACGAAACAGAACGGCACATTGGCTGCGAAGAGTTCCGAGGCCGATCTCAGATAGCCGTCGAACAGCTGCCGTTCGGATTCGATCATCGACGTCATGTCGCCGTTCAGCACCACGAAATCGGTATTTTTCTCCGTCACGCCGCCCAACAGCTGACGGAACAGCGAATCGTTGCCGTGGATGTCGTTCACGACGGCGAAACTGATCGTCTTCTTGTCGGGATTCAGCGTGGTCACATAATAGGGTTCGTGTTTGTAGACCCTGCTGGCTGCGATCCGGCCCGGAATCACGCCCTTGTTGCCACCGTTTTCGAGAATTCCCTGCGTGAAGATGCGGTAACGGTAACGGGTTCCCGGCTCAAGTCCCGTGACCGGGACCCGGTGCAGACGGCCGATGATGCGTTTGCCGTGTTCCGAATGATAGTAACGCGGCCGCTCCGCCGCATAGAAATCGCTGCCGTCGTCCGGCGCGACCTCCACCCAAGCCACAGCATCGGTGTCGGAGGCCCAGACGACCGTGAACCCGGTTTCGGTGACGGCCTGCAGATAAGGCCCCGCCTCGATTTTAACTCCCGGCAGCGCCGCCTGAAGCAATCCCGCACTGAGCAGGAGAAGATAGGTCAGAATACCCTTTTTCATCGTCTTTTGATATTTTCCAGTTTATTATGCAGCGAATCGGCCTTTGCAGGATACCGTCCGGCCAGATTGTGCCGTTCGCCGACATCCTCGCGCAGGTTGTAAAGCTGCCGCATCGGATCGTTGCCCAGTTCGGTGTCGGTCTGCCGGTTGATCCGCATCTTGTTGCTGGGTTCGATGTATTTCCAGCCGTCCACAATAATGGAAAGCGTGTTATTCAGGTTCTGCTCGACGACGTACTCCCGGTCAGGCCCGCCGCCCAGCAGCGCGGAGAGGTGGTTGCGGCTGTCGGGCGCGGCCCCTTCGGGAATTTCGCCCCCGCACAAAGCGCCCAAGGAGGCGAAGATGTCGATATGGCTCAACAAGGCGTCCGACACGGCTCCCGCGGGAACATGCCCGCGCCAGCGCACCAGCATCGGCACACGGGTGCCGGCTTCGAAGGCGCTGTATTTGCCGCCCCGGAAATCGCCCCACGGACGATGATCGCCCAGCAGCTCCACCGCGCGGTCGTTGTAACCGTCGTCAACGACGGGTCCGTTGTCGCTGCTGACGATCAGCAGCGTATTGTCCGCGATGCCCAGACTGTCCAGCGTACGCATCACACGGCCCAGACAGTAGTCGAAAGAGAGAATCGCGTCGCCGCGCGGCCCCATGCCGCTCTTGCCGGCAAACCGGGCGTGAGGTACGCGCGGCACGTGAATATCATTGGTCCCGAAATACAGGAAAAACGGATGCTCCCGGTTTCGGGCGATAAACTCCACGGCCTTGTCCGTGATCCGGTCGGCGATCCGGTCGTCCTTCCACAAGGCCGCCTTGCCGCCCTTCATATACCCGATGCGGGAAATCCCGTTGACGATGGTCTGGTCGTGCCCGTGGGACGGGGTCATTACCAGCAGTTCGGGATTGTCCCGGCCGGTCGGCTCGCCCTCGAAGGGTTCGGCATAGCTCACGGAGATGGGATCGGTCGGATCAAGCCCGACGACGCGCTGGTTTTCGATATATACGCAGGGCACACGGTCGCCCGTGGCGGCCATGATGAACGAATAATCGAACCCTATATCGCTCAGGCCCGGCGCAATGACGCCGTTCCAATCCTGCCGGGCCGTCTCGCCCAAGCCCAGATGCCACTTTCCGACGGCTCCGGTGGCGTAGCCCGCGCCGCGCAGCATGTCGGCCAGCGTATACTGTTCGGGCGATATGATCATTCCAGCATTCCCCGCCGCAATCCCCGTCCCTTCCTTGCGCCACGGATACTGTCCCGTCAGCAGTCCGTAGCGGGCGGGCGTACTGGTCGAAGAGGTCGTATGGGCATTGGTGAAACGCACGCCTTCGGAAGCCAGCCTGTCTACATTCGGCGTCTGTATCGTGGGTGAACCGTTGCAGGAAAAATCGCCGTAACCGACGTCGTCGGCATAGATTATGATGATATTGGGCCGTTCTGCCGGAGTCTTCCCGCAGCCGGCGCACAACGCGGCTGCCGATCCCAGCGCACAAACCGGAATAACAGGCAATTGCATTATCTTCATCTGTTTATCGTTTTAGGGTTAATATGCGGCTATGCAGTTCGGAGGGCGTGCCGCCCGCCGAGATTTCGAACTCGCCCTCTTCGACGACCGGACGGAACGCCGCGTCGAGAACCGCCAGTTGTCGGGGCGTCACGTCGAACGACACGGTGCGGCTTTCGCCCGGAGCAAGTTCGACTTTGCGGAAGTCGATCAGCATGCGCGCCGGGCGGGTGAACGAGGCGGCTTTGTCGTGCAGATACAACTGCACCGTCTCCTTGGCCTTCATGCCGCCGGTATTGGTAACGGTGATCTCCGCCGCGACCTGCTCGCCGGGTGCGGCGACGGATTTCGAAAGCCGCAATTCGGAATATTCGAATGTCGTGTAACCGAGTCCGTAACCGAAAGGAAAGAGCGGTTGGCCGTCCATGGAGACGTAGCGGTCGTTGCCGGGCCGTCCGCTGGTGCGGTCGCTGTAGAAAAGGGGCAGCTGGCCGACCGATTTGGGAAACGAGACGGGGAGTTTGCCCGAAGGGGAGCGCTTACCGAAGAGTAGGTCGGCAACGGCATTGCCCGCTTCGGTTCCCGGATGCCATGCGATCAGCAGCGCGTCGGCATAAGGCACGACGGCGCTCAGGTCGAGAGGCCGTCCGTTGAAGACCACGACGACGACTTTGTTGCCCTGTTCTTTCAGCTCGCGGATCAACTGCTCCTGCCCGTAGGGCAGCCGAATGTCGCTCCGGTTGTTGTTCTCGCCGAACAAATAGCCGTTTTCGCCGACACATACCACCGCGACATCGCTCCTGCGGCTGCGGGACTGCGACATCAGACGCACGTCGGTCCTCCCGCCGGCCTGACTGCGGATGCCGTCCCAGACGGTTACGGCATCCCGGCCGTCTCCCATGCCGACCCACCAGCCGTAAAGATCGCGGCTCACGGCCCACTCTCCGGTCACCGTGATGCTCCGCAGATCGGGCGAAAGGGGCAGCACACCGTCATTTTTCAGCAGCACCATGCTCTCCGCCGCCAGCTGACGGGCCGTACGGCGGGCTTCGGGCGTCAGCAGCATCCGGTCCGGTTCGGGGTGGCTGCGGAAAGGACGGTCGAACAGCCCCAGCCGGAATTTGACCCGCAGAACAGCCCGCACGGCCCGATCGACAAGCGCTGCGGGCAAGCGTTTTTCACGGACGGACTGTTCGAGGGTCGTCAGGTAGAGGTCCGACGTCATCTCCGTATCCACGCCGGCAGTCAGCGCCTTGACGGCCGCCTCGGCGCCGTCGGCCGCTATGCCGTGCTCCTGCAATTCGGTCACGGCGTTCCAGTCGCTGAGCACGAAGCCGTCGAATCCCCACTCTTTTCTGAGAATCCGGTCCAGCGTCAGCGCATTGGCCGAGGCCGGCGTGCCGGAGATATCGTTGAAGGCCGACATGACACTTACCGCACCGGCATCGACACATGCCTTGAAAGGCGGCAGATAGGTTTCGCGCAAAGCGCGCTCCGACAGCTCGGTAAACTGATAGTCCCGGCCGCCCAATGCGGCGCCGTAGCCGACGAAATGCTTGACACAGGCCCCGATCCGGCCCTGCTTCGAGGGATCGTCGCCCTGATAGCCACGGACGAGAGCCGCACCGAAAACGGCATTGAGCAGCACGTCCTCCCCCGAACCTTCGGAGATACGCCCCCAGCGCGGATCGCGTGCGACGTCCACCATCGGACTGAACGTGAGGTCGATGCCGCAGGCCGACGCTTCCGACGCCGCGATCCGGGCCGACGCTTCGGCAAGCTCCGGATTCCATGACGCCGCGATACCCAGCGGAATGGGGAAGAGGGTGCGGTAACCGTGGATGACATCGAATCCGAAAAGGACGGGAATTCCGAGCCGGCTTCGCTCCACGGCAATACGCTGCAGCCGGTCGCGCTCCGCAGGGGCGAGCGCAGAGCCGTGAGCCACGACCAGCGACCCGACCTCGCCGCGGGTTATGCGTGCGTCGAGCGTCGTGTCGTCCGACCGGTAGAGCGGCTGGGAGAGCTGCCCCAGTTTTTCACGGAGGGTCATCCGCGAGAGCAGGTCGTCCACCCGTTCGGCGAGCGGTGCGGAGGAGTCCCGGTAAAGAGGCTCCTTGGCCGTACCGGTCAGCAGAAAACCGCAGGCAGCCACGGTCAAGAGAAAGGTTTTCATGACAGAAGATCTTTTCGCGTCCGTAAAGATAGCAATTTCCGTTCAGAGAGAGCTTCCGGCATCCGGGAAAAATGCCGTTTCGTCTCCGGTGCGGCATAAACGGCAAAGGAGAACTTTGCGCTCTCCCTTGCCGTCGGCCGCAGGCCGATTATTCGGCCTGAATCGTCAGTTTGACGGTTTTCGAGAAACCGTTGGTTCCGCCGGCATCCACATTCTCGACCTTGTAGATGCTTCCGGGCTTCTGGTCCGAGAGCTGGAAGGTTCCGCACGCCACCTGCGTACAGTCGGGCAGCGGAGTGAAACTGCTTCCGCCGTCTTCGCTTACGGAGATCGTGATGCGGGCCTTGCCCGACGGGCTCGGACCGTCGTTCGGGAAGCTGATCGACTTGACGGTCATGTCGTCCAGCTGCGGCAGGATGACGTACCCGCTGAATTTCGATTTGCTCTGGCAGGCCAGCCACAGACAGCCGCCGTTAATGCAGCCGCCGAAAATCTTCCACGTATATCCGTCGTTGTCCGTGACGGACACTTCTTTCTGTTCCATGGCCGAATTGCTTTCGGGCAGTCCCCATAACGCGTTGCTCGAAAAATCGGCTACGATCGTCACGGGTTCGGACACGGTCGGACGGAAGGTCGTCGGAAGCCCTTCGACGCGCGCACCTCCGTTGAGGCAGGCCCAAGCCACGCAGGTGTAGTCCGTATTGGCGACCAGCCCCGCCGCCTCGGCCTTGAACGAGCTGCTGCCGGCATCGACGACCGCCGCGACCTCGAACGGCGAACCGTCCTTGGGCGTCAGCGTGAAACCAGCGGTAACGACATCCCCGCTGCCCAGCGAAACAGCCACGTAACTGCTTTCGAGCGTTGCGGTCGTGCCCGTCTCGGACTTCAGCCCGGAGACAACCGTCTCGCCCACCGATTTCAGTTCGGTCGGCAGCAGAATCGGAGTAAAGGCCGACGACTCTCCGCTCACTTTCGGATCGTCGTTGAGTCGGGCCCATGCCACGCAGTCGTAAGTCTCGTTTTTGGTAAGCCCCGTAAGATCGGCACGGAAGGTTTCGGCGGCACGGTCGACGGCAGCCGGCGCTTCGACCGCCGCACCCCCGGATCGGGGCGTCAGGACGAATCCGGCCGTTATCGCATCGCTTTCGGAGATGGAAATGCCGCTGTATGTCGCACTCAGCGTAGCGGTCGTTCCCGATGCGGAAACGACGTTCGAAGCGACCGGCGCCGATACGGAGCTGATCTCCACGACTCCTTTCTGGACGACGGCGATAACCGACGTACGGGACTCGACTTCGTTCGAATAGAGGGTTATGGTGGTGTTGCGCGGCAGTTTCGTGGGTTTGACGGCGATCTCCACCGTACCGTTCCGGTCGCCGGCTTCCACGGAAAGGGTCACCCACTCGGCCGGGCAGGAGACGGACCAGTCGCAGTTGGCTTCGACGGAGAACGACTCGGTGCCTCCGGCAGGTTCGAACACCACTTCCTTTTCGGCGGCGGCAAAAGCCACCTCCGGCACGAAGAAATCGGGATCCTCGATCTTGCATCCTGTCAGAGCCGATAGAAAGACGAGCGCCGAGAGGATTTGTTTCATACCTGTTTTCATCTGTTCGGGTTGTATTAGATTAATATAGGATTGATGGGTTTTACTGGATTACGGTAATGGAATAGGGTCTCAGCACGACCTGCTTCGAGGCGTCCACCTTGCGGGAAAGCCGCGCCAGCGACGAAGGACCCGTCACGGGGGTTTCGGGCGAACCGGCCGAAATCTGTTCGAACGAAGCGGCTGCGAATCCGAGCCCGTCCGTCGCTACGGTCTTCGCTTCGGGGCCGAGATTCAGGAGCAGAAGCCGCGAAACATCGCCGCCGAACAGATAGCCGTAAAGCGAATTGATCTTTCCGTGTTTCTGCGTGTCGAGCTGCGGATTATCGGAGAAGCGGACCGTTTTGACCGTGACGGCACCCCGCTGCGCCTTGGAAAGCATTTTCAAACCTTCGCCCGTCGCACTCAGCGCATATTTGGGCGCAGTCGCACCGGCGATCGAAACGTCTGCGTCGAAAATCGCGGACGCACTTTTGCCGGCCGTCAGATTGAAGAAGCAAATCAGCTCCACGCGGGGCGTGGCGATCAGCTGCGCGCTCATGAGCGTTGCGGCCAGCCCGTGCACCCACTGGCCGGGAAACGGATTGGAGCCGGATTCGAAATTGTATTCGGTAACCCAAAGTTTGTATTTGGAGTCGATCGAGGCGTCGAGCACCTTCCCCTGAGCGACAGCGGCGAGCGTCTGCCCGATCATGTCGTAAGAGGTCGGCGAGGCCAACGCATTCTTCGGATAGATATGGATGGTCACGGCATCGCATTCGATTCCCTGCATGTTGCTCATCACAACCGTATTCCACTCCCGCGCGCGGGGACGTTTGGTCCATGAAGCAGGCGTATTGACGCCGATCAGCGCAATCCGGGCTTCGGGGAACTCCTTCCGGAATCCGGCGGTCCACACACGGCACAGGTCCGTATAATCGGTCGTCTGAGGAAATTTCGTCAGGTAGTTGTATTTTTCAGGATGGTCGTCCAGATAATACTCGTTGCCCATCTCGATATACTCCACCGGCAGACCGATCGACCGGGCGTATTTGAGCATCGCCAGCTGCTCCTCGTAAGTGGAGGTGAGCATGTTTATCAGAAAGACGGGAGCCGCACCCGTGCGGTCGTACACCATTTTAACGTGTTCCAGCTTGTAGGGAAGCGGTCCGGCCGGCGACGGGGCGATCACGTTCACCTCTTTTCCGATCTCGTTGTAATAGCCCGTACGCCAGTCCCAGAAATTGCCGACAGTTCCTCCCGGATAGCGGAAATTGCCCGGATTAAGCTCCGCAATCCGGCTGATGAACTCCGCCTTGTCCCATCCCGGACCTTTGATGGACTGGGTGTTGTACCCGAAGATATTTTCCGGAATCGTCTTGCTCTGCTGCGAAAGCGTCAGACCCACGGCATCGGGATCGGGTTTGCTCCCGCCGCCTTTCCGGGCGTCGTCGTCTTTGCCCGACGAGCAGCAGGACAAAAGTCCCAGCAATAAAATAAGGGTAATCGTTCTGGTCATAAAGTATCGTTTTAGGTTGTTTTTCCGTGCTGATTCCGTGTTTACAAATATATTGAATCCGAATCGAGCGGAATAGCAGAAATTCGCCAAAAAATAGCGCAGCCGCAACCGGGGCGTTCCCCGTCTTCGGCCGTACAGCGCACACCACGCCGCTCCCGCATCCGACCCGCCGTGCAGCCCGCTCCGCAGTTTTTTCGCCCGCGTGTTAATTTTTGAAGAAAAAATAGCCTTTTCTAACGATCGAATTGACGAATTTTGTGAACGGTTCGCTCCGTATGGAACAAACCGCAGCCCGAACCAACGAAAACCCAAATATTAACCCAAAAACTTTTCTTATGAGAGTATCTCGACTCAAAGATTTGACATGCGTCAGTCTGCTTCTGGCGAGTCTGTCTCCGATGTATGCTCCGCAGGAAGCGGCTGCTGCCGTGCCCGACTCGCTCGCGGTAAAAGCGAACACCGTCATGGTGTCGCCCTACCATGCGTCCGACAAGGATCTGACCACGGCCGCCGTCTCTTCCGTCGGGGGCTGGCAACTGGAATATCTGCCCGGAATAAACCGGACCAACCTGCTCAACGGGCGGGTGACCGGATTTCTGGGCATCCAGCACGACGGAGAGCTGGGCATCGAATCCAATTCGATGTATATCCGGGGACTCCGGAGCATCTCGTCCGACTCCCGGCAGGCCGCCATTCTGGTGGACGGTTACGTGCGCAAGGACGCCAACCGCATCTCCCCGGCCGACATCGAATCGGTTACGATCCTCAAAGACGCCGCGGCGACCGCCCTCTACGGTCTGCGGGGAGCGAACGGCGTGGTGCTGATCACGACCAAGCACGGCCGCATACAGCCCCTGACGGTGAGCATCGACGCCGGGGTAGGTTTTCAGGCTCCGACGCGCCTGCCGAAATACCTCGGATCGTATGACTACGCACGTCTCTACAACGAAGCTGCGGTCAACGACGGCGGATCGCCCAAATACGACCAGTATGCGCTCGACTCCTACCTCAGCGGCGACGACCCCTACAACTATCCCGACGTAGACTGGATGGACAGATTCATGAAAAAATCCTCCGTCGTGCAGCGTTACAACGTAAGCGTGCGGGGCGGCACGGAGCGCGTGCGCTACTACGCCTCCGTAGGATACGTGGACAATTCGGGTCTCTACAACGTGGACAAGAACGCCAACACCTATAAGACCAACGCCAACTACGAGAATTATTCGCTCCGGGGCAACGTCGATATAAACGTCACCAAGAAGTTCGTCATCAGCCTCGACATCGCGTCGCTGATGGCCAAGTGGAATTATCCGGGCGCCTATTCGAACAGCACGTCCCGCATTCTGAACGCATTGACGCAGACTCCGCCCAACGCCCACCCGATCTTCAACGAGGACGGATCGCTCAGCGGCACCTCCCAGTACCTCAACAACCCTTACGGATTGCTCAACAACAGCGGATATTCGATCTTCCAGACCCGCTCCAACTACGCCACGCTGAAACTCGACCACGATCTGGACTTCATCACCCAAGGGCTCTCGGTTTTCGGCTCGTTCTCATTCGACAGCTATTTCGAGCAGGTCATCAACCGCAACGTCGGGTTCGTGGTCTACGAAGGCAGTCTCAGCAACCAGCAGGGAACGAAAAACCCCGCCACGCAGAAAAACGACAACAGCTTTTCGAACAACTACCGCACGCTGGACCTGCAGGCGGGACTCGACTACGCCCGTTCGTTCGGCAATCACAATCTCTCAGGGCGGATATTCATCAACTACAACAACGAATCCGGCAACGGCAAGATCATGCCCCACGTCTATAAGGGACTGTTCGCCTACGCCCACTACGATTTCAAGCGCCGCTACATCGCCGACTTCACCATAGCCTGTCAGGGCAGCGAGCAGATCGGCGGAAACGGCTACAACGTCTTCCCCTCGGTCTCCGCAGGCTGGATCATTTCGGAAGAGAACTTCCTGAAGGACAAGACTTTCATCAGCTTCCTCAAGCTGAGGGCCTCCTACGGAGTTTCGGGCAACGACACCAACATCAGCTATTTCCAGAAAAGTTCGTTCTTCAGTTCGCTCGGCAGCACCTACCTTCAGGGGCAGTCGCTCGCCTCGATGCAGGGCTTCCGGGAATCGCAGGTCGGCGTGGACAACATCATGGCCGAACGTTCGCACAAGACCAACGTCGGAGTGGACATACGCATGTTCAAAGACAGATGGTCCCTGTCAGTCGACGGGTTCTACGAAAACAACGACAACCTGATCATCGCACAGGCGAGCATTCCCAATATCATCGGAGTCCGCGGTTCGGTCAAGAACAACATAGGCCGCATGACCAACAGCGGCTTCGAGATCGCCACCGACTACACGTCGCGCATCGGCAGGCTGGGCTACTCGGTTTACGGTAACTTCAGTTTCGCCCGCAACCGCGTGAAAGAGATGCAGGAGACCGACGCCACCTACCGGTTCAACAAAAAGACGGGCTACCCGATCAACTCTTCGTTCGGCCTGAAATCCGACGGACTCTTCTTCGACTACGACCAGATCGCCGCCCATGCGACGCAGACCTACGGCACCTACAATCCCGGCGACATCCGCTATCTGGACCTGAGCAAAGACGGCTATATCAACGAAGACGACCGCACCTACCTCGGTTACGGCGACGTCCCCGAATACGTATACGGATTCGGCATCGACCTGAACTACCGCGGCTTCGATCTGAACGTCGCTTTTCAGGGCGTGGGCAACGTACAGAGAAAACTCGGCGGATACGTCTACTGGGAATTCCGTCCCGACGGCAAGGGCAATGTGATGGAACACCATCTCGACCGCTGGGCCTACGATCCCGCCAACGGCATCGACACCCGCCTGACGGCCAAGTACCCCCGTCTCAGCCTGACGGGCAACGACGGCAACAACCGGGGTCCGAACTCCGACTACTGGCTCCGCGACGCCTCCTACCTGCGTCTGAAAAGCGTCGAACTGGGCTATACGCTGCCCGCCCGCGCCGCAAAGGCCATCTGGCTGAAGAACCTGCGCATTTATGTCTCCGCGACGAACCTCTTCACCTCCGACAAGATCGACATTCTCGATCCGGAAACGACCACGACGGGGACCGTCTATCCTTTGCAGCGGACGGTCTGCATGGGTCTCAACATATCATTTTAAACCTGCCGAGCCATGAAAAACATTCTCAAATACATCTCGCTTCTTTTCCTCGGTGCGGCGGCTGTCTCCTGCGACTTCGAAGATATGCCGTTCGACAAATATGATTCCGACTTTGTATTCTCGAACGACAAGAAGGCCGAAGGATACGTACTCGGCGTCTATCTGGGACTCCCGTTCGACAAATCCGACGAGAACGGCTACAACCGCGTAGACGGGGCCATGCTCGCCTCGGCCTCGGACGAAGCCATGATAACCGTGCCGGGCTCGTCGATCGTCTTTCTGACCGACGGCTCGCTCACGCCCCGGAAAAGCAATCCCGACGGCTGCTGGGAGAATAACTACAAATTCATCCGCGACGCCAATATCGGCATCGTCGGACTCGAAAAACTGCCCGAAGCCAACCACGATCTGAAGCTTCAGCTTCAGGCGGAGCTGAAATTCCTGAAGGCGTTTTTCTATTTCGAGCTGGTCAAGCGTTACGGCGGCGTGCCGCTCATCGACCGGGCGTACGAGCTTTCGGACGACCTGAACGTGCCCCGCTCGTCGTTCGCCGCCTGCGTGGATTACATCGCAGGGCTGTGCGACGAATCGTATACGGACCTGCCGGCGCCGAACAACGTCAATTTCGGCCGCGCTTCGAAAGGCGCCGCACTCGCCCTCAAGGCCCGCCTGCTGCTTTATGCCGCCAGCCCGCTCTATAACGGCAAGGGCTACGACGGCAGCGACAACGAATTCATCTGTTACGGCTCCTACGACAAGAAACGCTGGGAGTCCGCCGCAGCGGCCGCAGCCGAAGTGATCAGACTGGGCGATTACGACATCTACAAACCCAACCCCGTCGCGGAGACGGACAGGGACGAGCAGGTGATCGCCAGCGGATCGGCCAACTACCGGAAGCTTTTCACGGTGATCACGGGCAACAAAGAGCTGATTCTGCCCCGCACGTCGAAAGTCGGCAACCGCGTCGAAATCCAGAATTTCCCGGTCGGCATCCCCAACGGAAAGGGTCTGACCAGTCCTTCGCAGCAGATGGTCGATGCCTACGGAACGGTGACCGGACAGCCGATCGACGATCCGGAAAGTCCCTACGACCGGAAGAATCCGTATGAAAACCGCGATCCGCGTTTCTATGCCAGCATCTTCTACAACGGGCAGAACTGGAACGGCACGACGATCGAGACCTTTCGGGGCGGAGCGCACAACAACACCAACACTTCGACCCGGACGGGATATTACATGTCCAAGTTCTGCGGCAGCGAGGTGGTCATTTCGGGAACGCCCACAAACACCAACCACTGTTTCCCGCTGTTCCGCTATGCGGAGTTGCTGCTCGACTACGCCGAAGCCGTCAACGAGGCTTACGGTCCCGACGTCGATCCGCTGGGATGCGGCCTGACGGCGCGCGACGCTCTGAAAGCGGTGCGCAGCCGCGTACTCCGTCCCTCGCAGAGCGATGTGGATGCCGCCGAAGGGGACAGCGACGCGATGCGCGCGGCCATCCGCCGGGAGCGCCGGGTCGAGCTGGCCTTCGAAGACCACCGCTATTACGACGTGAAACGCTGGAAAATAGCCGACGAAGTGCTGAGCGAAAGCATCCGGGGCATGCAGATCACCAAGAACGGCGACACGTTCTCCTACCAGATCGTGGAAAATGTGAACAGCCGGCAGTTCTCTCCCAAGTTCTACCTCTATCCGATTCCTAACGGCGACGTGGTGAACAACTCCGCCATCAGAGGCAACAACCCGTTATGGTAAATTCTAAGAGATAAAACCCATGAAAAAGATAATAGCTTTATTTGCAACGATTTTGATTTCGCTCGGCGCGCTCCGCGCCCAGACGGTCGCGGTGTCGGGTACGGTCGTGGACGAGCTGAACAGACCGATGGTGGGTGTGAGCGTCGTCGAGACGGACAACGTCGCCAACGGCACGGTCACCGACCCCCAAGGGCGGTTCTCGATGAAGGTGAAGAACGTGCGAAGCACGATCCAGACCTCCTATATCGGTTATATCACCCGGATTCTCGAAGTCACGGCAAAACCGATGACCATTGCGATGGAACCCTCCGCGACCAATGTGGAGGAGGTCGTGGTCGTAGGTTACGGCGTACAGAAAAAACAAAGCGTGGTGGGAGCCATCTCCTCGGCCACCTCCGAAGACCTCAAGCAGATGGGAAGCCCCAACCTGAGTACGGCGCTGGCCGGCAAAGTGGCCGGCGTGACGTTTACCGTGCCTTCGGGCCGTCCGGGCAGCGACGACGCCGAAATCTATGTGCGCGGCGTCGCCACGATGAGCGGCGACTCGGCTCCGCTGGTGCTGGTGGACGGCGTCGAACGCGACTACTCGCAGGTCGATCCGGAGGATGTCGCGCAGCTCTCCGTGCTGAAGGACGCTTCGGCGACGGCGGTATACGGCGTGCGCGGCGCCAACGGCGTGATCCTGATCACGACCAAACGCGGTTCGAAAGGCGCGCCGAAGTTCAACATGAACTATACGTTCACGCTCCAGCAGCCGACCCGTCTCCCGACCTTCCTCGGATCGTACGACCATGCCGTGCTGCGCAACGAATCGCTCGCCAACGACGGCGCACGCCCGGCGTTCACCGAAGAGGATATCGAACACTACCGGCTGGGCGATTCGCCCTACACCCACCCCGACAACGACTACGTAAAGGATTTCCTGCGCAAAACGACGCCGATGCACAAACTCAACGTCAATGTGCGCGGCGGCACGGACAACGTGCGTTATTACGTGGCGCTGAGCGGACTCTCGCAGGAAGGCATCTACCGGCAGTTCGACGGCAAATACCCTTCGAACGCCAATTTCAAACGCATCAACCTCCGTGCGAACCTCGACTTTTCGCTGACGAAGACCACCGAACTGAGTCTCGACCTCAACGGACGTCTCGACCAGAAGCAGAACAACAGTCAGGGCCTGAACGACAATTCGATCTTCTCGATGATGTACGAAACGCCCCCGATGTCCTACCCTTACCGGCTTCCCGACGGTTCTTACGGCGCCAGCACGGATAACGAAGCGGAAAACCTGATGGCCATGCTCAGCGACTGGGGCTATTCGCGGCTCGCCTCCAACATTCTGGAAGGCACGGTCAAGCTGCACCAGAAACTGGACTTCGTGACCAAAGGTCTCTCCGTCCGCGGCATGGTAAGCTTCAACAGCTACTACGACGACGGCACCAAGGTCAGCTACCGTCCGCCTACGTACAGGTATGTCAGCGACACGGAGAAAGTAATCGCCAAGGAGGAAACCGCACCCTCGATAAGCTCGCTGTCGGGCAAGGGACACCGCCGCCGGACCAATATCGAGGTGGGAATCAACTACAACCGGACCTTCGGCGACCATGCCGTAACGGCGATGGCGGTATACACGCAGACCAAGGAGAATACCAACGCCGTGCTTCCGCGGGCCTTTCTGGGGTATGCGGCCCGTGCGACCTACGCCTATAAGAGCAAGTACCTCGCCGAGGTGAATCTGGGTTACAACGGCTCCGACCAGTTCGACGAAGGACACCGCTACGACTTCTTCCCCTCGTTCGCCCTCGGTTACGTCCTCTCCAACGAAGGCTTCATGCAGCGGTCGCTGCCCTTCATCACCTTCATGAAGCTGCGCGCCTCTTACGGCGAGGTCGGCAACGACAAGATCGGTTCGGACCGCTTCCTGTATCTGCAGACCTACGACAAGAACGGCAATTACTTCTTCGGCAAGGACAACGGTTTCGGCGGAATGCCCGCACTGTCCGAAGGTGCGCTCGGCAACACGAACGTCACATGGGAAATCGGCAAAAAAACCAATATCGGCATCGACCTGACCTTCTTCGACAAACTGACGCTGAACGCCGACATCTTCCGCGAAGACCGCGAAAAGATCTTCATCTCGCGCAACACGACGCCCCAGATACTCGGCGTCGGAACGGCCAAGGAGAACCTCGGCAAGGTCCGCAACGAAGGTTTCGAAATCGAGGCCGGCTACCGCGACGTCGTGAACCGGAATTTCAGCTGGTTCGTTTCGGGCATGTTCTCCTATTCGAAAAACAAGGTTCTCTACAAGGACGAAGTCGAACCCAAATACGAATACCTGCGTCAGACCGGCAAGCCGATCGGCCAGTATTTCGGCCACACGGTCCTGCGCTACTACCTGCCCGACGACTTCACCACAATCGACGGCGTGCGCGTGCTGAATCCCGACCTGCCGCAGCCCCAGTACCCCGTACAGCCGGGCGACTTCATGTACTGGGACCGCAACGACGACGGCGTGATCGACACGTTCGACGAAGGTCCCATCGGACGGTCCAAAATACCGCGTTTCGTCTACAACTTCACGTTCGGCCTGAACTTCCGCAATTTCGATTTCAGCATGATGTGGCAGGGCGCCGGCGGCAACAGCAAACTGATGACCAAGTCGCTCTACGAACCGGTGCGCGAACGCAACCGCTTCCAAGACATCCACCTCTACCGCTGGACCGAGGAGCGCTGGCAGAACGGCGAGACGATCAAATACCCGCGTCTGTCGAGCGCCACGAACAAACATAACCAGTGCACCAATACATTCTACCTCAAAAAAGGCGATTATCTCCGTCTCAAGAGCATCGAGATCGGCTACACGTTCAACAAGCGGCAGCTCCGGTTCATCGGGCTGAATTCCATACGCATCTACGTGGGCGGCAACAACCTGCTGACCTTCTCCGAGATCAAGAACTTCGACCCGGAGATGGGCGATGAAACGGGTTACTTCTACCCGCAGATGAAGATGTGGAATTTCGGTATCAACATTAACTTTTAATCTACACCCGCAATGGCTATGAAAGTAAACAAATACGGTATAATATGCGCACTGGCGCTCCTGTCGGGTGTCGTGGGCTGCGAGGACAGTTCGAGCCTGCTGGACAAGGAGGAGTCGAACGACATCTACGAAAACATGGTCTTCAGCGATCCCTACAACGCCACATGGTTTCTGAGCAATATCTACAAGAGCATGAACGACGGCTTCATGGTTTTCGGAAGCGACGATTCGGGCGGTTTCCTCGGCAACGCCGTCGACGAAGGCATCTGGAAGGCCAACTGGGACAACGCCTACAAGATGAGCGTCGGAGCGTGGGCGACGACCGACATGCTGCTCAACTACGATCCGTGGAAAAAATACTATACGGCGATCCGTGCGGCATGCCGTTTTCTGGAACATGCCGACGAAATCCCCGACTCGCCGGAACCGTTCATCAACGAGGGCGTACGCACGCGAATGAAGGGTGAAGCCCGCTTCCTGCGCGCGCTGTTCTACTACGAACTGCTGAAATTCTACGGCGGCGTGCCCATCGTCACACGGGTCCTCGGTCCCGACGACGCGGCAGAGCTGCACGGAGCACGCGCCGGGTTCGACGAGGTGGTGGAATTCATCTGCTCCGAGGCGATGCTGGCGGCCGGCGACCTGCCCCATGTGGACGAATACGCCGACTCGGAATGGGGACGCGCCACCAAGGGCGCCTGCTACGCACTGATTTCCCGCGTACGCCTGCTGGCGGCCAGCCCGCTGTTCAACGACCGGCAGAACCCCTCCGGCAGCGCCTGCCGGGGCGAATACAGCGCCGAAAAGTGGAAAACCGCAGCCGAGGCGGCCAAATATTTCCTCGAAAACACCCGCGGCTACGCCCTGCACCGAAGCACCGATCCGGAGCGTTACGGCGATTACGAGGATCTGTTTCTGCGCCGCTACAGCCCCGAAATCATTCTGGCCTACCAGCAGGACCAGTTCGCCGTCCGGCTCGAACGCAACTGCCTCCCCGGCCAGCTGTTCAACTACGCGTTCGGCGTGCTGAACAACTTCCCGACGCTGAACACCGTAGCCGAGTACGAGGTCGTCAAACTCGACGACCAAGGCAACGTGGTTTCGACCCACCTGCTCGGTCTCGACAAGCTGCTCAAACTCCACGAGACCAACGGAACCGATCCCGAAAGCGGCTTCGATCCCCAGAATCCCTATGTCAACCGCGACCCGCGTTTCTACCAGTCGGTCTGGTACAACGGCGAACCGTGGCCGGCGCGGGGCACGACGGCCGCCAATACACCCAAATTCGAATCGTATGTCGGCGGCACCCACGACGCCACGTCCAAGGGCTTCTACTGCACGGGCTTCTTCAACCGCAAGTTCCTCGACGCATGGGCGAACCTCACCGGGTACGGCACGATGCTGAAGGTAAATCACAACTTCATCATCTTCCGCTACGCCGAAATCCTGCTCAATTATGCCGAAGCGGTAAACGAAGCCTTCGGCGATCCCGACGCGGTGCCGGCCGGATATCCCATGTCGGCGCGCGAGGCGGTCAATCTGGTGCGCGAACGCGCGAAGTTCCCGAATTACAACATGCAGGACTTCAAATGGCCCGCGGGCATGCCCAAAGCGGCCGCAGGCAAAAGCATCTCGCCGCTGCCCGCAGGACTCGGCCAAACCGAAATGCGCAAGCGCATCGTCCATGAGCGCTGGATCGAATTCTTTCAGGAGGAGCAGCGTTTCTTCGACCTGAACCGCTGGAAAATGCGTTCGCCCGTCACGATCTACAAACAGATCATCACCAAATCGGGCGACAAGTTCTCCTTCTCCGTGGAGCCGCTGATAACCAAGACATGGAAAGACAAGTTTTACCTGTTCCCCATTCAGGAAAAGGAGATGAACAAAAGCCCGCTGCTGGAACAAAATCCGGGCTGGGGTCTCGAAGAGTAAAAAGACATGAATAAGAATCTGTTATTTAGCTATTTGGCAGGGACCGTCCTCGGCATGGCGGCGGTCCTTCCCGGAGCTGCGCAGCATACTGCGCAGGCTCCGGCAGAAGCCGTCGGCGACGCGGCCCGGATAACGGTCCGGCTCGACAGAATCTCGGAGCGCACCGTGAGCGACCGGCTGCTGGGATTCAATATCGTCTACGCCAAGAATCCCGACTCGCTGTGGCGTTCGGGCGTGCTGGAGAAGGCGATACGGGATGTCCGCCCCGGCTTCCTGCGCTACCCCGGCGGTACGGTAAACACCTATTTCCACTGGGAGCACCCGACCGGGAACGGCTGGGAGGATCTATGGGATCCGCAGTACGACACCGCCCGGAATCGTCCGCCGGAGGAGTTTATGGACATAGACGAATACATGGCGCTCGTACGCCGCACGGGAGCCGAACCGCTTCTGGGCATCAACGTCAATTCGGGATTCCGCTGGAACCGGGTGGAAGAGGGCGTGCAGGAGGCGCTGCGCCTGATGAAATACTGCCGGGACAAAGGCTTTAAGGTAAAGTACTGGTTCATGGGCAACGAACCTTACATGCACGACTGCAACGGCGGTGCGGTGACTCCGGCCAGATACGGCGAGATGATCAACGCTTTCGTCCCGCGCATGAAGGAGTTCGATCCCGACATCAAAATCATCGCCAACTGGCACGCCACGTTCCGCAAACACGGCCGCCAGTACGACGAGCTGTTTGCCGTGGCGGGCCGCAATATCGACATCATCGACGTCCACTGGTACTGCATGTGGGGCACGGCGTCATGGAACGAATGGCTCGCAAAAACGCCCTGCGGAGTATTTCTGGGCGATTCGTATGCCAGCGAAATCGAACGGTTCCGCGAGATCGCGGCCCGCAACGGCGTGCCGCATGTCCAGCTGGCCAGTCTCGAATGGAACGTCGGTCCCGGAAAAAAATCCGCAGGTCCCCGTCTCACGCCCGATCAGAGCGCGCTCATCCAAGCCGAAATGATGATGCAGTTCATGCAGGGAGGTCTCGACATGGCTACATTCTGGCCGCTGTTCTGGGACAGCGAGTTCGGATTCCGGAGTTTTTTCGACAAAAAGACAGGAAAGCTGCAGCCGACGAGTGAAATCATGAAAATTTTCGGTACATTTCAGGGAAATGAACTGATCGAATATACGGCAAGCCCCGCGCCGGAGAAGATTCCGAGTCTCGCCGTACGGGATGCCGCCACCGGAAAAATGGCTTTGTGCCTGCTCAACAAAAACGATTTTACGGTCGAAGCGGCCGTCGGAGGCAGGCTCGCAGCCCGCAAGAAGCGCGTGGAAGTCGAGCAGTTCCGCATGTCGGCCGACCGTATGTCGCTCGAACATGCGCCGGTATGCAAAGCAAAGGCCGGAAGCGTATCGCTCGCCCCCTTTTCGCTGACGTTCATTTATTTATAATTTGCAAAAACTACCGCCATGAAAAAATACACCGTCTTTTTCTCGATCGTCCTGCTGGCAGTCGCCTTCCGGGCGCCGGCCAAAGCGCCGGAATACAAGGTCTGCTTCGGAAATACGCACGCCCACTGCAACTATTCGGGCGACATCGCCGTCTTCCGCGCCAAGAAGGGGCTGTCCCTCGACCCGAAGAACTCGGCCGAAAGCCACTACGAACTGGCCAAAGAGAACGGTTACGACTTTTACTTCGTAACCGACCACTCGCAGTATCCGGTCTATACGCCCGACGCATGGGCCGCCGTAAAAGCCGCGGCCGAAGCCGCCACCGACGCCTCGTTCGTCGCACTCCGGGGATACGAACACTCGGAGAACGACGGTCCCGACGGCCGGGGCCACATGAACGTCTACAATTCGTCGGACTACCTCAACGCGATGGCCGACGGCGTGAGCGTCGAATATTTCCACAACTGGCTCGCCAAACCCGAACAGGCCGATGCCATCGTCTGCTTCAACCATCCTCAGAAGGACGCCTACAACGATTTCCACTGCTACAACGAAGAGACGCGCGGCCGCATGAAACTGATCGAACTGATCAACGGCGGCCGGGCGAAATTCTACCCGTCGTTCCTGAACGCCCTCGCCAAAGGCTGGAAGGTATCCCCCGTCGCGGGCTGCGACAACCACGGCTGGGAGGGGATCGCCAAGTGGAACGCCCGGACCGGCCTGCTCGTCACCGAGCTGACCCCCGCAGGCGTACTCGAAGCCATGGCGTCGCGCCGCACGTTCGCCACGCTCGACAAAAATCTGAGCGTCGTCTACCGTGTGAACGGCAAGATCATGGGCTCGGACATCAGGGCGGCCCGGAAATATAAATTCGACATCGAAGTCTCCGACCCGGATACGGACCGGGCCGACCAAGCCATAGCGCGGATCGAGGTCGTCAGCGGCAGCGGCACGGTCGTGGCCGGCGCCGACTTCGATTCCCACGAGGTGCATTGGAAACCGGTCGTGCCCGCCGGGGAAAAGTGTTATTTCGTTCTGGTCTACAACGCCTCCAAACCGGAAACGCCCGTGGCTTACGCCGCGCCGGTATGGATCGAACCCTAATGCCCCGCAGTCATGTCACTGAGAAAATGGATAGGCTGTCTGGGCGCCGTATGCCTCTGCTGCGGGTGCGGGGACGATGCGCCCGCACCCGGCAAGAGACCTCCGGGCGGCAACGGACCCGACCCCGCGGAAAAAGAGAGTTACCGGCTCTTCATGGGAAACACCCACGCCCATTGCCGCTACTCCGGAGATGCGGTCCAGACCGACGAAAACAGCGTCGAGAACCATTTCCGGCTGGCCAAAGCCAACGGATACGATTTCTACTGCGTGACCGATCATTCGCAGTACGAATCCTATACGCCGCAGGCTTGGGAGCATATAAAAGCCGCTGCCGACGCCGCCACGGACGCTTCGTTCGTTGCCATACGGGGATACGAACATTCGGAAAACAACGGACCCGGCGCCAAAGGCCACCAGAACGTATACAATTCATCGGACTACCTCAACGCGCTGGCCGAAGGAATCGACATGCCCTATTTCCACAATTGGCTGGCCGACGCGGCGAACGCCGGCGCGGTCGTCTCGATGAACCATCCGGGAAAAGAGCAGTACGGCGGCTTCGCCTGCTACAACGAGCAGGCCCGTCCGCATATCAGGCTCATCGAGCTGATCAACGGTACGGACGATTACCACGAATCGTTCCTCGCGGCGCTGGCCAAAGGCTGGAAAGTATCGCCCGTCGCAGGATGCGACAACCACGCCACCAAGCCCATCGCCGCATGGCAGCCCCGCACGGGCGTCGCGGCCAAGAAACTGACGCGCGAATCCCTGCTCGAAGCGATGGCGGCGGGACGCACCTACGCCACCTACGACAAAAACCTGCAGCTGCTCTATTACGTCAACAACCACGTCATGGGCTCCGAAATCCGGACCTCGGCCGACGAGCTGACCTTCGAAATCGAGGCGTCCGATCCGGATACGTCCGATGCGTCGGACCGCATCGTGCGCATCGAAATCGTCGGCGAAGGCAACCGCGTCGTCGCTTCGGAAACGTTCTCCGCACACCGGGTCGACTGGAAAGTGCGGGTGCCCCGCGGGCAGAAATATTACTATCTGAAAGTTTACACCGCTTCATCGGACGCGCCGACGGCCTACGCCGCGCCCGTCTGGATGAAATAAACCGTTGAAATCCGATGTCTGGAAAATGGATATCTCTTTTGCTCCTGTCGCTGACGGCCGCCGCTCCGGCCAGCGGCGGCAACCAGAGCCGGCCGCTGAACATGGAGACGCTCTCCGTGGTGGACGGGCTGAGCAGCAACTATGTCTACGCCATTACGCAGGACCGCGCCGGATACATGTGGTTCGGCACCGAGAACGGTCTCGACCGTTACGACGGCAAGACGATCCGCCATTACCAGCATTTCCCAGACAATCCGCAGTCGCTGAGCGACTCGCGGGTCAACTGCCTGCTTTCGTCCGCCGACGGGAGCCTGCTGGTCGGGACCGAAAAGGGAATCAACATCTACGTGCCTGAAAAGGACATTCTTACGCCCTACGCCCCGGCGCGGACGATCAACGAGCAGAACATCCGCACGATGACCGAGGAGGATTCGCTGCTCTGGGTGGGAACCAGCGTCGGACTGTTCCGGCTCGACCGCACGACCGGCGGCATCAGTTGTTACAACACCCGCAACAGCGGTCTTGCGCACGATATCGTCCGGGCGATCTACACCGACGACGACTATCTGTTCGTCGGTACGTTCGACGGCGTAAGCCGCCTGAACAAGCGCACGGGCCAATGGTCCAGCGTCAACCTCAAGATGGACCGCATCCGGCTGCCGCTCAACAATCTGGTTCTCTCCATGCAATTGTCGCCGGCCGATCCCGACGTGCTCCTGATCGGGACGCAGACGGGATTCTGCGAACTCGAAAAGTCCACGCTCCGCTATACGCTGCACGAAAAGGCGCGGAACAGGCAGATGGTGAACAACACGGTCAAAACGATGTGCGTGGTCGGCAGCGAGGTGTGGCTCGGCAGCGAAGAGGGGCTGATGATCTTCGACAAGGGCGCTTTCACAAGCTACGGCTACGACCCGAAAAACATCCATTCGCTCCCCAACAACATCGTCTGGTCGATCTTCAAGGACCGGAGCAACATCGTCTGGCTGGGCACCGAAGGGGGCATCGCCTGCTACGATGCGGGCGCGCCCTCGTTCACCAGCTTCGACCTCTCGGAAGCCGACGGCAATCCGTACGTGGGCATCTCGGTATTCGCCGCTCAGATGGACCGTTCGGGCCGTCTGTGGCTCGGATCGCGGTTCGGGCTGTCGGTCTACGAGCCGGAGCGGAACCGGATGCAGTGGATCAACCTTTCGAACGCGGTGGTCGGCACCTACAACTTCGTCAAAGGCCTTTCGATCGACGGCAACGACATTCTGTGGATCGGGACGGCCGAGGGACTGGTCTGCTACGACACCCAGCGGAACCGGGAGGTGCCGATCCAGTCGCGCCTGCGCAACCGGCTCAAGTACATCTATGCCGTGATGCAGGACTCCGCAGGCAAAATGTACGTCAGCGACGCGATGGGACGGATGCAGGTCATCGATTACGCCTTCGACGCCTCGACCCGGCAGTTCGGTCCCGTAACGGACAGTCTGGTACGCATGGGCGAGCCGATCGAATCGATGGTCGTGGATGAAAATTACGTCTGGCACGGGACGCCGGGCAGCGGTCTGGTGCGCTACGACAAGCAAACGGGCGAACACAAAAGGTATCTTTCGGCCAAGGACGACTCCTCGACGCTCAGCTCCGACGTGATTCTCTGCCTGTTCGTCGATCCCAACACCCGTCAGCTGTGGGTGGGAACGGACAAGGGGCTGGACCGTTACGACGCCGCATCCGACACGTTCCGGCGCATATCGGGCCGTGAAACTTCGGAAGCGGTCTACACCATCAACAGCGACGATTCGGGGCTTTTGTGGTTTACCACGCAGCAGGGCGTGACCTGCTACGACGTTCTGTCGCAAAGCTCCAAAATGTTTTCGCTGAACCACTGGTTCGACCGGCGCAACGCGATCTTCCCGGTCTCGGTCTCCCACGGCAACAACGTGCTCGTCTTCGGACTGGACTGCTACCTGCGGCTCAACTGGGCCGACGTCAGCCCCAAGAAGGACAGTGCGCCGCTCTACATCACCGACATCCGCATCGACAACCGCACCGTCGCGCAATACGGGCTGTGCGACTGTCCCGTGCAGGAGCTGAAACGGCTGAAACTGCCCTACAACCAGAACATACTGTCGATCTGCTTCGCCATGCTCGACTATTCCACGCCGTCGCTCACCCGCTACACCTACAAGCTCGAAGGCTACGACGAAAACTGGAAAACCGTGACGGGCACGCTGCCCTATGTCGAATATACGAAACTGGCCCCCGGACACTACACCCTCCGGGTCGAGGCCGTGAGCAGCGACGGAGTGCCCGCCTCGAACAAACTGGACTTCGACATTACGATCATGCCTCCGTGGTGGGCCGCATGGTGGGCCTATCTGGCCTATGCCCTTGCCGTCGCGACCGCGGCCTATTACCTGAACTCGATTACCCGCAGGCGCAGGCAGGCCGAGGACGAGCTCCAGAAAGAGAAGCTCGAACGCGAAAAAATCGAAAGCGTCAATCAGCTGAAACTGCGGTTCTTCACCAACATATCGCATGACTTCCGCACGCCGCTGAGCCTGATTATCAGTCCGGTCGAAACGCTGCTCGACACCGAGACCGACCCGGAGAAGGCGGGCAACCTGCAAATCATCAAGCAGAACGCCCTGCGCCTGCTGCGGCTCGTGAACCAGATACTCGACTTCCGCAAGGTCGAGAATCAGAAAATGAAGCTCAACCCCGTATCGGAGGATATCGTCACGACCCTGCGGGGAATCTGCCGGTCGTTCAGCGAACTGGCCCAGAAAAAGCAAATCTCCCTGTTGTTCGAATCGGGCGAAGAGCGGCTCGTAATGGATTTCGACACCGACAAAATCGACAAAATTTTCGTCAACCTCATCTCCAACGCCATCAAATTCACCCCCGAAGAGGGGCAGGTGCTCGTCAGCCTGCGGCGCAAGGACACCGGCGACGTCGAGGTGATGGTGGCCGACACGGGCATCGGCATTCCCGACGGCGACCTCCCGCACATATTCGAACGTTTTTATCAGGTCGAGGAGCACACCGGTCTCGGCACCCGCGGCACGGGAATCGGGCTGATGATCGTCAAGGAGTTCGTCGAGCTGCACCGCGGACACATCGAGGTCATGAGCCGCGACAAGCAGGGCACGACTTTCATCGTGACGCTGCCGATCGTAAACGAAGCCGATTACGATCCGGCCGAATCCGAGACCGAGGAAACTGCGGAGCAGCTTCCGGCCGAACCTGAAGCGCGCCCCTACTCCGGGCACGAATTCACGGTGCTGCTGGTCGAAGACAACGAAGACATGCGCTCCTACCTCAAGGCCGAACTGGAGAAAAACTACCGGGTCGTCGCCGTCGAAGACGCGGAGAGCGGACTGAAGATCGTGAACGAAACCATGCCCGATCTGGTGATCTCCGACGTGATGCTTACGGGCATGAGCGGCGTGGAGTTGTGCCGCAGGATCAAGGACGATTTCGTGATGAACCATATCTCGGTGATCCTGCTCACGGCGCGTACGGCCGAGGAACACATCATCGAGGGTTTCGACGCCGGAGCCGACGAATATATCGGCAAACCGTTCAACCTGCGGGTGCTCCTGCGCCGGGTGGACAACATCCTCACCCAGCGATGCCGCCTGCGTGACAGCCTGCGGCGCGATACGGTCGATATCGCCTCGGTCGAGCGGCAGTCGCCCGACGAGCTGTTCATCCGCAAGGTGGTGGCCCTGATCGAAGAAAACATGGCCGATCCCGACCTGAACATTCCGTTCCTGTGCGACAAGCTGGCCGTAAGCCATGTCAACTTCTACCGCAAGGTAAAGGCCATCACCGGACTGAACGTCAATGCCTTCATCCGGGAAATCAGGCTCAAGAAGGCCGCCCAGCTCCTGCGCGTCAAAGGCATATCGGTAACCGACGCCATGTACGAGGTGGGATTCAACCACCGCTCCTACTTCTCGATGTGCTTCCGGGAGGTATTCGGCGTCACGCCGAAAGTATACGCCAAACAACACAACAACGAACATAACAAAGAGTAACCCATGAAAAACCAACTGATCCTTACCGCAGCCTCGGTGGGCGCCCTGTCGGGCTGCACGCAGCAGGAAAACCGGCCCAAAGACCTGAATGTCATCTATATTCTGGCCGACGACCTCGGATACGGAGATCTCGGCTGCTACGGCCAGACCAAAATCCACACCCCCAACATCGACCGGCTGGCCGCCGAGGGGATGCTGTTCACGCAGCATTACGCGGGCTGCACGGTGAGCGCACCGTCACGCTCGGCACTGATGACGGGCCAGCATACGGGTCATACGCCCATACGCGGAAACAAAGGAGGCACCGGCGACGACGGTGTGGAAGGCCAGCACCCCATTCCGGCCGACACCTATACGCTGGGGAAGATGTTCCGGCAGGCAGGCTATGTAACGGGAACCTTCGGCAAATGGGGACTCGGCTCCCCCGGATCGGAAGGCGACCCCACCTATCAGGGGTTCGACGAGTTCTTCGGTTACAACTGTCAGGCGCTCGCCCATAAATATTACCCCACACACCTCTGGCACAACCGGGAAAAGATACTGCTCGACGGCAACGATCTGGCCCATACGGCGCAATATTCCCACGACATCATTCAGGAGCGGACGCTCGACTTCATCCGCCGGAACAAGGAACGGAAATTCTTCGCGTTCCTCGCATACACGCTGCCCCACGCCGAACTGCTGGTTCCCGAAGACGAGATCATCGAAGCCTACCGGGGGCGTTTCGAAGAGAAGCCCTATGCGGCAAAGAGCGGCGACTACTCGCCCGAAGGGAAGCATCCGATACACTACTGCTCGCAGCCCGAACCGCGTACGTCGTTCGCGGCGATGGTTACGCGTCTGGACCGATATGTGGGCGAGGTGACGGAGCTGATCGACAGCCTCGGTCTGTGCGAACGGACGATCATCGTCTTCACGAGCGACAACGGACCGCACCGTGAAGGCGGCGCCGATCCCGACTTCTTCGGCAGCTACGGCCCGCTGCGCGGCATCAAGCGCGACATGTACGAAGGAGGAATCCGCGTGCCGATGATCGCCCGGTGTCCCGGTCTGATCGCCGAAGGGACGCGGACGGACTTCGTATCGGCATTCTGGGACGTGCTTCCCACCTTCGCCGACATGGCAGGCGCGGAGGTTCCCGCAAACGTGGACGGCATTTCGATGCTCCCGACGCTGTTCGGCGAAAAAGGACAGCGGGAACACGAATATCTTTATTGGGAATTCCACGAAAACGGCGGCAAGACCGCAGTCCGGACAGGCAACTGGAAGGGCATCCGGCTGAACGTCGGCAAAGATCCGGAGGGTCCCATCGAGCTGTACGACCTTTCGACCGATATCCACGAAGACCGCAACGTGGCGGACGAGCACCCGGAGATCGTACGGGAAATTGCCGAGATCATGCGTACGGCCCGCATTCCCTCCCCGCTGTTCAACTTCGGTCAGGCGAACGGAGCGATGTAGGTTCCACCGCGATTATTAACGAATTAACCCGAATATTAAGAGATGAAACGCCTATTCACCTCCCTTATCTTGTTATTCCTCCTGAACGGCCTTCCGGGCCACTCCGCACCGGACCGGAAGAAGGGCGAAAGCGCCTATTCCCCCGGCATGGTGGCCGTTGACATCACGACGCTCAAACCGCTTTCCGAAGCCGACTCCGTCGTGCGCGGCGCCGTCTACGCCGACCCGTCGTTCCCGGCTTCCGAGCGTGCCGCAGATCTGATCCGCCGCATGAACTTCGAGGAGAAGCTGCGGCTGACGGGCGGCTGGAACCGCTTCATGATAGCCGGCATACCCCGTCTGGGAGTGCGCCCAGTCTCGATGGCCGACGCGTCGCAGGGCATCCGCCTGCAGACGACGCTGGTGAAAGACAAAAGCACCTCCTTCCCCGGCATGCTGCCGCTGGCATCGACATGGAATCCCGCGCTGGCGGCCGAGATGGCGCACAGTCTGGCCGACGAATGCCGGGCCCTCGGCGTGGACATTCTGCTGGGACCCGGCGCCAATATCCAGCGATTATCGGTCGGCGGACGGAATTTCGAGTATATGGGCGAAGACCCCCTGCTCACCTCCGTCATGGCCGCGGCCTATGTCAAGGGGCTGCAGCGGAACGGCATCATCGCCACGCCCAAACATTTTCTGGGCAACGATCAGGACTTCTGCCGCCACATCGCCAACAGCATCATCGACGAACGGACCTTGCGCGAGGTCTATCTGCTCCCGTGGGAGCGGATGATCGCCGAAGCCGGCTGTCTCGGCATCATGACGGGCAACAACCTGACCAACGGCCTGCCCTGCCCGATGAACAAGCCGCTCATCGCCGACATACTCCGCCGGGAGTACGGCTTCAAGGGGGTGGCCATGACCGACTGGCAGAATACGGGCTACTATCCGCAGCTGCAGCATCTGGTGCTCACGTCGGGCGAAACGCTGCTCATGCCCGAAAACGCCGCGTTCCGGGAATACGTCCTGCGCGAAACCGCCGGTTCCGCGGAGCGCAGGGCCGAAGTGGAGGCGCTGCTGGAGCGGATGATCTACCCCACGCTGTACGCGCTCTTCGAAACGGGAGTTTACGACAGGGATTTCAACGACCCGTCGCTGTTCGCCCGTTTCGAGGGCCACAAAGCCCTTGCGGCACGGTGCGCCGCGGAAGCGATGGTGCTGCTCAAGAACCAGCGGAACATATTGCCGCTCAAACCGGGACAGCGCATTCTGCTGACCGGCACCGACGAGATTCACAGCGGAACGGGCAGCGGATTCGTGAAGGGTTACGACCACGTGAGTTACGAACAGGGATTGCGGGCCGTTTACGGCGACGATCTCATATGCCAGACCGATCCCGACCGGGAGACGGTCCGCAAGGCCGACGTGGTGCTTTTCCGTCTCAACAAACCGGCCGGCGAAGGTTTGGACATCCCCTATGAAGAACCCGCAGACCAGCTCGAACGGCTGCGCGAGACGGTCGGACTCAACAAGAACGTCATCGTGCTGATCAACGCCTGCAACGTGATGCCGATGGACTGGCTGAAAGACGTACGGGGCGTCGTCTGGTGCTATTTCCTCGGACAGGAGCGCGGCACGGCACTGGCGGCGCTGCTCTCCGGCCGCGAAAACTTTTCGGGAAAGCTTCCGTTCACCGTCGAACGGGACTTTGCGGACTCGCCCGCACCGCGGTTCAACTACATCGGAGGCAAGCCCTATTGGCACGGCAACAACCAGTACAAAAACTACTGGCTCGGATTGAAAAAGGACCCGGTGAAGGGCTTTTCCGATCACATCCGCCCCGGCGAGACGATCGACGTTCCCTATTCGGAAGGCGTTTTCATCGGATACAGGTGGTATGACAAGCACCGCATTCCGTATGTCTTCCCCTTCGGCTACGGACTGTCGTACACCTCGTTCACCTACGAGAGCATCGCCTGCGAGGACCGGATGGAGCGCGAAGGCCGGGTTCTGGTGACGGTACGGGTCAGGAACGGCGGCGGCCGGGCCGGCAAGGAGATCGTCCAGCTCTATGTCTCCGACACCCGAAGCAGCGTCGAACGGCCCGAAAAGGAGTTGAAAGCCTTCGCAAAGGTGGCGCTGGAACCGGGCGAGAGCAAAACGGTGACGCTGGAGCTGGACCGCCGCAGTTTTTCGTTCTGGGATACCGAATCCCACGGCTGGAAACTGGAGCGAGGCGAATTCGTACTGCGGGCGGGAGGTTCCAGTGCAGACCTGCCGCTCAGCACGGTCCTGAACCTGTAATGCGGCCAACGCGACAATCCGAAAACAAAAGGGAGGAAACGGTTTCCTCCCTTTATTCATATGCGCGTATCGCTCATGCGGCCCGGCGGCCGTTTACAGCCAGCGGAGGATTTCGTCCCGCTGAGCGCCGTATCCGCGGATTACAAGCTTGTCGGGATAAACCTCGACGATCGCATAATGGTTGTCCGGTCCCTCGATCATGCCCTGAAAGATGAAATGCAGAACGGAGCCGAAACGGTGGGCGCCCCCTTTGTGATGATGGCCTGCAAGGAACGCCCGGACGCAAGGGTATCGCTGCAGCAGGGCGGCGATCTGCCCATTATTCCACAACGTAAACTGCCCGTCCGGCGGCATGAGGGGCATATGGGCGAAGCAGATCACGCGCTCGCCCCGGCTCTCGGCGCGGGCCAGCTCCCGGACCATCCACTCCCGCTGCGCTTTTCCGACCGCACCGTTGTATTGCCGGGCGTTCGCCGCGCCGGACCTTTTCAGCGAGTCGAGAAGAACGGCCGCCTCTGCGTACTCCGGCGACTCCTTTGCACGGGCGTAGACCGATATATCGTTGCTGTCGAGGAACAGCAGCCGATACCCGTTCCGCACCACGGAGAAATAGGGTTCGGAAATGCCGAGTTCCACCAGCACGCGCCGCTGCTCTTCGGAACCGTACGGACCCAGATAATCGTGGTTCCCCAAGATTTTGTAAACAGGGGCCGCGGAACCCTCCAGAATCGGCCGGATCACCGCATAGCTCCCGATATCGCCGTCGATCATATCGCCCAGCGACACCACGAAATCGACATGTGCGCGGTTGAACGCCGCGACGGCCTCCCGAAGCTTCTCCCCGGATTCGGCATAACGGCGGGCCGCCCACGTCTCTTTGACATTCGAATAATGCACGTCGGTAACGACCCCGAAGGTAAACAGCGGCGATTCGGCGGAGACGGCGAGGCCGTCCGGGCGGTCCGGACGCTCCCGACCGCCGCACTCCCTGCCGGCCGCGAAGCCGGAAGCGGGAGCGCCGCACAACAGCGAAACAAGTATCAGCAAACGCAACATCACGATCGGATTTTATCGGTTGACAAACGGAG
>ERZ857922.870-NODE-870-length-41492-cov-4.123416_pt1 | contig 41492 bp, 40 predicted proteins | sample MGYA00519579_ERZ857922 | MGnify/ENA primary metagenome ERZ857922 (study PRJEB31778, sample SAMEA3449375) | human gut metagenome | biome: human gut; feature: human-associated habitat; material: faeces | place: United Kingdom | collected 2010/2012 ... | reverse complement strand
TCTTTGACATTTCGTCACGCATATCAGCAATCCAATAAAATTTGTATCCGTTTCTTCGCAATCGAAGTGCGATCATGTGAGGTGCTAATGGGCCAAATGAGGTTAAAACCACATTGAAAGAATTTGTCTTATATAATGAAATGACTTTTTTATAAGCTTTGAAACGCCATATAAACCTGGAATCTGATGTTATGCGCACCAATAAAGCGATCAGTATCTGGCTCAGACTCCATCTTGAATCTTTCTTTATGTAATAATTCATAAAAGAAAGCGTAGTTAAAGGATTTGTTATATAATGGATCTCACATCCGCTCCATAATGCAGTTTCATTCACCTTACCTTCTGTAACTACCGTAACCGAATGTCCGGCCAATTGGAAATATTTAGCGAAAGCTTCGATCCTAAACGAAGCTATTTGATTGTTCGGATAAAAAAAACTACTGATAATAAGTATTTTCATTATCTTGTTTTTATAACAGTCCGTTGTTTCTTATAGTTCGTTTGTAAAGCGATGAACGCAAGCTATTAGGCAATAGTCGAACCACAAGACGAATGGATATATTCTTCATCATTGTGAAAATATTTATAAATCCAATCTGATAGAAAAGGTATTGTAAACGCATCTCTGTTACGGCATATTTTAATCCGCCTCTCCGTCTAAACATATCTGGGGTGAAGCGGAAAAAGAGCAAACTTTCTTGAATATTATAGAATCGGGCACCATTTATCAACATCCGCATCCACAGATAATAATCTTCGAACAAAGGGAAATGTTTATATCCGCCAACCTTTAATACAGCCGATTTTCGGAACATCACAACCGGATGGTTCACTGGGCATCTTCTTTTGGCGAATTGGATAATTTTTCCATGCCATTCTGGAACCTTTCGCACGGAAAGCACATTTGACGTATCACCTTCAAACTCATCAATCCAAGCTCCCACTACATCCACCTCTGGATGTTTCCGAAATATCGCCAACTGCTTCTCGAAACGATCTGGTTTGGCAATGTCATCCGTATCCATTCGGGCCACAAGATCATACGAACAATGTTTTAACCCTTCATTCAAAGCCTTGCCAAGACCTTGATTAGTTGGTAAAGGGACTACTTTTAGTTCGGGATGTTGATTTTTGATTTTTTTTACAACTTCATACAATTCATCGGTTAAAGGACCATCTTCTACCAAGACAACCTCTGTAGGTGATAGCGTTTGCGTAAAGATACTCTTCAAACTTTGGCGCAAAAATAATGGATTCTCCTTATGATATAAGGAAATTAATATTGAAAATAAACACATGTAATTTTTAGATTCTATTTATCCATATGATCTTTTATGATCTTACATATTTCAGATGTGGCGATACCTTTTTCAAAACTACCAAGTAAAGCATGATGTGCTTTTATTTTTTGTGACGATTCTTCTTCATCATATTTCAATATATTAGCGCACAGATCTTCTATGGTTAAGGCATAAGGGTAAGGCCAAAGTTCTATGGGCGTATCAAAATCTGTATCCGTTTTATAAATAGACAAGTCTGGAGTAAAAAGAAAACCGGGTTTACCTGTCAAGGAGAAATCCCAAACAGCAGAAGAATAATCCGTAATAAAGATATCTGCTAGAATCAATAATTCTTGCATATCTTGATAATCGCTAACATCAACAACGCCTTTTAATGGTAAATCATCACCTGCAATATTAATATGATGTCTATATAATAATATGGCATCTGTACCAAACTTTTTTTTTACTGTATTACATACGATAGTCGGATTTAATATAGAGGTAACTGATTGTGCTTTTCTCCAAAGTCCACGAAAAGTAGGGGCATATAAGACTACTATTTTATGTTTATCAATTCCTAATCGTTTACATATTACATCTTTCAAAATCCTTTGTCTTGAGGAAAAAAATAAATCATTTCTAGGCATTCCTATAGACAGGAATTTGTCTATAGGAACATTTAATACTTTGAAATGAGTCTCTGAAAAAGCTCGGCAACTAGATATAACATGATCAGTTTGTCCTTGCCTCATTTTTCTCAGACAATCCATGTAAATTCTTCTTGCGTTTGATATATAAGGAGAATTTTCATGCCCTTTTTTATAAGCACCTCCTCCATGCCACGTATTAATAACTAGTTGCGTCTTATGTTTTATAAAAAATGGTTCTATGACCATATTAGTTATGATAACTCTAGATGTTAGTAAATAAAACAAATGGCGAAATGACAAGTAATCGCAAAGAATGATTTTATAATTCTCTGGTATCTTATTTTCATTATTTATACACCAAACATACTCACATGAATCTCCATAATTTTCATACATAAATTCAAATATATACTTGGGGCTACATCCATAATTTTTTCCTTCAAAAGAAGAAAAGAATATTCGGTTCTTTTTTACAGGAAGAAAAGAAAATATGTGAAATAATATACGAATGATGTATATTATCACTATTTTAATATAGTAATTCATTATTACTTTTTTTGTGTTATTAGTGATAAAGTATTGTATTAGTAGGAACTATAAAATACCAATATTTTTCATTTTGCTTATTATGCATTTCGTCCTAATCTACTACGATCTATTATTTCAGTTACTAGATCAGGACCATTGTCGTAGCTATCCCAAAATGCCTTCATTAGAAAGCTGTGATCTTCTTCGGTCAAATGGCAATCTACACGATTTATTATCAAAGCTATTAGTTCTTCAAAGGTTTGAACCCTTACTCCTAAATAATATTTATTATAATCATCAAGATCAACAGTAGGAGAATTACCATACCATCTCTTTTTCTCTAAATTATTTCTATCATAATCTTTTCGGTTATAACTATATTCCAAATCGAAAGGAAAAAGAATAATTTCTTTGTTCAATAATACATAATCCGAATAAACTGATGAATAATCCGTTATCAAACAATTAGTATAAGGCAGAATCGTATTGATATCACATTGTTTTTCAAAAGGAATAATGTGTGGATAATCCTTAACAATAGATAAATCCATTTGCGTAAAAGGATGTAGCTTTAAGATGAAACAGCTATGAGTAGTTTGTAAAGCCTCTTCAAGACGTTTAAAATTGATTCCGCTTTGTTTAAAAAAATCACTGCCGTTATTACGCCAAGTAGGCATATATATATACACTTTTTTAAATCGTCTGATCTGCTCAATAAAGCGAAGGGTTTCTTTCGGTTCATACTGCTCTATGAAGCGAGTTCTTTTCTCTTCCGGGCACAATAAAATTTCATTGCGTGGATAATCTGTTAAGATACATTTCTCCATCGGAATCCTAAACATAGGCATATAAAATTTTTGAGCTTGATCAAAAGAGGTGGTTAAACAGAGGTCCGGTACACGATGCAATAGTAAATAACATTCTATTTTCGCTCTGAACTTAGTTGTAAGTTCCATATAGGTATAGCCTGTAAGCGCTAAATAATAAGATTCTGGGCGCAACCATTTCGTTTTTTTTAGTCCGATACCATGCCCTAGATATACCCAAAAGGCACCTTCTGACGCATACCTGTTAATTTCTGTTACACTATTAGTTGTCAAATACACTCCGGCAGTAAAACTGTGATACAATCCAAGAATGCTATACCACATATAGCATCTGAACCCTTTAGAACGTACATTATGAAATTCGTCCTTACTATTAGCAATCCAGATAGCTTCTATTTCAGGATACTCCTCCAGTACTTTTAAGAAAAGGTACTTGCTGTTGTCTGAAAAAGTGGCATTATGTGTTGCGAACAACCATTTATATTTTTTTCTAGGCATAATGCCACCAAAGAAATAAAGAGGATGCAACAGTAACTTGCATAAGTATTTCAAGTTCCTAGTCATTCGTTTTAACTCATTAAGTTATACTTTCAATGAAAGTAGGTATCGTCTCACTAAGAGGCATATCTTTTCTGAAAATACCTGCTGTTCCTCCAACGAAAATGGAAGCTCCTAAATCACGCATATATCGAGCTCTTTCACAACTCACACTGCCATCAACGCATATTTCTATATTTGTATGCCTATGTTGATCTAGATATTGGCGTGTTTCTCTTACCTTTTCCATGATACCATGTATCATGCTACTACCAGCAAAGCCAGGAACAATCAGCATTAATAAGATTACATCAACATAAGGTAAGTATTTCTTGACCTCTTCAATAGATGTATCCGGATTTAATGCCAAACCGAACAGGGCTTTTTTTTGTTTGATGAAAGCTGCATTCTCCATGATACTTTCTTTGCATTCACTATGAATACTGACAATATCACCCTCACGAATATCCATCGATCGGATAACGACACGTGGGTGCTCCATGAGTAAGTGAATGTCTAGTGGAAGGTTTGTAATCTTCCGGATTGAATTGACAACATCAGGACCGAATGTCAGATTTGGAACAAATATAGCATCCATTATGTCGATATGTAAATAGTCAACTTTGTTTTCTTCTAGGAGTTGAATATCACGCTCTAGGTTTACCAAATTGGCACACATGAGCGATGCAGATAATTTAGGACTCATTGAATGGATTTATAATAGTTAATCAATCGATCGAACATCTCTTCTAATTTGAAGAACGGCTTCCAGCCTAGTGCTTCCAGTTTTTCCGTGGACAGATTCAATTTCGTAACGGGAGCATATCCCATGTTATCTCTTGCCTCAATCACGACATGACAATTTTTATTAAACTTTTTTACTAATAGATGGGCCAAATCGTAAATGGAAATATACGTATTGGGAGTAGCTACGTTATACGCTTTTCCCGGTTCTCCTTTTAGCAACAGATAAAACAAAGCAATAATCGCATCAATAGTATAGCAATATGGTTTTGCGGATTCTCCGCTGGTATGCATCACAATATCTTGTCCACTTATGACGCTTTTGGCAAATTGTGCAAAAACCCTTGTGTCTTGTCTTGAAACTCCGGCACCAAAAACTTGAGTCAGACGAGCCATTACCACAGGGACATGATATTCTGAGGCATAAGCATGACACAAACATTCCACCATTCGTTTGCCCAAAGAATAGCTACTGCGTACATCAATGGGATTTATGTATCCGTTTACATCCTCGGTCACAGGAACAGAATCGTCATTGATCGTCCCATAGGATTCCAAAGAGGATAAATAAACCATTCCTCGCATAGATGGGTGCTGAGAGGCATATTCCAATAATTGTCGGGTTCCTATAAATGCCGTATTTATAGTTTCTACAGGAGAGTTTACATAAAATTGGGATGCTGTAGGACTTGCACAATGGATAATATAATGGATGTCCCAAGTTGACAAATCTAAAGGTTCTGTCATGTCTTGCCAGATCCATTGGATTTCACAATCACCAAATAAATCGTATGCCTTTTGCTTATTACGAGCCACTGCTACGACCTTTATTCCTGAATTTGTTACTTGATTTAAATGTAGCAGACATTTGATCAAAACAGAACCTATTAGTCCAGTTGCACCTGTGACTAATATTGTTTTTTCTTTTATATGCTCTGTAAAGGGGAAATGTTCTATAAAAAAATCAATGTCCTGCTGTATAATGGGATTCTCTATCATACCTTATAGCTGGTTACTGTTCACTATCTGTTCAAAACGTTCTAAATCTTCTGGGGTCGTCAGTTTGAAATTGATCTCTTCCCCTTTGGATAAAAATACTTTCATGCCACAACGGAAAGCAAACTCGGCACCTCCTGTCACAGCCGCTATTTCTTCATAGCTTCTTTCCTCATGAATTTTAAGATATTTACCTAGTTTAAATGCTTCAGGGGTCTGTCCCGCATGCAAAGTACTTCGCTTAGGCACGTCCGTAATGCAATTTCCCTCGGTTGACATGTAGATTGTATCTTTCACTGATATAGTGGCAATAGCAGCATCGTTTGCGATGCAACCACAAATACAGTCATGTATGACTTGAGAACTAACCAATGGTCGGACGGAATCATGGATAATCACCACATCATCATCCACTCCTCCATGGGAACGGATTAACTTTAATGCATTGTAAATGGTATGTTGCCTTGTTTCGCCTGGTTCGGCATAATAAACAGGAAGTTGAAGCATTACCACATAGGGTTGTATGAAATCGATCCATTGTTTGTCCAAAGCTATTACAAGAGCATCTATTTCATTACTTTGCACGAATTTATCTATACAATAGCTGATAATGGGACGTCCCGCAACCATTATGTATTGTTTAGGTATGTTACTACCCATGCGGGAACCGATACCTCCCGACAAAATAACTGCAATATTCATATATATTCTATGTTTTTTAATTATTTGGATTTTAGTGTTTGATCCGATAAATGCCACCTGTCTGTCCGCAAAATAACAGAAGATGTTTACCATGGAAATCCACGTCCTCCGGTTCATTCATCAGTTTTTCTTGCAAATTCAAAATGTGTGTCACCTGTTGTCGTTTTAAGTTTACCATGACAATAGCTCGTTCGGCATCTTTCCTATGTTCATTTCCCGTGTGCAATCCTACAGGCAAATAAAGTATGCCTTTACGTATGCTTCCACCTTGAAGTAGGTTTGGAAGATAAATATGAAACTGTTCTTCTACATCTTTTGCCGTTAGCGTAACATTACCGTCACTCAATAAGGGTAACGGAAAGCGAATAATCTGAAGTGAATCGCTTGCCTTGTTACTGTCTGGTACAAGCAAACGGGACACGCCATAAAGTTTTCGTTCCTCGCGATCAACGATCCAGTCATGTACTACCTGTGCTTCTCCTCCTACTTGATATTGCACTGTTTGTATAACCTTTGCGTTATCCAAGTTGACATTTTCCACAAAACAGCGATAAGGTCGGCGACACTCGGATATATACAAGGCAGGAAAAGTCATGTTCCCTTCTGGATATTCCACACCAAAGGAGGCGCAGTTGGCATGATTATTCTTGTGGAAACTACCGAGTCGATAACTACCAGCCAACTCTTTCCGATCTAAGCTATATATGCGACAGAGACCTTGGTCATTAAGTAATACGGCATAATTATCCCACACAGCCATACCTTGAGCTGAGTGTTTTTCATAGGTTCCTGTTATACTATAAATATTTGTAAAATGAGGCTGAACACAACTGACGCATGTTAACCATAAAAAGAGGAAAATAGACTGTTTCATTGTCTTTTATATAATGACTATATTGAGTTTTATTTATAATTAAAAATAAATAGTTCCCTATCACGATCTTTTTTCGGGTTGAGCACCGAATTATATGGATAATATCTGAGATAGCTAGCTACATTGGGATTGAGATCAAATTCAGCTTGATATCTCTTAATGGTAAAAAAAGAAGGTACCGAAAGAAAGAGAAAATATAATAAGAATCTTTTATTTAGAGAATAACAGCGAACTGATTTTATGAACATGATAATAATCAAAAGGCTGGTAAATGTTTGAAAATAGTCATATAATCTGAAAACAATCATAAAAGAGTATTTCAGACTTATCAACAGTATAGAGAAAAAAATTGCACTCTCAAATATCTTTTCATTTAATTGAACATAAGAACCATATTCTCGTCTACACTTTAGGTTCATAAATATATAGATGAACATTAGTAAAAAGATACTGAGTATTCCTTTCCAATTATATTCTGTCATAGTATATGTATCTGAAGTAGCATAAAACATAATTTCTTTAGTATAAACCGTATCTAACGAAAGTATATTTCCTATAACCATATAAATCCAATCCCTTTGGATAATAGGCATTACAATAAAAAAAGTAATAATAGGTATAACGTATATCTTCTTCAAAGAATAGACTAGATAAAATCCATAGAAAAGCCCAAAGACCACCAGCGAAAATTTGTGGAACAAAAAAGCTGTGATAACATATAGCACGACTTTCCATGTTTTACGTTCATTCAAGGCTAATATGGCAAGCAAGAAAAAAGCCAAAGCCACAGCTTCACGCATCACTTCCATATTCTGCTTGGTATATTCAAACATATAATAAAACAAGACCATAGAAAAACAAAGTGTAGGACAAACTTTCTTGACGAACTTACCCCAAATGACTATGTGGATCATGCTTACGACACACTGCACCAAAAAGAAATCATTACAAAGGGTTTTACAACAAACGTTAAGCAGTACCCAAAAAGGATCGTAACGAACATCTGAAAAATCGTTCCATTGTAAATGAAATAAATCCGGATAGTATTTGAAATCATCCATATACACCACTGTATCGCTACCTATCCTATATCGCAGCCCACTGACAAGGATCATTAAGGCTAGCGAAATAAAAAAATGTAGCTGTCTATGCCTTTGATACTGACCAACATCGTACACTAGTGCCAAGCATACATAATATGTGAATAAAAGGATATATATCATAATTTTCCAAAGGTCAAGATTCTGTATAAACGGCAGTAATAGAGACGATAAAACAGAACAAAAATATCTGTTAAAACCAATGCTAATGCAAAATTGTATATAGTAAACAAATTCATCCAATAGAGTAAAGAATAGATGAATACTAGTACAAAAGTGCTATATATAACACTATTATTGAAAGGTCTAGGATACCCGAACGCAACTAATGTCGTGGTTCCAAGACATATCGTAATACTTGTGCAAAACGTGTATAGACAGAATATGCGCATCAAAGAAATAGTTTCCGGAACCTTGGTCCCCGTGAGTAGAGATACCAATAGCGGAGATGCCACAAATATGATAGTACTCAGTCCAAAGGCCAACAGAATATTGAACCAAAGGAAGTGAACCACGAAACGTTTATCTTGTGTGCGAGTAATATGGGGGTACACGGCTTGATTGAGCATACTGGTAGGGATACGGACTGCATTGGAAACCTTTTGCGCCAATTCGAAAGCCGCCACGCTCTCCATTGTGAAAAATATGCCGCTCACGGTCTTTGCTAAGTTGGTATTGAAGATGACCGATATGCGTGAGAACCAGAAAGGTACGCTCTCAAAGAACATCTGCCGTATCATCGCACAGCCAGGCACTGCTAAACGTATACCTTCCAGTTTCAACAGACAATAAAAAGAAATTATCCCCGCCAGTACATTTCCCATGGACTGTAGAAGTGCAACCTGCGGATAATCCCCCTCGCTATGTATAAATATGAATACGGAAATCGTATAAAACAATATGGAACTGGAGCGGACAAGGGTGATGTATTTCATCTTTTCAATCCCTTGGTAATACCACACAGGAAATAATAGCTCCGACAAGCAAGTTAGAAATGCAAAAAAAATCAGAGGTTTATTCTGTTCCATAAACGGAACGATCAACATTCCGATCAGTAACACAAACGAACAGAGCAAAAACAGCAATAATTTGATAAATAGTACAGTAGAAACAAGTCTGTTCAATGCTAGCTTGTCGTTACGATGGACTGAAACATCTTTTACCGCAGAGATGTCCAAACCAAAATTGATGACCACACTAAAATATTGAATAATAGTTTGTGCTAAAGCTACCATTCCATACTTTTCCATACCAACCGTCCTTATAATGTAAGGAAGGGCTACGAAAGGCATAAAGATACGTACACATTCTATGATAGTCAAATACCCCGTGTTCTTAGCGATGATCCTGTTATTACGTAACTTATTCTTTAATGTCTCTATAAAGAAGCGTATCATTCCAATGAAAATCAGATTATATCCTTTAACTTTCCCGATAAATTATTTTTATCCCTGATCCGATCAAACCACAAATTCAACCCAACCCAAACAACAATATCCATTATAAACAAAACATTGTTATTTACATAGGATATTAATGTCATATTGATGACACTGAAAGCTAATGCCATCGCCAATATGCTGATCATTGCTTTGCGCGGACTGAAGCCCATATCCAAAAATTTATGATGTATATGGTTTCTGTCTGCATTGAATAACCCTTTATGATTTCGGGCACGTACCAATATGACCCGGAACACATCGAATATGGGAACAATCAATGTTGAAAAGGCAACAACGATGGCTCCTTCGGTATAAGGAGCTCTTTCGGAATTGTTGTTGGTATAAGCGATAGCTAAAAAGGCAAGTATGTAGCCTAATGTCAGACTACCGGTATCGCCCATGAATATTTTTTTGCAACGGTCGGCCTGTCCGAATACATTATAATAGAAGAAAGGAAGTAACACCCCCAATGTGGAAAAAGCAAACATGGCATAGACCCATTGTTCGTAATAGATGTACAGGCTACCGAGTGCGAGCAACGATATGCTACTTAGCCCTGATGCCAGACCGTCAATACCGTCTATCAGATTAATGGCATTGACAATGAATACGGTTAGGAAGATAGTGAAGGGGATGCCTAGCCAGGGTGTAAGTTCGTGGATACCGAAAAGGCCGTACAGGTTGTTGATCCACAGGCCTGACAGAGGAATGAAGCAGGCGACTATGGTCTGTATGATGAATTTGCTTCGATAGCGTAGTTCTACCAAATCGTCTTTTATACCTGATAAATACAATAACATCAGACCACAGACCATGAAGTAAAATTCGGGAATTATGAAATTAAGCTTGTCAATGGCTATTTCAAGCCCGACAATATACCTTAATCCGGTGACAAAGGCTAACGAAAACAGGATGGTGGGAACAAATGAAACACCACCCAATCGGGGAATTACTCCACTATGGACTTTTCGTTCATCAGGTATATCGAACAGTTTTTTTCGGTGTGCAACTACCAGAATACGCGGAATAATAAGCCTTGAAAGGATTATTGATATGAATAACGATAAAGTAATAAGTAGGTAAGCCATTACATTAATACTAGTTATTGGACATAACAAAGTTCGTCAGTCACATGTGTGTGCTAACGAAAAATGACTAGAAAAAACGATCGTTTTTTCTAGTCATCATTATGTGTTTTTTAACTTCATGTTAAAAAATATTTAATACTTTGAAAATCAATTTTTATAAAAAAATATATGTCTTGTGGATATAAAAATAATTCATACCTTTGCACAGACTAAAATAAACGATCGATTATTTTAGTCATTTGTTTTTGTTGTAATATATTGATAGCTATTTATTTATATTCTATATTTCGATTTATTTTATGGCTGATTTTGTTTAAATCTTTTATCTTATACAATGATATAAAAAAATACAATAACTATGTAAAAGTAAAGAATGTTGGAATGGGCTTTCATAAGGTTTTATATCTGATAAGTAACTGGGAAACAGGATATGTTGAAAAATTGAGGTAAATTGAAACCAATAAGGGAAAATAGTTGTATCGTTTGGCTGTGTGGGCAGATATATTATGCTTATATTTATCCCCTGTTTGTAAAATCTATTTACTTAATAAGGCAAAGATATGTCACGGGAGAAAATATTGATAAGGACTTCATGGATAAGCACGATTGGTAACGCTGTACTTTCCGTATCGAAAATTATTGTAGGTTTATTGGCTGGCAGTTTAGCCGTATTGGGGGACGGTATCGATTCGGCGACAGATGTAATTATTTCTGTTGTGATGATTTTTACGGCGCGTATTATGAGCCGGCCACCTTCTAAAAAGTATGTGTTCGGCTATGAGAAAGCGGAGAGTATTGCAACGAAGATCCTGTCGCTTGTAATATTTTATGCCGGTGTGCAGATGCTGTTGTCGTCTGTTGAAAGTATTTTTTCGGATGAGGCAAAAGAGATACCGTCTGCTATTGCTATATATGTTACTGTCTTTTCTATTGCCGGCAAACTTCTGCTGGCGTTATATCAGTATAAGCAAGGAAAGAAAATCAATAGTTCCATGCTGACGGCAAATGCTGTCAATATGCGTAATGACGTGGTTATCTCATCCGGTGTTCTGCTGGGATTGATATTCACGTTTATATTTAAATTGCCGATACTCGACTCGGTTACCGGATTGATAATAAGCCTGTTCATTATAAAATCATCTATCGGTATCTTCATGGACTCCAATGTCGAACTGATGGATGGTGTGAAAGATGTCAATGTATATAATAAGATATTTGAAGCTGTAGAGAAAGTGCCAGGTGCAGGTAATCCACACCGGGTTAGGTCGAGGATGATAGGAAACCTGTATAATATTACCCTCGACATAGAAGTGGACCCACAGATGACACTTATGCAAGCCCATGAAATTGCCGATGCCGTAGAGAAAAGTATTGAAAACTCGATAGACAATGTATATGATATTCTGGTGCATGTGGAACCTGCCGGAAAATGTCAGACGGATGAGAAGTTTGGTATCGACAAGGGGATGGTAGAATAATCTGTCGACGTGTGTTACTATCCCAATGGTAATCCGTAATTTGGGTATAAATATCTGTAATCCGTCTACAGTCTGGTTGTCACTGTTTCCTTATTTTTGCAGCATCGAAAGGAAGATGATAAAATACCATTAAATAAGGAAGCGTATGAAAAATAATTCAGTAATTATCCTGATTTGCATGGCACTCTTTGCAGTGAATGTGTGCAACAGTAAGAACAATAACGGAAATAATCAAACAGTAGAAATAATGGAAGATAAAACTCAAGTAAAAGAACCGGTATTGGGACTGGGCAATCCTATTACTGCTAACTTCAGCGGCGATGCCTGGCTGAAGATGCTTTCCACACAACCGGAATATGATTGTAACATTTATAATGTAACTTTCGCCCCCGGCACCCGCAACAACTGGCATTCCCACGCAGTAGGACAAATCCTGCTTTGTACTGAAGGAGTCGGCTATTACCAGGAAAGAGGCAAACCGGCCCAACGCTTGCAACCGGGCGATGTGGTAAATATTCCGGCCAATACTGTCCACTGGCATGGTGCTGCACCCGACAGCCGTTTTACACATATCGGAATCACTCCGAAGGTAAGCGAAAACAGTGCGGAATGGCTTGGCGAAGTGACTGATGAGGAATATACGGAAGCTGTAAAATAGTCGAAGTTTGACTGATATAACAAAAATCTATTAACTTTGTACTGAAACATTTAAAAGGAAAGACTATGGCTGAAATAGAAAAAATGGATCATATCTGCCAGTATAATGACCGGATAGGGCAGGAAACGTTGCACCCGCTGGTTAGCGTGATCGACTTCTCGAAAGTAGCGGGCATAAAACGTGCCCGGATGAGTTACGGCTTTTATGCAGTCTTCCTGAAAGAAGTAAAATGCGGCGATTTGCAATACGGACGTAATTATTATGATTACCAGGAAGGCACGATGGTTTTCACGGGTCCGGGACAGGTGGTCGGTGTGTCGAATGACGGAGAGGTGATAAAGCCGAAAGGGTGGGCGTTGCTGTTTCATCCGGATTTGATTCGGGGGACGACACTCGGACGCAATATAAAGAATTATAATTTCTTCTCCTATGAAGTATATGAGGCTCTCCACTTGTCGGAACAGGAGCGGCAAATCGTAATCGATTGCCTGAAGAATATAGAACTGGAACTTTCTAGGGGGATCGATAAACACAGCCGGATGCTGATTGTTTCCAATATCGAACTGTTGCTCAACTACTGCTTGCGCTTCTATGACCGTCAGTTTATTACCCGCGAGAATGTAAATAAAGATACATTGTCAAAGTTTGAGAAGATATTGAACGACTATTTCCTGTCGGATAAGCCACAAGAGATTGGGTTGCCGTCTGTGCAATATTGTGCAGACCAGTTACATCTTTCCGCAAATTACCTGGGCGACTTGATTAAAAAGGAAACAGGCAAATCGGCTCAGGAACATATACAGTTGATGTTGATTGACATGGCGAAGGAAAAGGTGCTCGACACCAGCCGTTCTATCAGCGAAATAGCTTATGAAATGGGATTTAAGTATCCGCAGCATTTCACCCGTCTTTTCAAGAAGTGCGTAGGAACTTCTCCGAACGAGTACCGGGCGCAGAACTAAAGTATGAGAAATAATGAATGGCATGCAGATTGAATAAATAATTTTAATTTGCATGCCATTTGTTATTATGAAAGATTGCTGTTTTTATTTCTTTTTGCGGGTAGCGTAGACTCTTGCGAGTGTAATCCAATCTCCGGCGGGGCTTTTGGCAATGCTTCGCCAGGTGAATGAATTATCGGTGATATCGGAGAAAATCCATTTCATAGCTTTTGAGGTTATTTCAGTGAGGATGATTTCGTCACCTTCCTTGCGTGCTTCGAGACGTGCACATTCTTCGGGGCATCCGTAGAATATTTCCCAAACTTGTCTTTCGATGTTGAACAGGCGGATGGTGGTCCCGTAGGCGGCATCGGGCTGAATATCAGTGAGCCGCTCTGCTCTTGAAGGGACAATGAAAACGTCTTGTACGGCCATACCGTCGAGTACCCATGAGAATATCCATTCGCCTTTCACATGGCGTGGGGTGGAGGTATTGAGTCGGTCGTTCCAGTCGAGGTCCCATTCGCCAATGACTTTTCCGAAGTAATTGAATTCTTCAGGTATTCTCTCATTCTTACATTTGCAAACTAGTGCTTCTTCAAATTCTTTCATGATTTTCTGTTTAATAGTGTTCAAAGGTTATTTCTGTTCTATAACGTTCGCAGACAAAGATAAATAAATTCTGCTCTATTCTTGATGGATGAGTTAAAAAGTTATTTTATCGGGGTTCATTCGGGTATCTTCAAAAGCTAGGATGACAATGTCGTTTCCTTCGATCATATAATAAATGATATTCAAAGGGGTAACAACACATTGTCTGATTCCCGGATAGTGAATACTCTCTTGAAAGGCCAACGGATAACATTGTATTATTTTAAAGCAGTGCTCCAATTCATCAATCAGATTATTATAACATTTGGTTCCCCAAGCATTCAGAACCTTATCACATGTCTTGTCGATAGCCTGTTGGGCTTTAGGAGTAATTACGAGATTATAATTCATCCTTATATTTCTTCATGAAGTCTGAGACTGGAATTGCCAACCCCTTTTTGTATTCTTCCCGGCTGATTTGTATATCTTTCAAAATATGTTCGGGTATTTCCCTTGATGGTATATCTTGTTGATATGACATAACAGGTTCGTGGAGTGAGAATGGCTCACTTTCCGGATATTGATATTCTACGTTCTTTTTCTTCATAGTCGTATATTATTTATTATTAGAGTATGGCTACAAATGTAGGAACTATTCTTGAAAAAAGCGGGTTGGTAGATAAAAAAACAACAAACTATTCTACCCTCGCATCACGGTAACGTGCGGGGGACATACCGGTGTGAGCTTTTACAAACTTGCCGAAGAAGGATTGGTTGGGGAAGTTGAACTCTTCTGCAATTTCTTTGATGGATTTGTCGGAGTGTTTCAGGCGGTGTTTGATATGCTCAATGGCTGTTTTGTTGATTAGTTCCAAAGGTGTCCTTCCACATGTTTTCTTGACGACTTTCGACAGATATTTGGGGCTGTAAAAGAGCGCATCGGCAAAATAAGATACCGAACGGTGCATGCCATTGTCTGCCGATAACTTTTCAGCGAATTTCCGGAAAATATAATCAGCCTGTTTAATCCCTTCTTTCGCATGTCCGACCTCTCCCAGTTCGATGGCTTCTTTGTGGAGAGTTCCCAGCATCTCACAGAAAAGTGCGGAAAACAGATGTTGTATTACTTCTTTATGATAATGATGAGGATCGTCGTTTATCTTTGCAACGATTAAATCCCTGTAATAAAAAAAGATTTCATTTTTGTTTTCACCAACGTGCTTTATCGGATTATTATGTATATAGATGGCCGTATTCCATGTCACTTTCTCCATTTTGAGGACACGCTGCAGGAAGCGGGTAGAGAAACCGGCAAGCCTGATTTTATTCCTGGGACTTAACATAATATGGCTGATGATGGTGTTGGGAAGGCCAAGTAGCAGGTCGCCATCTTCCAATTGATAAGTTTTGCGGTTTATATCCAGCTGAATGCAGCCTTCCACGCAAATAGCCAGGAGAAAACAATCTAATCGTACCGTATCATTACCGGTTGGAGCTCCTTCCAGGCTGTTCACTATTGCAAAATCGTCATCTATATAATCGATGATGTGCTCGTTGGTCTTAAAGTCTTCTATACTGACAGTTTTGATTTCTTCATTTTCCATATACTCTATTTTTGTTTTTGCAAATTTGGCGAATAACCGGACAACTAAGATGTTCTATTTCACTACTTTGATGTTCTGTATTCCGCATGGGTGTATAAAATTAGCGTAAAAAAGCGATGGTGGAGGAAAATAAGACATCCTTGGAGAGAAATGGGGCACTACGGCTATGTTCCTTTCGTCTACATTTGTCCCAGTTTTTAATAGCAATAGTATGAATAAAACAAGTAAAAAATGGATACGGCTGATAGGGATTGTCGGTTGTACGATGTGGATGGCATCCTGTAAACAAGCTCCGGATGCACAGATGAAATCTTCTTATTCAATTATGAAAGTGGCTCCGGCGGACAAAGAGCTTACTTCTTCTTATTCGGCGACGATACGTGGGCGGCAGGATATCGACATTTATCCTCAGGTATCAGGTACAATTGAGAAACTTTACGTGACTGAAGGGCAAAAAGTACGTCGTGGGCAAGTGCTGTTCGTTATTGACCAGGTGCCTTACAGGGCAGCTCTCAAAACGGCTACTGCTAACGTGGAAGCGGCACGTGCCGCACTGGCAACAGCAGAATTGACCTATAACAGTAATAAGGAACTGAATGCTCAGAAAGTCGTTTCGGACTTCAGCCTGCAAACAGCTGAGAACACTTTCCTTTCTGCCAAGGCACAATTGGCACAGGCCGAAGCGCAGGAACTGAATGCACGCAATAACCTCTCTTATACGGAAGTGAAAAGTCCGTGCGATGGTGTTGTGGGCGCATTGCCTTACCGTGCAGGTGCATTGGTGAGCGCGAGTATACCACAGCCGTTGACGACAGTAAGCGACAATTCCGATATGTATGTTTATTTCTCCATGACTGAAAACCAGTTGCTGGCCCTGACCCGCGAGCACGGAAGCATGGACGACGCATTGAAGAACATGCCGGAAGTGGAACTGAAGCTGAACGATAATTCGGTTTACGACAAAAAAGGAATCATAGAATCCATCAGCGGAGTCATCGACCGGCAGACAGGTACGGTGGTGGCACGTGTGGTATTCCCCAACGAATCGCGATTGCTTCATAGCGGAGCATCGGGCACGGTAGTGATACCGAGCGTTTATAAAGACTGTATCGTTGTCCCGCAGGGGGCGACTGTCCGGTTGCAGGATAAGACTGTTGTCTATAAGGTCGTGGACGGCAAGGCTGTCTCCACCCTGATAACCGTAGCCGGTATTAACGACGGGCGCGAGTATGTCGTGCTCGACGGGTTGAAAGCCGGTGATGAAATTGTATCGGAAGGTGCCGGGTTGGTACGCGAAGGTACTGTCGTAAAATAAAACAAGGAGAAAAAGAATATGAAAGGAAACATATTTATAAAACGGCCGGTGATGGCTATCTGTATCTCCGTGCTGATTTTGGTGATAGGGCTTATTTCGCTCTTTACGCTGCCGGTGGAACAGTATCCCGACATTGCGCCGCCTACGGTTTATGTGACCGCTTCTTACACGGGAGCCGATGCCGATGCTGTGATGAACAGTGTTGTCATGCCGCTGGAAGAAAGTATTAACGGGGTGGAGAACATGATGTATATTACTTCCACCGCCACCAATGCCGGTTCGGCAACTATACAGGTATATTTCAAGCAGGGGACAGACCCGGATATGGCAGCTGTCAATGTACAGAACCATGTATCCAAGGCACAGGGACTTTTGCCGGCGGAGGTAACAAGGATTGGTGTGACTACACAGAAACGCCAGACCAGCTTCCTGCAAATCGGTGCAATGGTCTGCACCGACGGTCGTTACGACCAGACTTTCCTCGCCAATTATCTGGACATCAATGTTGTTCCCCAAATCAAACGTATTGAAGGTGTGGGTGATGTAATGGAATTGGGTGATACATACAGTATGCGTATCTGGCTGCGTCCGGAACGGATGGCGCAGTACGGCCTTGTTCCTTCGGATGTGACGGCAGTGCTGGGCGAACAGAATATCGAAGCGCCTACCGGTTCGCTGGGAGAAAATTCGGGGAATGTTTTCCAGTTCACGATGAAGTATCGCGGACGTTTGAAAAGCGTGGAAGAGTTTCAGAACACCGTTATCCGTTCGCAGAGCGACGGTTCCGTACTTCGCCTGAAAGATGTGGCTAATGTGGAACTGGGTACGTTGACGTACAGTTTCCGTAGCGAGATGGACGGTAAACCGGCTGTTCTTTTCATGATGTTCCAGACAGCAGGTTCCAATGCAACCGCTGTCAACAAACAAATAACTGCCCAAATGGAGCAGATGGAGAAGAGCTTACCGGAAGGGACGGAATTTGTCACGATGATGAGTTCGAACGACTTCCTATTCGCTTCCATACATAATGTGGTGGAGACGCTTGTTATTGCCATCATCCTGGTTATCCTGGTGGTGTACTTCTTCCTGCAGGACTTGAAGAGTACGCTTATCCCGTCTATTTCTATTATAGTGTCGCTGGTCGGAACATTTGCCTGCCTTGTGGCTGCCGGATTCAGTTTGAATATCTTGACGCTGTTTGCCTTGGTACTTGCCATCGGAACGGTGGTGGATGATGCCATTGTGGTGGTCGAGGCGGTGCAGTCGAAGTTCGATGCCGGATATAAGTCGTCTTATCTCGCTACGAAAGATGCGATGGGCGATGTGACGATGGCTATCGTTTCCTGTACCTGTGTATTTATGGCAGTGTTTATCCCTGTAACATTTATGGGCGGAACGTCGGGTGTGTTCTATACACAGTTCGGTATCACGATGGCTACTGCGGTAGGTATCTCCATGATTTCGGCGTTGACTCTTTGTCCGGCTTTGTGTGCCATTATGATGCGTCCGTCGGATGGAACGAAGAGTGCAACGAGTATCAACGGACGGGTACGTGCAGCTTATAATGCTTCATTTAATGCTGTGCTGGGTAAATATAAGAAAGGTGTAATGTTCTTTATCCATCATCGCTGGATGGTGTGGACTTCGCTGGTGGCTGCCATCGTTCTGCTGGTTTATCTGATGAATACCACTAAGACGGGGCTCGTGCCGCAGGAAGACCAGGGCGTTATCATGGTGAACGTAAGTACTTCGCCGGGAAGCACGCTGGAAGAAACAAACAAGGTAATGAACAAGCTGGAAGATATTTTGAATAATACTCCTGAAATAGAACACTATGCCCGTGTTGCCGGATATGGACTTATGTCCGGGCAGGGTACTTCTTACGGAACAATTATCGTCCGTTTGAAAGACTGGAGCGAGCGAAAAGGGAAGGAGCACAACTCCGATGCCGTGGCTGCACGCCTCAATGCACAGTTCTACGGTATAAAGGAAGCACAGATATTCAGTTTCCAACCTGCCATGATTCCGGGGTACGGTATGGGTAATTCCCTTGAACTGAACCTTCAGGACAGAACGGGTAGCGATATGGCTACATTCTATAATTCGTCGATGCAGTTTCTCGGTGCGCTCAATCAGCGTCCGGAAATAACGATGGCCTATACTTCTTATGCGATGAACTTCCCGCAGATATCGGTAGATGTCGATGCGGCAAAATGTAAACGTGCAGGTATCTCACCAAGCACCGTACTCGATGCCTTGGGCAGTTATTGCGGTGGAGCTTATATCTCGAACTTCAACCAGTTCGGTAAAGTATACCGCGTAATGATGCAGGCTTCGCCCGAGTATCGCCTGGACCAGCAGTCCTTGGATAATATGTTCGTGCGTAACGGAGCGGAAATGGCTCCTATCAGCCAGTTCGTGACATTGACGGAAGTGCTCGGACCGGAAACGTCCAACCGTTTCAATCTGTATAGCACCATTACAGCGAATGTGAACCCGGCCGAAGGATATTCATCCGGTGAGGTGCAGAAGGCTATCGAAGAGGTGGCAGCACAGAGTCTGCCGGCAGGATATGGATATGAATACGGCGGTATGGCCCGCGAAGAGGCCAGCAGTAGCGGTGCACAGACGGTTTTCATTTATGTTATTTGTATATTCCTTATTTATCTGATTCTGGCTTGTCTTTATGAGAGCTTCCTGGTTCCGTTTGCCGTTATCTTCTCCGTGCCGTTCGGGTTGATGGGTAGCTTCCTGTTCGCCAAGATATTCGGATTGGAAAATAACATTTACTTGCAGACAGGTGTGATTATGTTGATTGGTTTGCTGGCAAAGACGGCTATCCTGATTACGGAGTACGCCATCGAACGTCGCCGCAAAGGAATGGGGATCGTCGAATCGGCTTATTCAGCCGCACAGGTTCGTCTGCGTCCTATCCTCATGACGGTATTGACGATGATTTTCGGTATGCTGCCGTTGATGTTCTCCAGCGGTGCAGGTGCCAACGGAAACAGTTCGTTGGGAACGGGCGTCGTTGGCGGTATGGCTGTCGGAACACTGGCGTTGCTGTTTGTAGTTCCGGTATTCTATATCATCTTTGAATATCTGCAGGAAAAGATACGTAAACCGATGGAAGAAGAAGCCGACGTGCAGGTGTTGCTGGAACAGGAGAGAAGTGCAGCCGAACGTGGCGGCGTTGAATAATCAATAAATAAAAGGAATATGAAAAAGATAATTCTGTTAACGACTGTATCTGCCTTGTTAAGCAGTTGCGGCATATACAGCAAATATAAACCCGCTACCACCGTCCCCGACCATCTCTATGGCGAGGAAGTGGTGGCAGAAGATACCGCCAGCTTCGGTAACATGGAATGGCGTGAACTCTTCACCGACCCGCAGCTGCAACAACTTATCGAACATGGTTTGCAGAACAACACCGATTACCAGTCGGCCCAACTCCGTGTGGAGCAGGCCGAAGCGACTTTGATGTCTGCAAAACTGGCATTTCTTCCTTCTTTCGCCTTTACGCCGCAGGGATCTGTGAGTAGTTTCGACGGTCGTAAGGCAACGCAGACTTACTCGTTGCCTATCACCGCCAGCTGGGAACTGGATATCTTCGGACGTATGCGTAATGCGAAAGAACAAGCTAAAGCACTATTTGCCCAAAGCCGTGACTATCAGCAGGCGGTCCGCACCCAGCTGATAGCCGGTATAGCCAACACCTACTATACTTTGCTGATGTTGGACGAGCAGCTTTACATCACGCGCCAGACGGAGGAAGCATGGAGCGAAACCGTTGCTTCCACCCGTGCCCTGATGAAAGCCGGCTTGTCCAACGAATCAGCCGTATCGCAGATGGAAGCTGCATATTACCAGGTGCAGTCCTCCGTGCTGGACCTGAAGGAGCAGATAAACCAGGTGGAAAACAGTCTCGCCCTTTTGTTGGCTGAGACTCCGCGATATTATGAACGGGGAGAGTTGGGAGTACAACAGTTCCCCGACAATTTCTCCCTCGGTGTTCCCATGCAGATGCTGGCAAACCGTCCCGATGTCCGTTCGGCCGAAAGGACGCTGGAAGCCGCTTTCTACGGAACCAACCAGGCGCGTTCCGCTTTCTATCCCTCGATAACATTGAGCGGTAGCGCGGGATGGACGAACAACGCCGGTTCGATGATTGTAAACCCGGGCAAGTTCCTGGCTTCGGCAGTCGGTTCACTGACACAGCCACTGTTTGCCCGTGGGGAGATTATCGCCCAGTACAAGATTACCAAGCTGCAACAGGAAGAGGCGGCCCTTGCCTTCCAGCAATCATTGCTGAATGCCGGAAGCGAGGTAAATGACGCTCTGACTGCTTGCCAAACCAGCCGTGAAAAGAGTTTCTTGTTGGACAAGCAAATCACGTCCCTGGAAGCAGCATTAAAAAGCACTTCTCTGTTGATGGAGCACGGCACGACCACTTATCTGGAAGTGTTGACCGCCAGGCAGAGTCTGCTCAGCGCACAACTAACCCGTACCGCCAACCGTTTTACTGAGATACAAAGCGTGATTAATCTCTACAGGGCTTTGGGGGGCGGAAGAGAATAGCCCACTGTTTTTTATTTTTCGTACAACAAAGGAGGGGTTGCCTGGAAAGTGATTTTAGGGCAACCCGTTTTTATGCCTTTCAGTGATAAGATTATACAATAATAGTCTCTGCCTGTGGCCCTCGGCCTATACCGATTTTTCGGTGGCCTCCACTCCCTGGAAAGAGGGGAAAGGAGACCTTGTCCGTTCGGTCGGGAAGAACTCGCTGCTGCTCCTGAACCTGCCTCCCGATAAACGCGGTTTGATCCACGAAAACGATATTTCTTCCCTGATTCTCCGCTTTGCTCCCGTACGTTGCAACAAGGCCCGGATTATTATAAACGGGGCGAGGGATGTTCCGCAACTATCGGAGATAGGCTTTTATAAGGCTTCAGAAGAAGAAATATAATGTATATAATGCCAGGCTGATTAGCGCGGCAATATTGAAGATCTACGACAGTGCCTAGCTAAATAGTCTGGCATTTTTGCAGTTGGAGGAAATGCCTTTTTAAATAGGCTGGCACTATTGTAGGACTCCGAAATTGCCGCGCTAATCAGTTTGGCAATATTTTTATTTGTCCGGACTTGTTTCTCCGCTTTTTATCCCTTATCTTTACCTGCGTAACTTTAAAAGAACAACGCATGAGCCATAAATTTCCTACCATATCAGTCACCAAGCTGTTTGTAAGCATCGACCCTCGTCCGGCAACCGAAGAAGAGCGCTGGATGGGCCTTCCTGCCATCGTTCCCGGTTATCGTCCGAGCGGCAATACGTTTATCGATCATTTTATGCCGTTGCTCCATGCCGGAGGGGCGCTTCCAGTGGAGTATTATGCCAAGGAACTTGAAGTGAGCGTCTCCGATTTAAACGGTGCGATAAAAGTGCTGGCCGGTATGTCGGTCGCGAAGTTTATCGAAGACTATTCGTTGGAGATGGCCAAATACATGCTGGCGCATAGTAAATCTGAAATACGGGCGGTGGCACAGCGTTGTGGTTATAGTCCCAGCGGCCTGTTCCGGGTTTTCCGGCGACGCTTTAAGATGTCGCCGGAAGATTGGCGGTGGAACTATCGTACTTCTTGACGAGGAACGATCAGCAGTTAAATTCTTCGTCGGAAGAAGGGGCACCCTTCTCAAACTCGGTTTTTAGCTGTCCGACCCATTTCCGGACTCTTTCATCGGTTTTATCGGACTGGTTCTCTATGTCCAGTATCAATCCGAGGAATTGCCCGTTTTGCAATGCACCGGATCGGTTGAAATGGTATCCTTCCGGCGACGTCCTTCCAACCAGGGTGGCTCCCCGGTCGGTGAAGGCTTTTGCTAAAATGCCGATTCCATCGGCGAAATTATCCGGATACTTCTTCTGGTCTCCCAATCCGAAGAGGGCGACTTTCTTGCCGGTCAGGTCGAGACCGGTAAGTTCGGGGAGCGTCTCGTCCCAGTAGGTCGGCAATTCGCCGTCGAACCAGGTGGAAGAGCCAGCGATGATATATTCATATGCATTAAACTCCTTTTCATCGGATTGTTCGACAGGAATGATATCGACGATATCTTCTCCGAAGGCTTCCTTTATCTTTTTGGCGACAGCAGCAGTCTTAGCTGTCGCGGTTCCGTAAAATAATCCTATTTTTTTCATTATTCGTTTGCTTTTTTAGTAATCCAACAATTCTTTTGCCGCCTTATAAATCTTCTCTTCATTCGGCAGAATTGCCTTTTCGAGTATCGGGTTAAATCCGACGGGGGTGAAGAGGGAGCCGACGCGCTGTATCGGAGCATCCAGGTATTGGAACAGTTCGGCGCCAATCATACTGGCAATTTCCGCCCCGAAACCGGAGAAGACCTTGTCTTCATGCACAATCAGGACTTTGCTTGTCTTCTTGACAGATTCGAAAATAGTCTCTTTATCTAACGGTATCAGGGAGCGGAGGTCGATAACTTCGACATTCCGGTTATGTTCCCGTTGTAACCGTTCGGCAACGTTGAGGCAGAGATGCGTGGTATTGCCGTAAGTGATAATGCTCATGTCGTCTCCAGGGCGGCGGATGCGTGCTTTGCCGAAAGGAACCTCGAAGTCATCGGGAACCACGGCCGAGGCTTCCACCGCATTATATAAAGCCTTCGGTTCGAGGAAGAGGGTAAACCCTTTCGAACGCATGCTTGTCCGGAGCAAGCCGGCGGCATCATCGGCAAATGAAGGGTAAACGATTCGTGCACCTGGCAAGGTCGTCAGTGCCCCTTCTATCGTTTGCGAATGATACAGGCCGCCGCCGATGTATCCGCCCGAAGCCAGTCGGAGCGTGATGTTGGGCGTGAACTGTCCGTAGCTTCTCCAGTATTCATGGGTACATTCCACATACTGTTCGACTGCCGGCCAGAAATAATCCGCAAACTCGGCGCCTTCTATCACGACATGTATTTTAGGATCGAAACGGCACATGCCGTTGGCTGTTCCGACGATATAGTCTTCGGCAATCGGAGCGTTGAAGACACGGGCATCGCCAAACTCCTGCTGCATCCCTTTCGAGATGTTGAAGACGCCGCCTTTTTCTTTATTGGCAATATCCTGCCCCCAGATGAACGTGTCCGGATTGTACCGGAACTCCGCTTTCAGCGTCTTGTTGATGGCAGTGACCAATGTCTCTTTTTCTCCCTTTTCATCGTGTGGTATGCCATTTGTATACTTCCGGGGAATATAAGGTTCGGGCAAGACAAAATCAGTAACCGTGGCTGGGTCAGGGTCGGGAGCGGCAAGCGCTTTCCGGTTGGCTGCGGACAGGTCTTTCTTTGCTTTGTCTTCTATCTCCTTTAACTCTTCTTCGGTGAAACGTTTATAGCGGAGAAGCATGCGGCGAAATTTATACAAAGAGTCTGCCGCCTTTACATAATTCAGCTCGTTTTCATCGCGGTATAACGTATGTTTGTCCGAGTTTGAATGAGAGCCGATGCGTACGCAGTTAGCCTGTACGATGACCGGCGTACGGTTGAGGGCATACTCTTTGGCCTCCGTCATGGCGTTCATGGAGTCGAAGACGTCTTTGCCGTTGCAATGGATAATTTTCAGGTTCTTGAACCCCGAGAAGTTGTCGGCAACCTTGCGGTTGGCGGTCTGGTCTTCTTTCGGGACGGAAATGCCATATCCATTATCCTGGATGACGAAAATGACAGGCAAGCGTTCAGTGCTGGCACCGTTGATTGCTTCGTAGACGAAGCCTTCGGAAGTGGCCGATTCACCGTGGGAAGTGATGGCAACTCCCTTGTGCCCGTAGTAAACCATGGCACGCCCGACGCCGGCAGCATGCAAATCATGTGTGCCGGTTGCGGAGGATATATTTTCGATGTTCCATTCTGTTTTTGCAAAATGGTTGGACATGTGGCGGCCTCCGCCAGTCAGGTCGGTCGCCTTGGAGATGCCGTTGAGTATAATTTCTTCGGGAGTCATTCCTGCCGATAGAACGGTGAGCATGTCCCGGTAATAAGGGAACAGCAAATCTTCTCCCTTTTTGAAAACCTGCCCGACCGCAAGCTGAATCCCATCATGTCCGGCGTAGGGAGCATGATACGACCAGCCCAACGATTGCAGCAGGTAGGCAGGGGCCTTTTCGTCGAGAGCCCGGCCGAGTGTCATCAGATAGAACCACTTTTTCAGGGTTTCTTTATCCGTATTTTTTATATCGTACTTTTTCATGTTTAATTGATTTACTTATTAAAGATTCCAGTTTTCCAGATAATCGGCAATGCGGCGGAGGAAAGCACCTCCCAGGGCACCGTTGATAAGACGGTGGTCGTATGACAGGGACAGGTACATTTTATGCCGGATCCCGATGGTGTCGCCTTCCGGTGTTTCGATGACCGCCGGCTTTTTCTCTATATAACCGACTCCCAGGATGGCAACCTGTGGTTGGTTGATGATTGGTGTAGCGAACAGGTTCTTGAATGTACCGAAGTTCGTGATTGTGAAGGTGCCTCCCTGAATATCGTCCGGTGCGAGCTTGTTGTCGCGTGCCTTGTTTGCCAGGGTGTCTATGGCGACAGCCAGGCCATTCAGGTTCAGCTTGTCGGCGTCGCGAACAACCGGGACAATCAGATTTCCGTCATCCAGCGAGACTGCGATTCCTACATTGATATGTTTCTTCAGAATGATTTGGTAGCCGTTGACGGAGGCGTTTACCTGGGGAAATTCGGACAAGGCTTTTGCTGTTGCCTCCGTAATGGCCGGCATATAGGTCAGGCTGACGCCTTCCCGTTTCCGGAACGCCTCCTTGTTGCGTGAGCGCCATTGAACCAGTTTGGTAACATCCACTTCCACGACAGTTGTTACATGGGGCGATACGTTCTTCGACATAACCATATGGTCGGCGATAATTTTGCCTACACGGTCCATTTCCATCACCTTGTCTTCGCTGCCGGCTGATACCGGGGCGGAAGATATTACTTGTGAAGCGGGAGCGGAAGGTGCCGGACTTGTCTGTGCCGGTTTGGTCTGTGAAGCCGGAGCCGGTTTACTTTCAGTTACAGTCTGTGAGGCTGGTTGGGATTGCGTTATCATTGTCGCATCTCTCTTTCCCGAGAGATAATTTTTCATATCTTTTTTACTCAGGCGCCCCATATAGCCGGTTCCTTGAATCCGGTCCAGTTCATCCTGCGACAGATTAGCGTCGCGGGCCATCTGAAGTACGACGGGTGAATACCATCTTTCGTCTTCTGTGACGGCCTGTGCTTTAGGGACGGGAGTGGCGGAGGGAACGTTCTTGTCGTTTGCCGGTGTTTCAGCAGATTCTTTTTCGGGAATGGTCGTATGGGCGGCTGTATCATTATCCGTATCATCTTCCGAGCCTTTGAGTCCGATGATAGCAACGGTTGTGCCAACCGCAACGGTATCGCCTTCCTGGAATAATATTTCAAGGACTTTCCCGGCAACGGGAGAGGGGATTTCCGCGCTTACTTTGGCTGTGCTTACTTCAAAGAGTACGTCGTCCTCATTGATTGAGTCGCCGGTTTTTACAGACCAGGAGATAATCGTTCCTTCTGTAATGCTTTCGCCCAGCTTGGGCATTTTTATTTCAAATGTAGCCATAATATAATTAACTTTTATCTTTTTGTTTACCGCCGGATGAATAAATCAAACGGACGTGTCCGGGCTTATTCTATTGTTATAATGGAACAAGGAAAGGAGGGTGAAAGTTCTATATTACAGGGTGTAAGTATTGAAAATCCAGTTTACGTCTGCATATTTTTTATTCCTTAACAACCGGATTTCTTCCAGGTCGTGGCAGGTGAATTCGTATGGTTCGCTGGAGGTGTTTTCGTTGGAGAAATAATCGGATAAAGACTGTTTGAATTCGTCGATGGAAACGGAAACAGGCAGCTTGTCCGCCAGGTTGGTTACCGGGCTTTTTACTGATGGAACGTAATAAGGATGTGCCGTAACTTCCCCGCCGGTATATTCGGGAGAAGGCTGAAGGGCCCGGTCGAGTATCTCCAAATCTGTGGAGAAAAGGAGCGTGGCATGATGCAGCATTCTCTGTTTATGGATAGCTTGCGCGCTGCCCGAAATTTTCAGGCCGTCGATTGTCAGCCCCTGCCTTTCGTCGGAACGGGCATGTAGTCCGTAATGTTTCAGAAAGCAGATAATACTTTCGGTAAATACGGAAGAGCGTATCTGATTGCTGTTTTCGATGAAAGTGAGGTTCAGGTTTCCCATATCGTGATAAACGGCACCGCCACCGGAATAACGGCGTGCCAGCCTGATTCGTTTTTGCCGGGCATATTCGATATCCGTTTCTGCCCGTATATTCTGGTATTTGCCGATAACGACAGCCGGTTCATTTTGCCACAGCATGAAGATATCTTCTGAGAAATTCTTTAGGAGGTATTCTTCTGCGGCAAGATTGAACCAGGCGTCTGTATGGGTGTTATGAATGCAAAGCATTATAAATATAAGCTTTCGTGGATGACTTCCCCGACTGTCGGGTGGGGGAAGATGTTCTTTTTGAATTCTTCGGTGGTAAAGCCGTTCCCGATGGCGATGCCGGCTGCGATGATGATTTCGGAAGCCGGATTTCCCAGAAGGTGGCAACCGATAATACGGTCGTCGGTATCCGTTATTAGTTTGCACAGTCCGGCGAACGATTCGTTCTCGGCCATAAAGCGTCCGGAGTAGGTCATCGGTATCTTTACTACATTATATATAATACCGGCAGCCTGTAACTCCTCTTCTGTCTTTCCTACGCCGGCAACTTCCGGATTGGTGTAGACCACGGCCGGGACAGCCTTATAACTCATCCGGTCATCGTGTCCCAGTAAGTGGTTGATGGCGACTTCCGCTTCCCGATATGCAGTATGGGCCAGCATGGAAAAGCCGGTGATGTCCCCACAGGCATAGACGTTAGGGTGGGAGGTTTGCATGTATTCGTTTACCTTTATGCCGTTTCGGAGAAGTTCGATGCCCAGTGTTTCGATGCCCAGGTTTTTTGTGTTGGCTTTTCGTCCGACACTGACCAGTATCTTGTTGGCCTCAATTGTCTCAGTCTTTCCGTCCTTTTCCACAATCACGCTGTCGGGTGTGACTTCGATGACTTTTGTCTCAAGAAAGAATTCGACGCCCTTTTTGGTATATTCGGACCGCAGCATTGCTGATATCTCTTTATCCATCGTACCGAGTATCTCGGGCATCATCTCGATAACCTTCACTTTAACCCTCATGCTGTTGAAGAAAGAGGCGAATTCGATTCCGATTACTCCGCCACCGATAATAGCAATCGACCGGGGAAGTTCTTTCACATCCAGTGCTTCTTTCGAAGTCCAGTAAGCAATCTCCGACAATCCTTTTATCGGTGGAATGACGGTTTCCGAACCGGTACAAAGCAAGATATTCTTTACCGCAAAAACTTCCTCGCCGCACTGAATCAATATATATCCGTCTTCCTCTCCCCGGATTACAGCTTCTCCCTGTATGATTGTCACGCCGTTGCCGTTCAGCTTGGCTTTGACACCCAGTGTCAGTTTTTTGACGGTCTTATTTTTACGTGCGATAATTTTGCCCAGGTCGAAGCTCGGGGCATTGTCTACCTGGATTCCGTATTTGGCGGCGCTCTTTATGCTATCCAGTATTTTGGCTGAATATAATAATGTCTTAGTCGGAATACAGCCTTCGTTCAGGCAAACCCCGCCAATGGCATTCTTCTCAAAGAGGATTGTTTTTAATCCATTTTCGGCGGCCCGTTCACCGGCTGTATAGCCGGCCGGTCCTCCTCCGATAATGGCTATGTCATATTTCATAACCTGCAAATTAAATTATTCAAAAGTAAAGAAACGTTCCTGGATGGGATTGAATTCTTTTTCTCCCGGCTTTTGGGTCGGTGTTCCGAACGGCATTTGTGCGATAAGCTTCCAGTTCGGATTGAGTTTCCATTCATTTTGCACCTTTTCATCGATTAAAGGATTGTAATGTTGAAGGGAAGCGCCTAAACCGGCATCCTCCAGCATCGTCCAGATAGCGAACTGGTGCATGGCAGAAGTCTGTTGCGACCAGACAGGGAAATTATCCTTGTAGCTGGGAAATGCTTTCTGCAAATTTTCAACCACTTCCATATCTTCAAAGAACAAGACGATGCCATATCCGCAATCGAAGCTGGTATTTATTTTGGCAAGTGTCTTTTTAAAAGCTTCTGCCGGAACGATAGCTTTCAATGCTTCTTTGGTGATGTCCCAGAACTTCTTATGATTTTTGCCCAAAAGAAGAACGATTCGTGTCGACTGCGAGTTGAAGGCAGAAGGTACGTTTTTCACTGCGAATGCGATGAGTTCTTTAATCTCTTGGTCCGAAATAGGAGAGCTGTTGGTGATGTTATAGTAGGTTCTCCTGTGTTCTACTGCTTCTTTAAAGTTTCTAGTCATAATTTTTACGTAAGTATTTATGTTTATTATTATTACTAGAACCAATAAAGTTGTATTTTTGTTGTACGGAAGCTTGTATGTATTTATAAGTGAAATTTATTGGCGTTTTGTGTGGAATAATCAAAAATAATTTTTACCTTTGCGCCCTGTAAAGAGAGAAACTCTATTAGAATCTTCGTTCTGATCATGATGCTAGTTCGGAAAGGGAAGACAGATAGCAGGAGTTGTAATTAATTTATTGCGTTAATAAAAAAAGAAGATAGCAATGTCTAAAATTTGTCAAATTACCGGAAAGAAAGCAATGGTTGGCAACAACGTTTCTCACTCTAAGAGAAGAACGAAACGTAAGTTTGATGTTAACCTGTTTACTAAGAAGTTCTACTGGGTAGAACAGGATTGTTGGGTTAGCCTGAATATTTCAGCCGCAGGCTTGCGTACTATCAATAAGCTGGGCTTAGATGCAGCAATTAAAAAAGCAGCTGAAAAAGGTTATTTAAACGCTTAATTTGGAGGAAAATAAGAAATGGCAAAGAAAGCAAAAGGTAACAGAGTTCAGGTAATCATGGAATGTACTGAACACAAAGAAAGTGGTATGCCAGGTACATCCAGATACATCACTACTAAGAATAGAAAAAATACTACTCAGAGATTGGAGTTGATGAAATACAACCCGATCCTGAAGAAGATGACTTTACACAAAGAAATTAAGTAATAGGAGATTTTAAACGATGGCAAAAAAAGCAGTTGCAACATTTAAGAAAGGTGACGGTCGTACTTACTCAAAAGTAATTAAGATGGTTAAGTCTCCGAAGACTGGTGCTTACATCTTCCAGGAAGAAATGATTCCTAATGAAGCTGTAAAAGATTATTTCGCGAAATAATCTTTCCTAATAAAGATATAGAAAAGAGGTTCTTCGATATGAAGGGCCTCTTTTTTTGTTCTTTCCTTTCTGCTGAAAAGAACATAAAAGATAGCCTCACTAATCAAATATTTTTTTACTTTTGTATGGGCGTTTGTGATATGCTCTGACTATATTGTCAAATAATAAAATTAATAATATAAACAATTAAGAACCATGAGATTTGATGTATCCAGCACTGCGCTGTTATCCCGTTTGCAGTCTATCAGCAAAGTTATTGCGTCTAAGAACTCTTTACCGATCCTCGACAGCTTCCTGTTCGACCTTGATGGTAATAAACTGACTATAACAGCTTCGGATGCTGAAACACGTCTGGTTACTTCTGTTGAGGTGATGAATTCAAAAGGTACCGGACTTTTCGCTGTTTCTGCCAAGATTCTGCTCGATCCGTTGAAGGAACTGCCGGAACAACCGCTTACTTTTGATATCAATGACGAAAACCTGGAAATCTTTATCCATTTCCAGAACGGTAAATATAATTTTATCGGACAGAAAGGGGATACTTATCCGCTCCAAAAGCCGTTGAATGATAATGCAATTGCAATCATTGTGGATTCACAAATGTTGCTGAACGGCATCAGCCGCTCGCTTTTCGCAACTGCTGACGACGAACTTCGTCCGGTGATGAACGGTATCTATTTTGATATTCATACAGACGATTTGACGTTTGTCGCATCAGACGGACATAAACTGGTTCGTTTGCGTAACCTTTCAGTGAAATCACCGGAAAGGGCTTCTTTCATTTTGCCTAAAAAGCCGGCTAACCTACTGAAGAACCTGCTGGGTAAGGAAACAGAAATGGTTAATATCAAGTTTGATGATAACAATGCTTATGTGAACTGTGCGAACTTTGAAATGGTTTGCCGTCTGATTGAAGGCCGTTATCCGAATTATAACAGCGTTATTCCACAGGAAAATCCGTTTAAGGTTACTATTGACCGCATCTCTTTCCTGAATGCATTGAAACGTGTATCTGTTTTCTCTAATCCGGCAAGCAGCCTGGTTAAATTGCAGTTGAAGGAAAGTGAAATGGTGGTTTCCGCACAGGATATCGACTTCTCCACTTCTGCTGAAGAAAAGATTGTTTGCCAGTTTGACGGAACAGAATTGAATATCGGTTTCAAGGCAACTTATCTGATTGAAATATTAAGTAACATCAATTCGGAAGAAGTAATTCTCGAATTGGCAGACCCCTCACGTGCCGGCTTAATTGTTCCTGCTGAAAACGAAGAGAACGAGGACCAGCTGATGCTGCTTATGCCAATGATGTTGAATGACTAATAAATAAGAAATGCAATTAAACCTGAAAAACCCGATAGTCTTCTTCGACCTGGAGACTACGGGTATAAATATAGTAAAAGACCGTATCGTTGAAATCTCTTTTGTGAAAGTTCACCCTAACGGCAAGGAAGAATCAAAAACGAGACGGATCAATCCGGAAATGCCCATTCCACCGGAGTCGACAGCGATTCACGGTATTACGGACGAAGATGTAAAAGATTGCCCGACCTTTAAAGAAATAGCCAAATCGCTGGCGGCACAGATTGAAGGCTGTGATCTGGCCGGATATAATTCCAACCGTTTTGATATCCCTCTGCTGGCAGAAGAATTCCTTCGTGCCGGGGTAGATATTGATTTGAACAAACGTAAATTTGTCGATGTGCAGACCATTTTTCATAAGATGGAGCAACGTACATTATCGGCTGCCTATAAGTTTTATTGTGACAAAAGCCTCGAAAATGCTCACACGGCAGAGGCTGATACAATGGCGACTTATGAGATTTTGAAAGCTCAGTTAGACCGTTATCCGGACGATTTGCAGAATGATATCGACTTCTTATCCAAATATTCCAGTTTTACTAACAATGTCGATTTTGCTGGTCGTATGATCTACAATGAAGATGGTAAAGAGGTCATTAACTTTGGTAAATACAAGGGAAAGTTGGTGGAAGAAGTTCTGAAAACAGACCCCGGATATTATTCCTGGATTATGAATGGAGACTTCCCGCTGAATACGAAGAAGATTCTTACCGAAATCAAATTGAGAGGTTTTAATTCGAAATAACGCAATGAATAACTTTGAGTTTGCTAATCCTGTAAAAGTTGTATTCGGGAAAGGTACAATTGCACGTTTATCAGCCTTGATTCCTGCCGGAAGTAGAGTGTTAATGGTCTATGGAGGCGGAAGTATTAAGAAAAACGGAATCTATGACCAGGTGACAAATGCATTGAACGGTTTTGAAGTGACTGAATTTTCAGGAATCGAAGCCAATCCGCATTATGAAACCTGCATGAAAGCCGTTGATGTCGTTAAAGAGAAAAATATTGATTTCCTGCTGGCAGTAGGAGGCGGTTCGGTTATAGATGCCACCAAGTTCATTGCCGCAGCTTATTATTATGAAGGCGAACCTTGGGATATTTTATCCAAAGGCGGTGTGATTAAGAAAGCATTGCCACTGGGTGTCGTATTGACATTATCGGCTACCGGTTCCGAAATGAATGAGCGTTCTGTTATTTCACGTGCCGAAACCCGTGAGAAACTGAATTTTGCATCTCCGTTGGTATTTCCGCAGTTTGCAATACTTGATCCGGAAGTAACTTATTCATTACCGGCGAGACAGGTAGCCAATGGTGTTGTCGATTCATTTATTCATGTCGTAGAGCAATATCTTACTTATCCGGTTAATGCCAAGGTACAGGATGCTTTTTCCGAAGGACTGATGAAAGTGATCTATGAGGAAGGTCTCAAGGTGTTGGATAATCCGCATGATTATGATATCCGTGCCAATCTGATGTGGGCCGCTACCAATGCTTTGAACGTATGGATCGGACAAGGGGTTCCTCAGGATTGGTCGTCTCACCGTATGGGATATGCACTGACTGCCCAATTCGGCCTGGACCATGCACAGACGTTGGCAATACTTTTGCCGGGCGTTATGACATATATGTTTAAGGAGAAACAAGTAAAACTGGCCCGTATAGGTGAAGTAGTTTTCGGTATAACCGGCGGAACGGAAGAAGAACGTGCCCGTCAAACAATCACGGCCTGCGAAGATTTTTTCCGCCGGATGGGGTTGAATACCCGTTTGAGTGAATGTGGCATTACAGAAAACGACTTGGATGCATTGGCTGCTCCTGTGGATAAACAAGGCTGGCATCTGGGTGAACATCACAATATTGACAGTAAGGTAACGCGCGATATCTTATTGTTGCGTTTATAAGGAAAAAGATACATCCGGGAGGAAAATTAATTCCATCCGGGAGAAAGTCAAATTTCTCTCGGATGAAACTAAAATCCCTTTCGGATGAATATTTATTTGAATGAATAAGAATGATGCTGAAAGGTAAACATATCATATTAGGAATTACAGGAAGTATAGCTGCTTATAAAGCTGCTTATATTATCCGTGCATTGGTAAAGAAAGGTGCCGAGGTACAGGTTGTAATAACACCTGCTGGGAAAGAGTTTATTACACCGATAACACTCTCTGCCTTAAGTAGTAATCCCGTTATCAGTGAGTTTTTCTCTAACCGCGACGGCTCGTGGCACAGCCATGTCGATTTGGGACTGTGGGCAGATGCCATGCTGATTGCTCCGGCAACAGCGTCGACAATCGGCAAGATGGCTAATGGAATAGCCGATAACATGCTGGTGACAACTTACCTGTCTTGCAAAGCACCCGTTTTCATCGCTCCGGCAATGGACCTGGATATGTTTGCCCATCCTTCTACACAACAGAATCTGGACCGTCTCCGTTCATTCGGAAACCATATCATCGAACCAGCTGAAGGTGAATTGGCAAGCCATCTGGTAGGTAAAGGCAGGATGGAGGAACCGGATAAGATTATAGCTGTTCTGGAAGAGTTTTTCGCTTCCCGCACCGTCCTTGAAAAAAAAAAGATTGTAATAACAGCCGGTCCGACGTACGAAAAGATTGATCCCGTACGTTTTATAGGTAACTATTCTTCCGGGAAGATGGGATTTGCACTGGCAGAGGCCTGTGCACAGCAAGGGGCCGAAGTTACATTGATAGCCGGCCCGGTATCGTTGACGACCACGCATCCGAATATACAACGGATTGATGTGGAATCTGCCGAAGAAATGTATCAGGCGGCCATGACGGCTTTTCCCGAAGCGGATGCCGGTATATTATGTGCGGCTGTAGCCGATTATCGTCCGGAGATACAAGCAGACGAAAAGATCAAACGCGAAAGTAAAGGGGAAATGATGCTTCACCTGGTTCCGAACAAAGATATTGCTGCCTCCTTAGGGGCAATTAAACGGGAAGGACAGGTTCTGGTCGGTTTTGCTTTGGAGACAAATAACGAAGCAACGAATGCCGAAAGCAAATTGAAGCGGAAAAATCTCGATTTCATCGTGTTGAACTCGCTTCGTGACGTAGGCGCTGGTTTCCGTTGCGATACCAATAAGATATCCATTATCGACCGTCAGGGAGAAACAACCGGTTATCCGTTGAAATCAAAACAAGGGGTAGCTGTTGATATCGTAAATAAGTTGGCAACATTATTGAAATGAAAATGATTAAAAGACTGTTATTCCTGTTCCTGTTGGGAACTACATCCTTTATCGGTTATGCGCAAGATAGAGCAAACGAGTTTAATGCCCAGGTCAAAATCAACAGTGATAAGATCCAGGGGACTAATAAGCAGGTATATACTACTTTGCAGGACGCTTTGACTCAGTTTATCAATACCCGGAAATGGACGGATGCAACTTTTGGTATCAACGAACGGATTGACTGTACTTTTAATATCATTATCAACGAGGCTACTGATAACAGTTATAAGGCTGAATTGCAGATTCAGGCTAGTCGTCCGGTGTACAACTCAAGTTATGTAACGACTTTGCTGAATTTCCGTGATACACAATTAGACTTTGATTACACAGAGTTCGAACAGTTGGAATATACGGAGAATACGTTAAACAGTAACCTGATCGCTACTGTTGTTTTCTATTTATATACGATTCTGGGACTCGATTTCGACAGCTTTTCACCTAGAGGCGGAACAGCTTTTTTCCAACAAGCGCAACAGGTTGTCACCCTGGCGCAGTCTCAAATGTCGTGGAACGGTTGGAAAGCCTTTGACAGTGACCGTAACCGGCACGCAATAGCAACAGCATTGAATGAAAATGCTTCGGAAGGATATCGTGACATGTGGTATAATTATCACCGGAAAGGTCTCGATGAAATGGCTGCTAATGTGGATCGTGGACGTACTACGATCTTGTCTTTATTGCCGACATTGGAGGAATTGAAGAAAACCCGTCCGACATCTGTCCTGTTACAAATGTTTGCCGATTCCAAATTGGATGAAGTTGTTGCCATATATTCCAAAGCAACTACGACCGAAAAGCAGGAAGGATACAAAATGCTTTCTAACCTGTATCCGGCAATGACAACCCGTTTGGAGCCACTTAAAAAGTAAAAGAGAATTATGCTGAGATCTTTATTCATACAGAATTTTGTCTTAATAGATAGTCTGGATATTCAGTTTGATAACGGCTTTTCGGTGATAACCGGTGAAACGGGAGCCGGGAAGTCTATTATTTTAGGGGCTTTGTCGCTGGTATTGGGCCAACGGGCCGACGGGAAAAGTATCAAGAGTGGTTCGGATAAATGTGTGATCGAAGCAACATTTGATGTTTCCAAATATCAACTGGAAGAATTTTTTCATGTGAATGATCTGGAGTATGATCCGGAAATATGTATTCTTCGCAGGGAACTGTTTGCATCCGGCAAGTCGCGTGCTTTCGTTAACGATTCACCTGTGCCGCTTACCGTCATGAAGGAACTGGGAAGCCGACTGATCGATATACATTCGCAACATCAGAACCTGTTGCTCGGAGATAATCGCTTCCAGATGAAGGTAATCGATGTAATGGCGGAAAACGAAATCCTTCTGATCCTGTATCGTAAAGAATACCAGCGTTATCTCTCTTTGAAACGGGAGTTGAAAGATTTGACGGAGAAGGCTGATCAGAACCGCCAGGAAGAGGATTATATCCGTTTCCAACTGGAACAACTGACGGATGCTCATCTGGTTGCCGGTGAACAGGAAGAACTGGAGCAGGAGTTGGAGACATTGTCGCATGCCGAAGATATTAAAGGATCCTTATATAAAATAACAGAATTGTTGAATGGCGAAGAGCAGGGAAGCGTACAGCTTATCAAAGAGGCCCTTTCGACCGCCGATTCGTTGGAAAGGTTTTATCCAAAAGCCAGGGAGATTGCCGAACGTCTGCGTTCTGCCTATATTGATCTGAACGACCTGGCCTCAGAAACCGATGTTCTTAAAGAAGATGTCGAGTTCAATCCTGAACGTCTCGAATGGGTGAACGAACGCCTGAACACTTTGTACACATTGGAACAGAAACACCGGGTTCCGACAGTGGAAGAGTTGATTGCCATTCAGGATAAATATACGGAACAGCTACATGATATAGACTCTTTCGACGAGCAGATCGAGGGTATAAAAGCCCAGTTGGAAATATCATATCAGGAATTACTTCAGCAGGCCGCTGTTTTGAGTGAGCAACGTAAGATCGCCTCCAAAGCTATTGCCTCTCAACTGGTAAAAATGGTTATTCCGCTGGGGATGCCGAACGTGAGGTTTGCCATCGGTTTTGTTACCCGTCCGGAGCCGGAAAGCGATGGAATGGACGATATTCGTTTCCTTTTCTCTGCCAATAAGAGTGGCGAACTGCAACCGGTTGCCCAAACTGCTTCCGGTGGTGAAATATCCCGTCTTATGTTATGCATCAAGGCAATGATTGCCGGCTTCACAGCTCTTCCCGCTATTATTTTTGATGAAGTGGATACAGGAGTTTCCGGTGATATCGCCGATAAAATGGGGGATATTATGCAGGATCTGGGTACAAAGATGCAAGTGATAACCATTACCCATTTGCCACAGATTGCTGCGAAAGGTAAAGATCATTTCTTTGTCTATAAGGAAGATACAACGGAACGTACGATAACCCGCATTAAAAAATTGAATAAAGAAGAACGTGTTAAAGAGGTTGCCCGCATGTTGAGCGGTGCGTCACTAACCGGCGCTTCGATAGCCAATGCAAAAGAGTTATTGAAAACTAAACGCTGATATGTCTATTAAACCTTTTATATCTAGAACGGTCATAGATGTAATTACTAACTAAAAATGAACAGTCATGAAACGGATTAGCTTTATATGTTTGTTGATTTTATTGTGCAGTTTGCCGGGACAAGCTCAGTTTTGGATCAGTTTTGGTTGGAATGAGCCACATTGCCAGAGTTGTCTCTGGATGGAACAGGCCATGCGCCTGAACGGAAGACAGGCCGCCGATTATCATAATATCGTACATAAGTACGGTCAGAGAATAGAAAAGGAAGCCCGTAAGCATTACCGCTATTGGGACCAGTCTGCCAAGAAGATATTTAATCTGCGTATGGAACGTGACCGTAAGTTGCAACGAGTTCTTTCTCCTTCGCAGTTCCGTCTGTATGTTCGTTTTGTTCGCGAACGTCCGCAGCGTATCCATGATTATCAGGGATGGTATAATAACCCCCACTATCCGAATTATCGTCCCTCTGATATTTGCTGGCGTTATGAAGACCATTACTGGCATAATCAATGGGAATATTCAAACGGACGATGGCATGGGCGTTTTGATGACGGTAAGTGGTATCGGGGTAAATACGATCGTCCCAATCATCATGATAACGGACAGTGGCGTCCGGACAACCATAATCGTCCCAATAATAACCAGCATTTCAATAAACCGTCCAGACCGGGAAATGATCGGTACGATAAGGATAAAAGACCGGACAACCGGAGAGACCGCGACCGTGATAGAGACAGGAAAGACAAAGACAGAAAAGAAAAGGATAAAAAGGAAAAAGACAATAAACGGCAGGAAAGTAAACGCTCTGAAGTTTACCGCAGAAGCTGAAAATACTGATTGAACTTTCCGGAACATGAGTTTGTTCCTAGTATAAAGAATAAACTCATGTTCACGCATTTTCTAAATATTCTGGCTACGGTTATCAGTGTGGTAAGCCTGCTGATCGTTACTTATGGGGCACTGGTCGCTTTTATCTCTTTTCTGGGAAACGAACTCAAGCGATTTACCGGACAATATTCAACAGTCAATATCCGTCGGCTGCGAGCGGAATTAGGTACTTATTTATTATTGGGATTGGAGTTGCTGATCGCTTCAGATATTCTTAAAACCGTCTTGGAACCCAGTTTGGACGAACTGGCTATCCTTGGCGGTATTGTTGTTTTAAGGACCATCCTTTCCGTTTTTCTGAATAAGGAGATTAAAGAGTTGGATAGTGAAAAGGAGGCCTCATGAACTTTCAGGATTAGGATATGTCGTTAAAAATCGTACTTTTGCATTTCAGTAAAAGTAGACGGATGTTCAGAGTTAATAAGCGGATATTATTATTTATAGCAGGTTGCGTATGGATTATAGCCGGAGTCAATATTCTCCGGATCGGAATTCTTACGTGGATGCATGATGCCCATTACTCGGTGTTAAAGGTAGGAGAAGCAGTTATTGTGTTTCTGTTATTCCTCAATTTTGTGTTTTTACGTTTGTTCAGAAAGCATAGCCGTCGTATTGCCCAAAAAGGAGAAAAGAATTGTCCTTTCTCTTTCTTTGATGCCAAAGGTTGGATTGTGATGATTTTTATGATCACTTTAGGAGTGGGAATTCGTCATTCCCGTTTATTGCCGGACTCTTTTATTTCCGTTTTTTATACAGGTTTGTCATCTGCACTGATCATTACCGGAATATTGTTTCTCATTCGAGGAATAAAGAGTTAAAAGTTTATATGACGTAATTTATTGAATATTAGAATTGTTGGAATGATAATTTTTTTTGTTCTATTTTATATGAATTATAATATTTATTAGTATATTTGTTAACAAGTTTAATGTGCTTATTGAAATAATTTTTCTCAAATAGAATTGTTAATTAAATTAGAGTTATTTCCTTTTTTATAACTAATAAATGTATTGTCTTATGAAAAAGTTAATCTTATTCTTTATGTTATTTTTAGGCATAACTGTTCACGGTTTTGCGCAATATCAATCACATAGTGAGTGTCGTGATCCTGCATGTCTTGGTTTATTGGCTTCTTGTAGCGTCTCTTTTGTTAATGCGACAGAAGTTACAATATATGTACCCAAGCCACCTGTTGATGTTATTGGCATTAATTCTCCTCTTCCTGTTTTTGATTGGGGATATGATGGTAATAGGATTAAAATTGTTCTTAGAAAATCTGTCACAGAAAGTGGTATCGCATTATTAGATATTGTTGTTAATAAGCGGGGAACTGTTGCAGGGCATGACTATCAATGCTATTATCATGTTGAATTGAATATCACAAAAGCAAACTAAAACATGAAGGGTTTCTGTTATCTACTCTTGGTTTGTATAACAAATCTTTTCACTTCGTTTACTTTTTTGCGGAGTGAAAAGATTTTATTGCATACCGATCATTCTGATTACAGACAGGGAGATACTATTTCTTTTTCCGGAACCTTACTGGAAGCGACTACTTTAGAACCCTCAACTTATAGTAAATATGTTTATATAGAATTAATAAATAGGGAAGATTCTGTTTTGTGCCGACAGAAATATAAGTGTGACTCCGCTTGTTTTAAGGGAGAGTTATTTCTCGAAACAGATTTGCCTTCCGGTAATTATTATCTGCGTGCTTATACTCGTTTGATGCAAAATTTTTCTCCAACAGCTTTTACCCTAATAACAATACCGGTCGATAACCTATCGACTACCCGGTATAGCGGTAACATTCCCAGCCATGTTTATTTTTACCCTGAAGGCGGTCATTTGTTATCCGGCAGTTTACAAAATGTAGCTTTTGAAGTAAAAGATGAAAATGGATTGCCGGTACAAACAACTGCTTCTCTGTGCAAAGGCTCGTCTGATACGGTTTATTCCAATTTGGTTACAGATAGCTATGGGATCGGTTCTTTTTCTTTTATTCCTGATTCTTCGTCTTTATTATATCCGGATAGGGTCACATCGTTTTCCTTGTCCGTCTGTAACCTCAGTACCTGTGTTGCAATTAAATCAGAACAGGGAACGAATTTGTTATAATATACTTTTCTCCGGTGATGATACCGATACCTACTCTTTTATGCTTTTCCACAGGGGAGCGGTCTGTTTGCAACAAAAGATCGATACAGCACATAGAAGTGGTGTTATTCCGTTTACAGATTATACGTCGGGGTTGATAGCCGGTATCTTATTGGACAAAAAGAACCGGGTGGTTTCAGAAACATTAATTTATTATGATTCCCGGCGCAGTTCTGCCAATCAATTTACAACAGAAGAAAAGGCAGCATTACTTAACAGTGATTTGTCCCGACCCATTCCTGATCTGGCACTTTGTATGGACTCAACGAATAAATTGAGGACATATTTGCTAACCAGAAAATGGGGACGCTTTATGTGGCAGGATATATTGCAGGATTCTTATGATTATCTTTATAAACCGGAGGATGTATTGGCTTTATCAGGATATGTTGAAACAGAATCCGGTCGCCCTCTTAAAAAAGGACATCTGATTGCCATTAATAATGATAAAGGCTTTACTTATGATGCAGATATTCTAAATGGACGTTTTGTTATCGGCGTTGATGATTTTAAAGAAGGAGAGAGTTTCTTTTTGCAAGCCTATAATGAGAAAGGGAAAAGTTATGATTATAAGATAATAATGGATAATG